>Ga0302175_10000658_pt1 | contig 10547 bp, 6 predicted proteins | sample I_Fen_N3_3_FD_198791 | JGI IMG/M metagenome (GOLD analysis project Ga0302175, IMG submission 198791) | Peat permafrost microbial communities from Stordalen Mire near Abisko, Sweden - I_Fen_N3_3 | ecosystem: Environmental > Terrestrial > Soil > Wetlands > Permafrost | place: Sweden: Abisko...
CGCGCAGAACGTCTACAAGGGCAACGCGGTGATGATGAATTACTACAGCGCCCTGGACCGTGGCAACGAGGCCATCGAGGACGGCGTCAACCTGCGCTTGCCCAGCGGCTCGGCGCTGCCGTGGGGCAACCGTGACTACGATGTAAACCTGCTCGTGGCCGACAAGGCCTGGGATGAAAACGGCCAATTGTGGTTCAACCCGTTCAACACTGATGGCTTTCTCGGCGATCAGATCCTGGTCAACTGGCAGTACCAGCCGCGCCTCAAAGTCCGCGCGCGCAGCTATCGTTTCCGCATTCTCAACGGCTCGGTGTCGCGGTTCTTCAAGTTCGCCCTGGTGCGTGAAGTCAGCGGCACCAGCGGCGAGTTTCCCGGCCCGGCGGGGTCGGGGGTGTCGTATAACCGCGTGCCCTTTCACATGATTGCCAACGACGGCAACCTGATGGAACACACCGTACCGTTCGACGGCAGCCTGGACCTGGACGGTGACGGCGACCTGCAAGACCACAACGCCATCCTGCCGACCCAAGGCATCGCCGAACGCTTCGACATCATCGTCAACTTCGCGAAAAACGGCATTCAGCCCGGCGACAAACTGTATTTCGTCAACCTGCTGGAACACCGCACCGGCAAAGGCCCGGAGAAAAACGAACTGGCCCTGGCGGACGTGTTGTCCGAGAAATACAAAGCGGTGATCAAGCAAACCGGCAAAGGCCCGCAATGGGACAAGGGCGACCCGACCGTGGGCAAATTCCTGCAACTGCTGGTGCAGCCCTACAGCGGCCAGGACGTGAGCATGAACCCGGCGGACTTCGAACCCGCCAAACCGGGCAAACCCGCCGGCAAGACCATGATCCCGCTGACCCTTGATCGCGACAGCCCCAGCGATCAGGCCAAACTCAAACTGGCGCGGCACCGGCACTTCGTGTTCGGGCGTTCCGACGGCACCGACGAAGCACCGTGGACCATCAAGACCGACGGCGGCCCAGGCTACAACATGGACCCACGCCGGATCAGCGCCGCGCCGCAACTCGCCAACGGCCCGACCGACGCCGGTTTCACCGGTGACGGCACCCTCGAAGTGTGGAAAATCGAGAACGGCGGCAACGGCTGGAACCACCCGGTGCACGTGCATTTCGAAGAAGGCGTGATCCTCAGTCGCGACGGCAAGGCGCCGCCGGAATGGGAAAAATGGGCGCGCAAGGACGTCTATCGCATCGGCGAAGGCATCGACAGTTCGGTGAATGTGGAAATGGCGATCCACTTCCGCGAGTTCGCCGGCACCTACATGGAGCATTGCCACAACACCCAGCACGAAGACACGTCGATGCTGTTGCGCTGGGACATCGAGCATCCGGGGCAATTCCAGTTGATGCCCACGCCGCTGCCAGGTTGGGACGGCGTCACTTACGTGAACTCCGCCGCGCTGCCCACCTTCCGCACCGGCAATCAGGATGAGGACAACAACGGCCCGAACAAAAAACCCGTGGCCAACCCCGACAGCGCCACCAGTAACAATGGCCAGCCACTGACCATCAACGTGCTGGCCAATGACACCGACCCCGACGGCAACCTGCCGCTCAAAGTGGTCGGCCTGAGCCAGCCGGATTCGGGCCAGGGCACGGTCAGCACCGACGGGCTGCGCGTGGTTTACACCCCGCCGGCCATCGTCAGCGCGCCGTTCACCGCGACCTTCACCTACCAGGCCAGTGACAGCAAGGACGCGGTCTCGGACAAACCGGCCACGGTGTCGGTGGCGGTCAGCGCGGCGGCGGTCAATGAAGACTTGCAAGTCACCAGCGCCACCGTCGTCAGCCGCAGCAACAACCGCTACACCTGGGACTTGGCCGGCACCACCTCCCGCGCCGCCGGCAACAGCATCACGGTGAGCGCAACCACCACCGGCGGGCCGCTCAACCTCGGCGCGGCGGTACTGACGCCCAGCGGAGCCGGGGCGCGCTGGCGGCTGTCCGTCACCACCACCGGTGACGGGCCGACGCCGAGCCCGACCGCCACCATCCGCTCAGCCTTCGGGCAAGCGCTGACCGTGCCGATCGCGGGGCATTAAAGGGATATCGGCGCACGCTCGATTGAACACCGGGCGTGCGCCGATTACGGAGCAATCGGTCCAGAGAGAGCGGATCGCCGGCCGGTTTTTCCGGGCATTCAATCGGCCTAAGGTGGGCTCCAGTCACTTATTGGAGATCACCATGAATCACCCTGCCCTGTTTTCCAACATCCAGCTCGGCCCGCACAACCTCTCCCATCGCGTGGTCATGGCACCGCTGACACGCATGCGTTCCGAGCCCGGCGATGTGCCTGGTGCGTTGATGGCCGAGTATTACTCGCAGCGTGCCACCGAGGGCGGCTTGATCATTTCCGAAGCCACGGTGGTGTCCACCACCGGCAACGGTTACCTCGGTTCGCCGGGCCTGTACAACGACGGGCAAATCCCCGGTTGGAAAGCCGTCACCGACGCCGTGCATGCCAAGGGCGGGCGGATCTTTTTGCAGTTGTTCCATGCCGGCCGCCAGTCCCACAGCGACATGCAACCCCACGGCGCGCAGCCCGTCGCACCATCGGCGGTCGAGTACGACGGCGTGGCCTACACCGCCAGCGGCTGGGTGCCGAGCACGCCGCACCGCGCCTTGAGCGAAGCGGAAGTGGTCGCGTTGGTGGAAGATTTTCGCAGCGCCGCGCAACGGGGCCTGGCCGCCGGTTTTGACGGCGTGGAAATCCATGGCGCCAACGGTTACCTGATCGACCAGTTCTTGCAGGACGGCAGCAACCGGCGCACCGACGCCTATGGCGGCACAATCGCCAAGCGGGCGCGGTTTCTGCTGGACATCACCCGCGCAGTGATTTCGGTCTGGGGCAGCGAACGGGTGGCCGTGCGCCTGGGGCCGAGCGGTACGTTCGGCGACATGAAGGACAGCCATCCCGAAGCACTGTTTGTGTATGTGGCCGAGCAATTGGCAACGTTGAAACTGGCTTATTTGCACCTGATCGAACCACGGGTGCTGGGCAATTCGATTGATGAGAGCAAGGACCAGAACCCGGTGGCGGCGCAGTTGATTCGTCGGCATTACGCCGGGTTGATCATGGCGGCGGGCGGGTTTACGGCGGAGTCTGCCGAGCAGATCTTGCGGGCCGGTGATGCGGACCTGGTGGCGTTTGGGCGTGACTTTATTGCCAACCCGGATCTGCCGGAACGCATTCGGCATGGCCGGTCGTTGAATGCTTATGACCGGGATACGTTCTACGGCGGTACGGAGGTTGGGTTTACGGATTATCCGTTTTATCAGCAGAGTGCCTGATTCGGCGTTCGCTTTTTAAGATCAAAAGATCGCAGCCTTCGGCAGCTCCTACGGGTGTTCTCATTTCCCCTGTAGGCGCTGCCGAAGGCTGCGGTCCTTTAATCGTTCCCTTTGCAAATTCCCCGCTCGCCTCTACTCTGCGTCAACCCTCCCTGCATCGAGCACCCGCCCATGATGGACAGCCTCAGCGGTATCACGGCCTTCATTCAGGTGGCCGAGACCCGCAGCTTCACCGAAGCCGGGCGCCTGCTGGAAATCTCCTCCTCGGCAGTCGGCAAAAGCGTGGCGCGCATGGAAGAACGCCTGGGCGTGCGACTGTTCCATCGCAGCACCCGCAGCGTCACCCTGACCACCGAAGGCGAGCTGTTCCTGGACCGGTGCAAGCGCATCCTCAGCGAAGTGGAAGCCGCGCAAATGGAGCTGCTGGAATTGTCCGCCACGCCCAAGGGCAAAGTGCGCATCAGCGTGCCGTTGCAGAACGTGCTGATCATGCCGGTGCTGGCCGGGTTCATGCGCGCCTACCCGGACATCGAGCTGGATGTGGACATGTCCGACCGCATGGTGGACGTGATCGAGGAAGGGTTCGACGCGGTGATCCGCACCGGCGCGCCGCAAGACTCACGACTGATGGCGCGCAAACTCGGCGGCTATCAATTGCAATTGGTGGCCTCGCCCCAGTACCTGGAACGCCACGGCACCCCGACGCACCCGGATGAGTTGATCAACCACGTCTGCCTGCTGCACAAGTTTCCGGCGACGGGGATGATCGAGCGCTGGCCGCTGCGCATCGGCGAGACGCACATCGAGCCGAATCTGGCGAAGGGCATGACCTGCACCACGATGGACCCGCTGACGTATTTGGCGCTGGATGGGGTGGGGATTGCCTGCCTGCCGGACTTTTCAATCCGTCAGCCGTTGGCCGATGGCCGGCTGAAGGTGGTGCTGGACGACTACACCGACCACACCGGCAACCTGTGGATGCTCTGGCCTGCATCGAAGCAGACCGCACCGAGGCTGCGGGTGTTGATCGACTTCTTCAAGGACAACATTCTCAAGGTTTAGCGTTGCAGGGCCTCGGCAATCGGGGCTTTGCTGATGCGACAGCCACTTGAAACGTGGTCACCCGCATGCCCGGACCGCATTAGCGCCCTTTATGTCCAAAGAGTCCGGCCCGTTGGCCTGTTTTTCCCGAAGGCTGCGCTCCCTAGACTTTGCCTCGTCTGCCATCCCCTTTACGAGGCTAAACCCATGACCACTTCTCACGCCCCCATTCGCGTCGGCATCGTCGGCGTCGGCACTTGGGCCCGCCACGGCCACTTGCGTGTCCTCGCACTGCTGCCGCAATACCAGGTACAAGCGATTTACAGCGAACACCGCGAACGCGCCGAAGCGGCGGCCAGTGAATATGGGATTGCCCAGGTCGCCGATTCGCTGGATGCGCTGGTCAACAACCCTGACGTCGATCTGGTGGTGGTGCTCAACACCGCGCCCCAACACGAACAAACGGTGCGCGCCGCCATTGCCGCCGGCAAAAATGTCTACTGCGAATGGCCGTTGACCACCACCACGGCCGCGTCCGAGCAATTGGTGCACCTGGCCAAAGACGCGGGCGTGCGCCATATCGTCGGTCTGCAACGCCGCCACGCGCCGCACAACCGTTACCTGCAGGACTTGTTGCAACAAGGCTATGTCGGCCAGTTGCGCTCGGTGCGGATGCACGTCAGCACCCATTATTTCCAGGCTTTGCGCGCCAATGCCCTGCGCTGGACGGCGCCTGAAGAAAACTTCTCCAGCATCGTCTCGATCTACGCCGGGCACTTCCTCGACATGCTGTTTACCGCCACCGGTTGGCCGCTGAGTGTCTCGGGGTTGATGGTCAGTCAGTTCCCGAAAATCACCATCGTCGAAACCGGCGAAGTGCTGGACAGCACCGCGCCCGATCAACTGGTGCTCAGTGGTTTTCTGGAAAACGACGCGGTGGTGTCGATCCATATCGAGGGCGGAAAACGCAACGGCTCCGGGGTGCAGATCGATATCACCGGTGATCAGGGCGACCTGAAAATCACCAACCGCTCAGCCTTTGGCAGCGTGGGCGATGACTACGTGATCGAAGGCGCCCACGGCGATGATTTGCCGCTGCAACTCTTGCCGCTGCCGGACAGTTATCAGCGCTTGCCCGAATCAGACTTGCCGTCGGCGGTGCTGGAACTGGCGGAGCTGTATCACGTGTTTGCCCAGGACCTGGCGGACGGCACCCATGCGGCGGCGACGTTTGAAGAGGCGTTGCGGATGCATCGATTGCTGGACGGGATCAAAACCTCACGCAGCTAGACGGACGTACTCCCCCCCGTAGGAGCTGCCGAAGGCTGCGATCTTTTGATCTTGATCTTCGGTGGTTCCAAATCTGTCAAAAAGCACAATCAAAAGATCGCAGCCTTCGGCAGCTCCTACGGGTCCGTCAATGCCAGGGGTGTCGGGGATGTCGTCGAACAGTCGACCCGATAGCCACTTGATACAACCCCGTTACGCAACCTGTTACCTGAGTGTTCTGCGCTGGCTCAACGGCTGCCGCGAATGTAACGCCAAGACACTTCGCCCCGCTCCCCGTCGCGCTTACTGTGAAGCCGTCAATGTGCTGAAAGGGGTGTGACACATCATCGGCATCGCCCGCCTCCCGCCAGTGGAGGCATGGAAGACCTGTCACGGGTGCTGCCCGATGGTTGGCCGGATTCGACGCCCGCAGCCCATTGATTGCCTATACACAACCCAGACAGAACAGAGGGACACCATGAGTAAGTCAAGCGCTGCAAGCAACCAGAAAGCACTGCACGACGACGTTCAAGCGGCCGTCAAATCGATCCTCGGCGCCTCCAGTTCAACGGCCCTGAAAACCACCGACTACAGCAAAGTGCTGACGTCGACCCTGGCCGCCACTCAAAAAACCGTCACGATCCAGATCGACTCCGCAGACCTGACCCAACTCAAGCAGTCGGGCTACAAGCTGTGCTTTGCCAAAAAAGTCGGCAACGAAGCGTACAACGTGATCTGGCAGTCCTACACCCAGTACCTGAGCTTCAACGATTTCAGCTGGACGCCGCAGTATCAACTGTTCGGCTCCAACCAGTTCCAGGCCAACGTGCAAGTCAGAGCCTCTACCAACACCGTCAATATCGGCCTGGGCCAACAGTCGATACTCGACCAGAACGGCCTGCTGGGCTCGGCGATTACCAGTGGTCCTGACACCTCGATTACCTTGGTGAACAACTACGGGTCGATCCACCCTGGTATCAACCAACTGTCCACCGGCCTCGATGGCCAACAGGTCAGCACCCCGATCTACGTGGCCACTAACCCGGTGGTGCTCGGTCAGACCGTGTTGACGCCAATCGAGACGATTCTGGTCTGGTTCGAACAGAACGTGCAGACCAGCACCATGTTCAGCACCTCGCGCTCCAATGCCATTGAAATCGACCTGACCTTCGATAACAGTGCAACCCGCCTCTATGTGGGCGGCGTCTGGAAAACCGTGTAACGGCGACACCCGGGGGCAACCTCGCGGTTGCCCCTCTTCTCAGCCTTCGTCACTGCCCCGGGCGAAATAGCCGGTCAGCGACTGACAGATCGACGCCGCCAGATCCTCCTGGGTCGCGATGCCGTAGGGTCGATTGCGATCAAACTGCTCGGACCAGCGAATCCGCCCCTGAGCAACATCAATCAATCGCACCGAAGCCCGGACCCGCGCCGGCTCGACCCGCACACTGCCTTCCAATGAATAACTGCCGCGCCTTGAAACCGCTGCTTTGACGCTGTGGCGTGGCACGTTCATCAACACATGGTTGGTGTGGGTCTGGGTTTGCTCAAACGACTCGAACAGCCGACAGCTCAACTCTTCGCTCAAGCCCCGGGTAAAGTCGTCGCCATCCAGCGTAATGCAGGTAAACGGTTGCAATTGCAGCACCGGATGATGGGCGCTGACTGCCTTGGGGCTTAGCCGCTCATACGTCAGCCGATAGCTGCCGGCCGGCACGCTCAGGCGCACCGGGTCTTTCTGGCCAAGGGTGGCGTAATAACTGGCGAGCTTGCGCCGCAACCGGCCGACCTGCACCCGCACCACCGGATCGTCGCTCGTGCAGTAGACCGCCGGGTCGCGCCGAAACACCGCGATGCCGATGGCGTGCTCGGTGAGAGGCGTATTGGAGAATTGAAGGTCATGCTCGACCAGAAAACGCAGCAAGCTGCCCATTCGTCGAGACTTGGCGAACAGTGAACTGGCCAGCAGTTGCGCCAGCGCCTGATCCACGGCTTCCCGAGCGAGAGGCTCAGCAACCGCGTGCACACTCGTACTGCCAATGCGTTTGATCATCATCACCTGCCTCCTTGCAGATTATCGTCGTCAGCCTGGATGTTGCAGGATCGAAGCTTAGCAGCTCGGGGAGATTGAGTAGTGGCACCCTGCTATTTAGCAAAAGCGATACAAAGCAGGAAATCCATAGAACCGACCCTACCCTTGTCGCGATCAGCCAAATTGTTGCGTAGAAAGCCAACTGGACGTCGTTGTGAGTGCAAGTCACAGGCTGCATCCGCCGTAATCTGGGCTGACATCCCGGGAGAACATCGATGATTCGAAGTGCTTGCCTCGCCGCCCTCGTCACCCTTTCTGCCTCCAGCGCTTTTGCCGCGCCGGCCTACAGTCACCTCTATGCATTCGGTGACAGTTATTCGGACAACGGCGCCGGCGAGGCTTTCACCGCAACCCTTGCCGGACAAAAAGTCACGGATGCGCAATTGCTTCCCGGCCCGCTGTACTGGAAAGGTCGCTGGAGCAACGGCCCCACTGCCGTCGAGCAACTGGCCAAGGCGTTGCAGGTGCCCTTGACCGACTACGCCATCGGCGGCGCGAAAAGTGGCGATGGCAACTATTACGCCTGGATGATGCCCCATCGCAACACCGGGGTCTTCGGTCAGGTGGACGCTTACTTGCAGGCCGCCAAAGCCCACAAGGCCGACCCGGCAGCGTTGTATTTCGTGTTTATTTCGGCCAACGACTTCTTCGAATGGGCTGACTTTTCGCACCCCGAATCCATCGACGCACTGAGCCAGACCAGCCTGTCGAACATCGAAAAAGCCACCAGCACGCTGATTGACGCGGGCGCGAAACACATCATGGTGGTCGGTACCACGGACCTGAGCCATGTGCCGGCCGTGCAGCAAGGCAACCAGGTCAAGAATGCGCAGCAATACCAGCAGAAACTCGAACAACAACTGCCCACAGACCTGGCGCAACTGGGCACCTCGAAAAACGTGCGCATCACCTACTTCGACCATTTGGCGTTCAGCGAGAAGCTGCGCGCAGCACCGGCCAGCCATGGCTTGAAGGATCTGGATACGCCGTGCCAGGCGACTTACCCGGACGTCAAACCACGCTGCGCCGAGCCAGCGGCTCATTACTACTGGGACGAATGGCACCCGACCACCACCATTCACGGGTTGGCGGCCGAAGGCATGGTTGAGGCGCTGAAGGGTGATCGTTGAGGATCAAAAGATCAAAAGATCAAAAGATCGCAGCCTTCGGCAGCTCCTACAGTGACCGCGTGATGTCGGGATGCAGCAAATCCCTGTAGGAGCTGGCGAAGCCTGCGATCTTTTGATGTTGGCCTCACCAGTCGTAGCTAAGCGTCGCAATCACATTGCGTCGATTGCCGTACAGCACCGAGTCCGCATAGAAACCCGGTTCAAAGTAGTGCTTGTCGAACAGGTTGTTGCCCGTCACCGAGACCTTGGTACCCGTCAGCCCGACCTTGCCCAAGTCATAACGCAATGAAGCGTCGGTCAAGGTGTAGTGCGGCACTTTGACGGTGTTTTGAATGTTGTACGAAGAGCCGACATAACGCTGCCCGACCCCGGCGCCGAGCCCGTCGAACACACCACTGTCGAGGGTGTAATCAAGCCATACACCGGCGGTGTTACGCGGAATCGCGCGCGGGGTGTTGCCCTGGAAGTTGCTGTCCTGGGTGATTTCGGCATCGGTGTAGGCGTAGGACGCAATCATGTTCAGGTTATGGCTCAGGCTGGCCTTGCCCTCGATTTCCATCCCGCGCGAGCGCACTTCACCGCTCTGCACCGAGAACCCGGTGTTGACCGGATCAGCAGTGGTGACGTTTTTCTGCGTCAGGTCAAACGCCGAGACCGTGACCGAACTGTTGTAGCCCGGTGGCTGATACTTGACGCCGATTTCGTACTGCTTGCCTTCGGTCGGTTTGAATAACGCGCCGGAAATGTCGGTGTCCGGGTTCGGCTGGAACGAGGTGCTGTAACTGGCGTAGGGCGTGATGCCGTTATCGAACAGGTACGCCAGGCCAATACGCCCGGTGAACTTATGATCGCGTTGCTCGGTGTCGACGTTTTCGGCGCCGAAATAAATCCCCTTCTCCCGATCGGTCGCCCAATCTTCACGACCACCGATGGTCAGCGCCCAGCGATCCAGTTTGATCTGGTCCTGCATATACACGCCGACTTGCTGCATCTTGGTGCGGGTGTCCCGTTGCAACGGGTCGTACCAGATCGCCCCGCCGCCGTAGACCGGGTTATACACATCGAGCATTTCAAACTCAGGGTCCGGGTCGCCGTTGCGGCGGGTTTCCTCGGCGTTGTAGTGCGAGTAATCGACGCCGGTCAGCCAGGTGTGTTGCAACGGCCCGGTGTTGAAAGTGCCCTGAAGGTTGTTATCGACCATAAAGGTGTTGCTGCTTTTCGGCCGATTCTGCAAACCGACGTCCTGGGTGCGACCGTCGTCGTTGAGCACCACGTCCGGGCCGCTGGCGAGGAAACCGACGTTGGAATGCATGTAGCGCAGGTTCTGGCGGAACGTCCAGCCGTTGTCGAACAGGTGCTCATAGATCGAACCGACCGAGGTGGTTTCAACCTGGTAATAGCTGCCCTTCCAGCCCAGGTAAGTGTCCGAGGCGATGTGGCCGAACGGGCTTTTCAGCACGGTGCCGATGGCCGGGAAACTCTGTTCCGAGCCACCGGTTTTGCTCTTGTTGTAGCTCGCGAGCACGGTCAGAGTGTTGGCGTCGTCGGGCTTCCAGGTCAGCGACGGCGCAATGTAGGTGCGGTCGTCCGGGGAATGATCGACCTGGGTGCCGCTGTCGCGTTGAATCATCACCACCCGGCCAAACAGCGTGCCGTCGCTGCTGAGCTGATCGTTCACGTCCAGCCCGAACTGCTGTC
>Ga0302175_10000659_pt1 | contig 10534 bp, 7 predicted proteins | sample I_Fen_N3_3_FD_198791 | JGI IMG/M metagenome (GOLD analysis project Ga0302175, IMG submission 198791) | Peat permafrost microbial communities from Stordalen Mire near Abisko, Sweden - I_Fen_N3_3 | ecosystem: Environmental > Terrestrial > Soil > Wetlands > Permafrost | place: Sweden: Abisko...
CGATGGTAGTGTGGGGTTTCCCCATGTGAGAGTAGGTCATCGTCAAGATTAAATTCCGAAACCCCTATCTGCGTATGCAGGTAGGGGTTTTGTTTTAGTAGAAGTCACCGTTTTTTGCTGGCACGTTACGTTCGTAACGGGCTGGTCACAGAATTTCTTGACGACCATAGAGCATTGGAACCACCTGATCCCATCCCGAACTCAGCAGTGAAACGATGCATCGCCGATGGTAGTGTGGGGTTTCCCCATGTGAGAGTAGGTCATCGTCAAGATTAAATTCCGAAACCCCTGTCTGCTAACGCAGACAGGGGTTTTGTCGTTTCGGCTCAAGAAAAGTTTCAAACAGGCTTAACCAAGCGCTCTAGTACGCCGTTCGGCGGGAATTTGGCATGAATGTAAGCCATTTCATATAAACCCCTAAGATTTCTCCTACTCATGCCGAAAGACTGGTGAGACATGCGTGCACCAAAGTAGAGCGGCCTCAAAAAACCGTCTGCGCTGTTACATGGAATGTTGCAATCCGGAACGCATCCCCACTTTTTGCATAAGAAGTCCCATGAAATGAATCTCAAGTTCAGCCATAAAATCCTGCTGGCCGCTTCAGGCGTCGTGGTGCTGGCTTTCGCGTTGTTCACTTTGTACAACGACTATTTGCAGCGAAACACCATCCGGCAAAACCTCGAATCTTCTGTGCAACAAGCGGGTGATCTGACCGCCAGCAGTGTGCAGAACTGGATGAGCGGTCGTGTGCTGGTGTTGGAGAACCTGGCACAGAACGTCGCCCACCAAGGCGCGACTGCCGATCTGCCAGGGTTGGTGGATCAACCGGCCTTCACCTCGAACTTCCAGTTCACTTACGTCGGTCAGGCCAATGGCGTGTTTACCCAGCGCCCGGACGCGAAAATGCCGGATGGCTACGATCCGCGTCAGCGCCCTTGGTATAAACAAGCTGTCGCTGCCGACAAGACCATGCTGACCCCGCCTTACATGGCGGCGGTCGGTGGTCTGGTCGTGACCATCGCCTTGCCGGTGAAAAAGAACGGCGAACTGCTCGGCGTTGTCGGCGGTGACCTGAGTCTTGAAACCCTGGTGAAGATCATCAACTCGGTGGACTTCGGCGGCATTGGTCACGCGTTCCTGGTCAGCGCCGACGGTCAGGTGATCGTCAGCCCGGACAAAGATCAGGTGATGAAAAACCTGAAGGATATTTACCCGAACGCCGGTGTGCGCATCGAAAAGGGTAATCAGGAAGTTACCCTGAACAAGCAGGACCGCATCCTCTCGTTCACCCCGGTCACCGGCCTGCCGAATGCCGAGTGGTACATCGGTCTGTCGATCGACAAGGACAAGGCCTACGCGCCGCTGAGCCAATTCCGCACCTCGGCCTTGATCGCGATGTTTATCGCCGTGAGCGCCATTGCCGTGCTGCTGAGCCTGTTGATCAACGTGCTGATGCGCCCGCTCACCACCATGGGCCGTGCAATGAAAGACATCGCCCAGGGTGAAGGTGACCTGACCCGTCGCCTGGCCGTGGAAAGCAAAGATGAGTTTGGTGAACTGGGCGGCGCGTTCAACCAGTTCGTGGAGCGGATTCACGCATCGATTTCCGAAGTGTCCTCGGCAACCCGTCAGGTCCATGACCTGTCGCAACGGGTGATGGCGTCGTCCAACGCCTCGATCATCGGTTCCGACGAACAAAGCGCTCGCACCAACAGTGTGGCCGCCGCGATCAACGAACTCGGTGCCGCCACCCAGGAAATCGCCCGCAACGCCGCCGATGCTTCGCAGCATGCCAGCGGCGCCAGTGAGCAGGCCGACGACGGTCGTCAGGTGGTGGAAAAAACCATCCTGGCAATGACTGAGTTGTCGCAGAAAATCAGCCTGTCCTGCACCCAGATCGAAACCCTGAATGCCAGCACCGACAACATCGGGCACATTCTGGATGTGATCAAGGGCATCTCCCAGCAAACCAACTTGCTGGCACTTAACGCGGCGATCGAAGCGGCGCGTGCCGGTGAAGCCGGTCGTGGTTTCGCGGTGGTGGCGGACGAGGTACGTAACCTGGCACACCGTACCCAGGAATCGGCCGAGGAGATCCACAAGATGATCACCTCGCTGCAGATCGGTTCGCGCGAAGCGGTGACCACGATGAACGCCAGTCAGCTGTCCAGCGAAGAGAGTGTTGAAGTGGCGAACCAGGCCGGTTTGCGTCTGGTCAGCGTGACCCAGCGCATCGGCGAAATCGACGGCATGAACCAGTCGGTAGCTGCGGCAACCGAAGAGCAGACCGCCGTGGTGGAAACCCTCAACGTCGACGTCAACCAGATCAATTTGCTGAACCAGCAAAGCGTGGCCAACCTCAATGAAACGTTGAAGGATTGCGACGCGTTGTCGTTGCAGGCCAACCGTTTGAAGCAATTGGTCGACAGCTTCAAAATCTGATCCGCCGAAGTAAAGAAGCCCGCTGTGGATCACCTCCACAGCGGGCTTTTTCATGCCTTACGCAAACAACTTCAGCACATTGTTCATCGCGTCATCGGCAAAGCCCTGGACGAAGTCCTTGAACCCCGGCAACGCTTCGGCGCCGCCCTGGGCGGGTTCGGCAATGATGGTCCAGGTCGCCCGGGACTTGCCCGCCCCCAGCGACTCCACATTCATCGCCGCCCACAAATTGGCCACGCCCAAGGTGTTGTAGATCGTGGTCCAGGTCATGCTCAACGCCTGGTCGTCCCGGGAGTTGAGTTGCTCGACCACCAGGTTGCCGTCCTTGAAGACTTTTTTGCGCAGGGACGACACGCCTTCGCCGGTCATCTCGATGTGCGACAACGCCGGAATAAAAGCGTCGAAGCCGGCAAAATTGCCGACCACCGCCCAGACGTTCACCGCGTCCGCCGGCACCTCTACCGAAGACACGACGTGGCAGCCATTAGGGTTTTTGATCAGGGTATCGGGTTGCAGGGTTTTCATGGTCTTGCTCCAGTTGGGTGGTTCAGATGAAGTTGATTTCTTTCAGGTAGTCGCAGCCACGACGCAGCAGCGCCGGGGATTTTTGCGGGTAGTGCGCGCCCATCTGCCGGACGCCGGCCTGGGCGTTGTCGTGGCCGATCATCGAGATGTCACCGATGTCTTCCTCGAAGCCGTTGAGGTAGAAGCCGAGCACGCCGAACAGCGCGTTATCGCTGTCGACCCGGCCCAGTTGCTGCTGCCAGTCGGCGACGCTGACCATCGAGAACTCCCGGCCGGCTTCGCGAAACGAATCGACGTAGGCATCCCAGCTCAGCGGCTCGGGGTTGTGCAGGTTGAACACCGCGTGTTCGGGCTGATAACGGCTGGCATGGAAGGCGATGAAACGGGCGAGGAAGTCCACCGGCATCAGGTCGAAGTTCAGGGAGAACTCCGGCACCTGACCGAGCTGGATTGAACCCTTGAGCATCAGCATCAAACGATTCTTGTGCGGCTGGCAGACGCCCGTGAGGCTGTTGAAACTGATGTTGCCGGGGCGATACAGGTTGACCCGCACACCGCGCTCTCGCGCCCGCTCCAGGATTCGCTCGCCGACCCACTTGGACAGGTTGTAGCCGTTCTTGATGTAGATCGGCGGGGTCTGCGCGGCGGGCAGTTCCAACACCCGGCCATCGTCGGAAATCGTGCTGGACGCCGAGAGTGTCGAGACGAAGTTGAAGATCTTCTTGCTGCGCCCTTCACACAAACGCAGGCACTCGAAAATCGGCTCGACGTTGTCCTGCGCCAGCGACGCGTAATCGAGCACGTGATTGACGTTGGCCGCGTTGTGCACCAGCGCGCCGAACTCCCGGTCCAGCCGCTCGTAGACCTGTGCCGCGAGCCCCAGGGAAGGGCGCGTGATGTCTGCCGCGTAAACCCGCACGCGATGCATATCCAGGTGCTCCAACCGGTTCTCGCGCAACGCTTGCGCGAAGCGCTCCGCTGCCGATTGCCCGCCACCATCACGCACCAGGCAAGCCACTTCGCTGGCACCCCAGGCCAGTAGCGCCTCGACGATGTGCACGCCGACAAAGCTGTTGGCCCCGGTGACGATCACCTTGTGCACATCGCCCATGCGGCTGACCGGCAACGGCTGAATATCCAGCTCGCGGAAGGCATCGGCCATGGCCTGTTCGCTCAACACTTCTTCAGTGCCCGAGCCACGCACCAGCGTCGCCAGTTTCGCGATGGTCGGCAGTTCGATAAAGCGGTTGATCGAGATGCTGCGCCCGAACTCTTCACGCAGACGCAGCAGCATCCGCGACAGCAGGATCGAGTGGCCGCCCAGGTTGAAGAAACTTTCGTCGGTGGAAATGTCGCTCGCCGGCAGCTCCAGCAACTCGGCCCAGATCTCCAGCAACAGCGCTTCATCGGCACTGGCGGGCAAGCGCCGAGCGCTGTTTTCCAGCACGGTGACAGGCAGCGACAGCAGCGCCTTGCGATCGACCTTGCCGTTACTGGCGAATGGCATGCTCGCCAGCTCCGTCCACGCGCCGGGTTGCATGTAATCCGGCAGGAACTGCATGGCGTGTGCTTTCAACGCTTCGCGAGCCGCGCCGGGCTGCTCTTCCTGAGGCTGGGCGAGGAACGCCAGAATTCGCCGCTGACTGTCGATGACCACCGCCACCTGCCGGTACAACTGACTGTCCCGCAGGCAGCGTTCGATCTCTTCCGGCTCGACCCGGAAGCCACGGATTTTCACCTGATTGTCCCGCCGCCCGCACAGCTCGATTCCGTCGCCGGTCCACTTCGCCATGTCGCCGGTTCGATAGGCGCGCAGGCTCTCACCGTTGGGCAGGTTCAGGTCCAGGTAACGCTCGGCGGTTTGCTGCGGGTTGTTCAGGTACCCCAGGCACACGCCCGGGCCGACGATGTACAACTCGCCGACGGTTTGCTCGGCCACCGGTTGAAAGTCTTCATCGAGAATCAGCACCTGGCTGTTGGCAATCGGCCCGCCGAGGGTACGGTTGTTGTCGCCGGGCCGCAGTTGTCGCGCGGTGATCAACACCGTGGCTTCGGTCGGGCCGTAGAGGTTGTAGAGGTTGCCCTGGCGCGTGAGTTGTTCGATGACGTAGGGCTCGCAAACATCGCCACCGGTCATGACGTGATCGAGCACCTGCAATTGCTCCAGCGGCAGAATGCTCAACAGTGCTGGCGGCAAAAACGCGTGGCTCAGTTTTTGATGACGGATCAGCTCGACCAGTTGCAATGGATCACGGCGCTGGTCGTCGCTGGGCACAATCAGCTCGGCGCCTTGCAGCAGCGTCGGGAAAATATCGATCAGCGACGAATCGAAACTCAGCGACGAAAACTGCAGCACGCGGCTCTGTTCGGTCAGTTGCACATAGTCGGCGTACCACGCGGTGAAGTGCGCGAGGTTGGCCTGGCTGAGCAGCACGCCTTTCGGATGCCCCGTGGTGCCCGAGGTGTAGAGCGCCATGCACGGCGCGTCGAGCGCCGGTCGCTGGCGCATCAACGGTTGCTCGAGGTCCACGTCATCGAGGTCGATGCGACTGATGTCCAGCCCCGGCATCTGCTCCGCCAGCGGATGCGCGCCGTCATGCAGCAACAGCACCGCCCCGGCGTTCTCCAGGATGTAGTGCTGACGTTGCAGCGGATGGCTCGGCTCCAGCGGCAGGTACACCGCGCCGCTGCCGAGAATCGCCAGAATCCCCGCATACAACGCGCTGCATTTGGGCAGGCAAATCCCGACCACCAACGTGCCTTGATGCTGATCGAGCAGCGGCTGCAATCGTTGTTGAATCGCCCGGCTATGGGCGTGCAACTGGCGATAGCTCAGGGACGTGCCGGCGATGTTCAGCGCCGGCCGATCGGCGCATTGGATAAAGCGCTGTTCAAGCCGTTCGATCATCGGGATGCGGCCCAATCCCAGCAGCTCGGGGTGCGCCGTGACGTTGAGCCGATGGACGAATGCCAGTCCCTCTAGAAACTGCAGGTTTTCCACACGCTCGAAGTGTGCCGGTGATGCCGGTTCGGTGAGCCGGAAATAGTCGTCATCCCGAGAGAAACGACTGACCAGCAAGGCCACGTGGTCTACCAATTCGGCCACCGCTCGCAGGCGCAATGCCTGGCCGTTGCCGGAGGGTTCTTCGGCGATCGGCACGCGGGTGAACAGTGTTGAGCCGTACGTGCACAGCAGGTCCAGGGTAGGCAGCCCGGAAGACTCACCAACCCCCAATTGCAAGGTCAGTCGCGGCACCTCGCCGACGTCGTGCCAGGCCAGGCTGGCATCGTCGATCACCATATCGACGTTGCCCAACCCCGGCTCGCCGACAACCGTCAGCCGCACCAGTGAATGTCCGTGTTGTTCGAGCTCCAGCGCCAGGTCGGTCAAGGCCTGGCTCTGCCCTATAAGCACAATGTCGAGACGTCTCATGATGTTCTCCTCGTTAAACCAGGTAGTCGCTCAGGGCTTGCTGAACGCACGGCGAATCGAGCAGCGAACTGCTGCGGAAAAACCGCACGATGTTGGCGACCAGCGGGTGATGGCGATTGATCGGAAAGGCCAGGCCCGACACTTCGCTCTTGAGTGCCCGGCGCGCGGCGTCACTGATCTGCAAGGACTCGATCAGGCGGAAGTCGAAGGACTTTTGAATGTCGTTGGTCAGGTAGTTGCCGATGAACACCGGCAGGATCTGCGCGATGCATTCGCGGTCGGCTTCGCTCGCGGTGTGCCAGTAGATGCGCACCAGCCGCGACCAGAATCCGGAGTGACGCCCCTCGTCCAGCAAGTGGTCGGCCATCAGTCCCTTGATCGACTGCTTGACCGTGTCGTCCTTGGCGAACGCCGCCACATCGCCAGTCACGGTGTTCTCGGCGATGGCCACGCAGATCAGCTCCACGGCGCTGCGCAGGTGTTCCGGTGCCAGCGCCACGGCGGCGGGGATGGCCCGGCTCAGTTCGATTTCGTCCGGCAGTTCGATCGGCGTGATGCCGGTCATGGCGACGGTTTGCTGCATGAAATCCATCGCCACCAGCGCGTGGTAATCCTCGTCCACCACCACGGTCATGGCGTCGTAGCGGCAGGCGAACGGGAAGGCCACGGCGAAGCGATTCTTGGCGATGCTGCGGGCGGTTTTGTCGACGATCTCGGTTTCGAAAATCACCACGTCGTTGATGAACTTGTAGAGCGTTTGCACCAGGGCGAAGTCCCGTTGTTCCGGGCATTCGCGCAGGAAGGTTTCGCTCAGCACCAACGGCTGACGACTCAGCGGATAGATCAACTTGTCGTCGTTCTCCAGCACGCGGCGGGGGCGGGTGCGGATGGTCGCGCGGCTTTCCCAGGCGTCGGCGAAGGATTGGTAATCGGCGGCGTTCATGCGTTCACCTCGGCGACAGGTTCGCTCATGCTCAGGCGCAAGCCATCCCACAGGGCGATGCGGCTTTCCACGGCGGCGATGGCGCTGGCGTACACGTCTTCCTGGCGTTGCGGGTCGCCATCGACCAGCCGTGCGAGGAGTTTTTCGGCGGCCGGGCCGTGGTCTTCGGAGTCGACTTCAATGTGCCGCTCCAGGTAATAACGGAAGGTCGGCGCTTGCTCGATGCCGATGCCCCAGTCATCGAGAATCCGCTGGAACATCTGCGGGATCACACTTTCGCGACCATGCAAAAACGCGGCGGCCACGCTGTGACCGGGCGCATGCAGTGCGGTGTGCAAGGTATGGCGCACGAACTGTGCGGCGGCGGGGTCGATGTCCACGCTTTGCAGCGCCACGTCGTAGCTCACCCCTTCTTTTTGCAATGCCACGAAGCGCTCCACCGCAGCCGTACTGGCACCGACCTCGCGCATGGCGTCCAGGTACAACTCGAAATGGCTGTAGTGACCATTGGCAGGCCGGTCATCGGATTCTTCACCGAGCACAATTTCATTGATCAGCCGAGCAGCCTGCGGATCGCGCGGCGGCAGCCAGGGCAACTGAACGCAGGTCAGTTCCTGCTGCAAGCGCTTGGTCAGCGACATGAAGTCCCAGACGGCAAAGACATGGGTTTCCATGAAGCGCCGCAAAATCGACAACGAATGTATTTCGCCAAAGATCGGGTGAGCGCTAAGTTCTGCTTTCTTTTGATTAAGACGGTCATTAGTCGGTTTCATGGGCGAGCCTATAAGTAGTTTGAAATACCGTTGAGTGATGTCATCAATAAGCGACAGTGCATTAAACTTTTTTGTTGACGAGCAGAGGCCTCAATCGAATTGATGTGTATGCCTGATGAAACAGTCTTTAAGAATGCCTTGTTGAATACGCTGTTGAGCTTGTTAGCCCTGTATTCAGTGGTGGCGGGGAAAAACTAATACATGAGTAAAGTACGCTGCAAGTTATTTTTATAATAATTGTAAGTTCCGGTTTTTCGGGCGCGAGAAGTTTCAATAAAACTTTTGGTTTGAGTTTTATTTGGGTGAAGTTGCTCCTTCCGGCTTATATAAGTCAGAATCGAATAAGAGAGTGAATGCCTCACTCAAAGCAACTTTCTTATAGGGGTAGTTAGTGTGATCTGAGGGGATGGAAGTTGGTCGGGAATACACCGTGTTCTTCCTTTCCCGTGGCAAGACTCCTTCCGTAGGTTCTTGGTGCGGTGACTGCTCCGTGGCTGCGGTGCGTCGTCCGTCGTTGTTGGTTGGCAGACCCAAGAGTGAGCGTAAATGACGGCAGCCGCTATCGTTGGTGCGTCATTCCAGGGAGCAATTATTCGGCTTGAGGGCGGTGTTGAAGGCGGGACTCAGTACAGACGGGAATAGCGTTGCTATACCGAACCTGTACAAGCGAACGAGGGATTTGTAAGAAGGTTATTCCCTGGACCGGGATTCGGAAGTTACGGTCAGTACAAGCGAGCTATTCAATTGGCTCGCTCGTGCTTGCGGTGGCGGTTTACTTCGCGGTTTTCCTGCTCTGTGCGGCGGGGCTGTCGAGGTAACGGGTGATGACCTCAACGCCACGATTGAGGTGATGTTCAAGCAGTTTTACCGAGCGCTCGATGTCCCGGTCTTCAACGGCACGCAACAAATCCCGGTGATCTTCCTGGGATAACTTGCCCAGGCCCATCGCTTCGAGGTTAAAGCGCAGGAAGCGCTCTTCTTCGTTCAGCCCGTCTTCAACCAGTCGCAATAGCCGGCGATTCGGTGCCTTGTTGTACAACGCCATGTGGAACAGGCGATTGAGCCGGCCGATCTCGGTGTAGTTGTGTTCGGTTTCCAACTCATCGATGTAGCGGGCGGCCAATTCGAAATCGGCGGTTTCGAGCAGGGGAATCGAGCGGCGCAGGGCTTCGGATTCCAGCAAGATTCGCAACTCATAGGTTTCTGTCGCATCACCCTGGACCAGCGCGGCGACCACGGCGCCTTTGTGAGCGACGACGGTGAGCAAGGCTTGCGCTTCGAGCTGGCGCAAGGCTTCGCGCACTGGCATGCGACTGACGCCGAACAGGTCCGCCAAGTCTTGCTGGCGCAGGGCGGTGCCGCAAGGGATGCGACCGTCGAGAATGGCCGAACGCAGGGTTTCTTCGATCACCGAGCGCGCCAGATGAGCGGGAATCGGCCCGTTGACCTTGATGCTGTTCAGAGGATTGGGCTTCTGTGTCACGAAAACGCACCCTGTTTGATTGAAGTTTTTGGATCCAAATGGACACTAGTGACTGCCGTACACGTTGTCAAACCATGTTAAGAATTGTCTCAAGGCCGAATGCCATTAGTGAGATCTTTTTCATGTCAGCCAACATACAAAGCTTAGCGTGTGGCGAGTGATTGCACCGTGCCATTGTCTTTTATCGGTCTAACCTTCACCATCAACCGACTTCCACCTGCCTACCCAGGATGCCTCGCATTGGCGGCACGTTTCGCGATCCCTCGGACTTTGCGCTGGTTGTGCTGCGCGCTGCTGCTGGCCGGCGTCATGCTGGGCGGGCTGCATGCCGACTGGGATTTTTCCCTGATCAGCCGCCGCGCGCAGGCCTTGTACGGTCCGTTGGGCGAGGGGCAGCAAAGGATTGATGCCTGGCAGCGTTTGCTGGCCACCCAGAAGCAGGTCGGCGAGCTGGAAAAGCTTAACGTAGTGAACCAGTTCTTCAATAAACAAGTGCGCTACGAAGAAGACATCGACCTGTGGCACGAAGTCGATTATTGGGAAACCCCCATCGAAGCCTTGTGGAAGGGTGCTGGCGACTGCGAAGACTACGCCATCGCCAAGTATTTCAGCCTGCGCCACCTCGGTGTTTCCAGTGACAAGCTGCGCATCACTTACGTCAAGGCGTTGCGCCTGAACCGGGCCCACATGGTGTTGACCTACTATTCAACGCCAGAGGCGATGCCGCTGGTGCTCGACAGCCTGATCAACGAGATCAAGCCTGCCAGCCAACGAACCGATTTGCTGCCGGTCTACTCTTTCAATGCCGAAGGCTTGTACTTGCCCGGCGCCAAGGGCAACAAGAAGGTCGGTGACACTAAACGCCTGTCTCGTTGGCAGGATGTGTTGAAGAAAATGCAGGCCGAAGGATTTCCGGTCGAGACGACTAACTAGGA
>Ga0302175_10000661_pt1 | contig 10490 bp, 8 predicted proteins | sample I_Fen_N3_3_FD_198791 | JGI IMG/M metagenome (GOLD analysis project Ga0302175, IMG submission 198791) | Peat permafrost microbial communities from Stordalen Mire near Abisko, Sweden - I_Fen_N3_3 | ecosystem: Environmental > Terrestrial > Soil > Wetlands > Permafrost | place: Sweden: Abisko...
TTCCATCTTGATCAGCATGCGCGGCAGTACCGATTCAGAGGAAGAAGTACCCAGCACGATCAGCAGCTCTTCACGGATGTAGCGAATCACTTTCAGCACGCTGAAACCGTGAGCGCGAGCGATACCGCCCAGCACCACCAGGACGAACAGCAGGCAAGTGATGTAGAAGCAGGCCATCAACTGACCCAATTGCACCAGCGAACCCACACCGTAGGCACCGATGGTGAACGCCATGGCGCCCAAGGCACCGAGTGGCGCGAGCTTCATGATCATGTTGATGATGTTGAACATCACGTGGGCGAAGCGATCGATGAAGTCCAGGATCGGCTTGCCGTAGGCACCCAGGCGATGCAGGGCGAAACCGAAGATCACCGAGAACATCAGCACTTGCAGGATATCGCCGGTGGCGAACGCGCCGAAGATGGTGTTCGGGATCACGTTCAGCAGGAAGCCGACGACGCTTTGATCAGCACCGGCCGCAACATATTGAGCGACTTTGGAGGCATCCAGCGTGGTCACGTCGATGTGCATGCCGTTGCCCGGCTGGATGATGTTGACCACCACCAGACCAACCAGCAGTGCGATGGTCGAAACGATTTCGAAGTACAGCAGCGCGTAGCCGCCGGTCTTGCCGACCGATTTCATGCTCTGCATGCCCGCGATACCGCTGACCACGGTGCAGAAGATGATCGGGGCGATGATCATTTTGATCAGTTTGATGAACCCGTCACCCAGTGGCTTGAGGGCCACACCGGTCTGCGGGTAGAAGTGACCGACCAGGATGCCGATGGCGATGGCAACGATCACCTGGAAATACAGGGATTTGTACAGTGGCTGACGAGTCGTCATTGCAAAGTTCCTCAAGAGTGCCGCGAAACAACATCCATCTGTTGCCCATGACACTTCAATTGCGAACCCTCCTGCACTGGAGGGATTTGTTTTGTCGAGCTGCTCAACGGCAGGCATCTGCCCGTTCTATCGCAAAGCCCGTGCCACCTTCGCCGAACTCCCCGCAAGCCTTTTGACATCAAGGGTTACAGGGTTTTCTTTGTCACTGGCCGGTTATAGCCATGTGGCGGATTTCCGCCTAACGACCCGACCTCGTCCTACAATTTGGCGGATATCCGCCTTGTTCATCGTCAAGTCCTGCGGCTACCATCCGCCGCTCAATGGACGGACCTGCCTGCCATGCGCGAACGCACCATCGCCAGTCATTTCGCCCGCGCCGCCCTCGGTGGTGCGCGCAAGCGTGGCCACGATTATTCCGGCTTGCTGCTGCAACTGGGGATCAGCCCCGAGCTGCTCGACGAGCCGCGCGCACGCCTCGCGCCGGAGCAATTCACCCGGCTGATCCAGGGTCTGTGGCTGGCGCTGGATGACGAATACCTGGGTTTCGGGCAGGCGCCGAGCAAACCCGGTACGTTCGCCATGATGTGCCATGCCCTGATCCACTGCCGCAATCTGGAAAAAGCGCTTCAACGCGGCTTATTGTTTTATAGCCTATTCCCCGACGCTCCGCGCCTGACCCTGAGCCGCGAAGACGAAATGGTCCGCCTGAGCCTGGACGATTCGCACTTGTGGGACCCGGACCACTTCCTCAGCGAATGCCAACTGGTGGTCTGGCATCGCCTCGGCAGTTGGCTGATCGGCCAGCGCATTCGTCTGGAACAAGCGACCTTCAGCTACCCGAGGCCCGAGCACGGGGCGGAATACGACCTGATGTTTCCGTGCCCACAGGTGTTTTCAACGGCCCAGAGTAGTTTGCTGTTCCACAGTCGCTACTTGAGCATGCCGTTGTTACAGGACGAGCGAACGCTCAAACATTTCCTCGAACGCTCCCCCGCCGACCTGTTGTCCCGCCCGGACGACGGCGACAGTTTGAGCAGCCAGTTGCGCCGCTTGCTCAGCCGCGACAGCGCCCGCTGGCCAGACCTCGAAGCCGTGGCCGCGCACCTGCACATCAGCCCCCAGACGTTGCGCCGGCATTTGCGTGAAGAAGGCACAAGTTTTCAGGAATTGAAGGATCAGTTACGCCGGGACATCGCGATTTATCACCTGGGGCGGGCGGATCTGTCGTTGCAACAGATTGCCGAGCAATTGGGGTTTTCCGAGCCTTCGGCGTTTCATCGGGCGTTCAAGAAGTGGACCGGGTTGACGCCCGGCGCCTATCGCGCACAGGAGAATTAAAAGCAAAAGACCGCAGCCTTCGGCAGCGCCCAGAGGCGCGTAGGAGCTGCCGAAGGCTGCGATCTTTTGATCTTCGTGACGACTACTGCGGATCGAGATTATCCAGCGCCCGATTCACCGCCAACTCACCCAACAGGAGGTTCTGCGAAATCGCCAGCAGGGTGCTGCGCTGAGCGCCGCTCAACGAGCCGGCAAAGTCATCGGCCACAACTCTGGCCGAGGCCAGGGATTCGCAGGCGTGGGCCAGCAAGGTTTCGGTGGCAATGTCCGGGGCGATGAAGAATAGGGTGCTGGGTTTTCGCGTGGTGGCGTTCAACCGGGCGGACAGGTTGATGTACTCGTTGAGGGCGCGGTCGGCGGCCTCCTGGAGTTTTTGTCGATCGATGGGGGTGTCGGTTTCGGGCGGGTTGGGTGTTGGTTTGTACATGGTGAAGCTCCTTGGAAATGGAGCCGCGACCTATTGCTACCAAACATTAGGGTGGCGGCTATACGCAGGTTGGTAGACCGGATTCCAAGGCAGACCGGCGCGTCCGAAGACGCCCTGCGCACAGCCGCCATAACAATTCTGAAGAACTGCAAATAGCGTTGCTGTGCGCCTTGGAAAAGTCGGGCTACCAAACCCGATCGCTGATTTTCAGCGACCCGGAAACGATAAAACCCAAGCCACAGGCGCACAAGCCGGCGGATTCTGGCGTAGTCGTAGGTTGCGGCGCAAGGATGTGTAGGCTCGGAGAGTTTCTGCAGATGTCTTTTAAACATTGGCGTTTAAAAGCAAAAGATCGCAGCCTTCGGCAGCTCCTACAGAGGCGTTTGCACGATCCCTGTAGGAGCTGCCGAAGGCTGCGATCTTTTGATCTTCAAACCACCGGAAAATGAATCCGGAACGCCGCCCCACCCAGGGCCGAATCCCCCAGGGTCAACTTGGCGCTATAGCTTTCAATGATGTCCTTGACCACCGCCAACCCGATCCCCTGCCCCGGGTGCTGGCGATCCAGCCGCTCGCCCCTTTGCAGAATCCGCGCACGCTGATCCGGCGGCACGCCCGGCCCGTCGTCCTCCACGCACAACTCAATCCCGCTGAGGGTTTCGCGCACGCTGATGCGCACTTCGCTCAGGCACAGGCGATAGGCGTTTTCCAGCAGGTTGCCCAGCATCTCCAGCAACGCGCCCTGCTCGATCGGCACGTAACACGGGTCGGGCAAATCGAAGGCAACGCGCACGCGCTTGTCGCGGTAGACCTTGTCCAGGGTGTCGCACAGGCTTTGCAGCACCGGGCGCAGGCGCACCTGATGACGCACCAGACCGCTTTTGCGCAGGCTGGCGCGTTGCAGTTGATAGCTGATCTGCTGGCTCATGCGCTCGATCTGCGATTGCAGCACCCAGGCCTGATCGCGATTTTCCGGGCGCTGGGCCATGTCTTCGCTGACGCCTTGTAACACGGTCAACGGGGTTTTCAGGCTGTGGGCCAAGTCGTCGAGGGAGTCGCGATAACGGCTGCGCTGCTCGCGTTCACTGTGCAGCAAGCGGTTGAGGGAACCGGTCAGGCGCAGCAGTTCGCGGGGGTGTTCTTCGCTGAGGCTTTCGCGGGTGCCGCTTTCGATTTGGTCCAGCTCCTGGCTCAGCCGGCGCAACGCCTGCAAGCCCCAGGTCAAACCAATCCACAACAGCGCCAACAGAACGAGCAACGCGGCGCCGAAGCCCAGGTAGAGATTTTCCCGCAGGCCTTCAACGGTGACTTCGTACTCGCGCACCGGTTGCAGCGCAACAATGCTGAACGCCGCGCTTTTGCCGCCGAGCAACTTGACCTCGACGTCGTAGACGAAGAATTCCTGCCCGTTGGCCTCGCGAATCCGTGCGAACTCGTTGCCGCGCCCGTCGTAGCGCGGCTTGTAGTTGATGTCTTCTTCCTGGGTGGCCTTCGAGCGCCACACCAGATGCCCTTCGCGGTCGTAGATGTAGCCGAGCAAACGGCTGTCGGTGAGGTTGAAACGCTCATCCGGCAACTGCGCCGGCATCTGCAAGCGATTGCCTTCGACCCTGGCAGCGGAGATCAACGTGGTGACGTCCGAGGCCAGGCGTTGCTCGATGGAATCCTGCAACGCCAGACTGAACGCCCCCTGCATCGCCGGCAGCAACGCCAGCATGAACAACACCGCCAACAGCGTGGCGGCGAGCATCAGGCGAACACGAAGGGAACGAATCAAGTGCAGCGCTCATTGAACAGGTAGCCGAGGCCGCGCACGGTATCGATCGGCTTGAACCCGGCCGGGCCTTCGAGTTTGCGGCGCAGGCGGCCGACCAGCACTTCGATCACATTCGGATCGCGCTCGTCATCGTCCGGATAGAGCTGCTCCATCAAGCGGTCCTTGGCCACCACTTGTTGGTGATGACGCATCAGGTACTCAAGAATCCGGTACTCATACGCGGTCAGCGCCAACGGTTGTTCGTCGAGGGACGCCTGTTTGCGATTGAGGTCGAGCATCAGCGGCCCGGCGACGATGGTCGACTGGGTAAACCCGCTGGAGCGGCGCAACAAGGCATTGAGCCGGGCGTCCACTTCTTCGAACTGGAACGGCTTGACCACGTAGTCGTCGGCACCGGCGGCCAGGCCTTCGACCTTGTCCTGCCAGTTGCCGCGCGCGGTGAGGATCAGGATCGGAAACGTCTTGCCCTGGGAGCGCAACTGACGAATCAGGTCGAGCCCGCCCATGCCCGGCAGGCCGAGGTCGATCACCGCCAGGTCATGGTTGAACTGCTCGGTCTGGTACAGCGCCTCTTCGGCGTTGGCCACGGATTCGACCACGTGGCCACTATCCGTCAGGCGGGTTTGCAGGTGATGGCGCAACAGCGCTTCATCTTCGACGACCAGCAGTTTCATAACGCTCTCCCGGGCAAAACAACATCTCCAGCGGTGCACGGCGAATCTCGATGGCGACAAGCGGTTACTTGCAGCCCTTCACCGGTCAGAACTGATCATAACGACCCATGGGGGTATTGCTGATGCAGTTTAAGCCAATGTGCGAGACCGACATGCAGTTGTAAGTGAGATTGGCACTGGCATGACGGTTTTGCAGAACCGGTCATTGGGGCATTTCCTCATGCACAGGCACGTTAGATCGTGGGACTACATTACCGACCCGCCCCTGAACTGCCCCTGAACGCACTCTAAACCTGAGCTGACTCAAATCGACTAGGCTGTTTTGAGCACATTCTTCAAAGGAGCTCCGACCATGCGCATGTTTCTCGCCCTTGTCTTGCTGGCCTTGAGCGGGCTGACCCAGGCTGCGATCAAGACCCAGGAAATCCCTTACCAGAGCACCGACGGCACCAAAATGATCGGCTATTACGCCTACGACGACGCGATCAAAGGCCCGCGCCCGGGCGTGGTGGTGGTCCATGAGTTCTGGGGGTTGAACGATTACGCCAAGCGCCGGGCGCGGGATTTGGCCGGGCTGGGCTACAGCGCGCTGGCCATCGACATGTATGGCGGCGGCAAGAACACCGAGCATCCGAAGGACGCCATGGCGTTTATGCAAGAGGCGCTGAAGGACAGCGCGGTGGCCAGTGCACGCTTTCAGGCCGGGCTCGATCTATTGAAGCAACAACCGCAGACCGACCCGGACAAACTCGCGGCCATCGGTTATTGCTTCGGCGGTGGCGTGGTGCTGAATGCGGCGCGGCAGGGGTTGCCGTTGAAGGGGGTGGTGAGTTTCCACGGTGCGCTGGCGACCAACACGCCGGCGACGCAGGGCAGTGTGAAGGCCAAAGTCCTCGTCGAGCATGGTGCCAAGGACAGCATGATCACCCCGGACAACGTGGCGGCGTTCAAAACGGAAATGGACAAGGCTGGGGCTGACTATAAATTTGTCAGTTTGGCGGACGCCAAGCATGGGTTTACCAACCCGGATGCGGATCGGTTGAGCCACGGTGATCATGGCGGGCCGGATATCGGCTACAACAAGGCGGCGGATGAAAGTTCGTGGGCGGATATGAAGGCGTTCTTCAAGAAGATTTTCAGTTAAGCCGGTAGACCGTGGCGCGGCCTTCGCGGGCAAGCCTCGCTCCTACGGGTTTTGGTTTGATCGCGCGATTTGGGCACGACACACAACCTGTAGGAGCAAGGCTTGCCCGCGATGAACGATAACGCGGTCCAACTGCCTCTACCCTCACGCCTTGCAACCCGGCAAAATGCCCGCCATGAATCCCGCCCCCGCCCTGCCCGTCTGCTGCACCCCACTTGAAGCCCATTGGCCGCTACCGTTCCTGCTGCCCGATACGGTGCTGCTGAGCACTCACTTCGACACCTCGCAACTGGCCAGCGATGACTTCCAGCGCAGCGCCATCGCGCCGCCGGCGAGCATCCAGCGCTCGGTGGCCAAGCGTCAGGCCGAATTTCTCGCCGGCCGGGTTTGCGCCCGGGCGGCGTTGCAACAATTGGAAGGGCTGAGTTTTATCCCGGCGATTGGCGAAGACCGCGCACCGGTGTGGCCGGCGCACATCACTGGCTCGATCACCCACAGCACCGGCCGGGCGGCGGCGATTGTCGCGAACAAGGCGCACTGGCGCGGTTTGGGGATGGACCTGGAAAACCTGCTCAACCACGAACGGGCCGAACGCCTGGCCGGGGAGATTCTTACGCCGCCGGAAATGCAGCGCATGGCGGCAGGCCCGAGCGATCAATTGGCGTTGCTGGTGACCCTGACGTTTTCGGTGAAGGAAAGCCTGTTCAAGGCGCTCTATCCGATCGTGCAAAAGCGCTTTTATTTCGAACATGCGCAAGTGCTGGAGTGGAGCACGGACGGTCAGGTGCGGTTGCGGTTGCTCACGGATTTGTCCAGTGAGTGGTGTAGCGGCACCGAACTTGATGCGCAGTTTGGGGTGAAGGATGGGCAGTTGTTGAGTTTGGTCAGCATTAAGGCTTGAGGATCTTTAGTGTTTGGGCGGGCCTCTTCGCGGGCAAGCCTCGCTCCTACGGGATTGGCGTGGGCGCGCCACATATCCGTAGGAGCGAGGCTTGCCCGCGAAGGCGATTGTTCAGACAACAACCTCAACGTTTTTCCTGATTCCTCGGCCAACTCAAACTGAAACACGCCCCGCCCAGGCTTTTGCTCTTGCTGATCAGCGCCCGCCCGTCATGCCAATGGACGATCCGCCGCACGATCGACAACCCCAAACCATGCCCACCGGACGCTCGGGTGCGGCTGTCGTCAAGACGCAGGAACGGCGTGAAGATTCTCTCCCAGGCCACTTCCGGCACGCCCGGGCCGTCATCTTCGACATCCACCCGACAACGCAATTGCCCGACCTGATAACTAACCGTCACCCGCGACTGCGCGTGGCGCATGGCGTTGCTGACCAGGTTCTGCAAGGCACGGTGCAGGTAGCGCGGTTCGGCTTCGACCCAGGCGTCGTCGCAATCGGCGGCGGACAGGCACAAGCCGCGCTGCACCGTGACTTCCGCGCGCAGCGGTGCCAGTTCCTCGATCACTTGATTGACCAATGCGTCCAGATCGATCCGCTGGAAATTCAGCGCCGGCGACCCCTGCTCCAGACGTGCGTAAGTGAGCATCTCGTCCACCAATTTATCGAGGTCCTCGATGTCGTGGTCCATGCCTTCGCGGTATTTCTCCAGAGCCTGGGGCGTGGTGGCCGAGCCAATCATTTCCAGCCCGAAACGCAGGCGCGCCACGGGTGTGCGCAGTTCGTGGGACACCGCGCGCACCAGTTCCCGTTGAATCGCCAGCAACTGTTGCAAGTGCTCGGCCATGCCGTTGAACGCCGCCGCCAGTCGTCCCACCGAATCCGCGCCACGCGCCGGCACGCGGGTTTCCAGGCTGCCCTTGGCGATGCGTGTGGCGGCGGCTTCGAGGCCGCGCAAACGGCGCTCCAGTTGTCGCACCAACAGGTAAACGATCAACCCGATCAACGTCAGCCCCAGCGCTGCGATCAGCACCAGCCACTCCGGCGGATACGGGTTCATCTGAAACAGCGGGCCGATTTCCAGCACCCACGGCGTCCCCACCATGCCGGCAAACACCCGGATTGAGTCGCCGCCCTTGCCCAGCGCCATCACCGTGTCGCCTTCGGACACCCGGCGACTCTGGTCTTCGTCCATGTCCGCCTGCTCGACCGTGACCAGCCGCAGGTCGAAACCGAAACCTTTGTCTTCCTTCAACTGTGCCAGCCGCTTGGGTTGCTCGGCCACCGGGTAGCGCACCAGTTCATCGGCCAACAGGTAAATCGTCGCCCGGGCCAGTTGTTCGCTGATCTGCTGGACTTCGCCGGTGAGCACCAGTTGCTCTTTGTCGCTGACCAAGCGATAGACTTTCGCCGCGTGGGGCCCGGTCTGCTCGACCAGCGCCTGACCGCGCAGCACGCGGGTGCGCTGGGTCAGGTCGAGGTCGGTCTGGGAAAAGGTCTGCAACGCCAGGGGAATGCCCAGCAGGCGCTCCCAGACCAGCAAGGCGCGGTGGCGCTCGGTTTCGTTCATCGGTTGCAGGTTGTCGGCCATCAGCGAGAACGTGCCGTGGGCCAGGCGCTCGCGGTATTGCTCGCTGCGCACCTGGTTGAGCAAGTGCAGCGCCAGCACGCCGAGCACGGCCACGAGGATTAGCGCCGCGCACATGCCGCCGTAGATGCGCAGGAAGATTGAGTTCACAGCGTGCAGGCTTCCGGAACGAACAGATAACCTTTGCTGCGCACGGTTTTGATCAGCCGTGGATGGTCCGGGTCGTCGCCGATTTTCGGGCGAATGCGCGAGATGCGAACGTCGATGGAGCGGTCCTGGCCGTCGTAGCCGATGCCGCGCAGGGCAGTGAAGATTTCTTCCCGGGACAGGATGCGCCCGGCGTTGGCCACCAGCAGCCACAGCAGGTCGAACTCGGCGCTGGTCAGTTCAATGCCATGGTCATTGAGCCAGGCTTCGCGCAGCGCGTTGTCCACCACCAGCGGGCCGAACTGCAAACGGCGGAGTTTTTCCGGGGCCACTTCCGGCGCTTCACTGCGCCGCAGCAGGGCCTGGATGCGTGCCAGCAGCAAGCGCGGGCGCACCGGCTTGCAAACGTAATCGTCGGCGCCCAGGTCGAGGCCGAGAATCTGGTCGGCATCGTCGGTGCGGGCAGTGAGCATCAGGATCGGCCCGTCGTACTTGTCGCGCACCTTGCGACAGATGCTCAGGCCATCCTCGCCGGGCAGCATCAGGTCGAGGATCACCAGGTCCGGTTGCTCCTTGATGATCCGCGCGGCGGCCAGGGCGCCGTTGCCTTCGATGGCCACGCGCAGGCCATTGGCTTCCAGGTAATCGCGGGTCAGTTCGGCCAGACGCTGGTCGTCTTCCACAATCAATACCTGCCAGGCTTCTTGCTCCACGGGTGACCTCTGCTTGCCAACAACACTTATAAGGAAGGACCCGCCCGTCTTTTTGTAATGATTCGGGAGGATAAGAATGCTTGCGCAACGCCCGATTGTATAAACGCCGCTCGCCTGGAACGCAAGCCGGTAAATGCGTTCGGACAACGCGGTTTTTTGTGATAGGGTTCGCGCCCTTAAAAAACCGCCCGAACCGTTTCAGCTCATGAAAATACCATGACAAACGGTCTACTCCAGTAGGGTCGCGGCCTACACGCCGTTTCCACGTTTCACACACAATTTACGCACAGGTTTATCCACAGGTAGTACGTTGCAATCGCCCCCCAAAACGCATTATCTTGTAGCTCGGCGCCAAAAAAACCCTACATGTAGGGTTTTCATCCAAAAACCAAACACAAACCCGACACCGATTTCAAGCGCTTTTATTGCCTTTGTCTGGTTGAACCAAACGTATTTTCAGAAGCCCAAACCGCTCGAGCGGATGGCTACTGTTTTTGAGCCCCAAGAGGCAAAAACGGTACGGGTGTTGCAGTCCATAACTGTCACCCTCAAAGGAATTCGGTTTTCAGCTTACGGCTTGAAACCAAAGACTTCGGCATGGAAGCGGCGCTCAAAAGGCCCTTCCTGAACTGTCCCGAAGTTGTTATGCCCGGCGCTCGCCGGTTGTAGTGCTTCAGGACGGAACGGTGGGCACCGTGATGGTGCCCAAACAAACATAGAGAATGTGGAGACAACCCCCCATGCAAACCGACACAACTCGCGAGAACCCGCAGGGCACCTTGCCGCAGGCCACTGATTCGACTTCGGATCTGTCCGCCACCGCGCCTGGTCAACTGCGCGTGATCAAGCGTAACGGCACTGTCGTTCCTTACACCGATGACAAAATCACCGTCGCGATCACCAAAGCGTTTCTCGCAGTTGAGGGCGGCACCGCT
>Ga0302175_10000668_pt1 | contig 10356 bp, 11 predicted proteins | sample I_Fen_N3_3_FD_198791 | JGI IMG/M metagenome (GOLD analysis project Ga0302175, IMG submission 198791) | Peat permafrost microbial communities from Stordalen Mire near Abisko, Sweden - I_Fen_N3_3 | ecosystem: Environmental > Terrestrial > Soil > Wetlands > Permafrost | place: Sweden: Abisko...
ATGCGTCGGTTGGACGGATTGGCGTCCAGGTACTTATTGAAATCATGCTCCAGCCCCGGCACATCCGTGGCGATTTTGCTGATGGTCGAGTTCTCGATCCACAACTCCAGCGGCGACTCCAATACCCCGTACTTGCGCGCAAACGGAATAGTGCTGAGGAACGTCCCCATGAATTTCACCTGGCCGTTAATCGCTTCGCTGTGAGTCGCTATCTCGCCGGGCGCCAGATCAAAGTTGCCGACGCCGTTGATGTCCGTCCACTTCTTGATACTGCTTAACGGTGTTTCAAACCATGAGCCGTGATCATCTTTGAAACTCAGGGTGGTCGCGTGGGACATGCGCTGAATCAAATGGCTATTCAACCCGGCAATGCGTTGCGGGGTGACACTGAACGTGTCGTAGAAGTAATCGCCGTAATCTTTGAACAGCAGCGACTTCTTCCAGTTTTGCGCCATCACCCCTTGCAGCGCGCGGACAAATTCCGGGCCGTCGGGGCGGGGGTTGGGCAGGGTGGATGAGTCGTAGAAGAAAATGTACAGATCGCTGTCGGCAATCGCTTGGGCCAGCAAATCCGTGGGTTCCAGGTCCAGGCGCATGGCGCTGAAGCTGAAGCTGAAGGGGTGATTGTTGCCGGCCTTCTCGGCGATGGCGCCGGTCAGCGCTTCGTAATCCGCCGTGTGGCCGAGCAGGACCTTCGCCGGGTTGATGCCGACAAGGGCGGGATGCTGTTCGAGGTAGTAAAGGAAATGCGAGATGGCGCGTTGCTTATCCATGTAGTCCTCCCTGACAAACCGAGAAAAAGTGGCAGGCACGACCGGCCCGATCGTCCCTGCCGGGATGTCTTACAGAGGCCACATCGCCGTGCCGAACGGTACAACCGCGTCGGCTTGCATCATTTCTACGGCGGCTTCATGGGTGGGTGCTGCGAACCAATCGTCCAGTTGCAGTTCAGTTTCCAAGTCTTTTTCAAGTGCTTGCATTGTGAATCTCCTAGATGACTTTTGAGTAAATACAGCGACGTGTTTTTCAATCAGTGAATAACCCGCCAACTTGCCGGTCGATGCGGCTCGGCAAGTCGCTAAAAACCTAGTTCACAGGTTTTTAAAGCGCAATAAAATAATTAAATAAGATTTATTTGAACTATTTATTCCATTTTTTGAGCGGGGATTTCTTAATTAAAAACAAAAAACTAACTCGACCTTTTCCTTAGGAAGCTTCCTAACGTCAATTTGCAGTCGTCCTACAGCAGGATCTGATTTGGCAAATTTACGTTACGCCTTGTAAAGAAACGCTGACGATATTCGCGACCAAACCCCGTGGGATGACTGCCTGGACAAGGCTGTAAGGAAAACCTTCCGAAATCCTCTCGGTTGCACGGGCTGCAAGGCTCTGGCGCGCTTGTTTCAGCGTCTCTGGAAGGGTGAGATGCGTGCCATGCCTGTCGTGCAGGTGCATAACAAGAAGGAGGCGCAATGAACGCCGTGACTCATTTCCATCTCTCCCCGTGGGCCGATTTTCCGAGCGCCTGCGTCGATGACCCGCAAAGGTCTGACCTCATTTTTGCAGCCGCCCGAGACCTTCGAGGCGGACACAGGCAATCCCGGCAACCGACACGCTGATCCAGCGGTGTCTGGCAGCAGGGGGTTAGCGGTGTACAATGCGCCGCGTTTTAACTGTGACCTCCTGCGCACCTGCGCAAACTTCAAGGCTACCCGTCTTGTTCACTCCGTCGCGCCACAAGCGTGTCGGGTTCGATTTCGTCACAGATAAAAACAAACAGGTGACGCATGACCGTTGTAAATACGCTGAACTCCTGGTGCTTGCGCTGGGGTTTGATCGGCGCTGCTTGAAATTGCAACCGAGCAGCAACGTCTATTGAACATCATCAAACCTTGCGTGAGACCCTTTTCATGAGTGGACAAAACTCGCATTCAGGCGAGCTGAAACGCGGCCTGAAAAATCGCCATATTCAACTGATCGCCCTCGGTGGCGCGATCGGTACCGGGCTGTTCCTCGGCTCGGCGGGCGTCCTCAAATCCGCCGGCCCGTCGATGATCCTCGGCTACGCCATCTGCGGCTTTATCGCTTTCATGATCATGCGCCAGCTCGGCGAAATGATCGTCGAAGAGCCGGTGGCCGGTTCCTTCAGCCACTTCGCCCACAAATACTGGGGCGGTTTTGCCGGCTTCCTGTCGGGCTGGAACTGCTGGATTCTGTACATCCTGGTGGGCATGTCGGAGCTGACGGCGGTCGGTAAATACATCCACTACTGGGCGCCGGATATTCCGACCTGGGTCTCGGCAGCCGGTTTCTTCGTGCTGATCAACCTGATTAACCTGGCCAACGTCAAAGTCTTTGGCGAGGCCGAGTTTTGGTTCGCGATCATCAAGGTCGTGGCGATTGTCGGCATGATTGCCCTGGGCAGTTATTTGCTGGTCAGCGGCAACGGCGGCCCGCAAGCCTCGGTGAGCAATCTGTGGTCCCACGGCGGTTTCTTCCCGAACGGCGTGAGCGGTCTGGTGATGGCCATGGCGATCATCATGTTTTCCTTCGGTGGCCTGGAAATGCTCGGTTTCACCGCAGCCGAAGCCGACAAACCGAAAACCGTGATCCCGAAAGCGATCAACCAGGTGATCTACCGGATTCTGATTTTCTACATCGGTGCCCTGGTGATTCTGCTGTCGCTGACCCCATGGGACAGCCTGCTGGCGACCCTGAACGCGTCCGGCGATTCCTACAGCGGTAGCCCGTTCGTGCAAGTGTTCTCGATGCTCGGCAGCAGCACTGCGGCGCATATCCTGAACTTCGTGGTCCTGACCGCGGCATTGTCGGTGTACAACAGCGGCACTTACTGCAACAGCCGCATGCTGCTGGGCATGGCCGAGCAGGGCGATGCGCCGAAGGTGCTGGCGAAGATCGACAAGCGCGGCGTGCCGGTGCGTTCGATCCTGGCCTCGGCGGCAGTGACATTGATCGCTGTGCTGCTGAACTACCTGATCCCGCAAAACGCCCTGGAGTTGTTGATGTCGCTGGTGGTGGCAACCCTGGTGATCAACTGGGCGATGATCAGCTTCTCGCACTTCAAGTTCCGCCAGCACATGAACAAAACTAACCAGACCCCGCTGTTCAAGGCCCTGTGGTACCCGTACGGGAACTACATCTGCCTGGCGTTCGTGGCGTTCATCCTGTGTGTGATGTTGCTGATTCCGGGGATTCAGATCTCGGTGTACGCGATCCCGGTGTGGGTGGCGTTCATGTGGATTTGCTACGGCATCAAGAACAAGCGCAGCGCTCAACACGCGCTGCAGACTGCCGTGAAGTAACGCAGCAGGCAGCAAGACAAACCCGGCCATGTACCGGGTTTGTCGTTTCTGCGTCAGGCGTTATTTCTGGTCCAGAAAGCTCTGCACCGACGCGTTGAAAAAATCCGGGTCCTGGATAAAGGCGAAATGGCTGACATTCGGCAGGATCAGCAGGCCAGCGCCGGGAATGGCCGAGGCCATGTATTCGGTGTGTTCACGCTTGATGGCTTCGTCGTGGTCACCGTCAACGATCAATACCGGGCTTTTGATTTTCGCCAGGTCCTCGGTCGTCCAATTCGGCTGGCTCGCCCACATATGGCTGATTTGCTCGACGAACGCGTCGTACTCCTTGGGGGTAGGCGACAGCTTCACGTATTCCTTGCCGGCGCGTTCAATGTAGGCGGCGAACGTCGGGTTCTTCTCGACACCTTCCTTGACCCCCGAGGTCTGGGTGTTGGCAGCGAAAGCGAAGACCTTGCCGGTGCGCTGCGGGTAGCGCATCGCCAGGTCCAGCCCGAGGATCGCGCCGTCACTCCAGCCGACGATGTCGGCGCGTTCGATCTTCAGTTTGTCGAGCAGCGCGATGACGTCGTCGGCCATCAGGTCGTAGCCGAATGGTCGGGTATCCCGCGAACTGCGACCGTGGCCACGGCTGTCTACCGTGATGACGGTGTGCCTCGCCGAAAGGGCCTTGACCTGATGGCCCCAGTAATCGGAATTGGCCAAGCCGCCATGCAGCAACACAACGGGAGAGCCATGGCCAGTGATTGAGTAATAGAGCTTGATGCCGTTGACGTCGGCACGACCGGTTTTCGCACTGGTGATCGGGGCCGGGGTGGCCGGCAACGTTTCCCAGCGCTCGGCGGCATGAGCGATGTTGAATGACAGCAGGACACAAAAAGCGGCAAGCAAGCGACGGGGCATAGGTGTCTCCATTCAAAAGGCCTGATCGGGATGCTTTAGCGTAGAAGGCCTTCGTCAGAAGGCCAGGTGTCGGTGTTTAAAGTCATGTTGCGGATAGCGTTGTAATGTTCTGCAGTCTGGTTCCTACATGGGCGGTTGCCACGTACTACAGGGGTTTCGGAAAATAAAATAAAGCGCGTTAATTCGGAAGTTGCCTACAACCCGTTTGATAATTTTTGTCATAGGCTGGCTCTCCAAAAACATGAAAGAGCGGCGGATATGGCCAGTAACAGCTACATGACGATTACCGGTAAACGACAAGGTTTTATCTCGGCGGGTTGTTCAGGGCATAGCTCTATCGGTAACAAATGCCAGATTGATCATGAGGATGAAATCATGGTTTTGGCGTGCTCCCATGATATGACTACGGGCAGTGAAGGCGGTGTTGCAGATGGCCGCGGCAAGCACATGCCTGTGATAATCACCAAAGCAATTGATAAATCCTCACCTTTATTGGCGAGCGCGTTGCATGAGGGTGAAGAGGTGGAGTGCACGATCAATTTCTACCGTACTGCCTCAGCTGGAGGGCAGGAACGCTATTACTCAATACATCTTTCCGGTGCGCGCATTGCACATATCAGTCAACAAATACCCCACGCTATTCGAATGAATGATGCGGAGCCGCAAGAGCAAGTGGCTATTCGGTATAGAGAAATTGCCTGGGCGCACGTGACCGCCTCTACAAGTGCTTATAGTTCCTGGGGCGAAGAGAGTGAATGAAGAGGCTTGTGATATTCATGATGTAACGCGCGCGGCTTCTGATCTGGTTGCTGTTGGATGCCAAGTTGGCATGACGCACTTTCCTGACGGTCTTATGCGGCTGCGATTTGGCTCGATTATTTCGTCCTATGCCAATGAGGTTATTCAGGCCGTTGATGAAGGGCTGATCAGTGCTTGGGAAGGGGTTCAGGAGATCAGGGCTGAGTATGAGGTGTTGTCTTCTAAGGCGAGGTTTTACCTTCAGAACAGTATTGGGGTTGCGGCGGGTGTTATGCAGATTAAAACGGGGGTTTCAATCGCTACTGCACCGGGGGCAGGTGTGGTAGGTGTTGTTCCGGGAGCGCTGATGGTTGGGCATGGAGCGAATAACATTTATGAAGGGATGGCGAATATCTACTATGGGTCGGAAGCCTCCAGCACTGTTGGGCCCGTTAGGTGGCTCTATAGAACAGCATTTGATGATTATAGGGGGGATGCCGCTTATTACTCCTTGGACTTGGCATTGTCAGCGTATGGAGTTTTTAGAAAAGTTCCAAGGCCTGAAGCTTTTGAGCTTTTCAGGCGAGATCCGATCAATTACGAAAGAGCTTACCAACAAACGGGAAAACTGGCGTTGGCCTTTGAGGCTCTGGTTGATTTTCTAACGATAAAGATAATTCGATCACAAGAGGGTTCGGGCTAGTAATAAAAAGCTATTGCGGGGGGGTTATGTTTTTCCGCGCATTCTTGGGATGTATATGATCAACCCAAAAAAAACGACGATTGCATATGATGCTAAGTAAGCTTTGTTTAAATATTTTTCATCTATGTGAATTATTTTTCTTATGCCGAATACAATCAGTCCGGAGGGTAATCCAGAGCATCCTAGGACTAGAAGAGTGACAGCAAGGTGATATCGAATCTTCTCAAGAAGCATTATCGCGAGACCTCATTGATGTGAGGCATTAGGTTAGTAAAGTTAGTCGAATCAAAGCAACTATTTTTAAGGCTTATTGATTGTGCTAGTGAATAGCTCAGCAAGCTCGTCTGTTTCAATGAGCATCTGATATTCAGTTCGTCATTCGCGGTATCCTGCACACCCTAAAACCCGGACGCTTTTCCATGCTGGTAATTTCCAACAACGTGCACCTGCCGGATGCCGAGATCGAATTGACCGCCATCCGCGCCCAGGGCGCCGGTGGGCAGAACGTCAATAAGGTTTCCAGTGCGATGCACTTGCGCTTCGACATTCCGGCCTCGTCCTTGCCTGAGTTCTACAAGGAGCGGCTGCTGGCGCTGCGGGACAGTCGCATCACCAGCGAGGGCGTGTTGATCATCAAGGCGCAGCAATACCGCACGCAGGAGGCCAATCGTGCCGATGCGCTGGAGCGGCTGGTGGAGTTGATTCTCAGCGCCACCAAAGTCGAGAAGAAACGCCGCCCGACCAAGCCGACCCTCGGTTCGAAGAAGCGTCGGCTGGAGTCGAAGACCAAGCGCGGCAGCATCAAGGCTGGGCGCGGCAAGATCGACTTCTAGCGTGCGTCGCGTTCTTCGCGATACTTAGGCGCTTGTCGGTACAGATAAATGCTCAGCATCAAACCGCTGAGCGCGGCGATGGCCGCAAACAGAAAGATCGACGCAAAGCCAAACCCTGCCGCAATCGCCCCGGCCAGTGGCCCGGTAATCCCCAGCGACAAATCGATGAACAGTGAATAGGCCCCGACCGCCGCGCCGCGACTGGAGGCCGGCACCAGGTTCACCGCTTCCACGCCCAGCGCCGGGAACACCAGCGAGAAGCCGAAACCGCTCAGCGCCGCCCCCGCCAATGCCCAATGAGCGTCCGGCGCCAGCCACAGCAGCAACAACCCCAATGTTTCCACCGACAGGCAGGCAATCGCCACGCGAAACCCGCCGAGGCGGTTGATCAGGTTGCCGAACAGCAGGCGTGCACCAATGAAACTGGCGCCGAACAGGCTCAAGCAGAGCACGGCGTTCGACCAATGCTGCGTGGCGTAATACAAGGTGATGAACGTGGCGATGGTGCCGAAACCGATCGAGCCCAGCGCCAGGCCGCAGCCGTGGGGCAGTACCCGTCCCAGTACATGCATGAACGGCAGGCGTTCACCGACGACAATCGGCGCGGCGGTTTTCGGCCAGGCCAGCGCCAGGCCCAGCGCGGCCAGTAGCACGATGCTCACGCCCATGCTCCACAAGCCCAGTTCACCGACCAGCCACACCCCCAGCGGGGCGCCGATGGCGATGGCGCCGTAACTGGCGATGCCGTTCCAGGAGATGACTTTGGCGGTGTTCGCCGCGCCGACCCGGCCAATGCCCCAACCGATCGAGCCCGAGCCCACCAGGCTTTCCGCGCTGCCGAGCACCAATCGGCCGATTAGCAGGCTGATCAGGCTGAGCATCGGCAGGCTTTGGGTCCAGGCCGAAATCAGCATGAACACGCCACTCAAGCCGCAACCGGCGAGGCCGTAGATCACCGCCAGTTTGCTGCCCTTGTTGTCGATGATCCGCCCGGCGTAAGGGCGGCTGAGCAGGGTGGCGAGGTATTGCACGCTGATCACCAGGCCGGCGATGACCGCGCCGAAACCCAGGTCGCTGTGGACGTAACCCGGCAATACGGCGAGGGGAATGCCGATATTGAGGTAACCGATGAAGGTGAACAGGACGATGGAGACGACTTGCAGCGTGACCGCCAGGGGGCGCTGGTTTTCTGACATGGGTAAAGGTCCACGGGGCAGCAGGATAGATAGGCTGCTTATGATAGCGGCGTGAGGGGCCGACGGTCGTGGAAAAGTAAAACTATTTGCCGGGCGGGCTGAATCAGGGTTTGGCAGGAGCGACCAGTTGCGTGGTGACCAGAGCGGCCAGCGCATTTTCTTCGCTGCCGAAACGGGCCAGCAGGGCGGCTTGTTTTTCGGAGGAGAGGCGATTCCAGATCTCGATCATTTTCTCGGCGGTGCCGATCAGGACGCTGGCCTGGGTTTCGCTGAAATTGTCGGTCATGGCGTGGCTCGGGTTTCAGGCGGTGTGGAAAGCGCATGTTAGCGCTTTCCACACGGTCTGGCATTGCAGGTGTTTCAGTCTTCGCTGTCAGCCTTGCGACTGTCAGTGGCTGCTTTCGGCTCAGGCTGTTGGGCACTGGCTTGTTGCGGGGTTGTCTGCTCAGTTTCGTGCAGGCTTGGGAAGGGGAGATTAGGGATCTCGTGCATGTTCGCGCTCCTCGCAAAGTCTGTTGATAGATCTGGTAGATCCGCGCTTTTACAAAGCCTGGGCAGGATACAGCAGGTCAAATGACAATCAGACTTTTATCTCGGATTTCTGCGACCAATGGCCGCAGGGGGCGAAAAGCAAAAGATCGCAGCCTCCGGCAGCGCCTACATTGGAAGGATGTACATCCTGTAGGAGCTGCCGAAGGCTGCGATCTTTTAAGGGCGACACACCTCAGCAATCGCCTCGGCCAGCAGATCAAGACGCGTCGCATCAATCCCAGCCACGTTAGCCCGGCCCGAGTTGACCATGTATACGCTGTGATGATCACGCAACTGCTTCACCTGCTCCGGGGTCAGGCCGGTGTAGGAAAACATCCCGCGTTGCACGCCAATGTGCGCAAACCGCTCACGCAAGCCGTGGGGCTCAAGGGCTTCCACCAAACCGCTGCGCAGTTGGGCGATGCGCAAGCGCATGGCTTCCACTTCGTCGGCCCAGAGGCTTTTCAGTTCCGGGTCGCCAAGGATGGTGGCGACCACGGCGGCACCGTGATCCGGCGGCGTCGACCACAGGTTGCGGGCGATGTTGGCCAGTTGGCTGCGGATATCCACCAGTTTGTCGGCGGTTTTCGCGCAAACAATCAGCGCGCCTGTGCGGTCGCGGTACAGGCCGAAGTTCTTCGAGCAGGAGCTGGTGATCAGCACTTCCGGCAACGCGTCGGCGAACAGCCGCGTCGACCAGGCGTCCTGTTCCAGGCCATCACCGAACCCTTGATAAGCGAAGTCGATCAGCGGCAGCAGCTCGCGACGACGAACCACGTCCAGCACCCGGCGCCAATCGTCGTGAGACAAATCGAACCCGGTCGGGTTATGGCAGCAGGCGTGCAGCAACACCACATCGCCCTTGGGCGCTTCGTTAAGCACCGCCAGCATGGCTTCGACGTCGAGGCGGTTGTCGTTGCCCACGTAGGGGTAGTGACTGACCTTGACCCCGGCGGTGGCGAAAATCGTTTCGTGGATCGGCCACGTCGGGTTGCTCAACCAGACGCCACGCCCCGGCAGCATGTGCGCGATGAAGTCCGCGCTCAAACGTAGGGCGCCAGTGCCGCCCGGGGTCTGGGTGACGCCGGCCCGTTGCTCGGTGATCAGCGCCGAGTCAGCGCCGAGCACCAGTTCGTTCATGACCTTGCCGAACGCCGGTTCGCCGTGACCACCGATGTAAGTCTTGGTGGTCTGGCGATCCACCAGGCGCGCTTCGGCGAGTTTCACCGATTGCGGAATCGGCGTCAGGCCCTGGGCGTCTTTGTAGACCCCCACGCCCAAGTCGAATTTGCGCGGGTTGGGGTCCTGCGCATAGGCCTCCATCAGGCCGAGAATCGGGTCGCCGGGTACTCGGCCGATGGCGTCGAAATGCATTATTTGCGGCCCTCGGCGTCCTTGGCCACGTCGTCAGTGCGTGCGGCCATGATGAAGTCGTTGCGGTGCAGGCCCTTGATGGAGTGGCTCCACCAGGTCACGGTGACTTTGCCCCACTCGGTCAGCAGGCCCGGGTGGTGACCTTCGGCCTCGGAGATTTCACCCACCGCGTTGGTGAACGCCAGGGCGTGCTTGAAATTCTTGAACAGGAAAACCTTTTCCAACTGCAGCACGCTGTCGCGAACTTCGATGTTCCAGTCCGGGATCTGTTTGATCAGTACCGGCAACTCTTCGTCGCTGACCTGAGGGGCGCCGGCTTGGCAGGCTTCGCAGTGGGCTTGGTTCAAAGTGGACATGTCTGTTTCCTGTATCGGTTTTTTATATCGGTCGTCAGTGCCGTCACGCTAAACCAAAGCCGCGACGACTGACAGACTCACTTGTCAGTAAAAGTCGCGGTTCACGCGGCCTTCGGTTTGGGTGGGAATTTCGGTGCATGCAAGCCCAACTGCATGCCTTGCTTGACCATGCCCATGATGTCTTCATGGGCCACGTCGAACAGGCGCTTGAGGTTGGGCAGCACAAAGTACAGCGGCTGCAGGATGTCGATGCGATACGGCGTGCGCATGCATTCCAGCGGATCGAAGGCCTGATGTTCCGGCTCGTCCGACAGGCAATACACGGTTTCTTTAGGCGAGGACAGAATGCCGCCGCCATAGATGCGCAGACCCTGCGGGGTGTCGACCATGCCGAACTCG
>Ga0302175_10000669_pt1 | contig 10350 bp, 9 predicted proteins | sample I_Fen_N3_3_FD_198791 | JGI IMG/M metagenome (GOLD analysis project Ga0302175, IMG submission 198791) | Peat permafrost microbial communities from Stordalen Mire near Abisko, Sweden - I_Fen_N3_3 | ecosystem: Environmental > Terrestrial > Soil > Wetlands > Permafrost | place: Sweden: Abisko...
TGACGCGTGTGTGTACTGTCCTGCTGATCCAGGCCCTCGGCTTCTTCAGCAGTCCACTCCAGCACGTCCGGTTGCGGCAGTTTGTGCACGATCAATTCACGGCCACGGCTGTCGCGGGTGCTGCGCAGAATGTCGTAGGCCTCCTGATAGATTTCCCATTGTGGGTCATTGCGGTTGTCGGTCCATTGCAGCACCACTTCGCCGGGGCGCACGAAGCACGCGAGGTCATCGACATGGCCGTCGGTTTCGTCGAATTTGCAGCCCCGGGGTAGCCAGATGATTTGCTCGGCGCCCAGGTAATCGGTCAGGCGCCGGGTGACTTCTTCTTTGCCGAGATGCTGGTTGCGATTGCGGTTGAGCAGGCATTGCTCGGTGGTGAGGATGCTGCCCTGGCCGTCGCTCTGGATGCCGCCCAGTTCAGCGATCAACGGCGCGCGGTAACGGTCGAAGCGTTCGATTTCGAGGATCTTGCTGGCGATCTGGTCGTCCTTGTCCCACGGGTAGTACAAACCGCCGTCGAGGCCGCCATAGGCGTTGAACTCGAAATCCACGCCACGCACTTCGCCGCTGGCGTCGTTGACCACAAAACACGGGCCGCTGTCGCGAAACCAGGTGTCGTTGCAGGTCATTTCCACCACCCGCACTTGCGGCGGCAATTGCCGGCGAGCGGTGGCGAATTGTGCGGCAGAGGCACACACGGTGACCGGTTCGCTTTGGGAAATGGCGGTGACGATCTGCACCCAAACCTTCTGCGCAGGCTTGGCGCCGTTGCGCCACACGTCAGTGCGCTCCGGCCAGCCGAGCCAGCAACCGGACTTGGTTTCGAACTCGCCAGGCAGGCGGAAGCCATCGAACTTGGGAGTGGAATCGAGCAAACGTGCCATGGACAAACCTCATCAGCGGGGATTGGAATGACCACAGGCTACGGTTGCCCGCGCCCTCCTCGCCAACGATGAATATTTCGGAACAGTTGAATTTAACTCATCAATCGACCAACTGATCGTTGAACCATTCCAGCATCTGCGCCACTGCCGGACGCTCCAGCCGCACCCGCTCGCACACCAGCGCGTACTGACCCAGCGCGGTGATGTTGGCTGTGAAGGGACGCACCAATCGCCCGCTGAGCAGGTCTTCCTGGGCCGTGAGGTTATCGCCCATCGCCACGCCCTGCCCTTGGGCCGCCGCTTCCAGCGCCAGACCGGCGTGGGCGAAATACAGTTGCCGTTGCGGACGCTGATCGCCGGCGTGACTGGTGAGCCACGCGGTCCAGGTCTTGCCGTCCTGATCGTCGTGCAACAGGCAATGACGGGCCAGATCCTTCGGGTTTTTCAGCGTGCCCTGGTTGAACAGGCCGGGGCTGCACACCGGGAAGAACTGCAACGCCGGCAAGGGCCGGACAAAGTACGCGCTGCTGTCCACCGGGCCGGTGCCGTAGGTGATCGCCAGGTCGATGTCTTCCCCCGGCGCGGTGGCGTCGATCGGTTGTTCGTAGAGGTGCAACGTGATGTGCGGATAACGCGCGTAGAAATCCGTGAGGCGACTCATCAACCATTTCTGCGCCAACTCGGCGGTGACCGCCAGGCGCAATACCGCGAGCGATGATGGATCGCGCAGTTCATCGCAGGCCTCACCGATCAGTTCGAAGGCCTGCTGCAAACTCTGCATCAAGCGCCCGGCGGCCATGGTCGGGCGAATCTGCCGGCCCTCGCGGATAAACAGCGATACGCCCAGTTGTTCTTCGAGCTGACGAATCTGATGGCTGACGGCGCTGTCGGTGACGCACAACTCCGCAGCGGCCCGGCCGAAGTGGGCATGGCGGGCGGCGCATTCGAAGGTTTTCAGTGCGGCCAGGGAAGGTAGTCGTCGCATCGATCAAGCCTCTGTTTCGAGGCGGTCATGCTGCCCCGGCAACTCACACACGTCCACCCCCGTAGGAGCTGCCGAAGGCTGCGATCTTTTGATCTTGACCTTAGGTGGCCTGCCCAGAAAAAGATCAAAAGATCAAAAGATCGCAGCCTTCGGCAGCTCCTACAGATTGGCAGTGATCCATTCACCGCAACTCCACCCGCCCATCACCCGCCTTTATCTACCATGACTTCCCCGTAAACCCGGCGCATGTTGCACCTTCAACCGGAGGGATTCGCCATGCTCAATGCACTCAAACAGATCAATTCAACCTCGGCGTTCAACCGCTGGGCCGGCTTCGAAGTCATTCGCGCCGAGAGCGGCGAGGCCGACGTGTCCATGGCGTTTCGCGAGGCCGACATGGCGCAGTACGCCGGTTTCCTGCATGCCGGGCTGATCGGCGCGTTGCTCGACACAGCGTGCGGGTTTGCCGCCGGGACGGTGGCCGGCAACGTGTTGGCTTCGCACTTTTCCGTCAATTGCCTGGCGCCCGCCGTCGGTGAGGTGTTTATCGCCAAGGGCCGGGTGGTGAAGGCCGGCAAGAAGCAGGTGTTCGCCCGTGCCGAGCTGTTCGCGCAAACCGGCGATCAACTGAAACTGGTGGCGACCGGCGACGCGATCCTGGTACCAGTCGAAAGCCGCTGAGGGTCTAGGCTGTCTTGAGTCCATTCAAGAACAGTCGGAGGTCGTCATGCAGCTCGAAGGTTCCTGCCATTGCGGCGCGGTGTCGTTCAGTCTGACCAGCGCCCACCCCTACCCTTATCAGCGTTGCTACTGCTCGATCTGCCGCAAGACCCAGGGCGGTGGCGGTTATGCGATCAACCTCGGTGGCGATGCCGAAAGCCTCAAGGTTCGCGGCCGTAAGCACATCGCGATCTACCATGCGCGGCTCAAGGATGAAGGCGACAAACGCGCCCATAGCAGCACGGCCGAGCGGCATTTCTGTGCGGTATGCGGCAGCGGTTTATGGTTGTTCAGCCCCGAGTGGCCGGAGTTGATCCACCCGTTCGCCTCGGCCATCGACACCCCGCTGCCGGTGCCGCCGGAGCACACGCATTTGATGCTCGGTTCGAAGGCGCCGTGGGTGGAGGTTGAGGTGAAGCCCAGGGATCAGCAATTCGAGGTTTATCCCGAAGAGTCGATTGCCGATTGGCATGAACGGTTGGGTTTGAGCCAGTGAAGCTAAATCAAGAATAAACACCGTAACTGTGGCGAGGGAGCTTGCTCTCTCGCCACAGGTTTCATCGCTCTCCTAATCTCTAGCCCCATCGCCACAGGCTGTGAGCCTGTATCAAATTATTTTTCACCCCGCAGTTCCCCTTTGCGTTTTTCGTTCGGTTAACCCTCAGAAGCATTCCATTACCGATCGATTCGATTCAAAGGGACCGCCATGTCGCACCACCTCGCCGCGCGTTTTCGTTTTGCCCTGTGCCCCTTGGCACTGGCCGTTCCGGCCGCCCTGCTGAGCCTTGCCCCCGCCGCCCATGCCGCTGAAACCGGCGCAGTCAAAGGCTCCGCGCTGCAACTGGACGCCACCAACATTTCCGGCCAGGCCCTGGGCGAAACCACCGAAGACACCCACGCCTACACCACCGGCTCGACGTCCTCGGCCACCGGCCTGCCGTTGTCGCTACGGGAAACCCCGCAGTCGGTGACCGTGATCACCCGCCAGCAAATGGACGATCGCGGCGTGCAGAGTGTCGGCGATGCGCTGCGTAACACTCCGGGCATCTCCACGCAAAAGTACGACAGTGACCGCACCGAGTTTTCCGCCCGGGGCTTTGCCATCACCAACTTCCAGTACGACGGGGTCAACCAGCCCTACGACGGCGTGTATGGCGAAAACCCCAACAACAGCGACGACTCGGCCAGCCTCGACCGCATCGAAGTGATCAAGGGCGCCACCGGCCTGATGACTGGTTCGGGCGACCCATCGGCCACCGTCAACCTGATCCGCAAGAAACCGACCAAGGACTTCAAGGCCTCGGTCAGCGGCACCGTCGGCTCGTGGGATGCCTATCGCAGCACCGGCGACATTTCCGGCTCGCTGAATGATTCGGGCACCGTACGCGGACGCTTCGTCGGTTCGTACTCGGACAAGAATTCCTACCAGGATCACTACAGCCAGAAGAAAGACCTGTATTACGGCATCCTTGAAGCGGACCTGACCCCCGACACGCTGCTGACCTTCGGCATCGACAAATCCAGCGCCACCCCGCGCGGCAGTTCCTGGACCGGCAACCCGACGTATTTCGCCGATGGCGGCCGCACGGATTTCCCGCGTCACTTCAACCCGGGCGCCGACTGGAGCCGTCGCGACTTCGACGAAACCACGTACTTCACGTCGCTGGAGCAAGCCCTGGCCAATGACTGGAAACTCAAGGTCAGCGTCGACCAGAAAACCACCGATCACGACACCCAACTGGCCTCGGCCAGCGGTGGTAACCCGGACCGCGCCACCGGCGAAGGCATGTTTTTGTACTGGGGGCGTTGGGAAGGTCATCGGGTGCAAAACACCGCTGACGTGAACGTCTCCGGGCCGTTCACCCTCGGTGGCCGCGAACATGAATTGGTCGCGGGCGTCATGACCTCCAATTCGCGCCAGACCGGCTCGACCTACGACACCAGCGCATTCGAAATGGTCCCGGGGAGCATTTATGACTGGGACGGTCACCTGCCGAAACAGGAGTTCCCGAAGAACGGCAAGTACGAGCGCACCCAGAGCCAGAACGGCGTTTACCTGGCCACACGCCTGCGCCCGACCGACGACTTGTCGGTGATTCTCGGCAGCCGCCTGAGCACCTTCAAATACAACGAAGACTACCGTTACAACCCCGGCGCCGGACTGGACGACACCCACGCCAGCTACAAGGAACACGGCGTGGTCACGCCTTACGCCGGGGTGGTTTATGACCTGAACGATGTGTACTCGGTGTACGCCAGCTACACCTCGATCTACCAGCCACAAACCTACAAGGACAGTAACGGCACGACACTCGCCCCGGTGGAAGGCGACAGCTATGAAACCGGTCTGAAAGCGGCGTACTTCGATGGCAAGCTGAACGCCAGCCTGGCGTTATTCCGCATCGAGCAAGACGGCGTGGCCGAATCAATCGGCACCAATCCGGTCACCAACGAAGGCATCTACAAAGCCATCGACGGCACCAAGACCCAAGGCGTGGAACTGGAACTGGCCGGCGAACTGGCCGAGGGCTGGAACCTCTCGGCCGGCTACACCTACGCCCGCACCCGGGATGCCGATGAGCAGCGGATCTTCGGTTTCCCGCTGTCCACCAGCAAACCGGAACACGTGGTCCGCACCTTCACCACCTATCGCCTGCCGGGCGCCCTAGACAAAGTCACCTTGGGTGGCGGCATCAGTTGGCAGAGCGCGTTTTACGGCAAAATCTACAGCCCGACCGTCGGCGATTACACCCAGATCAAACAGGGCGGCTACACCCTCGTGGACCTGATGACCCGTTATCAGTACAACGAGCACCTGAGCTTCACCGCCAACGCCAACAACGTGTTCGACAAGCGCTACCTGACGGGGTTGGGCAACTTCGACACCACGTTCTACGGCGAACCGCGCAACCTGATGCTGACCACCAAGTGGGATTTCTAAGCCCACTCTGACAGCACGGGTGCTGCTGATGGCCTCTTCGCGGGCAAGCCTTGCTCCTACAGGTGATAGGCGATCACGCCCATGGGGTATGACGCAACACTGTAGGGGCGAGGCTTGCCCGCGAAAGCGTCCTCAAGAATGACACTAATCCAAATGCGCCCAGGTCATGCGAAACGACGCCCCGCCCCACGGCGAATCCGCCACTTCCACCTGCCCGCCATGGGACTGCGACACCCGTCGCACCAGCGCCAATCCCAATCCGAAACCGCCAGTACGCCGATCACGGCTGGCATCGAGCCGCGAGAACGGTTCGAAGATTTTCTCTCGCCCGTCCACCGGCACGCCCGGCCCGTCGTCGTTGACCCGCACTTCGTAATGATCGCCACTGCGCACCAATGACACTTCCACCCGGCCGTCGGCGTAGCGAATGGCATTGCGCAGCAGGTTGATCACCGCCCGGGCCATAAAGCGCGGTTCGATGCGCACCTGCTCGATCTGGCACTCGACAATCAGCAACTGCACCCCCGCCGCCTCTGCTTCCAGCGCCACGCTGCCGACCACGCTGTCGAGCCAACTGCCGGCCTGGATGTTCTCCCGATTAATCACCGTGGCGCCGCGCTCGAGGCTGGCGTAGGTCAGCAACTCAGAGACCATTTCTTCCAGTTCGCCCAGGTCGGCGTACATGTCGGCGATCAGTTCGCGATTCTGCGCCGGGTCGGGCTGTTGCTTGAGCTGATCCAGTTCAAACGACAGCCGCGCAATTGGCGTGCGCAACTCATGGGACACCGCGTTGGTCAACTCCCGTTGATTGGCGATCAGCCCTTCGATGCGCGCCGCCATCAGGTTGAAGTGTTCGGACAGGTCGCGGATGTTCGAGCGTTTGGACAGCTGAATTCGCGACGACAAATCGTTATCGCCGAATCGCTCGGCGGCCAGGCGCAGTTTTTCCAGATCCCGCCAGTGCGGTCGCACCCAGATGAACAGCACGATGCCAATCAACACCGCCAGCATCAGGTAGGCCGCCGTGATGTAGAACGGCATCAGGCTCGGCTCGGCCGGCAGCTTGATGCTTAGCAATTGCGGGCCACCATCGATCGAAGAAATAAACTGCGTGTACTTTTCCCGAATCACCAGCAGGCCTTCGGCCAACAGCTTTTTCTCCTGATCGTCCAGGGCCAGTTGGTCGGCATTGACCAACGCCAGCCCCAGACCGTAATGCGGGCGCAAGGCGTCCAGTTGCTGTTCGCGGCCCGGACCTTCCAGGCCGCGCAACTGCTCCACCAACGAATACGCCTGACCGCGCACAGCCTCGCGGTTGTAGGCCTGCATCTGATTGTCGAGCAGCGCGTTGAAGGTGTGTTCGACGGTCTGCAACGCCAGCACCAGCCCCACCGCCAGCACCAGGTACAAGCCTAGAAATAACCGCAGCATTTAAAGCTCCCACGCGAACGGATTGAACAGGTAACCCTTGCCCCAGACGGTTTTGATACACGCCGGCTCGCGGGGGTTGTCCCTGAGCTTGGCCCGCAGCTTGCTGATGTAGACGTCGACGCTGCGATTGAGGCCGTCGAAAGCGATGCCGCGCATGCGGTTGAGGATGTCATCCCGGGACAAAATCTTGCCGGCGGCGCTGGCCAGCAGCCACAGCAGCTCGAATTCCATGGTGGTCAACTCAATGCCCTCGCCCGCCAGCCGAACCTCGCGGCAACCGCGGTCGATGCTCAAATGGCCGAACGCCAGGGCGCTGCACACACTGGTGTCCGGCGCCTGACGCCGTTGCAAGGCGCGCAATCGGGCCAGCAGCACCGGCGGCTTGATCGGTTTGATCACGTAGTCGTCGGCGCCGGATTCCAGGCCGAGGATATGGTCGAGGTCATCCTCCTTGGCGGTGAGGATGACGATGGGCGTGTCGGACACGCTGCGGATCTCGCGGCACACGTGCAACCCGCTTTGGCCCGGCAACATCAGGTCGAGCACCACGACTTTTGGTTTGAATTCGAGAAACGCGGCCAACGCCAGATCGCCACGATGCACCGCCCGGACTTCGTAGCCGTGTTGGGACAGGAAATGCGCAATCAGCCCGGCGAGTTTTTCGTCGTCTTCCACCAGCAATACTTTGCCAAAACCCAGGTTATCCATAACGACCGTCTGCCAACCCTTGTTTGAAGTGGGCGGCATTATGGCGTCAATCGGTGGCAGGACGGTGACGGCAGGCAGCAAAAACCGGCCATGGGAGCCGGTTTTGGGTGATGTTTCATACTCTTAAGAGTTTTTAACAATATTGCATCAAAACATCACGGCCCGCGGACGCTGGGTTATGCCAAACGCCGTTCGGCGTAGGAGCTGCCGAAGGCTGCGATCTTTTGATCCTGACCTTATAAAAACAAGATCAAAAGATCGCAGCCTGCGGCAGCTCCTACGGGGTCAGGCGGCGGTGGGGATGCCGCTGTGGAAGCGGAATTCCACGTCTGGGGACTCGATCAATTCCTGCTCGGCGGCGCGAACCCGGTCGATGACCTGGGCGATGTCCTTGGCGTCACCGTACTGATAGGCCAGTTTCAGGTAACCCTGGAAATGCCGGGCCTCGCTTTTCAGCAGGCCGAAGTAGAACTTGCCCAGTTCCTCGTCCAGATGCGGCACCAGCGCCTCGAAACGCTCGCAACTGCGGGCCTCGATAAAGGCGCCGACCACCAGAGTATCCACCAGTTTGACCGGCTCGTGGCTGCGCACCACTTTGCGCAGGCCCGAGGCGTAACGCCCGGCGGACAGCTGTCGCAGCTCGATCTTGCGCTTTTTCATCAGGCGCATGACTTGTTCGTGGTGCACCAGTTCTTCCCGGGCCAGGCGCGACATCAGGTTGATCAGATCGACGTGGGAGTGATACTTGGCGATCAGACTCAACGCGGTGCTGGCCGCTTTGAATTCGCAGTTCTTGTGGTCGATCAGTAAGGTTTCCTGATCGGCCAGCGCGGCCTGGACCCAGCCGTCAGGGGTGCGGCAGCCGAGGAACTCGTGAATTTCGGGAAGGATCATGGGGCTCACGGATAAAAGGTTCAAAACGAAGGGCGCCGATTATACCGGCCTGCCGGCAGACCACCAGTCGCGGCCATTGATATGCATCAAGTCCCGAGTTGCCGGGCAGCAACTATAGTTGTCCAACGCAGTGTTTTTTACTTTTCAGGAGATCCCGATCATGCAAGCCATTCGCAGCATTCTGGTGGTCATCGAACCCGAACACTCGGAAAGCCTGGCGCTCAAGCGTGCCAAGCTGATTGCGGGCGTTACCCAGGCGCACCTGCATTTGCTGGTCTGCGATAAAAAGCATGATCACAGCGGCATGTTGGCCGTGCTCAAGGCCTCGCTGCTGGAGGACGGCTACAGCGTCACCACCGAGCAAGCCTGGAACGAAACCCTGCACGAAACCATCGTCGACGTGCAGCAGGCCGAAGGCTGCGGGCTGGTGATCAAACAGCATTACCCCGACAGCCCGCTGAAAAAGGCCCTGCTGACCCCGGCCGACTGGAAACTGCTGCGCTACTGCCCAACCCCGGTGCTGCTGGTGAAAACCTCGAAGCCATGGACCGGCGGGGTCATTCTGGCGGCCATCGACGTCGGCAACACCGATGGCGAACACCGCACGCTGCATGCGTGCATTGTCGATCACGGTTACGACATCGCCAGCCTGGCCAAGGCCCAGTTACATGTGATCAGCGCGCATCCGTCGCCGATGCTGTCGTCGGCCGACCCGGTGTTTCAGCTGCGGGAAACCATCGAGGCCAAGTATCGCGAGCAGTGCAAAGCGTTCCAGGCCGAATTCGACATCGACGACGAACACCTGCACATCGAGGAAGGTCCGGCGGATGTACTGATTCCGCACATGGTGCACAAGTTGGGGGTGGCGGTGACGGTAATCGGCACCGTGGCGCGGACCGGGTTGTCCGGGGCGTTGATCGGCAATACGGCGGAAGTGGTGCTGGATGCGGTGGAGAGCGATGTGCTGGTGCTCAAGCCGGATGAGATCATTGATCATCTGGAAGAGGTTGTGACGCGGCATTAAAGCAAGATCAAAAGATCGCAGCCTTCGCCAGCTCCTACAGATTGAACGCAATCCCATGTAGGAGCTGGCGAAGCCTGCGATCTTTTGACTTTAATAATCAGCCACCAAAGGCGTCCTTAAGGAACCCGGGCGCGATATAGCGTTGGTAATGCGCTTCAGACAACAGAAAGAATTCCCGATCAATGGCATCGCGCAATTCCGGCAGGTTCCAGTCGCGAAACTCCGGCATCAACACCATCCCGTAAGCCTCCAGATTATTGATGACCCGCGCCCCGCGAGCGATCAACTGGTAGGCCCAGCAATATTCCGACTGATGGGGCACAAAGCGGATTTTGCGCTGTTCAAGCTGCAAGCGCAGGCGCTGCGGGTCGAAGATTTCCAGTTTGCTGGCCATCACCTGGGACAGCAATTGCTCAAGACGCAGCCACACCGCGCGCTTTTCTTCCTCGTTGTAACCGTTCCAGTTGATCACTTCGTGGTGAAAACGCTTGCAGCCACGGCACACCAGATCACCGTAAACGGTGGAGCAGAGGCCGACGCAGGGGGTCTTGATGGTCTGATTGGGCATAGGTAGGCAAAACACGGGAAAGCAGAACAGGTCGGCATGTTAGCCCTTTGTCTAACATTGATCACCCCTCAATCTTGAGGGGCTAACTTACCTTTAATTTTTTTTTGCCGTAGAATCAGCCAGCCTTTTAAGGCGCCAATGTCCGTTAGAAGCTGTTTTCAAAGCGTCACGAGCACAGTCGTTCCTACAGAGCGG
>Ga0302175_10000672_pt1 | contig 10327 bp, 5 predicted proteins | sample I_Fen_N3_3_FD_198791 | JGI IMG/M metagenome (GOLD analysis project Ga0302175, IMG submission 198791) | Peat permafrost microbial communities from Stordalen Mire near Abisko, Sweden - I_Fen_N3_3 | ecosystem: Environmental > Terrestrial > Soil > Wetlands > Permafrost | place: Sweden: Abisko...
CAGATGTTGTGGGTGCCTGGATATCTGTGGGAGCGAGCTCCCACAGATCGTGTGTTGATGAGTGAATGTCAGGTCCGTTTGTCATCGCCTGCTTCGCCACCCACATGCACGCCGCGATCGTCCCCGACTTCGCCAGCACGATGGGCTCCGCGGTCGTCGCCTACCTCACCGGTATGATGAGCGCCGTGGTCGTCGCCTGCCTGTTGTCCGGCATGGTGCACGCCGTGGTCGTCGCCCACCTCGCCGGCACGATGAACCCCATGGTCATCACCCGGTTCTGCGTGGCTGCTGTTGCGTCCCGAGCCGGAGGAGGCTGTGCTGCCGCTGTGCCCCGAAGCATGGTCGCTGCCGCTGTTGCCGCTGCTGCCACTTCCACCGTGACCACTGCCGCTTCCACCACCATTACCGCCGCCGCCACTTCCGCCGCCGCCACTACCGCCGCCACCACCGTGGCCGCCACCGCCACCGCCGCCACTACCGCCGCCACCACCGTGGCCGCCACTACCGCCGCCACCACCGTGGCCGCCACCGCCGCCACCGCCGCCACTACCGCCGCCGCCACCACCACCGTGGCCGCCGCCACCTCCACCACTACCCCCTTCTCTTGCGTGAGCGCTCGAAACCCCGGACAGGTTGTCCGGAATCAGTACGGTAGATGCCGACAGAACTGCGCCAATTGCAACAGCCAGCATAAGCTTGTTCATGTGCATATCGATCTCCGTCTTCTTCTTCAGGTGGAACGTTGATAAACAATGCAATGCATTGCTTTATTCAGCAGGAACTGTCGATAAACACCTCAACGTCCCGCTTTATTCATTTGCGACGTCGATAAATCGTCCGTATTCATTTGCGACGTCGATAAATCGTCCGTCGCGGTGCCAGGCCCCGTTCCAGAGCGGTCAGTGAATGCTCGAGGCCAGTTCGAAAATGGGGATGTACATCAGGATCACGATCACCCCGATCAACAGGCCAATGAAGGTCATCAGCAAGGGTTCGAACAAGCGCACGAACCATTCGATCCAGCGGCTGATTTCTTCGTCGTAGAAGTCGGCGCTGCGCTCCATCATTTGCCCGAGGTTGCCGGACTGTTCACCGGCACGCAGCAGGCGCAGGGACACCGGGGTCACCAGATGATTGAGCTCCAGCGCCGTCGACAGCGATTGCCCTTCGCGTACCCGCTCGCACGCCTGGTCCAGGCGTGTGCGCGAGGCCACCGTGAGCAGGCCACGGACCATGCCCATGGCGGTGACCAGGGGAATGCCGCCTTGCAAGAGGATCCCCAGGGAGCGATAAAAACGCGCCAGTTCGTACATGAAAATGCGCTGGTGTACCGCCGGGAGTTTTTCGATCAGGTGGTCCACGCCCCGGCGAAAGGCCGGTTGGCGCTTGAGCAGCACCAGGACGACGATCATGGCCAGCAAGGCGCCGAAGAACTCGCCCTGGTGGGCGTGCAGGAACATGCCGCTGCTCATCAGGATCTGCGACAGCCACGGCAGGTTTGACCCCAGTCCTTCGAACACCAGACTGAAGCGCGGCACCACATAGCCCATCAGGAACAGCACCACGCCACCCCCGACCACCAACAACAGCATGGGGTAGATCGAGGCGCTGATGATCTTCTGGCGGACCTCGTCCATGCGCTGGCGATAGCTGACATAGCGGCCCAGTGCTTCGCCGACGGCGCCGGTCTTCTCGCTGGACTGCACCAGGGCCACGTACAACGGCGGGAACACCGCCGACAACTGGGCCAACGCCTGGGAAAACGACTTGCCTTCATAAAGCAGGCGCACCAGCTCGCTCAAGGTCTTGCGGGCCTGGGGCGCGGTTTCTTTTTCCGCCAGGCTTTCGAGGGCATCGATCAACGGCAGGCCGGCATTGAGCAACGTGGTCAATTCCTGGCTGAACAACACCAGGTTGAACGTCTCGCGCTGCTTCAGGCGCAACGCCCGCCAATGACGTTCGGCGTGCAGGCTGACCACCCGCAGGCCCTGGTCTTCGGCGATGCGCCGCGCCTCGCTGTGACCCGGTGCCTCGACGGTCATGGAAACCACGCCGGCCTTGCCGACGGCTTTGAGATGAAATCGCATGGTGGCCATGTCCGTCACTGCCAACTGGTGACTTCAGCGTTCTCGCCTTCGCCGCCGGGTTGCCCGTCCTTGCCCATGGACAGCAGGTCGTACTCGCCGTTTTCGCCAGGGTAGCGGTAGGTGTAGTTACGGCCCCACGGGTCCTGAGGCAGCTTTTTCTGCAAGTACGGACCGGTCCAGTGGGGTTCGTCACTGGGCGCGGTGACCAGCGCCTGCAAACCCTGTTCGGTCGACGGGTAATGGCCGACCTCCAGGCGGTAAAGGTCCAGGGCCTTGCCCAGTCCTTCAATTTGCGCCTTGGCCACCTTCACTTCGGAGCGGCCCAACTGAGCGAAATATTTCGGCGCGACGATGCCGGCCAACAACCCCAGCACCACCAGCACCACCAGCAGTTCGAGCAGAGTGAAGCCGCGTTGGGCACGCGGGGCGAAACACAGTCGCTGATTCATGATGACCTCACACAGTCGGCAGAAGGGTCGCATCAGGGCCTTATGCAATTGCCATGCAAAGGGTTGGTCAAGGCTTGGGCGTCTCCCTGTAACCCGCGTGCCACGGGCTTCTGCGCTTTCGGCACAGTGCTTGCGTATGGCTGATTCACGACTGGCCATTGGGGCATAACCCCCAATTTTCGGGGCCGGGCAGGGGAGGCATAACAATGAAAACACTCACCACGGGAATGCTCGGCTGCCTGCTGCTGGCGGGCGTCGCTCAAGCCGATGTGTTCGTGTCCACGGATGCCAACGGCAACTTCGTCCTGTCCAACGTCCACCGCCCCGGCCGGCACTATGAACGGGTCATTCACGAGCCCGCGGCGGCGGTGGTCAGCCTCGATCAACAGCCGCAGATGATTGCCGCGCAACCCTACGCCGAGCTGGTGTCGGCGGCGGCCACGGCCAACCAGTTGCCGGCCGCCCTGTTGCACGCGGTAATCAAGACCGAGTCGGCCTACAACCCCAGTGCGGTGTCCGCCAAGGGGGCCGGTGGCTTGATGCAGTTGATGCCCGACACGGCCCGCGAGATGGGCGTGACCGACGTCTACGACCCCAAGGCCAACATCCAGGGCGGCGCCCGTTATCTCAAGCGGCTGATGACCCTGTTCGACAACGACATCGCCCTCGCCGTGGCGGCCTACAACGCCGGGCCGCAAGCGGTGCTCAGCCGTGGCGGCGTGATCCCGCCGTTCGCCGAAACCCAGCGTTATGTGCCCAGCGTGCTGCGCCAGTACCGGCGTTTGCAGGGCTTGTCGGCCGACGCCCCGCTGTGAACGTAAGCCGTGGGGTGGTTTTCCCCAACATTGGGGCATGGTGGCCCCGGCGAAAAAGTGGGGAATAAGTGGGGAATTATCCCCCGATGTATCAAGTGCCAATCGTAACCGTATGAAAAGTAAACGTAATTTTTATGGCATGCAGATTGCTCAACGGAGTTGTCGAGAATTATTCCCTGTGAGCACCCACAGCGAGGCCCTTGATCATGACCGGCATTTTCCACGTTCCATCCGTCTTTCATTTGTTGCTGCTGGCGGCCTCGATGTTCGGCGTCGAGTTGGCCGAAGCGGCTGCGCGCTGTGAGCGCAATCTGGTGGCCAACGTCGTGGCGCTGGATCAGCCGCTGATGTTCAACCGCCTCGGTGCGCAAAACGTTAACGGCATGATGTTCGCCCTGCGTCGCGATGTGGTCGATGATCATGAGATATCCCTGGCTCAGGGCGGCGCCGCGGTGCCGGGCAAGGTGTCGCTGCGCCCCGACAAGCGTCCGCGTCCGCTGGTATTGCGGGTCGCTGCCGGCGACTGCCTGACCATTAACCTGCAGAACCTCCTGGCCTATCAGGCCAACCCCGGTTCGCACGAAAATGGCGGCGTGGAGGGCGAAGTCGAAGTCGGCAACGAGAATGCCTTCAAGGTCGATGAGCAGGTCACTGACCGCCATGTCGGTTTCCAGGTCAACGGCATGCAAGCGGTCAACAGCATCGATGACATCGCTTCGTTTACCGGACGCAACGCCAATACCTTGATCCCGCCGGGTGCCACGCGCAGCTACACCTTGTACGCCGAGCGTGAAGGCGCATTCGCCGCCAGCAGCCGTGGTGCGACCTTCGGTGGCGAAGGGGCGGCCGGCAACGTGGCCAACGGGCTGTTCGGCGAAGTGGTGGTGGTGCCCAAGGGCGGTCGCACCTACCGCAACACCGTGACCGAAGAAGAGATGCGCCTGGCCACCACCGGGCGCACCCCTGCCGGCCAGCCGATCGTCGATTACCAGGCGCGCTACCCGCAGCGCCAGCCCTGGATACGTGAAGGCAAGGCCGGCACGCCGATCATCAACATGGTCGACGGCAACGAAATCATTTCCAGCGAAAGCGACGCCATTGTCATGGGCAGCAACGCCGACGGCAGCTTCCCGCCATCGACCTATCCGCTGGAATCCATGGGCAAACGCAACCCGGCGCTGCCCAATCGTCTGGAGCCTTTCCGCGACTTCGCTTCGCAGTTCCAGGATGAAACCGCCGCGACCCAGGCGTTTCCAGGCTACTGGGCCGACCCGGTCATGGCCCACGTGCTGGAGCCGACCCGCGATGGCTTCATGATCAACTACGGATCCGGCGGCATGGGCGCCGAGGTCGTGGCCAACCGACTGGGCGTGGGGCCGATGCACGATTGCCTGTCCTGTGCCTATGAAGAATTCTTCCTCAGCTCTCACACCGTCGGCGACGTGGCGATGCTGGTGGACGTACCGGCCAACGCCGGGCTGGAAAACATTCGTCCCGGTGAAGTGCCCAGGGCCGATCAGGTCGGGGTCAAGGCGACCATGGCGCTGTATCCGTCCGAGCCGTCCAACGTCAACCACAGCTACATCGGCGACTTCGTCAAATTCCGCAACACCCACAACGGCCATGAGCAGCACATCTTCCACCTGCACGGGCATCAGTGGCTGTTCAACCCCAACGACGACAACTCCGACTACGTGGACGCCCAGGGTATCGGGCCGGGCGCCGGTTACACCTATGAAATCGCCAACGGCGGTTCGGGCAACCGTAACCGGGTAGCGGGCGATGCGATTTATCACTGCCACTTCTACCCGCACTTTGCCCAAGGCATGTGGAGCATGTGGCGGGTCCATGACGTCTTTGAAGAAGGCACCAAACTCGAAGTCTCGCAACAGGGCGCCGACGGTTACCACAGCGAACCCTATGCCCTGCGCAGCGGTAAACCGGCGGCGGGTGCACGGGCCTTGCCGGATGGTGAGATTGTGGCCGGCACGCCGATTCCGGCGGTGGTACCGCTGCCTGGCAAAGCCATGGCGCCGATGCCGGGCAAAGTCGCGGTCGTACCGAAAATCAGCGAGTCCCTGGTGGCCGCCAATGACGATGACGACGATGAAGAAGGCGACGATGACAGCGGGCATCATGGCGGCAACGGGGTGGGCCAGGCGATTGGTTCGCTGGCGCTGGTGGATCGCAGCGAAGCCAACCGCAATGCCGACGGCAGCCTGAAAAACCCCGGCTATCCCTTCTGGATCGGCGGTATGGAAAGTTCGGTCGGCCAACGCCCGCCGACCCCACCGCTGGACATGCTCGACGCGGCCAAGGCCCAGGCCTTGAAATCGAGTGGCAATACCTTGTGGGCCAACCTCGATCCGGCGCAGTCCGGTGGCTGGGATGGTGGCCTGGGGCGTCACTCGCTGGACGGTTTCGCCTCTGGCGGCGAGGCGCACACGGTGACCACATCCCTGGATTTCTCCAAGGAAGTGACCCGCGCCAAGCCGCTGTACCTGCCCGAAGAAGGCACCGAAGTCGAACAGGCAGCCATGGCGTTCCACGCCAAAAAAGAACACCCCAGTTTCGCCGTGCTGCCGGGCAACCAGGTGGTGGCGCGCAACTTCCGCACCAACGGCGCGCTGCCGATGGCGGGCGCACCGTACTACGAACCCTGCATGGATGATCGGGCCAAGCGCCTGACCAGCAGTGCCGGCAGCGGTGAGTTCAACAGCGGCGAACGGATCGACGGCATGTCGTTCAGCGGTGCCTCGACCTTCACCGCCGACCGTCCGCGCATCTACAAGGCGGCGAACATTCAGTTCGACGCGGTGTACAACAAAGTCGGCTACCACTTCCCGCAGGCGCGCATTCTCGCGCTGTGGGAAGACGCCTGGCCGGTGATCACCAAGCAGCGTCCGCCAGAGCCACTGGTGATGCGCATGAACACCTTCGATTGCGTGCAGTACCAGCAAACCAACCTGGTACCGGCCATCTATGAGATGGACGACTATCAGGTGCGCACACCGACCGACGTGATCGGCCAGCACATCCACCTGCCGAAATGGGACCTGACGGCGGCCGACGGTTCGGCCAACGGCTGGAACTACGAAGACGGCATCCTTTCCCCGGGTGCCGTGCAAGAGCGCATCCATGCCATTCGCCAGTTCAACCAGTGCGAAGGCACCGACCCGCGCGACGGCACGGCCGCGTGCCCGAAAGCCAAGGCGCACCCGTTCTTCGGCCAATACGGCCGGGCCGACTGGGTTGGCGCGCGCACGGCGATGCAACGCTGGTTCGTCGATCCGGTGGTGAACACCAAGGGCGTCGACCGTGGCCTGGGCACCATCTTCACTCACGACCACCTCGGCCCATCGACGCACCAACAGATTGGCCTGTACGCCACCGTGCTGGCCGAACCGGCCGGTTCCACCTGGTTCCACGCCGAAACCGGCGAGCCGTTGTACAGCGGCGCGCGGCAGGACGGCGGGCCGACGTCGTGGCAAGCGGTGATCTCCACCGGCGACCTGGACGGTGACGGCAAGAACGACAGCTTCCGTGAGTTCTTCCTCGAATACAGCGACTTCCAGCACGCCTATGAAGCGGGGGTGTACGTGGGCGCAGGTCCCAATGGCATTCCTGACGCGCAACGCTTCCCGGCCACCGCCGACAGCTTCCGCTACGCGATCAATCCGCCGGTGCGCAAGGAAGCCGAGACCCTGCTTGAGCAAGTGGTCGAAGCCCGCGGCGGCCTGATGCCGGGCTGCCCGAGCCGGCCTTGCCCGCAAGCGATTTCGGTCGATGACCCCGGCATGTTCGTGGTCAATTACCGCAACGAACCGCTGGCGCTGCGGGTGTACGACCCGAACAAGGTCGGCCCGGACGGCAAGCGCGGCATGCAGGCCGATGGCCTGGGCGGCGACCTGGCGTACGCCATGCAAAGCCGTACCGACCGTGCGATCCCGGCGATGAACCTGGCGCCGAACCTGATCAGCGCGGCCACCGGTCCCACCGGCGGCACCACCCTGTTCCCGCCGCACATCAACAAGGGCGGCGCGGAACCGGGCGATCCGTTCACCCCGATGCTGCGCACCTACACCGGCGACAACGTGCGGCTGCGGGTGCATGCCGGCGGTCACGAAGAGGAGCACAACGTCACCCTGCACGGCGTGAAGTGGCTGCAAAGCGGTTCCGGTTTCGGCAACAGCTCCAACTCCGGCTGGCGCGCGTCGCAGATGATCGGGATCTCCGAGCAGATGGGCTTCATTGCGCCGGTCTCGATGCTCTCCAGTTCGGCGGCCACCACCGGTGACTACCTGTACTCCATGGACGCTTCGCTGGAAGGTTACTGGAGCGGCATCTGGGGTGTGATGCGCAACTACACGGCCCAGCGCAACGACCTGTTCGCGCTGCCAAACAACCCGAAACCGGCCGGCATGCGCAACACCGTGGCCTTCGATGGCACCTGTCCACGGATCGGCGCCAACCCCAACGGCATCGGCACCCGGCCGACCCCGCAACGCAACTATGAAGTGGTCGCGGCCCTGGCCAACGACATCCTCGGCAACCCCTTGGGGCTGGCCATCGGTGACTCGGCGGGGCTTGGGCAACATGTCGGCGGGCCGTTGAATCCGGCCGGTGGCACCCTGGTCTTCAACTCGCGGGCGGTGAGCATTCCACAAGTCACCGTGACCGACCCTGAAGACGGTCTGACCTTCACCATCGGCGGGCAAAGCGGGCCGTTGCATGACCCGACCGCGATCCTCTATGTGCGCAAGGCCGACCTCGATCCGGTCACCGGCAAACTCAAACCCGGCGTGCCGGTGGAACCGCTTGTACTGCGTGCGGCGGCCGGTGACTGCATCAACATCACCCTGGAAAACCGTCTGCCCAGCGTGATGCCGGACCTGCCCCAGACGGCCACCGTGATGGGCATGGTCAAGCGTGACCGCAACGCCGGCGAGGGCTCGACCACCTTCAGCAATAACCTGCTGCGGCCATCGAGCACCGTGGGCCTGCATGCGCAATTGCTGGCTTACGACATCACCAAATCCGACGGCACCAACGTCGGCACCAACCCGATCCAGACCGTGCCGCCACGGGTGGGCAACACCGGACCGTACCCGACCCGTACCTATCAGTACTACGCCGGGCACCTGGAGCGTGAAGGCAAGCCGATCACCCAACTGGGCCGCAGTGTCGACAACATCAACGCCACGGCGGTGGAGTTCGGCGGGCTGAACATCACGCCGGCAGACGTGATCAAGCAGCCGCAAAAAGGCCTGGGCGCAGCGATGAGCATCCTGCCGGTGGGCGCCACCTGGGTGGAAGACACACGCAAGGTCAATGCGACCGTCACCGCGCCGGGGCAAACCCCCTATCGCGACTTTGCCATGGTCTGGCAGAAGGCCTTGAACATGCGCTGGGCCAATGGTCGTCCGGTGGAAGGCATTGCCTCGGAGGCGGGCGTGCCGACCGACCCGCAGGACAACTCCAGCATGGCCATCAACTTCAAGACAGAGCCGATGTGGTACCGCTTCGGTCTCGCCCCGGATGCGCCGTTCGGCCACGCCGACGGTCATGGCTATGGCGATGTGCAGAACGCGCACATGGCTTTCAGCAACGCGTTGGTGGGCGGCGATCCGCAGACGCCGGTGCTGTACGTCAAACCGGGGCAACCGTTCCGCACGCACATCCTGATGCCGACCGGCGGCAGTCGTGGCACCACCTTCCAGCTCGATGGTCACGTCTGGTCGGTCAACCCGTTCCAGCCCGAGAAGAGCGACACCGGTGGCTACCCGATGGGCACGCCTGGCGTGGGTTCGGTGCGGTTTGGCTACAACCCGATGTCGATGTACGTCGGCGCCCACGAAAGCATCCTGCCGGCGGCGCATTTCAGCTTCATGCACCCGAGTGCCGGGGGCAGCAATGCGATACCGGGTGATTACCTGTTCCGCGATTACGGCGCCTATGGCAACACCGCCGGGTTGTGGGGATTGCTGCGGGTGACCAACGAACCGGAGCCGGCACCGGCGCCGTAAGCCCGGGAAACAACGCAACACCTGTGGGAGCGAGCCTGCTCGCGATGGCGGAGTGTCAGACACATGAATGTTGGATGTGCTGGCCTCTTCGCGAGCAGGCTCGCTCCCACAGGGGGCGATGAGGCAGACACAGATCTGAAGGGGAGTGTGGGTATGAACAGGACCATCAAAATCGCCAGCGGCGCGTTGATTGTCGGCGTGGCGCTGATCTGCCTCGGAGTATGGCGCCTGTCACCTGCGGCCTTGCTCAGCGACGTTGCGTTGCCCGATCCCCGCAGCGGACAGTCGCTGGAGCGTGACGGCGTGTCGGTGGCGCTCGACGTCAAGCCGCTGGCCGCGGACGGCGTATTGCGCGAAGGGCAGTTCGCCGACGTGCAGTTCCGCATTACCGACAAGGCTTCCGGCCAACCCTTGGCGGGCGTTGCGCCGGGCGCCTGGCTGGACCCGCAAACCCTTGCCGCCGACCAGGCCCAGGGCCGCGAACAGAGTTGCAAGGCGCGGGTCGGGGTGTTCCTCAAGTCGAGCATCGGCGCGCGGCCCTTGCTCGATCTCAACAGCTACTTCCTCATGGTGATGAACCGCGATGCCAGCGTCTCGGTGGTCGATCCGTCGGTGTCGGTGGGTGGCATTACCAGCACCCTGGCGCGGATCGACATCAAGCAACCGCCGATGGACTGGGTCACCCCCAGGGACAACAAGCGGGTGTTCGTGTCGATGCCGACGGCGGGTGAAGTCGCGGTGATCGACAGCGAGCAATTCAAACTGGTGGATTCGGTGGCGGCCGGCACAAACCCGGTACGTGTCGCGCTGCAACCGGACGAACGCCTGCTGTGGGTCGGCAACAACGCACAGACAGCGGAGCAATCCGGGGTCACGGTGATCGACACCCACAGCCTGAAAACCCTCAAGCACCTGGCGACCGGGGGCGGCCATCACGAAATTGCCTTCAG
>Ga0302175_10000674_pt1 | contig 10321 bp, 10 predicted proteins | sample I_Fen_N3_3_FD_198791 | JGI IMG/M metagenome (GOLD analysis project Ga0302175, IMG submission 198791) | Peat permafrost microbial communities from Stordalen Mire near Abisko, Sweden - I_Fen_N3_3 | ecosystem: Environmental > Terrestrial > Soil > Wetlands > Permafrost | place: Sweden: Abisko...
TCCAGTTTCGACTGAATTAAGCCCAATCGCATCTGACTAACTCTTGAAACCTTTCATGCTGTACATTTGGAAACCACCACCGAAGTGGGCCAAAAGGCGTTCGGGAAAGAATTTAACAAATCTGCCGATGAGCAACTTTTTGCCGGAGAACGGACCCACCGTAGCGTCCACAATGATTGACGCAAACTAGTTTCTCGTGGACGGCAGCCGGGTTGGGTCTTCAAGAATGGCAAGCAGTGTCTGCGCGCAAGTGACCCGAGCCGCTTTGCATCGCCGGTCACCTCGCTCGCAACCCACAATGCAACCCACGCCACCCCTGACCTGCCCGTACTTAGAAAGACTTACGCAGCCGTCCGTTACCTGCAAGTTGTTAAATGTACAGGATAGCTACAGACTGTTGCGCTCGGTGGCGTCAAGTAAATATCCCTAAATGGCATTGATTGACGTCCTGAACTTGTTGTGTCTTCCGCAACCAGGGTGGACAGCGTCAAAGCATACGCTGCCATAAGGACACAGACCGTGGCGGGTTGCTTCATAGGCGTTCGCATAGAGTCGTTCTCCTGCAGTTTCGTCGCGCGGCGACGAGAGACGTAAATTTAGATGCGGTGGTCACCCAGTTTCGGATTGGTCTCTGGCGACAACCGGCGCTCGTTTCCCTTGGCGGGAACGAGCCAGCGCAGAGGCAGCTCAGGCATGGTACGGAGATAAACGGTCTGCTAACGGCGCATCAACTCGCCCCGGCGAACCAGGCGCAGTATCCCGTCGTTGTGGTCCAAAAAGCCCTCATGCCGTAACTGTCGCATGAGGGGGAAAGCGCTCATCACGGAGACACCAGCACCCTCCGCCAGATGAGAGACACTGTGGTACTGCTCGCGCGGCGCGTGCAGAAGACCTTCGGGGATCAGCGGGGCGAGCAGGACTTTGAGCATCCACTGGTTGAGGTCGGAGAAGAGCAGCGCCGATTCCGTCAGCCGATGTTGCTGGCGTCGGACACGGCTGGAGCGTGGAGCATTCAGCTTCTCTAATCCTCGCCCAGCAAAAAATTGCAATCCGTCACTGCCGTAACTGATGACCGACTGCTGTGAATGGGCCATCGTTTCATGACATCTTGGCAGCCATCCTCGTCACGATCTGGAACGCTCTCTCCAAGTCGAATTCCGCAAAATCTTCCGCCCGCAACACGGGCTGCAATTGAGGCCCGACCTGTTGCCGGAGCGCGGCCAAGCGATTAGCGGAAACGTCTACCGGTTCGTTGCCCGGTACGAACAGCTTTCGCCGGACCAGATCAATCAATTCTGGATTCCCAGACCGAAGTCCCAGTCGTCGCACCGCGTAATCTAGGTCGAAGAAATCGCGCACAGCCACTTCCCGCCGCGATAGCGCCGCGCGAAATTTTTCCGCGAACGCTTCCATTTTGGCAATGCAGCGCACTTCCAGCGGTTTTAGCAACGGTTTTCGGGATACTGGATCGAGCAGAATCGTCTGCGCCAGATCGTTCAGGGGATCGAGCAGCAATGGTTCGCGCAACGCCACTTCGATCTTGATCGTCTCCTCCTGCCTGCTGACCAGAGATGCATAGCCAATGACCGCGTTGTATTGCGTCGAGTTGTTTGCGCCGGTAAGCGGCTCGACCAGTCGGAAAAACGGAATCTGCTTCGGAAGCGCGGCGACGGCTTCCTTTACCGTCGCTGCTTGTTTGCTCCTTTGTGCGCGCGGGGCATCGGTGGGCATCGGTATGACAAAATCCAGGTCCTCGCTCAAGCGGTAGAAATTCGCGTGAACTTTGGCCAGACACGTCCCTCCTTTGAACACCAGTTTGTTTGCGGTGGCTGCCAGATACTCCAAGAGTGCCGTGCAAAAATAGTCCTTCTCGATCAGCCTCTCCGCAAACCCCGTTCGTTCCCGTGTCAGTGCCAGTGCGTCGCGAAATATTTCGGCGTCTTTGTGCAACCATTTCATGCGTTGGTCAGCGTTGATCGTTCATCACGACGCCCCAGCGTAGGTTGAACGTGCCTCGCTTGGGTCGGTTGGGTATCCACGGAATCAGGCTGCTCGTCGCTTTCAGAGCCCGCTCCAGCTTCCGCAACAGCGCGGCGTCCACACCTTCGCACTCCAGCAACGCGCCCATGCGCCGAATCGTGCCCGTGTCACCGTAGCGCAACGTGCATTTCGCCAACGCCGCCGCGCTCACTCGCTTTGTCTTCAACTCCTGGCGAATCCACTCGTAGCCACGCGGGATGCCGTTGAAACGCGACCAGTCATACACTGCGTCCACCAGCGACCGCACCCGCGACGCATACACCGCTTTCTCACCGTCCGCCATCTCGACTTCCACGGTGTCCCCCAGTCGTTTGTCGGCCACCTTGATCAAGGTTATGTCCACGGCCCCGATTTTACGCCTGCCCGAAATCCGGTTGTTGTAGGCATAAACCCGGTTGGGAATCTGATCGTCAAACCCGTAGCGATTGAAAGTGTTTGCCCCGCAAATCTGATAACGTCCCTTCGCATCTTGCATCAGCGCATTCAACGCCTCTGCCTCATTTGGCGTCCACGCCCCGCCCAATGGCAGGCGCGGCGGCACAAGAAACAAACCCGGCCGCACCCGCGCAATCAACCCGCCCCGTGCCAGTCGTCGAAACAACTCCCGCTCCTGCGTGCGACTCAATTGCAGCGGTTCGGTCAGGTCACCCGTTCGCAGCGTCCGGAGCTTGCGCATTTGCGTATACGCCAGCAACAGCGTTTCTTGTCGTCCCAGCCGTGTTTTCATAGGAGTATTCTATTTCACGCTGATGGTTTTACAAGCCATCTGTGAGAAATACTGTACTTGCCACTTTTGGTTCACTCGCTTTGAGGACCTTCATCGATTCGGGGTATTTCAAAAATCAGGGAAGGAAACAAAGCGCATTCACCAAGCCCTTTTGATCCATTGCGACTAAAGCGCCTTGCTGAAAACTGTAAGGTCAGTCAGAAAAGGTTCGGTTGCAACGTCGCAACCCACAATGCAACCCACACCAGACCCGACTTGCACGTACTTAGAAAGACTTACGCAGCCGTCCGTTACCTGCAAGTTGTTAAATGTACAGGATAGCTACAGACTGAAAAGGCTGGCGTCGGGGGTTCAACTCCCTCCCTGGCCACCATCATTCCAAGAAACTTAGCGGCGCGGATGGAATCCTCGCTCCCCTGATCCAACCCACGCGCACCGGTTCCCCATCCGAGCGTGTGTTTCGGGGCGCGCTGGTTTAGCGACCTTCCCCTGCGTGTAACTAAGCCCGTACCATCCCTGATGCCGGAGCTACTGCAGACAAGGCTGCGCCGAAACGGGTCTTCCCGGGCTAGACGGATTGTCCACGCCGCAGCCGGCCCAGTTGCAGGAGAGTTTCAGCCGTGCGTTCGTACTGGTGAATCAATGACGGAGGCGACACGTTCTCCGTGTTCGGCAGCAAAGCTCCCCGGAGCAGGCGAAAGCAAGTCTGAACCGCATACAGGCGAAGTCGCATTGCACTCTCGGAAATCTGAGCACCAGACGCTGCCATTCTTGGATCAGAACTTCGTTGCGCGGCCTGGCCAACACTGGCAAACAGGGCGGCAGCCCGGCCTGCACACCAGACGTAGGTGATCGACGCCCGCGCGCGCTGCCGCTTGATCTCCCGGAACTTCTTGGGGGGCAGATTGCGGCGAAGGAATGCCTCTTCGCCCGGGTCAACGAGGTTTCTGAAGGCCTCAATATCAATCGAGCGGAGGGTGCGAATCGCTTCATCAACATCGGCTCGATCCCTGCGGTTTCGCATGGCAACATACAGCAACACCGCCAATGCGAACAGCGCACCGATTACGAGAATCCAGGCAGTAGTCATGGTCTGAGCAGCTGTTGCAGCTCGCTGTTCCAGTCCTCCAAATCCTTCACGGAAACGCTGCTGAGAGGGGCAGGCTCAGGTTCCGGCGCCAGCAGGTAGACCAGCCAGACCAGAACGCAAACCAGGTAAGAGCCGGTGGTCAGGGTGTTCAGGAGCGGGGTCCACGACTCAGCCAATTCCGCGCGCAAAGCGAAGGTCGCGAGATCCACGGTCGATAGAACACCGAGGCCTACAGCGATTCCGAATGCATAGTTGCGGCGGGACAGGCCGAAGAAACGGCAGAAACAGAGGAGGAACAGCAGTACGCCGCACTGAATCATGGCCACTCCTCTGCTCGCCATGAATAGTCCTCCCATCAGCCGGTCGCCGTTCGCCGGTGCGCACACAGCAAACAACAACGCCGCCGAGGCAAGGACGATCTTGATCCAACGAAGCTGACGCTTGGGGAGCGCCTTCAGGAATTGACGGTCGCGAAAAAGGTTTTCGACGACCTCCTCGATCACCCCGAATCGTAAGGCAATGCTGAGCACCAGGCTCGCCACATATGCGTACTTATATTGCGGTCCGGTGATGCTTGGGATAGAGACCAGCGTTAACAACACGATAAACTCGAACAACTCATACAGCGTGTAAACCAGAAACACAGGGAATTCACGGTACAACCGGCGCCGGTAAATCAATACTGCGACTACGGCCAGAAGGGCGTGTGGCGAGATCCACAGGCAGAAAGACAGGAGTCTGTGCCAATCCATGGAATTGCAAGCACTATAACCCCTGCCGCACTAACTTTCAACTGGGACCCCGCCGCCGACTTCGCTGAGTCACCCCTACTACAACGGCTTCTTGCATCCCTGCGCATTGCAGATCGGGGCGGGGTTGCCGTCCGCCAGGCTGGGAACTGGGGTGGTGGTAAGGAAAACGGCGACCGCGGCCAGAATCAGGAAAAGTCTCTTCACGATGGAGCTCCTTTGCGAAAGAATTCGCACCGTGGTACCTTGCATGCGGTAAAGTGCACTCGCACATTTAATGAAATTGAGATGTCTTTACGGAAATCGTAAACCTGATGACCCTAAGTTCCGCTCTCGAGGATTTTGAATCGAATACCCTGGAAGCCGTTCCAGGGTTGCTGGGAAAACTCTCCTACACCAGCTCGTTGCATGACGGCAGTGGCGCGTACCGCCATTGGGGTCTGGAAAAAGTCTATGGGGCCGATGCCGCGCAGCGGGCCATCAGTTCCGCGCATCGGATGCTGCTGTCTCAGGTTTTAAAGACGCCGTTACCGGTTCTACTCGACGATCTGCGGACGTCTTGCGGAGAGGAGCAGCGGGCGGAAACGGAGTTCCTCTGTTCTCTCACCGAGACGCGCTCCCTGCCCAAGCCCATCCCCCCCGCTTCTCCGGGGCACCTCAGATCAGTGCTGCACGCGCTCTCGGCACTGCTTGAGAATCGGCATGCTGCCAGTCCCCGAGGCGCATAGCGACTCCCACGACTTGCCCGAGCACTTCCGCCTCCTGGGGATACTTCAGGACGCGGACCGGCGCCGGCGAAAGCGGGTGCGACTGCAAGACAATGGTGTCGCGCTTGATGGAGCACCAACAACAGGTATATCCGTCGCGCATCTCGACAAAGTAGATGGGCCGCTCGAACTCCGAACGCCACATCCCTTCCGCCACCTTGTTTTTCGTCTCATCCACCTGCACGAAACTTCCCGGCGCGAGAATCGGATACATCGTGAAATCTTCCGTCCCAATGTACCCGTAGGTGTAGCGGTCTTCGGCGAACAACGAGAGATAGGCCATGGGAATCACACCCCATTGCTCAATCACGCGCTTCAGGTTGGTGGTCTTTTGCAGCGAAAACCCGGGGTCCAGCTTGGTCGGCATCCGTATCTCGGTGACATTTCCCAAGGCGTCAGAAAGATGCGATCGTTGCGGGCGGCCCCGGTCAAGATCGGCCGAGATGGCATCCAGCTCCACGCCGTACCAGGCTAGAAATTCCCGATACTGCCGGCGATAGATGGCGGCCAGGGAATAGAGCCGGAAGATACTGGGTACGATGTTCTTGGTTTCGATGTCGGACAATCGGCTGGGGGGAATGGCAAACTCTTCGTTCTCGAACCTTCGGGCGATCTGGACGCTGGCCACCTCGACGTCCCTCATCCTGAAGCCGAGTGCCTCCCGCACAACCCGCAGTTTTTGACCACCGTCGTTGACCCGCAATTGTCCCGACCCCAACTGGGAGGATTCTACCATTTGCGGGAGCCGTGGTTCCGATTGGTTCGGGAGTCCAATCCCGAGACCGAAAGCGGCTGTTCGGATTACGGAACGGAACCAGGCTTGTTAATACTGGCTGCGGTAACCCAGGCCCGGGCGATGACTTTACCCCCTGCTGACAACGGTGCAAGCCCGCTTCGGCGACCGTCCGGTTTTCGTAAAAGGAAATGCACCCAGGTTCTGACCCAGTCGGAGGCGCATATGGTTCCAACAGTTGCTGGTGTGGGAAGAACGAATTGAGCGGTGCCCTGCCTGGCGGGCCCTGCCTGAAATGGCGGACGAAGCCGGCACCCCAAGAATGTTCTATGCAATCGAACTCGGGTCCTAGTCTGGTCGTCAACCCGCGGTTTTTGAGTCGCCAGATCGTCGCTGCAGCCGCCCTCATTTCCGCCCTTGGCATTGGCGGAGGTTTGCTGTGGAGACACTTCGCCGAGTACCTGCTCTCTTCGGATTTCCTCCCGCACATGTACTGTTACCTCGGAAACCGCGGCATTGCGTGGACTCATGTCCTCTCCGATGTACTGATTGCGGTTTCGTATTTTGCGATTTCCGGAACGCTCGCCTACATGATCTACCGGGGGCGTCACGAAGTACCCTTCCTCGGGATATTTTTCGCATTCGGCCTGTTCATTGTCGCCTGCGGTAGTGCCCATCTCGTGGAAGCAATCACCGTTTGGCGTCCCTACTATGTACTCTCGGCGGGAGTGAAGGTCATTACCGCCATTGCCTCGTTGACCACCGCCGTGTTGCTCCCCTTCACGGTTCCTCGCGTCCTCTCCCTGGTTCATGAAGCCAGAGTCTCCGAGGATCATCGGCGTGCCCTGCAACAAGCTCTCCTTGATCGTGACGCGGCGCAGCTCCAACTGAAGGGAAGCCATGATGTCCTGGAGCGGAGCGTGGCCGAGCGTTCGGCGCAGCTTGTCGAAGCGAACCAGCAACTGACGGCCGAAGTTGCCGAGCGAAAGAAGGCTCAGAACCGGCTCAGTCATCTGGCGTCCATCGTGGAGTCCTCTCACGAAGCGATTCACTCCGAAAATCTTCTGGGGAGGATCACCAGCTGGAATCAGGGCGCAGAGCAAACCTACGGCTATCGGGCGTCGGAGGTGATCGGCAGACCGGTCTCTATCCTCGCGCCCCCGGAAAGGCTGCACGAGGTTGAGGAAATCCTGGAGAAAGTTCAGCGGGGAGAACGGGTCCAGTACGACGAAACCGTCCGCGTCACCAAGGGCGGGCAGTACCTCGACTTGTCGATGACCGTGTCTCCCTTGCGGGATTCTTCGGGAACAATTGTCGGAGCATCGGTGATCGGCCGGGATGTAAGCGAGCGCAAGAAAGCGGCCGAGGCCCTGCGGCGGTCGGAGGAACAATACCGGCTGTTCTTCGAAAGGAATCCGCTTCCCATGTGGGTATATGACCGGGAGACTCTGGACTTCCTGGCGGTGAACGAAGCAGCTGTGCGCCACTACGGTTACTCCGCGCAAGAGTTTCTCGACATGAAGATCACGGAAATACGGCCGGAGGAGGATGTTCCGGCTGTCCTGCAGTTGAACGCGAACCTTGGCGAAGGCCTGACACCGGCGGGTGTGTGGAAGCACCGCAAAAAGAATGGCACGCTGATCGATGTTGAAATCAACACGCACCGCCTCACTCTGCATGGTCGATCTGCCCAGCTCGCGCTGATCAATGACATAACCGGGAAGCTGCGCAATGAACAACAACTGCGGCAATCAGAAGAGAGATTCTCGAAAGCATTCCGGTCAAGCCCGCTCGCCATCACGATCTCGACCCGAGCGGAAGGGCGGTATCTGGACGTCAACGACGCATTTCTACGGCTGCTGGACGCCGAAAAGGCAGCGGTGATCGGCAAGACTGCGGCTGAGCTCAACATCTGGGCGAATCCCAAAGACCGTGAGCTCATGCTCGAACTGCTCAGCCAGACCGGCAGGGTGGTTGCGCTGGAAACGGTGTTCCAGACGCGTTCCAAAGAAGCAAGGAGTGTGGAAGTATCAGCCGAACTCGTTCAGCTGGATGGGGAAACATGCATTCTGGCGATCACCAAGGATGTGACGGAATCCAAGCGCCTTGAACAGCAGCTGCGAGGGGCACAGAGGATGGAATCGATCGGCCGGCTCGCGGGCGGGGTCGCGCACGATTTTAACAACATGCTGGGAGTGATCATCGGATATAGCGAGCTCCTGCAAGAGCACCTTCCGTTGATGGATCCCTCCCGGAAGAACGTCGACGAGATCAAGAGAGCGGCACAACGCTCGGCAACGCTGACTCGCCAGCTTCTTGCCTTCAGCCGGCAGCAAATTCTCGATCCCAGAGTTCTCAACCTGAATAGCGTGCTTGACAACATCAGCTCCATGCTGCGCCGGATGATTGGCGATGATGTGGAACTGGTCCTGGCGCCAGAACCCTCGCTTGGCTCGGTGAAGGCGGATCAAAGTCAGGTCGAGCAGATTCTGATGAACCTGGCGGTCAATGCACGGGATGCCATGGTGCAAGGCGGAAAGCTCATCATAGAAACTGCAAACGCGGAGCTCGATCAAGCCTACTTCCGTGCCCATCCGGGCGCGACCCCAGGACCTTATGTTCTGATCTCGGTGAGCGATACCGGACAGGGCATTTCGCCAAAAGACATGCCACACATTTTTGAGCCCTTCTTCACCACCAAAGGTCCCGGCAAAGGCACTGGACTCGGCCTCTCCACGGTCTATGGAATCGTCAAGCAGAGCAGCGGATATGTCTGGGCTTACAGTGAGGAGGGCCGGGGGACGACTTTCAAGATCTACCTGCCGCGAATCTACGGGCCGGTGGACAAACCGGAGCAGCCCAGCGCCAGCGCGGGAGTAGCCGGCGGAGCCGAGACAATCCTGCTGGTGGAAGATGAGGACGCGCTGCGCGAACTGACGCGCAATTTGCTCGTGGGCGGCGGGTACTCGGTTCTGGAAGCCGCGGATGCAACGATTGCACTCGCCATCGGGCTCAACCATAAGGGCAAAATCGATCTGCTCCTGACCGATGTGGTCATGCCCGGCATGAACGGGTACGAACTGGAAAAGAAGCTGCAGGCCAGTCGGCCAGACTTACGAACGGTGTACATGTCCGGCTACGCGGATGAGATGATTGTCCACCATGGCGTGCTTAACCCAGGCGTTGAGCTCCTGCTGAAACCCTTCACGAGAGACTCTCTGTTCAGCAAGATGCGTAGCGTCCTTACTCGACCCTAGCGACCGCTACGCATGGCGCCGCACAAACACGTTCCCTTCCCGCAGTCCTCACTGCACGGTAAGCGTGATAGCCGTGGTATGCGAGACACTCGTCGAGGCGGCGGTCACTGTCACCGAATAGACTCCCCGAGGCGTAAGAAGGTCCTTATTGCCGGATTGCAGACCCTGGCACCCCAGCAGCCCAGTCAGGAGAATCATTGCCAGCAGAACCAGGCAAACAAGCCTTGCCCGCCCGCCGGAGTATCCCTGAGCCCACTGCCGACGAGGCACAAAGACCAGGCCCAGCATGCCCGCGCTGAAGAAACCAGCCCCGGAAGCAAGCAGGAATGGGCTGCCCGGCCGCTGGCCTGCCGCTGCTGTGGCGACCCCAGTCGAGATTGTCATCACCGAATGTAAAGAAGCGTTGGAGCCGTCGGCGTTCAACGATGATGGTGAGAACGAACAGGTCGAATGTGCCGGCAGGCCGCTGCAATTGAGACTGATCGCACCGCTGAAGCCGTTGGTGGGGGCCACCGTGACATTGGCCGTTCCCGAATTGCCACTGACGACCGTCATGGACGCGGAAGTTGAAACGGCAAAATCCTTGGCGCCCGTGACCGTGAACTGCGCTTGGGCGCGCGTCAAACCGGTACTGCTCGCCGTGATCGTGTAGCTGCCTGCCGCGTTCAGCACGACTGCTGTCAGATTGAATGTCGCCACTCCGGCGTTGGCATTGAGCTGGGAACTGTACCCGGCAAATCCAGCCGGACCTTGGATCTGCAGAGTGACCGCTCCACTGAATCCGGCGGCCAGATTGCCCTGCGCGTCCAAGGCATCCACCGGGACCGAGCCCAGATTCCCGTTCAATGACAGGGTTGAAAACTGCTTTGCAAATATCAGTTGAGTAGGAGGGGGAACAAAGCCCTGGCCTTTCAGGTTGATGACGTGCGGACTGCCCGGCGCATCGTCATTGAACGTG
>Ga0302175_10000677_pt1 | contig 10304 bp, 4 predicted proteins | sample I_Fen_N3_3_FD_198791 | JGI IMG/M metagenome (GOLD analysis project Ga0302175, IMG submission 198791) | Peat permafrost microbial communities from Stordalen Mire near Abisko, Sweden - I_Fen_N3_3 | ecosystem: Environmental > Terrestrial > Soil > Wetlands > Permafrost | place: Sweden: Abisko...
GTTTTCGGTCAGGTCGTGCTCGCCACCGGTGATGAAGATCTTGGTGCCGCTGACTTTGTAGGAACCGTCGGCCTGAGGTTCAGCCTTGGTGCGGATGATCCCCAGGTCTGTACCAGCGTGCGGTTCGGTCAGGCACATGGAACCGGCCCAGACACCGGCGTACATGTTTGGCAGGTACGCAGCTTTCAGCTCATCGCTGGCGTGGGCGTTGATCGACAGGCAGGCGCCGGCGGTCAGCATCGGGTACAGACCGAACGACAGGCTGGCGGAGTTGACCATTTCTTCGACCTGGGCCGAAACGGCTTTGGGCATGCCCATGCCGCCGTAGGCCGGATCGCCACCGACGCCGACCCAACCACCTTCGGCATAAGTCTGATAAGCCTGTGGGAAACCTGCCGGCGTGGTGACGGCACCGTCCGCCCAATGGCAACCTTCTTCGTCAGCCGCACGGCTCAGGGGCGCGATGCTTTTACTGGTGACCTTGCCGGCTTCTTCGAGAATGGCTTCGACGGTTTCGGCATCGACGGTATCGGCCAGTGCCGGCAGCTCGGCCCAGAGTTTGGCGACCTCGAAAACTTCATTGAGGACGAAGCGCATATCGCGCAGGGGCGCTTTGTAGTCAGCCATGGCAAACCTCGCAAGATCTAAACAGGTGATTCGTAGGAGTGGTGCTTTCGTTGGGCCCGAGTGTAACCCAACAACTTTTACGACACATAGGGTCAGCTCATGACCAATTTGTAATTTTTAGTCATTGATGTGCGCCTGGTAAAACGCAATCGCGGGCAAGCCTCGCTCCTACAGGTCTTCGGCGTACGCAAACTTCGCGAACGACACCAGACCTGTAGGAGCGAGGCTTGCCCGCGAAGCTCTTAAATATAATTAAAGCGCAAACAACTCCGCCGGCAATTTCATCAAACAATCACTCCCCGCCTCGATTGCCGCCCGATGAGCGGCGGTGCGCGGCAGCAGACGCTTGAAGTAGAACTCGCACGTCGCCAGTTTGCCCTGGCAGTAATCCCCATCGCCGCTGCCCGCGTCCAACTGTGCTTGAGCCACCAGCGCCATGCGCAGCCACAGATAGCCAAGGATGATGTAACCGCTGTACATCAAGTAATCCACCGACGCAGCGCCCACTTCATCCGGGTTCTTCATCGCCGCCATGCCGATCTGCGTGGTCACTTCGCCCCACTGCTGATTCAAACCGTTGAGCTGGGCGACGAAGCGGCCGAGTTGCGGATGCTCGGTATTCGCCGCGCAGAACTTATGAACGATTTTGGTAAAGCCTCGCAGCAATTTCCCCTGACTGCCGAGGACTTTTCGCCCCAGCAGGTCCAGCGCCTGAATGCCGTTGGTACCCTCATAGATCGGCGCAATCCGGCAATCGCGCACCAACTGCTCCATGCCCCACTCGCGGATAAAGCCGTGGCCGCCAAACACCTGCATGCCGTGGTTGGTCACTTCCAAGCCGGTATCGGTCATGAACGCTTTGCAGATCGGTGTCAGGAACGCCAACAGGTCTTCGGCCTCCTGCCGGGCGGCTTGATCCGGGCTCAGATGGGCGGCGTCCAGCAATTGCGCGGTGAAATAGGTCAGTGCGCGATTGCCTTCGTTGAAGGCCTTCATGGTCAGCAACATCCGTCGTACGTCGGGGTGGACGATGATCGGGTCGGCGGCTTTTTCCGGGGCTTTGGGCCCGGTCAACGAACGCATTTGCAGGCGATCGTTGGCGTATTTGATTGCGCCCTGGAAACTCGCTTCCCCCAGACACAACCCCTGCATGCCGGTGCCCAGCCGCGCGTGGTTCATCATGGTGAACATGCAGTTCAGGCCCTTGTTGGCTTCGCCGATCAGGAAGCCCTTGGCGTCATCAAAATTCAGCACGCAAGTGGCCGAGGCCTTGATGCCCATTTTGTGTTCGATGGAGCCACAGGAAACACCATTGCGCTCGCCCGCGTCACCTGCGTCGTTGGGTAGGAATTTGGGAACGATGAACAGCGAAATGCCCTTGGTCCCGGCCGGCGCATCCGGCAGTTTGGCCAACACCAGATGAATGATGTTGTCGCTCATGTCGTGCTCGCCGGCGGAGATGAAAATCTTGCTGCCGGTGATCCCGTAGCTGCCGTCGGTCTGGGGCACGGCGCGGGTTTTGATGAGGCCCAGGTCGGTGCCGCAATGGGCTTCGGTCAGGCACATGGTGCCGGTCCATTGGCCGGCAGTGAGTTTGCTCAGGTAGGTCTGCTTTTGTTCTTCGGTGCCGTGGGCGTGGATCGCCGACATCGCGCCGTGGGTCAGGCCGGGGTACATGCCCCAGGAGGTGTTGCTGGAGCCAACCATTTCGCTGATCACCAGGCCCAGTGAGCTCGGCAGACCCTGGCCGCCGTAAACCGGATCAGCCGCCAGACCATGCCAGCCGCCCTCAACATACTGTGCGAAGGCTTGCTTGAAGCCTGTAGGCGTTGTCACCACGCCGTTGTCGAAATGGCAGCCTTCCTCGTCGCCGCTGCGATTGAGCGGGGCGAGCACGTTTTCACAGAATTTCGCGCCTTCCTCGAGGATCGCATTGACCATGTCCGGGCTGGCGTCAGTGGCGCCCAGCGCGGCGTAGTTGCTATGGAAATCGAAGACGTGGTCGATCAGGAAGCGCATGTCGCGCAGGGGAGCTTTGTACTCAGGCATGGTCGTTTCTCCGGCAGCAGATGCTTCAAACCTACTGCCGCGTCCCACGCCTCACAATCACAGTCCAGACGCTGAATGCGCCATCATCACTCAACCCGCAGCGCCGTCCATGCGCACCGCGCCACGGCGACTTTGGCCGAACGCCACCACGCAGTTGCGCCCGGCACCCTTGGCGCTGTAGAGCGCCTCGTCGGCAGACTTGAGCACTTGTTCGGGGGTGCGCTGCTCCAGCCGTTCGGCGACGCCGATACTGACCGTCACCGACACGCTCGAAGCACCGGCACCGGCGCGGCGCTGGCGACCTTGCTGGTCGTCCTGGGGACGGTCCGGATTGCGCAGTTGAATGTTGTAGGACGCAATCGACTCGCGGATGACTTCCAGGTGCGGCATGCACTCTTCCAGCGTCTTGCCCGCGAACACCAAGGCAAATTCCTCGCCGCCGTAGCGATACGCCCTACCGCCACCGCTGATTTTCGACAGTTTGCTGGCAACCAGTCGCAGCACCTGATCGCCGACATCGTGGCCGTGGGTGTCGTTGAATTTCTTGAAGTGATCGACGTCGCTCATGGCCAGCACGTAATTACGCCCGAGCCGCTGCATGCGTTCGTTCAATGCACGGCGCCCCGGCAGGCCGGTGAGTTCGTCGCGGAAGGCCATTTGATAGGCTTCGTGGGCCACCGCCGCCGCAATCATCAACATCACCTGGCTGCACATGATGTTCAGGGTGAACGGCAGGATGAAGGTTTTCGGCAACATCCAGAACAACCCCAACAGGCCCACCAGTTGCGCGGCGTGCAGGGGGCGCGGGTTACGCCAGTATTGCCAGGTCAGCAGTACGAACGAGGCGATGAACACCGGGTAGGACAACTGAATCAGGCTCATCCACGCACCGTGCAACGCCGGCCAGCGGATCTCCGACAGCCACATCAGCAGCGCCTGTGGGTAACTTTGCTCCAGGCCCAGCGCCACACTGCCGAACGCCAGCAACACAGCGAAACGCGCCACCATGTCCTGAAACAGGTGCGTGCGCTCCTGCCACGCGGCGAACAGGCCGAACAACAGCGGCAACAGCAGGCAACAGAGGTGGAAGACCACGGCCGCGTCTTCGCGCACCTTGCCGTTGTCGCGGTAATAGTCGGTTTGGGTGTCGAGCAGGAAGTAGGCGATGTACACCGTGACCATCAGAAACAGTTCGCGTTGACGTCGGTAAACCGCGCAGTACGCACCGCCGAGCAGCAGCACCAACGTAGGCAACACGTTGAACAGCGACGTGAAGAAAACGTTGAGATCCTTGATGTACGCAGCCGAAAGCCCCGCAAGCAACAACAGCAGTGAGGGCAAAAAATGGCTGAAACGTACAGCGGAAGAACGCGGCAAGGGTAAAGCTCCGACCCGGCAAAACAATTGATGGCATTGTGCCTGCAATGCGCACAATTAAGCACACGAATTGTGATTCAGGTCACGTGAACGTCTCTTTAACGGCAGAAATGCTGAGTTTCTGAGGGCGTTTGCGAGGTTTTTTAATGACAGCAAAACCTGTGGCGCGGGAGCTTGCTCCCGCGCCACAGCTATTGAGCATTTCAAAGGTCGTTGTAGAACGGCTGCAATGGCCCCTCCGTGGCGGTGCGCCCCTCGGCGCCGACGGGTTTGAGGGCAATCGGCGCATCAAGGGCCTGGCGAGTCGTGATCTTCGGACTGGCCGGCCGCACCGTGACGGCGTTTTCATCACCGACGTGACCTTGTGGAATGACCAGCGACGGATGATCGAACGGCGCCTGTTCCCAGGCAACGCGCGGATCGGTCAGCCCGACTTCCATGAATTTGACCAGCGCATCCACTTCATCAGGGGTCAGGTTCAGCGCGGTCATGTCCGGATCGAGGTTCGAGGCGTTGTGTTGATTGGCCGACGGATGTTCGAAGCCACTGGTGTTGCTCGCGTCTTCACCGCGCCGGTCGCCGCCACGGTTGTAGAACTCCATGACCTGCTTGAGCGTCGCCCGGCTGCCGTTGTGGAAATACGGCCCGGTCAGCGCGATGTTGCGCAGCGTCGGCGTCTTGAAGGCGCCATCGACGGAGTCGCGGAAACCGACATTGGGCTTGAGCGTCGCATCACACGGCAGCGCCGCACTCAATGGCATTTCGAACGTGCAGACATCGACATCGAACGGGTCAGGCACCTTCCCGCCCTGCAACACGGTGTTGTACTGACGGGTGAAGGACAGTGGGTTGCCCCAAGCGTCCGAGCCACCGAGCGCCAAGTCTTCCGACGTCGGGCGTACACCGGTGTTGTAGAAACCGTTGTCATAGAGCGTGGTGAGGTTGTCAGCCATCAACATGCGTTCGATGCGCTCACGGGGCTGGAACAGCAAACGGCTGCCGGCGTTGGTCAGCTCCGCCCCGCCATGGCAACTGACGCATTTGCCCTTGCCGAGGAACAGGTTCATGCCCTCGACCTGCTGGGCATTCATGGCCTGATGATTACCCTGCAAATAGGCATCCAGCGGGGCCTGGTCGGAGATCAAAGTCGATTCGTACATCTGGATCGCCAGCCCGAAGAACAAGGGGAAATTTGCCTCGATCTGGCTATACGGCGCGTCGCCCAGCAACACCTGTTGCGTGGCATTCCACAGCCGTGGCTGGAACGCAGCCTTGACCAGTTCACGGTAAGTCGGCCGGCGTGCGCCAGACACCGAGGCCAGCACCGAGTCGGTGGAGGAAATCCGTTGTTGCTTGAGCATCAGCGTGTCGAGCATGCGCCGGCCGATATCGGCAAAGGTGCGCCCGCCGCAGGACATTTCCACCGGGCTGCCGGGAGGTCCCACGGCTTGCGAGGCGGCGGAAGCATCCTTGAGGGCCAGGCGCACTTTCGTTGCTACGCCGCTGCGATCGCTGGTGACGAAAATCCCGGCATCCGGATCGCGGTTACCGAACGGCGAGAAGCCGTTGAAAATGTTGTTCGCCCGGCCGTCCCAGAAATTGCGCACGTTGAACGCGGCGTTGATCACGGTCGGCGCGTTACGCCCGGTGCTGCGCCGGACATTGATGCCGCCCACCTGGAAAATCCCGTCCGGCTGCGCCGTGCACTTGTCGAAACGCGCTTGATGCGGCTTGACGAAGTTGGCGTCGAACACGCCTTGGGAGCCGATCACGTCGTCGGTGGAATAGAGAATCGGCGAATTGCGATCCAGCGGATCGGCCAGCACATGGGTCGGGAAGTCGGCTTTCTTCAACGTGTAGTTCGGGCCACCCTTGCCACCGGACTTGGTCAGGTAGGAAGCGACATCCCCCGGGATGTCAGAGGCGACAAACGGCTTGTTGAAGATCGACGAGACGTTGGCATTGGTGTTCGCCTGACCGGGGTTGATCTGGTTGGTGATCCGGTGGTCGACCCCGGCGTGGAAGTGGCAGGAAGCGCACGCCGTGGAGCCGTCGCTGCCGATCTCCATGTCCCAGAACAACGCCTTGCCCAGCAGGATCGCCGCCGAACGGTTGAGGACGTAATCGGTCATCAGATCAACCTTGCGCCCGCCTTCCGTTCCGGAGGGGTCGGGAGGTGTCATGCCGTGCAACGACTGCAAGCTGGGGACATCCGGCACGGGTGTGACGACCTCTGGCGCGGATGCCGCGACAGCACTCTCCCAAGCCAGACTGACAGCGATCAGACCACCCGCGATCGAGCAGGCCCAGCGGATAACACGAAGGATGCTCAAGGACTTCACCATGATGACATTCTCGATTCAGTACGGAGTAGCCAGGCTCCGGGATTATCCTGTTACGAGAGGAACTCATCACCATGGCTCTTGCCCCACGCACGACTCAATACACCAACTGTAAGTTGGCTGATGCGAAACGAGGCCTAACTGGCAAAGTACTCTCTTGGCTCAGGCTTAATTGAAACGTTGTTTGGTCGCACCGCGAGGCGCGCTTAATTCAACTCTAGCTGTAACAAATAATTTCAACAGAAAAAATTCAATATTTTTTATCTCGAACGACTAGCGCTTCAGACAAAAACCATCGATCGGAAAAATCTTCGGCGACAACTAAAAAAGCAGCCCTCAATCATGGTGAACTCCCCCCCACTTTTGGGCGCCATTCCCCACCCGCCATCATAGAATTTAAATAAATCCTTATTTTTCATGATTTTAAAATCTTAAATTACAATCAAAAAGTTTGGCAAAGTAATTGCTACCTCATACTGCGTAATGCAATCAGCGCGGCTTGCGGCGCTAAACAACGGACTAACAAGAATCATCCTTCATTAAAACAATGGTCGTGCGCCAGTTGCACTGCGCGAGCTATTGTTTTTATTTAATACCCGTCCAAAAACAATTTTATTTCTATCGCCACGATACTTTCTGCTTGCCATGCGCCCATTGTTAAGAGTATCTATAGACAACATTTCTCATTCATGTATTTTAACCATTAATTACCCGACGGGGACTTAGTTCAGCACTCCCAAACATGGGTATATATACCCCCCTACTTCGGTGCCAAGCCTATAGATATCGTTTTATGCAAAACAACACCATCAGCGCAGCCCGCATTTCTTGCAGGCTAACGACCGCTTGTGCCAATCAGGCACGACTACTGCTTTGCACATTTCAGGCTCAAGGAAATGTCTCTCGCGATTGTGTCCGGAACCGGCCAACGCAACACCGCTGAATGCATCTGAAGGCTGAGTGTCAGGCACATCGCAATCGTGCTCAGGCCCTTGCCCTCTGGATCGAGCCCCAACTCGACGCTTATGCCTTGCATCTTCACTGCGCAGGATTCAGCGCACTGGCAAGTCGGCGGGTCGATTGGCCGGCAACAGGTCCCGCAAGATTGTGGAGAGAACCATGAGCTTATCCAAACACGCAAAAGCGCTGGCAATAGCGCCGTTCCACAAGCGACTCAACGGCATCTCAGGTCACCACGCACTGCTGGCCGGCGCTGTCGCCGTCGCACTCGCCATTGGCGGCGCAGGTCATGCACTTGCCCAGGGCGGCGGGACGGCCAAGCCTGTCAAAGGCGCACCCGCGCCGTTCTCGACACCCACGTTGCCGAATCCGGTGTTCACCAATCCGGATGCGATCCATGGCTTTGCCGTTACGGGTTTTATCCAGAGCATGACCCTGGACCCTACCAACGCGAACTGCCCCGGCACAACCGATCCTGGCCGGTTTGGGGGGACCGTCCAACTGAACGGCGTCACGATTACCGTCCCTTGCAATACCGTTTTGCAAATGCCGGCCAATACCCTGACCTGGGCGGATTTTGTCAGGGGCGGGTCGCTGGCGCTCAATAAAGGACCGACTTCATACCCCTCGTTCGAGATCCATGTGGTGGGCAATACCGTCTCTAACAAGCAAATCGCCGGGCTGATCTATGTCTCGCAGCAGGCGGCAAATGCCGGCAGCGGCAATATCACCCGGATCGACTACACCAACGGCAACCTCGAAGTTGACAGCGGTAACCCTCTGCAACCGACGATCATCCAGATCAACGACCCAAGCGGACGCTTTGGCCGCGCCCAAAGCCCCGACCCTCGCTTTTCCGTCGATGACGCCAACCCGACTATCCACGCCGCCACCGGCTACCCGATGTGCGTGCCGCGTACCATTTCCGGGGACGATGCGCTCTGCCCTCAGAAAAACCGGCCTAAGGTCGTAACCCCGACCACCACGAACAACTGCCGCAACTTCAGCCAGGCCGGCGTGACCCCTCCGGCCAGCGGAGAGCTTTCCCCTCCGGTTCTGGGTCAGGTTTATTGCAGTCAGTTCGTCATGAAGCGATTCAGCGATGCGTCGCGCACAGCAACCGACCCCGACCCGATGCAACAGGCACCGTTCGAAGTCGGCGACTTCATCAGCTACGCAGGCACGCTGTTCAAATCAGCCACGGCGGGCACCCCGGACTTCATCTCTGCCCACACGATTGAGGCCAACATCGGGATCTACACCCAGCCCGGAACGCAACCCAGCTACCTGGCCATCGGGGAGTTCGGTATCGGTACCGCCGACCCTGCGGCAACGGCCATCAACGGAGTAGCGCAGGAGACGCAGGACCGGATTTTCCTGGAAGCATCGACCACCGACGTGAAAACACCGGTCGACATCTATCTGATCGATGTCAATCCATCGACGGGCGTACAGACCAATCGCTGGGTGACACCTTATGAGATGACCGGTGAATGCAACCCTGCACAGGCTCTTCCAGCCAGTTGCTTTGGTGTCTCAGGTGGCATCACCAGCCAGAACGTCGGCCCTCAACCACAACGTGCCAGGATTCGCGCGACCAAGGCGCCGACCGGACTTCTCAGCCAGCCGACCCGCACCTTGCGCGTTGTTGCGCGCTCACTTTGCGTTCCACAGTTGAGCGCCTCGCAGACTGCCGTAGACAGTTGCATCCAAAATGCCGGTCGGTTGACGGTGGCCAATGGTCTGATCGCCGGGCAGTACGTGGCGCCAGTGTTTGAGTTCATCTTTCCGGAAGGCGTAAAGCCTGGCGACCCGGTGGTCCCGAACGACTTCTGGCACCTGCCGTTCCTGCGCAACGGGGAAGGCGCGGGCACCCCGACCGGCGTCGGCCCGTTGGACCCGACGCCTTGGTAGGCCAGGTCTGAAGCCTGGGCAAGAAGCAAAAAAAAGCCGCCGCTCCCGAAGGAGCGGCGGCTCTTTTTAGAACTGCGCTAAGGCTTAGTAGCCCAGTGCGAAGTCTTCTTCTTTCATGTCCATCAGGTTGTTGGCGCCCGACAGCATGGTCACAACGTGAGTGCGGGTACGCGGCAGGATGCGCTGGAAGTAGAAGCGCGCGGTCTGCAGCTTGGCGGTGTAGAACGCGGTTTCGGTGGTGCCGGCAGCCAGTTTCTCGGCAGCCAGACGCGCCATGTCAGCCCAGAAGTAAGCGAGGCAGGCGTAACCGGAATACATCAGGTAATCCACCGACGCGGCGCCGACTTCTTCGCGATCTTTCATGGCGGCCATACCGACCTTCATGGTCAGCTCGCCCCATTCCTTGTTCAGCGCAGCCAAAGGCTCGACGAACTCTTTGACCGCTTCGTTGCCTTCGTTGGTCTGGCAGAACTTGTGGACGATCTTGGTGAAGCCTTTCAGGGCCTCGCCTTGGGTCATCAACACTTTACGGCCCAGCAGGTCGAGTGCCTGGATACCGGTGGTGCCTTCGTACAGCATCGAAATGCGGCTGTCGCGAACGTTCTGCTCCATGCCCCACTCGGCGATGAAACCGTGACCGCCGTAGATTTGCACGCCGTGGTTAGCGGATTCAAAACCGACTTCGGTCATGAAGGCTTTGGCGATCGGCGTCATGAAGGCCAGCAATGCGTCGGCTTTCTTCTTCTCTTCTTCGTCCACGCCGTACTTGACGATGTCGACCTGTTTGGCGGTGAAGTACACCATCGCGCGGTTGCCTTCGGCGAATGCCTTCATGGTCAACAGCATGCGACGTACGTCAGGGTGCACGATGATCGGGTCAGCGGCTTTTTCCGGCGCTTTCGGGCCAGTCAGCGAACGCATTTGCAGGCGATCGCGAGCGTATTTCAGGCCGCCCTGGAAACCGATTTCGGCGTGGGCCAGGCCTTGCAGCGCGGTACCCAGGCGAGCGGTGTTCATAAAGGTGAACATGCAGTT
>Ga0302175_10000678_pt1 | contig 10293 bp, 11 predicted proteins | sample I_Fen_N3_3_FD_198791 | JGI IMG/M metagenome (GOLD analysis project Ga0302175, IMG submission 198791) | Peat permafrost microbial communities from Stordalen Mire near Abisko, Sweden - I_Fen_N3_3 | ecosystem: Environmental > Terrestrial > Soil > Wetlands > Permafrost | place: Sweden: Abisko...
CTCGTTGGCGATCGCGGGCAAGTGCAATGCGGCGTTGGTCGAACCGCCTGTCGCGGCGACGATCGCCGCGCCATTTTCCAGTGCCTTGCGGGTCACGATGTCGCGCGGCAGCGGACCTCCCTGCTGCAGCATCCGCATCACAAGCCGCCCGGCCTCGCGCGCCACCTGCGCCCGCTCGGCGTAGACGCCCGGGATCATCGAGACGTTCGGCATGGTCAATCCCATCGCCTCGGAGACCATGGCCATGGTATTGGCCGTGAACTGGCCGGCGCATGCGCCGATCGTCGGCAGGCATGTCCGCTCGATTCCTTCAAGCGTCGCCTCATCAATATCGCCGGTCATGAAGCCGCCGACGGCTTCGTAGGAGTCGAGCACCGTCAGTGTGCGGCCCTGGAATCGCCCCGGTAGCGCGCTGCCGCCATAGATGAAGATGGAGGGGACGTTGCAGCGGACCATCCCCATCATCACGCCCGGAAGCGTCTTGTCGCAGCCACCGAAACCGATCAGCGCATCATAGGCGAGCCCATGAACGACGGCCTCGATCGAGTCGGCGATCAGTTCGCGGGAGAACAATGAGAACTTCATGCCCTCGTGGTTCATGCTGATGCCGTCGGAAACCGACACGGTTGTGAACTCGCGCGGCGTGCCACCAGCCTCCGCGATACCCGCCTTGGCGGCCTCGACCTGGAAATCGTGGGTCATGTTGCAGGGCGTCTGCTCGCCCTTCATGCTCACGACCCCGACCATCGGCTTGCCCAGCGCCTCATCGTCCAGCCCCATCGCGCGCATGAAGGCGCGATGGGGAGCCCGATCGAGGCCATCGGTGGTCACGCGCGATCGCCACTTTTTCATAGGCCGGGTTCTCCAGTCGTCGTCCCGACTATCTCGGTTCCTCGAACTTTCCTGTTACTGCAGAGGCGCAACAATGCTCGGGTGCTTGAACTGCGCGACGTCCAGCTTGGGCAGCATTCCCGTCTCGGCGTAGATGTCGAGCATCTTCTGGATCGCCGGGAAGTTTGGCGCGGCGCCCGGGTCGCGGCCAAAATCATTGTCTTTCAAGAGATATGTATCGAGCACCTGCACTGGCGCTTTCAGGACCTCTGATACGACCTTCAGCGTTTCATCGCGGTTGGCGAGCGCCTTCTTCATGCCGGAGGTGATATCCCGGACATAAGCCTTGACCAGGTCTGGATTCTTGTCGACGAAGTCGGCGCGGCAGGCTTCCAGAATATGGACGATATTCGGCATCGCCTGTGACAGCGAGAACAGTTTGCGTGTACCCCCCTTGGCTTCGGCGCGGGCCGCAAACGGCTGGTTCATATTGACCGCGTCGACACGCCCCTGCCGCAGCGCGTCCTCGGAGACCGCAAAGCCGACTTCGACGAGCTTGATATCCTGGGCCGGATCAATCCCGTTCTGCTTCAACAGCATGTTGAAGGGCCCCTGGGTACCGCCTCCGATCACCGAGATGCCGACCGTCTTGCCCTTGAGATCGGCGATGGTCTTGATCGGCGAGTCCTCCTTCACCGCCCAGTAGACCGAGAACCCGCCGGGCTTCTCGAACACATGCTGGGCGACGATGTAAGCCTTCAGATTTCCTCCGACCACGCCATTGGAGAGTGACAGTGGCGCCTGGGTTGCGCAATCCAGCGCGCCTGCCGCCAATGCCTGGGTCATCGGTGCGGTGCCCTGGAATTGCGTCCATTCGATATTGTAGGTCTTGCCAAGGTCAGGGAATTCGGCCGGCCGCCGCATCATCCAGTACTTCGACTCTTCGGCCGGAATGGTCCAGCCGACCCGAATTGTCTGTTGCCCAAATGACGGGCCCGCGCTCGCAAGAACGGATACCGCCATTCCCGCCGCCAGTATGCACCTCGAAACCATCCGCATCGTGCCCACTCCACCTTCATCACCCTGCCCTAAACCTTTCATGCTTCAAATGATCAGGCAAGTCATTGGAGTGGCGCGGGGATCAAACGATCCGCTCCGGATATGATAAGGTTCTACGCGCTCTGGAGGTGTCCAGAAATCATGGCGACGGGAGGTTTTGGCATGAGCGGGGTTGGGGCAATGCAGGGATCAGCGGCGGAAAGCGTCGGCTATGTTGGGCTCGGGATGATGGGCGCTCCCATGTCGCGGCGCCTGCTTGAGGCTGGATACAAGGTCACCGTCTGGAACCGGTCGGACACCAAGGCCACTGCGCTAGGCAAGGCCGGCGCAACGCCAGCCGACTATCCCAGCACCCTTGCACGTGTGTCGAGTATCATTTTCATGTGCCTGACCGACGCCAAGGCGGTCGAAGACGTGGTGTTTGGGCCTGAAGGCCTTGCAACGGTCCCAGGGACCGGAAAACTGATCGTCGATTTTTCGTCGATCCATCCCGACGCGGCCCGCTCAATCGCGACCCGACTGAGGACGACGAATGGTATGGAATGGATTGACGCACCGGTTTCCGGAGGCTCCAAGGGAGCCGAGGAGGGTACCCTCGCGGTGATGGCCGGAGGCGACGTCGCGGCCATCGAAAGGGCTCGCCCCTTTGTTCTGGCGATGGCGCGGCGAATGACCCATATGGGTCCGACCGGCGCGGGCCAGACCGCCAAGCTCTGCAATCAGGTCATCGTGGGTTGCGCCATGGCGGTGCTCGCGGAAGCCACCCGGCTGGCGACAAACGCTGGAATCGATGCCGGCCGGCTCCCTGAAGCACTGGCCGGCGGATTTGCCGATTCCATTCCGCTGCAGCTGTTCGTACCGCGCATGGTTCAGGGCATTCATTCGCCGCCGCTTGGGCATGTCGCGACTATCCTGAAGGATCTCGATGCGGTCGTTGACGTCGCACAACAGACGTCGACCCCTGTGCCGATGGCGGCGCTGGCCTCGCAATTGTTCCGACTGGCCAAGACATCACGCGGAGCCGATGCTGACGCGCTCGAAATCTTCAAACTGTCGGAAAGAAAGACTTAAAGCAGCGTCGATCGTGGCGACCCGACCAGGCCTCCTGACGCGACGGTTGTTCCAAACGGAAAAAAAGCCCGTCCACTTGATATGTGGACGGGCTTCGATGTTTGAGTCGTGTTGAAACGAGTTTTGCGGAAAGCACGACGAACTCGATCGTGACGCCCAAGGCTCCCAATCCTTCGCGGGCGCCTGTCATTCCGCTACGAAGCGCCCATATCCGCCACGTGCGAACAAGAGAGGCTCGTTGCGATTATAGGCATAGTCCTCCACGGCGCCGAGGAATATCACGTGATCCCCGCCATAGTACCGGTTCACCGCGCGACATTGGAAATTTGCGACACACTCCATTAGAAGCGGCGCATTGCCGATGCCTGAAGTCCAGTCGACACCGACGAACTTGTCCTCGGAGGATTTGGCGAACTTGTTCGCTAGTGCCTGTTGAGACGCCCCGAGCACATTCACGGCAAAATGGCTGGCATTCTGAAACACGCTCAGGCTCGATGAATAGAGCACGAGGCTCCACAACACCAGCGGTGGATTGAGCGAAACCGACGCGAACGAATTGCAGGTCAAACCGTAGGGTTTGCCGTCCGCTCCCGCAGCAGTGATGATGGTGACTCCGGTCGCGTAGGTTCCCAGAGCACTGCGAAAATCCCGCGGGTCGATTGGTGAGCTATCGCTCGCAAGTTCATTGGCCGGATCGGTCGATGGCTTCGGCGCGTCAGTCATCCAGCAACCTCAAAGCGTCAGGTTTTCGGACGGCAGGCCCAGCGCCACGCGACCATAGTTGGTGCCCGCTGCGTCGAAGTTGAAGGCGATGTGCGAATTGATCGCGTGAGCATCGCGAAATTGCCGCTGCAGGACGCCGGTCGTGAACAACCCCCGCGCTCCGCTGGCCGAAAACAGCAGCGACACCGCTTCGGTGCAGAGATTGACGGAATAGGCGCCGTCCCGCCGCAATCTGGTCTTGGTCGTCATATCCGGGATATGCCCTCGCCTCGCGTCCGCCATCGCCTCAATACAATTCTGGCGCATGATCAGGCGTGCAGCATCGATCTTTGCCGAGGCTTCCGCAATCTTGATCTGCGTGCTCTGAAAATCGCCCAGCTTGGCCCGATTATAGGTCGACACCCGATGTCGCGTGATATCGACAAAATCATCGAGGCAGGCCTGGGCGTTGCCGAGCGCAACACCGGAAAGCACATACGGGAACAGCGAAAACACGGGTAAAGAATAGAGCGGATTCGGGTTAATGGCACTCCCCGGCGTCGGTCCTCCGGCGAGATCAGTCACCGCAACCGTCATCACTTCGGCTACGAAGGCGTCTCTGATCTCGACGTCGTTTGATCCCGTCCCGCGCAACCCGGCGGCATCCCAAGTGTCCAAAATCCGGTAGTCATCTTTATGCACCAGAAAGATCCGGTACTCGATACCATCGGCCTCGTCATCAGAGGAGACGACGCTCGCCAGCATATTCCATTCGCAGGATGCGACGCCTGACGAGAACGGCCAACTGCCGCGCAGCCTGTAACCACCCTCAAATTTCGTAGCCCTGCCGGCTGGAAAAATGAAGGAGGATGCGATCAGGGCGTCAGGATTCTTGTCCCAGACGCGATCCTGGGCTCGCTTGTCGAACATGCCAAGCATCCAGTGATGACTGGCAAGGTTTCCCAAATTCCAGGCCACCGACGCGTCAGCCCGCGCGAGCATTTCAGCGCAATCGAGCAGCGCAACATAGTCCAGTTCGGAGCCTCCGACCCGCTTCGGCTGCACGATCCTGAACAGGCCCGCGGCATGCAGATCGCCCTCGGTCTCGGAGGGGAGGCGTCGCAGTTCCTCGGTACGCACTGCTCTCTCGCGAAGCCGTGGGAGGAGTTCACTCACTCGGGCAGCGACGACCGCAAAGCCACGGTCCGGCCCCGATGGCGCGTCCGCGCCTGAATTCCGACTGACGCCCGCCATTCGGCGTTCCTCGCTCAGGTGGCCCTTGTTGCAGCGTTGTTCCACCGGTATCCATCGTTTAGCGCGCGATCCCCCCATGTTCAAGGCGGTGTATTGAACTGGTTGAGCGCCTGAATGGCCGCCCAGGGCCGTCACTACCTGCGCCCGACACAACCCCGCTGCTCGAATGGGTTAGAGATGGCCAAGGCCGACCACTCGGATCACGGGCATTTATCTGCCCGTATCGCAATGCTTCAACCAGTCTGCTCTATCCTTCCGAAGGCGCCTGCGGCTGCCAGCGCCGCGATACGATCGTCATCATAACGCAGGATCTTGCGCAGGACCTCCTGCGTATGTTCGCCCAGGAGCGGCGCCGCAACCGGATCGACGGCCGGCGTCAAATCCATATCGATCGGCGGTTCGATGTTCGGTATCGAACCCGCAGTCGGATGCGGGATCTGGTTCAAGCGGTGGCGATCACGGGCCTCCGGCGCATTGAATGCCTGCTCGATGGTCCGAAGATAGCCCACTGGTACGTTCAGCTCCTTCATTTTCGCCATCCAGTTTTCAAGGCTGTCGCCCGCGAACACCTCGGCAATGATCGCGCGCAGCTTTTCCCGGTTGGCGAGGCGCGCAGCACGGCTGGCAAATTGCGGATCCTCGATCAGATCGGGACGACCGAGAACGTCGATCACGAGGCGACGATAGAGCCGCTCATTGGCGCACGCGATATAGAAAGGTCCATCGGACGCTTCATAGACCCCGACGCTCGGCGAACCACTGGGCGAGTTGCCAAAACGGCCGGGATTGACGCCGTTGATGAGGTAGGCCATGCCGAAGAAGCCGGTCATCGTCATCGCCGTGTCGAACAGCGCCACTTCGACCTGTTGGCCGCGGCCCAGCCTGTCGCGAGCGATCAAGGCCAGCAGAATGGCGTTACATGCCGACATTCCCGTCGCCATGTCCACGATTGGCGGCGCGGTTCGAACCGGAGGCCCATCCGGGAAACCGTTCAGCGACATGAACCCGCTCTCAGCCTGGGTGATCGGATCAAACCCTGGGCGCAATGCGAACGGTCCTTTGCGGCCGTAAGCCGAAATCGAGCAATAGATCAGTCGTGGATGGGCCGGGGCGAGGGAAGCATAGTCGAGGCCGAACTTTGCCATGACGCTCGCCGAGAAATTTTCCACCACGACGTCGGCCCGCATGATCAGTTCGCGCGCAACATCGCGCCCGGCCGGTATGGCAAGATCGAGCGCTATGCCGCGCTTGTTCCGATTGAAGCTCAGATACGCAGCGCTCTCGCCCCCAATATCAGCGTGCTCATAGGCACGCGTATCGTCGCCACCATCCGGGTTCTCGATCTTGATGACCTCCGCGCCAAAGTCAGCAAGTGTTTGTGTACACGCCGGCCCGGCAACGACTCGGGTGAAATCGACCACGAGCAGCCCCTCAAGGGCTTTCGGTGCGGCGCAGTCTCTTGCCACGCGATCTGGCAATTGCGGTCCGCAGGCCATGACGCTTCCTCCTCTTTTTTTGTTCTCCGTCATGGCATGAAGGCCCACCCGAAGCCATTGCAATGTAGGATGCAAACCTGCAGTTCGACAAGCGGAGCCGCGGCACCCCAGCACGACGTGGCCTGGCGCGGGCTACGTGGGCCTATGCCGGACGATCTCGGCCATTGGAGCCACGCGATGCGTTGGCACAAATGAGATTTCTGAACGGCCACTTGGCTGGTCGGCTACGGGCTCACACCAAGGCTCAGAGACGCAGGCGACTGAAGTCCAGCTGACCGTCGGCGATCGGCGTCGTCAGGCAGGACAGGATGCCCGCTTCCAATGCGCTAGCAAGGGCAGAACGCCGCAAGCGACAAAACCGCCCTTATTGCGCGACCAACTTCCGCCAATAAAGGGTGTTCGTCCACCCCCATGGATATTCCGGTTGAAACAAGCGATAGCCTGCCCGGATAAAGTTGTTGGCCGATGCCAGGTTGTTCGTCGTATCAGACACGACGCAACTCCAGCCGTTGCGACGCGTGCGGTATTCCATACGACTCATCAACCGAAGCTGCAACGAACTGCCCCGATGGTCCGGCAAACACCAACACGGCAAAAATATCCCGCACTGCGGACATGGGTCGACGGCGCCAGTCCGGCAAAAGCGACGGGCCCACCCTCGTCGCAAGAGACCAGCCACCAATGCCCGATATCGAAATCCGGCATTGGAGCGGCTTCGAAGAACGTCAGGCGGTGGAGATCACGGAGCGCGTCGGCAACGTCGTCGTCGAATCCGTCGACCTCGCGAATCCTGTACATTGGCAACACTCCCTGGATTTCCGTCGCGCCCCAGGAGGCCCTCCGGGCGCCTGCGCGCCGCCCCACTCCTGCCGTGCGGCATCGTCAATGCGCCATCGAGCGCTCGACAGGTCGGAGCGATCGTCCGCGACGTCCGGTCAGCCGCCCAAGGCAAAACGCCGCAAGCTGGCTGTCAGTCCGGCACACTATCGTCCCAGCAGGACCTTGGTACCTAGCCACACCGCGCCGAGTACACCGGTCACGATGACCGTAATTACCGCCTTGAAAGTATAGCTTTGAGCCTGTTCGACGCTCTTGCGCCAACGTCTGAGGTGCTGCAGATCGGCGCGGAGCTCCTTGCGGTCCTCCTCCTCAATACCGAATGACGTCAGTGTCGTCGCAATGGCCTTGACGACAATAGCGTCGATATCGTCCCAGTGCCGCTTTTGCTGTTCTGCCAGCGTCGCGACGACGACGGTCTTGATATCTTCGTGACCCATGCCCGTCACCGCCTGATGATTCTGGCTATGTTTTCGAATCCGCGCTTGGCAAAATAGAACGAAACGACCAGGTTTGACGTGACCGACGCGAACCCGGCGAGGGGATCGGTCACTCCCAACCCAAGCACCTTGTCCCACACCAGCAGCTTGATCGATTCGGCGGTGTGATCCTGCATGCCGCGAAAGATGATCAGGCCGTCGCCGGGTGTGGCGATCTTGTCGCTGTAGACCTTGAAGCGAGACCGCAAGCCGAGTGCTGCGATCCTGCTCTCGATCAGCCGCTTGGAGGACTGCGCCAGGGCGCGCTGCGCCTCGCGAATGCAGACCGCGAGCGTGCCGCGCTCGCCCTGGCAAGTCTCGATCAGGAGTTCGCCGAAGAAATGCGATTTGCCCGAACCGCGGCCGCCATACAAGCCTTTGTAGCGCGCCGGCTGGAGCAGCGGCTCAAACGCTTTCGCTGTCGGTATCTGCAGGATGAACAATGATGCGCTCGATTCTGTGGACCAGTCCGGGCCCGCCTTTGTCGGCGGTCTCGTGCGATTGCGGGGGCTTGCCCCAGCCGCGATCGAGGATCGCATTGGCGGCGGCGAGGCACGCGGTGTGGGTCGCATCTTTCGAATTCATGACGCCGACCAGGACCTTGATCGCCGTTCGCGTATGGCTGCGCGCCAGCGAACGGATTTCGGTGACGGCTCTGGGCATTATTTTTCGGACCAGTCTGACGGAACATATTCGCTCGGTGCCGTACCGAGATGATCCGCGACCGGATCGCCTCTGACGGGCCGAGGCTTGGCGCCGCTGCCCTTGGCGAGGTCGGCCTTCACAGCCTTAGCCTGCACACCGTCAGCCTCGGCGCGGTCGTCATGCACCGCGGAGCGAAACGCGATCGCGGGAAAATCCGTCGACCTGCGAGCAGGCCCCGGGCGTGGAATGAACCGGATGATGTCGGCGCTCATGCGCAGGACTCCCACAGGATGAAGGCGACAAGGCCCGCCAGCACCAGCGAAATCAGATAGGCGGTCATCGGGTGCACTCCTGGATGAAACAAAATTCGCGGCAGATCGCACGGCGCGATCATTTGGGCCGCGAACCCTATCCCTGGTGTCAAGTGGCCGCCTGCGTCATGGCCACTGGGCCAGGGCGCGCACCGGCACGTTCGCGCGTGCCGGCCAAACTCTGTGTTGCGAAGGGTTCGGACGGCGGCGCGCTGACGAGGCTCGCGACAATGCGTGAAGGTGTGGCGTCGTGACGTGGGGTCGCCGTCCGATTCTGGACACGAAAAAGCCCGCAGCGGAGTATTCCGCGCGGGCCGTGCATAGTCTCTTGATGATGTCAGTATGCCGGTGATTTGCCCGACGAGTCAAACTTTATTGAAATTGCCGCAAGTCCGGTGCGCCATTCGCAACCGTCTCCCGCAATTGGCGGCGCACCAATGAAAAAGCCCGCTGCCGAATGTCCGGCGCGGGCTCTATGGTTTCTGCGATGATGTGAGTATGCACCTGATTTGCCCGACGTCAAGCTCCGCGCCCGACGAATGCGCAAACATCGAATCGAGCCATCAGGAGCGCGCGTCGCATCATCGCATGCCAACCGGCAAACTGGAGAGCGTCGATGTATCTATTGGCTGCCGCGATGTTTGTTCTGTCCGCACTGTTCTATTCGGCGAGCCATGACGAGATCGGATCGGTCGGCATCGAAGTCTGCCGGTATGGCAGCGCGTTTTGCCAATCCCCGCACCTCGTTCTGATCGGCGCCGTGCTGGCCGCATTGTGGGGCACGTTCGTCAGCGTGCGCTAGACCGCGGCATCATTTGGCAAGGGCCTTTCAAACGTCCCCGGCGGCTCTTGGTTGTCGCGATCGTGAAGGTTTGCACGTGCTTTGCCCGACGTGTCAAATTATCAGGATCGCGTTCCGGGGATCCCCGGTCTGGCCTGGGCGCTGCTCGCTATCGCCCGGCGCAGCACGCTCGACAGCTCTTCGACTGAATAGGGCTTGTGGATCAGATCGAAGCCGTGGTCACCGTCACCGGCCAGGACATGACTGTACCCGCTGTTCAATACCACCGGCAGATGCGGCAGGCGTCTGCGGATTTCCCGTGCGAGCGCGACACCATCGAGCCCGGGCATCACGACGTCGCTGAGCACGAGGTCGAAGCGGTCAGGCTTTTCATCAAGCAGTTTCAGGGCTTGCTCCGCATTGTGCACCAGCACCGTGCGGTAGCCGAGATCGTGGAGAAGCTGGGTCGAGAACTCGCCGACTTCCACATTGTCTTCCACGACCAGAACGTTGCCCCGCTCCGGCGCGATCGTATTCGAGACCGCGGCGACCAGGTTGGGCGTGATCGGCTTCGGGCTCAGCGGCAGGCGGAGCGTGAGCGTCGTGCCGTGCCCGACCTCGCTGTCGACTTGCACGCTGCCGCCGGACTGCTGGACGAAGCCGTAGACCTGGGAGAGCCCGAGGCCGGTGCCGCGGCCGACATCCTTGGTGGTGAAGAAGGGTTCGAAAATCCGGTCGATCCGTTCGGGGGGAATGCCGCAACCGGTATCGCTGACCGCCACGGTGACGAAACCACCGTCCGGCGGTGTCTGGTGCCCTTGATTGTC
>Ga0302175_10000681_pt1 | contig 10222 bp, 8 predicted proteins | sample I_Fen_N3_3_FD_198791 | JGI IMG/M metagenome (GOLD analysis project Ga0302175, IMG submission 198791) | Peat permafrost microbial communities from Stordalen Mire near Abisko, Sweden - I_Fen_N3_3 | ecosystem: Environmental > Terrestrial > Soil > Wetlands > Permafrost | place: Sweden: Abisko...
GGGTGCTTAGTCGCCGACTGAGCTGAGTGGCGCCCAAAGACCGTTGAGCCTTGGGAGCACCAGACTTAATGGATAAGGTCATCAAACGCATTGTAGTTTCGCAATCATTCGAACGGTACGTAGAGGCTGCCATTTGTGCAGTGCGAGGCCTGGTTTATCGGTCGGAAGCCTCAGTCATCAACGAGAAACGTGAGGACTCGATCAGAGTCAACCGGCCCCGTGTATCAGACCGATCAGTTGTCTAGCATTGAATTCGAGAGTCATTGCCACCTCACTCACTGGCAAGCCCCATGCCTGAGCCAGCAGCTCAGCCGTTTGGCCTGAGCTCCACGGCATGACTGTGGCACCATTGACCTGGGCGAACGGCCCGTCGCTTTCAGGAACCACGCGATCACGAGGCAGCTTCTTGGCAAGCGCCTTACCAGATGCCGAGTTGAACGCTGCCGGCCCGACGCTGAACCAGCATCCCATATCTGAGGCGGACTTAAGCTCAGCAGCTGTACCCGTAAACCAATGAAGAACTGCTGTACCAAAACCCGGGTGGTCATCGAGAATCGCCAGCACGTCTCTCACGGCCTGGCGCGAGTGAATGCTATAGGTCAAAAAGGGCTGCTCGCTAATGGCCGCTAGTGGCCGATTTTGTTGAAAAAGTCGGCCCTAATTTCTACGGTAGAAAGTACGCGCTTGAGATTGAAATCTTCACATTGAACAGAGAATTCCGGGCTCAGATTTCGCGTAACGGCACGCAAAAAACGCGTTTTCAGCGGCAAGTATGTGGGCGGTCTGGAAGAACCGACTTTTTCAACAGAATCGACCGAAAGCAGTCGATCATGGATATCTACGTGTGCCGCAACCTCCGCCAAAATTAGATACGGTCGACTCGCTCCCTTCTTCCATCAGAACTCGATAAACCTCACATCTATTTTAATCGAAAATTTATAAGGTCTTTATATCCCCGCCCCCAATCCTTTTAACAACTTTCTAGGTTCACGCTTAGGCTTTCCTCAACACGGGAGGAAACACCATGGACTTCGTCTATTTGATACTCGGTGCAGTGTTTTTCATCAGCTTGATCGGGCTGGCACGCGGTTGTGCGGCGCTCAACAGGAGGCGGTCATGACAGGGTTCTATGTGTTTGGCGGCATCATAGCCGCCGGTTTGCTGGTTTATCTGGTTGCCGCGCTTCTGCTCCCGGAGGACTTCCTATGACCACTCAAGCCTGGACTCTGCTCGGAGTCTTTCTGCTGGTGCTGGCGGTTCTGGCCTGGCCACTCGGGCGCTGGTTGACCGCAGTGATGGAGGGCCGGTTTCGCCTCGGCTCACGCATCGAGTCGCCGCTGTATCGACTGGCCGGCGTCAGTGCTGAAGCACAAATGAGCTGGCTGCAATACGCTCTCGCGCTGATCGTGTTCAACGCGCTGGGCATGCTGGCGGTTTACGCGCTGCAGCGACTGCAGGGTGTGCTGCCGTTCAACCCCCAGGGATTTGGCGCGGTGACGCCCGACTCTTCGTTCAACACCGCTGCCAGTTTCGTCACCAACACCGACTGGCAAGGCTATAGCGGCGAGGCGACGCTGAGTTACCTGACGCAGATGCTCGGCTTGACCGTGCCAAACTTCTTGTCGGCGGCCACCGGGATTGTGGTGGCGGTTGCGCTGATTCGCGGATTCGCCCGCCACAGCACCGCCAGCATCGGCAATGCCTGGGTCGACTTGACCCGTGTCACCCTGTGGGTGTTGCTGCCGCTGTCGCTGATTTTCGCGCTGTTCTTCGTCAGCCAGGGCGCGATCCAGAATCTTGAACCTTACAAACAAGTCACGACGATGGAGGTCATGCAATACCAGGCGCCGGTGCTCAATGATGCCGGGCAGCCAAGCCTCGACGCCAAAGGCAATCCTCTGACCACAGCGGCCAGCACCGACAAGCAGACCATTGCGATGGGCCCTGTCGCTTCGCAAGAAGCCATCAAGATGCTCGGCACCAACGGCGGCGGGTTCTTCAATGCCAACTCGGCCCACCCTTTCGAGAACCCAACAGCCCTGAGCAACTTCTTTCAGATGCTCGCCATCTTCCTGATCCCGACGGCGCTGTGCTTTGTCTTCGGCCACATCGTCGGCGACATCCGGCAAGGCTGGGCGTTGCTTGCGACGATGACGATCATCTTCGTGATCGCCGTGGTGGCCGTCACTCATTACGAGCAACTGGGCAACCCACAATTCTCGGGCCTGGGAATCGATACGGCGGCGGGCAACATGGAAGGCAAGGAACTGCGCTTCGGCATCAGCGCCTCGAGCCTGTTCACCGCGATCACCACCGCAGCTTCCTGTGGCGCCGTGGTCACCATGCACGACTCGTTGACGCCACTGGGCGGCGCAGTGCCGCTGATCCTGATGCAACTGGGTGAGGTGGTGTTTGGCGGTACCGGATCGGGCCTCTACGGCATGCTGGTGTTCGCCATCCTCGCGGTGTTTATCGCCGGGCTGATGATTGGCCGCACGCCCGAGTACCTGGGCAAAAAGATCGAAGCCTACGAAATGAAGATGGTCGCCATCGCGATCCTCGCAACGCCGTTGCTGGTGTTGTTCGGCACCGCGATTGCGGTCATGGCCGAGGCCGGGCAACTCGGCGTTGCCAACCCCGGCGCCCATGGCTTCTCGGAAATCCTCTACGCCTTCACTTCGGCGGCCAACAACAACGGCAGCGCCTTCGCCGGCCTGTCGGCCAACACCCCGTTCTACAACGTGATGCTGGCGATCGCCGTCTGGTTCGGGCGCTTTGGGGTGATCGTACCGGTGCTTGCGGTGGCTGGCAGCCTGGCGGCGAAGAAACGTCTGGCCGTGACCGGCGGCACCATGCCCACGCATGGACTGCTGTTCGTGGTGCTGCTGATCGGCACGGTGCTGCTGGTCGGTTTGTTGAACTACGTGCCGGCCCTGGCGTTGGGGCCAGTCGTCGAACACTTCATGATGATCAAGTGAGACCACGGCCATGACTCGCAAATCGTTCTCCTTGTTCGACCCGACCCTGCTGGCCCCGGCCATGGTCGAGTCCCTGCGTAAACTCAGTCCGAAAATCCAGTGGCGCAACCCGGTGATGTTCGTCGTCTACATCGGCGCGATCATCACCACTGCCCTGTGGGTTCAGGCTCTGCGCGGCCAGGGTGAGGCCGGTAGCGGTTTCATCCTCGCCATCGCCCTGTGGCTGTGGTTCACCGTGCTGTTCGCCAACTTCGCCGAAGCCCTGGCCGAAGGCCGCAGCAAGGCGCAAGCGGCGTCCCTGCGCAACCTGAAAAAGGAGACCTGGGCGAAGAAACTGCGCGAACCGCGCTACGGTTCGGAATGGCAATTGGCGCAATCGAGTGATCTGCGCAAAGGCGATATGGTGCTGGTGGAGGCCGGCGATCTGGCCGACTCGATGATCCCCGCCGACGGTGAGGTGATCGAAGGCGCGGCCTCGGTGGATGAGTCAGCCATTACGGGTGAATCGGCCCCGGTGATCCGCGAATGTGGCGGCGACTTCTCCGCCGTCACCGGCGGCACCCGGGTGCTCTCGGACTGGATCGTCGTACGTGTGACCGCCGACCCCGGCGAAACCTTTGTTGATCGCATGATCGCCATGGTCGAAAACGCCAAGCGGCAAAAGACCCCCAATGAAATCGCCCTGTCGATTCTGCTGGTGGCGCTGACCATCGTGTTCCTCGGCGTGACGGTGACGCTGCTGCCCTTCTCGCTGTACAGCGTTGCGGTGGCGAAGTCCGGCGTGCCGGTGTCGATAACGGTGCTGATCTCGCTGCTGGTTTGCCTGATTCCCACCACCATTGCCGGACTGCTGTCGGCCGTGGGCGTGGCGGGCATGAGCCGCATGATGGAGGCCAACGTGATTGCCACCTCCGGGCGCGCCGTGGAAGCCGCCGGTGATGTCGATGTATTGATGCTCGATAAAACCGGCACCATCACCCTGGGCAACCGCCATGCCTCGGCGTTCCTGCCGGCGCCGGGCGTCAAGGAAGCAGATCTGGTCGACGTCGCCCAGTTGGCTTCGCTGGCCGATGAAACCCCCGAAGGCCGCAGCATCGTGGTGCTGGCCAAACAGCGCTTCAACCTGCGTGAACGGGACATCGCCGCCCTCGACGCGCACTTCGTACACTTTTCCGCGCAGACCCGCATGAGCGGCGTCGACCTCGGCGAGCGGCAACTGCGCAAAGGCGCCGGCGAAGCAGTCCTGCGCCATGTGCAGAGCCTGGGTGGACACTTTCCCGAAGCGGTTCAAGCGATCGTTGAAGAAGTGTCCCGTCGCGGCAGCACACCCTTGGTGGTGGCCGACGGCGCGAAAGTGATGGGCGTGATCGAGCTCAAGGACATCGTCAAGGGCGGCATCAAGGAGCGCTTTGTCGAACTGCGGCGCATGGGCATCAAGACCGTGATGGTCACCGGTGACAACCGCGTTACCGCAGCAGCCATTGCCGCCGAAGCAGGGGTCGATGATTTTCTTGCCGAAGCCACGCCCGAGCAGAAACTCGAACTGATCCGCCGCTACCAGGCTGAAGGCCGGTTGGTGGCCATGACCGGCGACGGCACCAACGACGCGCCGGCGCTGGCGCAGGCCGACGTTGCCGTGGCGATGAACTCCGGAACGCAAGCGGCGAAGGAAGCCGGGAACATGGTCGATCTGGACAGCAACCCGACCAAGTTGATCGAGGTGGTGGAAACCGGCAAGCAGATGCTGATGACCCGGGGTTCGCTGACGACCTTCTCGATTGCCAACGACATCGCCAAGTATTTCGCTATCGTCCCCGCCGCGTTTGTCACCACCTACCCGCAGCTCGCTGCGCTGAACATCATGGGGCTGACCAGCCCGAATTCGGCGGTGCTGTCGGCGGTGATCTTCAACGCGCTGATCATCATTTTCCTGATTCCGCTGGCCCTCAAAGGCGTGAAGTACCGCCCGGTCGGTGCGGCCCTGTTGTTGCGCCGCAACCTGCTGATCTATGGGCTGGGCGGCGTGATCGTGCCCTTCATCGGCATCAAGATCATCGACATGGCACTGGCCGCCGTCGGCCTGGTTTAAGCGAGGATTACCGTCATGACATCTCTACTGCGTCCGGCGTTGACTCTGTTGATTGCGCTGTCACTGATCACCGGCCTGGCTTATCCGCTGCTGACCACAGGCATCGCGCAACTGGTCTTTCCAGCGCAAGCCTCCGGCAGCCTGATCGTAAAAGACGGTAAACCCGTGGGTTCGCTGTTGATCGGTCAAGGCTTCAGTGACCCGAAATACTTCTGGAGCAGACCGTCCGCCACCAGCCCCATGCCGTATAACGCGCAGGCCTCGGGCGGCTCCAATCTGGGCCCGTTGAACCCGGCGTTGATGGACGCGGTGAAAGGCCGGATCGACGCCCTGCACGCCGCCGATCCGGGCAATACCGCGACGATCCCCGCCGACCTGGTCTACAGTTCCGCCAGTGGGCTGGATCCGCACATCAGCATTGCCGCCGCAAAGTATCAGGCGAACCGGATTGCACGGGGGCGCAACCTGCCCATTGCACGGGTTGATCAGTTGATCGCTGAACAGTCGGAAAGCCCGCTTCTTGGATTTCTCGGCGAACCACGGGTCAATGTCCTCGCCCTGAACCTGGCACTCGACGCCGCTCATTGAACGCTGACACACGGTGAGCCTGATGGCCGACCAACGCCCTGATCCCGACCTGCTGCTGGCGCGGATTCGCGAAGAAGCCGCGCAAGCCGAACGCGGCCGCTTGAAGATCTTCTTCGGTGCCAGCGCCGGGGTGGGCAAGACTTACGCCATGCTCGCTGCTGCGCATGCGGTCAAACTGCAGGACAGCAAGGTGCTGATTGGCGTGATCGAAACCCACGGTCGCGCCGACACTGAGGCGCTGACCGAAGGGCTTGATCGGCTGCCGCTCAAACAGGTTGTCGACAAGCAGCGTACCGTCACCGAGTTCGACCTGGATGCTGCACTTGAGCGTCATCCCCGGTTGATCCTGATTGACGAACTGGCTCACTCCAACGTGGTCGGTTCCCGTCATCCAAAACGCTGGCAGGACGTTGAGGAGTTGCTGAGCGCCGGGATCGATGTCTGGTCAACCATGAACGTCCAGCACCTGGAAAGCCTCAACGACATTGTTGGCGGCATCACTGGCATTCGTGTCTGGGAGACCGTGCCCGACCATGTCTTCGACAACGCCGACGAAGTGGTCATTGTCGACTTGCCGCCCGATGATCTGTTGCAGCGCTTGAAGGAAGGCAAGGTGTACCTGCCGCAACAGGCCGAGCGCGCGGTGCAGAACTTTTTTCGCAAAGGCAACCTGATTGCCCTCCGTGAACTGGCGCTGCGTCGCACGGCCGACCGCGTCGACAGCGACATGTTGCAGTACCGCCAAAGCAGTTCGGTGAAGCCGGTCTGGGGCACGCGCGACTCATTGCTCGCTTGCGTGAGCCCGCATGAACAGGCCGAGAAAATCATTCGTTCAACGGCCCGCCTGGCGGCTCAGCTGAATGTGCCGTGGCACGCCGTGACCGTCGAAACGCCTGCCTTGCAGCGCCTGCCCGAGACCAAGCGGCGGCGGATGCTGGCAACCCTGAAGCTGGCACAGGAGATGGGCGCGCAGATCGCCACGCTGGCCGGTCAGGACATCGCCGAAACTCTGGTCAAATATGCCCGGCAGTACAACCTCTCGAAAGTCGTGGTGGGCCGCGACGAACATCCTCGGCGGCGACTCTGGCGCAAAGCGCTGGCCGAGCGCATCGGTGAACTGGGCGCTGACTTTGATGTGATTCAAATCTCGCTTCCGACCAACCGACACGCGCCAACCGAAACTCGCACCCAGACCGGCAGCGGCCCTGTCGTCTGGCGCGACTATGCCTGGAGCGTGCTGATCTGCGCGGCGACGACTGTGATTGCGTTGCCCATGCTGCATGTGTTCGAGCAAGCCAATATCGTCATGGTCTTCCTGCTCGCGGTGGTCGCGGTGGCGGTTCGCCTGGGACGCGGCCCGGCGATTCTGGCGGCGTTTGTCTCGGTGGCTTCGTTCGACTTTTTCTTTGTCGCGCCGCGCTTTTCGTTCGCCTTCGCTGACGCTCAATATCTGGTGACCTTCAGCGTCATGCTCGTCGTAGCACTGGTCATCGGCCAGATGACTGCGGGCCTGACGTATCAGGCGCGGGTTGCGCAGCGACGTGAAGACCGGATGCGTGCGCTGTATGACATGTCGCGCTTGTTGTCTGCGGCACTGATGACCGAACAAGTTGCTGAGATCGGCGCGCGATTTCTCTCCGCCGAATTCGGCGCCCGCTCGGCACTGCTGGTCGCCGATGACCACGACAAGCTAGCGGCACCGCTGATCACCGGGGAGGCGCCACTGGTGGACGTTGCGATCGCCCAGTGGTCATTCGACAAATCCGAACCTGCCGGGTACGGCACCGACACCCTGCCCTCCAGCCCGACCCTGTACCTGCCGCTCTCGGCGCCCATGCGCGTACGCGGGGTGCTGGCGGTGCAACCGCGCGACACTACGCGACTGGTGGTACCGGAGCAGCGACGACTGCTCGACACCTGCGCCTCCCTGCTGGCGATTTCGCTGGAGCGCATTCACTACATCCACGTCGCCCAGGACACCACCGTGCAAATGGAGTCCGAACGGCTGCGCAATTCGTTGCTGTCAGCCATCTCTCACGATCTGCGAACCCCGCTTTCGGTGATGGTCGGGTTGGCCGAAGCGCTCAAGCTGACTCATCCGCCCCTGCCCGCCGAAGCGGCCGAGATCGCCAGCGCCGTGGGAGAATCGGCGCTGCGCATGAACACGCTGGTCAACAACCTGCTGGACATGGCCCGCCTCGAGTCTGGCAAGGTTCAGTTGAATCGCCAGTGGCAGCTGATTGAAGACGTGGTCGGTAGCGCGCTGCGAGCCATTGCGCCGACGCTCGGCGAGCGGTCGGTGCACGTCGCACTGGACGACGATCTGCCCCCCGTTTTCATCGACGCGGTGCTGATCGAGCGCATCCTGATCAACCTGATCGAGAACGCCATCAAATACACGCCAGCCAACACCCCCATTGATCTGGGGGCCAGGGCCACGTCAGACCACTTCGAGCTTTGGGTTGCCGACAAGGGGCCGGGCTTGCCCTACGGTCACGAAGAGGACATTTTCAACAAATTCATGCGCGGCAAAAAAGAAAGTGCGATTCCCGGTGTCGGTTTGGGCCTGGCCATCTGCAGGGCCGTTGCGCACGCCCATGGCGGTACGATCGAAGGGGTTACGCGGCCTGAAGGCGGAGCCTGTTTTACCTTGCGCCTGCCCCTTGAAACGCCACCGGATATCGAAACCCTTGCGCAACGCAGTGACGAGGAGCAGCCATGAGCGAATCATTGCCCCGTGTTCTGATCATTGAAGACGAGAAGGAAATACGCCGATTCGTGCGTATGGCCCTGCAAGCCGAAGGTCTGGAAGTGCATGAGGCCGACACCTTTCACCGAGGTCTCGTCGACGCGGGAACGCGCCGCCCCGATCTGATCGTGCTCGACCTTGGCTTGCCCGACGGTGACGGTATCGATCTGATTCGCGATGTGCGCAACTGGTCACCGGTGCCCATCATCGTGCTGTCGGCGCGCGGAGCGGAGTCCGACAAGATCCTGGCCCTGGACACCGGTGCCGACGATTATCTGGTCAAGCCGTTTGGCACCGGAGAGCTTCTGGCCCGCGTCCGGGCCTTGCTGCGCAGACAAGCCAAGGATGCTGAAAACAACTCGGTGTTCAGCTTCGGCGAAGTGCGCATCGATGTTGAACGACGTGTCGTCGAGCGCAACGGCGCGCCTCTGCACCTGACCCCGCTGGAATATCGCCTGCTGGTGCACCTGTGCTCACACCCCAATCGTGTTCTGACTCACCTGCAGTTGCTGAAAGCAGTATGGGGCCCCTCGCACACCACCGACACTCCTTACCTGCGAGTGTTCATGGGCGGCTTGCGCAAAAAAGTCGAGGTGGATCCGTCGCAGCCACAGCATCTAGTGACCGAAACGGGAGTGGGCTATCGCTTTATTCCTTAAGTAACCGAGAAGCCAGGCCATTTGCTCTTGGAAAAGTTGAATTTGGGTCAGTTTTTCCCTTTCTTGACTGCTCCCGGCCCAGAGTGTGTAAAAACTCCAAAACCAGCTCGGATGATTAAAAATTGCCCCCAAATGCACATTGCCGCATCTGTCCGGCGTCAGTAGGATTCGGTCATCACTGACATAAATGGATGTGTATATGGAAAGCATGCCGAGAATGGAAATTGAGCGCGTTGCGTATCAAGAGTTTTTAACTCTTTGGGAACGCGGAGCGTTCGATAATCAGCGCTTAGGCCAAGCGTTCTATAACCATTTTCGGCTTCATCGTCTGAGCGACCAAACGCGCCTGTTCGGTCTCTATGAAACTGACGGAGACAAGGCCATGACCGCGATCTCCCGCCTGTTCCAAATCTGATAACTCCGACTCCGCGTTTCGCGAGAGCAGGGTCAGCCTTGGGTCAATAGTCGCCTCTGATAGGAGACTGCGTTGGCTCAGAGTGTGTAAACGCTTTACCGACTCATGTTCCCAGCGCTTTACACGGCGCTCCTTACCCGTCGTACATTGCTTTTGCATTGAGCAGGACTGGCAGCCTGAGAAGTAATAACAATGCAATAACATGCCGTCTTCCGTCGATGAATGTCGCCTGGTTAGTAACTACCCCGCAGGGCATCGATACTCGTCCGACGCCGCAAGATAGATGAAGTCCTGCTTGCCAAATCTGCCTTCCGCTTTGCTGCCAGATGTGAGGGGTTTCGGTACGAAGGTAGTGATGCCAGCTTGCTCGCAAGCAAGGATTTCCAGACCTTTGTAATAGCCTCGGTCGGCCACCACCGTCAGCGATTCAGCTCCGATTTCTTCACGCGCCTGGTTCGCCATATTGCTCAGCTGCGCGCGATCATTACCAACGTTGGTCACCTCATGGGCAACGATCAGATGGTGTTTGTCGTCGACAGCTGTTTGTACGTTGTAGCCAACGGTTCCGGTGCCTCGGCCGCTCGTGGCCATTGAGCGTGCATCTGGGTCTGTGAGGGAAATCTGCTGGTCTGGACTTTCGTGGAGCTGCGCCTCGATTTCCTTGAGTTTCTGCATCTGCTTTTTCAGTGTTTCTATCTTTTCTTTAAGCCGCTCTGCTTTGGCCTCGGCCACTTCGGGCGTGGC
>Ga0302175_10000683_pt1 | contig 10206 bp, 8 predicted proteins | sample I_Fen_N3_3_FD_198791 | JGI IMG/M metagenome (GOLD analysis project Ga0302175, IMG submission 198791) | Peat permafrost microbial communities from Stordalen Mire near Abisko, Sweden - I_Fen_N3_3 | ecosystem: Environmental > Terrestrial > Soil > Wetlands > Permafrost | place: Sweden: Abisko...
GCAATTGCTGCTGGTGCTGACCTTGATGGTCACCTCCAAAGGCATCGCCGGCGTACCGGGCGTGTCCTTCGTGGTGCTGCTGGCCACCCTGGGCAGCGTGGGTATTCCGCTGGAAGGCCTGGCGTTCATCGCCGGTGTCGACCGCATCATGGACATGGCCCGTACCGCACTGAACGTGATCGGTAATGCCTTGGCCGTGCTGGTTATCGCGCGCTGGGAAGGCATGTACGACGACGCCAAGGGCGAGCGCTACTGGAACTCCCTGCCGCACTGGCGCAGCAAGGAAAAATTGCCGGCGGGCGAGATTTCCAAAAACTGATCACGCCCCTGTAGGAGCAAGGCTTGCCCGCGAAGAGGCCGCAACATTCAACATCTATGTTGATTGACACACCGCCTTCGCGGGCAAGCCTCGCTCCTACAAGGCAGAGTGCTGGTGATTTCTGTAGGAGCAAGGCTTGCCCGCGATGAACGATGACGCGGTGTAACTGAACACCGCGGCGCCGGCATCGCGAGCAAGCTTTGCTCCTACAGGACGGAGTAGGGCGCACATGATGCGAATGGCCCGACAGCTCAAAACAAACCCCGGAGAAATCCGGGGTTTGTCGTTTCTGGCGACCCCGCTATCATTCGCCGCATTCTTCGGGGGATTTAACTGATGCTCAATGGCCTGTGGCTTGGCTTCTTCATCGTGGCAGCCGTATCGGCGCTGGCGCAGTGGCTGATCGGCGGCAACGCCGGGATCTTCGCGGCGATGGTGGAGAGCATTTTCGCCATGGCCAAGCTTTCAGTCGAAGTCATGGTCCTGCTGTTCGGCACCCTGACCCTGTGGCTGGGCTTTCTGCGCATCGCCGAGAAGGCCGGGATCGTCGATTGGCTGGCCAAGGCCCTGGGCCCGCTGTTCCTGCGCCTGATGCCGGAAGTCCCGCCCGGCCACCCGGCCATCGGCCTGATCACCCTCAACTTCGCGGCCAATGCCCTGGGCCTGGACAACGCCGCCACGCCGATCGGCCTCAAAGCCATGAAAGCGCTGCAAGGGCTCAACCCCAGCGCCACCATCGCCAGCAACGCGCAAATCCTGTTCCTGGTGCTCAACGCCTCGTCCCTGACCCTGCTGCCGGTAACGATCTTCATGTACCGCGCCCAGCAAGGCGCGCCGGACCCGACCCTGGTGTTCCTGCCAATCCTGCTGGCCACCAGTTGCTCGACCATCGTCGGCTTCCTGTCGGTGGCGTTCATGCAACGCCTGCGCATCTGGGACCCGGTGGTGCTCGCTTACCTGATTCCCGGGGCCTTGGCCCTCGGCGCCTTTATGGCGCTGCTGGCGACGCTCTCGGCGACCGCGCTGGCCGGCCTGTCCTCGATCCTCGGCAACCTGACGCTGTTCGGGTTGATCATGCTGTTCCTGATCATCGGCGCGTCGCGCAAAGTGAAGGTCTACGAGGCCTTCGTCGAAGGCGCGAAAGAAGGCTTCGACGTGGCCAAAAATCTGCTGCCGTACCTGGTGGCGATGCTCTGTGCAGTCGGCGTGCTGCGGGCGTCCGGCGCGCTGGACTTTGGCCTCGACGGGATTCGGCATCTGGTGGCATGGGCCGGTTGGGACACGCGCTTCGTCGATGCGCTGCCCACGGCAATGGTCAAACCGTTCTCCGGCAGCGCCGCCCGGGCGATGCTGATCGAAACCATGAAGACGTCCGGCGTGGACAGCTTCCCGGCACTGGTGGCGGCCACCGTGCAGGGCAGTACGGAAACCACGTTCTATGTGTTGGCGGTGTACTTCGGTGCGGTGGGGATTCAGCGAGCGCGGCACGCAGTGGGCTGTGCGTTGCTGGCGGAGTTTGCCGGGGTGCTCGGCGCGATCTTCGTTTGTTACTGGTTCTTTGGGTGAATCAAAAGATCGCAGCCTTCGGCAGCTCCTACAGGTGTACCCCAAACCAATGCAGGAGCTGCCGAAGGCTGCGATCTTGGCAATTTCAAGGTTTAACAGGAACCAGCTTCTGGCCTTGCTCCACCGCCCAAGCCACCACCTGCGCCGTCAACTGATCGCTGGCCTGACCAAACCCGACGACCACCGCCGGCACCTTCACATCGCTCAGCGGCTGACGCACTTCAAAACGATGGCTGGCGAGGATTCGCTGGTCATAACCACGCACCAGCAACGCATCCAGGCGGATGACGACGCTGGCCGCCGTGCCTTGGTACTCGGTCTGGAACGCTTGCAGGCTGCCACCGAGCTCCAGATCCGCCTGGAAATTGCTGTCATCGGTGCTCAGCAACGGCACCCGACCATCACGCTGAAACCCGTCCAGCAACCGATTACGCAGCAGCACCGGCGCCGGATCGCTCCAGCGCGAGGCCTTGTAGCTGCTGATCAGGTCGCCCTGGGGGATCACAGCGATTTTCGGGCTGTTCAGCGCCTCGCTGGCCTGGGGTTTGGCCACACGCAGCGACCAATGCTGCGGCGTGCCGTGACTGGCCGCTGCGGCGCTCTGGGCCGAGGGCAGGCGATAGACATCGGACGGCTCGGCCTTGGGCAGGATCGAGCAAGCGCTGACCACCGCAAAACTGGCGAGGAGGGCGAGGTGAGTCAGCTTCATGGCGTGAATTCCTTGTTCTTGTCGCTGCCCAGCAGGTAACCGCTGGGGTTGGCTTCCAGTCGCTGGGAAATCGCCCGCAACGACGTCAGGGTGTCGCGCAATTCACGCACCGCCGGCGCCAGGCCATTGAGGCCCTGCATGCCGCTGTTGAGGGAATCCTGATTGGTCGTCAGCAGTTTGTTGATGGTCGCGCTGCTTTGTTCCAGCGACTTCATCGCTTGCTCGGCGCTACCCACCGCCTGCTTGCCTTGATCGTTGAGCAGGCCATTGGCATTGCGCATCAACGCCGACGTCTGCTCCAACATGTTGCTGGCCTGCTTGCCGACCGACGCCAGTTGCTGCATCGCCTGACGGATATCGCCGCGCTGGTCGGCGATGGTCCCGGTGGTTTGCTCCAGGTGCTCAAGGGTCTTGCTGATGCGCTCGACGTTCTCCGTGGAAAACAGCAGGTTGGCGTTCTGCATCAGGGTGTTGACCCCGGACATCAAGTCGTTGCTGTCGTTAAGCAAACGCGCGATAGGCGAGGGCGCCGCGACAATCGTCGGCAAGTCGCCGTCCTTGCCTTTGAGCTTGGGACTTTGCGGCGTACCGCCGCTGAGCTGGATGATTGAGGTGCCGGTGATCCCGGTCAGCGCCAGTTTGGCCTGGGTGTCTTCCTTGATCGGGGTCTCACCGCCAAGGCGAATCCGCGCCAGCACCCGGCGTGGGTCTTTCGGGTCCAGGCGCAGGCTCACCACATCGCCGACCTTGATCCCGCTGTACTGCACGGAACTGCCCTTGGACAAACCGCTGACCGCCTCGTTGAAGACGATTTCGTAATCCTTGAACTCGGTGTCGACGCTGGACTTGGCCAGCCACAGACCGAAGAGCAGGGCGCCCGCCACCACAATCACGGTGAACAGGCCAATCAATACATGATGGGCTCGGGTTTCCATGTCAGACCTCGTTTAGCTGTTGAGCGGCCGTCAGCGCCGCGCGGCCGCGAGGGCCATGGAAGTATTCGTGAATCCACGGATCATCGGTTTCCGAAACCTTGTCGATGGCATCCGCCACCAGCACTTTCTTTTGCGCCAGCACCGCCACGCGGTCGGTGATGGTGTAGAGCGTGTCGAGGTCGTGGGTCACCAGGAAAACGCTCAGGCCCAAGGCATCGCGCAGGGTCAGGATCAGTTGATCGAAAGCCGCGGCGCCAATCGGGTCGAGGCCGGCGGTGGGTTCGTCGAGAAACAGGATGTCCGGGTCCAGCGCCAAGGCACGGGCCAGCGCGGCACGCTTGATCATGCCGCCGGACAAGGACGCGGGGTATTTGTCCGCCGCCGACAACGGCAACCCGGCCAGTGCCAGTTTCACCGCCGCCAGGTGCTCGGCGTCGGCGCGGCTCAGGCCGGCGTGTTCGATCAGGGGCAGGGCGACGTTCTCGGTCACGGTCAGCGACGAGAACAGCGCGCCTTTCTGAAACAGCACGCCGAAGCGCCGTTCGACCATCGAACGCTCATGCTCCGACAGCGTCGGCAGGTTCTTACCGAAGACTTTCACCACGCCTTCGCTGGGCCGGCGCAAACCGACGATGCTGCGCAGCAACACCGATTTGCCGCTGCCGGAACCGCCGACCACCGCGAGGATTTCGCCTTTGTACAAATCCAGGTCGAGGTTCTCGTGCACGCTCTGGCTGCCGAAGCGGTTGCACAGTCCACGGACTTCGATGACCGCCTCGGAGGGCGCTCGCGGTTGTCGACTCACCAGCCCATCTCCATGAAAAACAGCGCGGCCACGGCATCGAGCACGATCACCACGAAAATCGACTGAACCACGCTGGACGTAGTGTGCGCACCGACGGACTCGGCGCTGCCGCTGACCTTGAAACCCTCAAGGCAACCGATGGCCCCGATCAGGAACGCGAAGATCGGCGCTTTGACGATCCCCACCAGAAAATGCTGAACACCGATGTCCGATTGCAGCAGCGAGAGGAACATCGCCGGCGAAATCCCCAGTGACACCGCGCAGACCACGCCGCCGCCAATAATCCCCGAGAGCATCGCCAGAAAGGTCAGCATCGGCAGCGCCACCAGCAGCGCCAGCACGCGCGGGACCACCAGCAACTCGATCGGATCGAGGCCCAGGGTGCGGATCGCGTCGATTTCTTCGTTGGCCTTCATCGAGCCGATCTGCGCGGTGAACGCACTGGCGGTGCGCCCGGCCATCAGGATCGCCGTCAGCAACACGCCGAACTCGCGCAGGAAGGAGAACGCCACCAGGTCCACGGTAAAAATACTCGCGCCGAAACTCGCCAGCACCGTCGCCCCGAGAAACGCCACCACCGCCCCCACCAGAAAGGTCAGCAGGGCGACGATGGGCGCGGCGTCGAGGCCGGTCTGTTCGATGTGCGCGACCATCGGCGTGATGCGCCAGCGCTTGGGCCGGAACAATCCACGGACGATGGTTTCGAGGATCAGGCCGACGAAACCCAGCAGTTGCAGGGTGTCTAACCAGACCGCGTCGACGGCGCGGCCGATGCGGGTCAGCAGTTGAATGCCGACGCCGGTTTCCGGTTCCTTGAGCGGGACGCAGAAATCCGTCAGCGAGCAATAAACGGTTTGCAGCAACGCGCGATCGGCGTTGGAAATGGTGCATTCGGGGTGTTCGGCCGAGCGACCCAGGCGTTCGGAGCCGAGCAATTCCACCAGCAGCGAGGCGCCGGCAGTGTCGAGGGCGCCGAGACCGTTGAGATCGATCTGGGTGGCGTCGTCGTACTGGCCGCGAAGCTTGTCGCCCAGGCGCTTGAGGTCGGCGTAATGGGCGAGCGTCCAGTCACCCGTAACCCGCAATTGAGCAGGAACATGGGTGGTGTCCAGGTGGGCATTGCCGGGCAATGTGCTGCTGGTCATAAGCTCCGTGCTTGTTCGGCTGGTACGCAGTTGTACGTAATAGCACGAACCGGATTACTTTTCTTTGGTCGGTGTGCTGTCCGTGACCTCGAAGCGCAACACACCGATCACCTGGCCATCTTCGGTCAACACCCGGACCTGCCAATCGCCCACCGGGTTGCCGGGGAAATTCTGCTTGTGGGTCCAGGCCCGATAGCCTTCCTTGCGCCCGCCATGGATATCCAACGGGATGCGGTCGACTTCTTTGCCGTTGAACTGCCACACGTGATAAATCCGCTCATCCAGCCCGCGCGGCGCATTGATCGCGGTGTAGGCATAGAGTCCGCCGCCGCGAATCTGCTCGGCGCTGACTTGTTCCAGGCTGTCGCCAGGGGTGCGGTCCTGCATTTGCGTGCTGATGGCCACGTCGGTCATCCACAGCGTCGCCGGCGGCACCCATGAACGCAGCACCCAACCGAGGGCGCCGATGCCCAGGGTGATGCTGAGAATCGCCAAGGCGTTGCGCACCGTGCGGATCGGGAAGATCGACGCCAGGCTCGGGAACGACAGCAACACCGAGATGCCCAAGGCCAGTTTGAAACTCTGGGAGGTGGTCAGGTGCAGGATGACGGGCAGGGCGGTGAGCAATGCGGCGAACAGCGTCAGGGTATGCAGCGCCAGGAATGCCCAACGGCGAGGCGCCAGCCATTTGTAGTAGAGCGGGTCGGTGATGGAGATCAGCGCCGCAATGCCCAGCAGCCCGGTAAACACCAGTTGGCCGCTGTTCCAAGTGGTGGTGATGAAAAAGAACGGCAGGACGAAGAACAGACTTTCCTGGTGGATCATCTGCGTCGCGTAACGCAGCAGCGGCTGGGGAATTTCGCGCTTGAAGACCCGGGTGAACAGTTGCGTGAGGCTGTTTTCCAGCATCAGCCAGACCCAACTGACCAGCATGATCGTGGTGATCCACGTCGCCAGGCCCTGTTGGCGATCCACCAGCATGAAACTGCAGACCCCGGAGATAAAACCACCGAGCGCAATGACCCCCGGATAGCGCTTCATCAATTCGAGGATGCGCTGGACGAAGGGGGGCAGGGTCGGCATTCGGCGGTTCACACTATTCGTAGGAAAAATCCTCGACAGGGTACCGCCGGCAGGGCGGTGTGGCGAGGGTCGTCATCCTTTATCTGTTTGGCTCAGAGGTCCCAAAAGATCGCAGCCTTCGGCAGCTCCTACAGGTGGATGCGTATCCCCGTAGGAGCTGCCGAAGGCTGCGATCTTTTAACCATTCAACCAGCGCCGCATCACTTGCGCCGAACACGCCACGCCAACACCCCAAACACCATCAACCCGAACACCCCAGCCAACGCCCACAGCAACTGATCATCACTGATCAACGGCTTCTCGATCCGCAAGTACCCCGGCTGCAACAGCAACTCGCGCATGGCCTTGTTCGCTTCTTCCAGCGTCACGCCTTGCAGTTCCTTGGCCGGGTCGGTGAAGCGGCCGTCCTCGTAATCGCCCAGGGCGCTCCAGTAATAATCGGCCAGCGCGCTGTTGCCTTGCACGGCCCAGGCCTGGCGGACGATGGCGGCTTGTTTGAGGCGGGCGAAGGTGTCGGCGTCGAGGCCGTTTTTGAGCAGCTCGGCCTTCATGTCCTCCAGCACTTGCTCGGCTTCGGCGATGTTCTCCCGCTCAAGGTCCGCGTTCAGGCTCATGAAGCCAACGCTGCCGAACAATTCCCGCTCGGCCCACGGGCCATAGGACAAGCCATGGGCCAGGCGCATCTGGCGATAGAGCGCCCAGTCCAGATAGTCCTTGAGCAGGTCGAAGGTTTGATCCGGCACATCTTCCAGCACCGGTTCCGGGACCAGCCAGTGCAACTTGGCACCGCCCCCGACGAAGCCGTGAATCAGGCTGCGTTCATGGGCGGCGCTGGCGTTGATTTCCGGCAGCGGCAAATGCTCGGTGGGGTCCACCGCCTCCAGTGCGCCCCAGGCCCGTTCCAGATAGGCCGGCAGCAATTTGTCGAGGTCGCCGACCACAATCAGGGTCATGTTGTTGGGGGCGTACCAGGCCTTGCGCACCTTATCCAGTTGCTCGCGGGTCAGGTGATCGACTTCGGCCCGCTCGGGGCATTTGAGGCCCAGTTCCACCGCCAGTTGATTGCTGGCGGTGTGACCCAGGTCCTGACGGTCCATCCAGCGCTGCAAGTGCGAGTAGTGGCCGCCGTCTTCGCGCTCGACCACCTGCTTGGCGGCGTTGATGGCGTTGTCGTCGATACGGGTCTGGGTCAGCAGCGCCAGCAGCAGGTCGAGGACCTGACGCTGATTTTTCGCCGGGGCTTCGATGACGAACGTGGTGTCGGCGTTGCTGGTGTAGGCGTTCCATTCGCCGCCCAAGGCCTGCATGCGCTCCTCCAGGCCCCCTTCACCGCTGGCGTCGATGCCGCTGAACAGCAAATGCTCGAGCAGGTGCGGCAACTCTTTGTCATCGCATTTGAAGTCATCGATGCCGACGCCAACCACCAGACGAATCGCCACATGCCCACGGTCAGCGCCGGGTTTGAGCAGCAATTGCAGGCCGTTGGGCAACGCATAGCCTTCAACCTGGAAGCGATCCAGGGCAAATGAAGGGAATGAACCGAGCAACAGACAGGCGAACAACAGACAACGCATAACGAGCTTCCAGGCAACCAATCGGAGATCCGTGTCGTCAGTCAGGCCGTCTTCGCGAGCAAGCCCGCTCCCACATTGGTTTGTGAACCCCGCAAATCAAGTGTGGGAGCGGGCTTGCTCGCGAATGGCCTTCAGGCTGAACCAATAGTACTGACTGACCACACTGCCAGACGTTCAAGGCGAATGTGTGATGTCAGCCAAATCGTCAGCCGCCAGCGCGCCGGTGTCGGAGGTTTCCAATACCGCGTAGGCGCTGCTGCAAAACAGCGAATTCAGACGCTTCATGTCGGCAATCAGCTCCAGATGCAGCGAACTGGTTTCGATACTCTGCACGATCTTACGTTGCAAACGGCTGACATGGGCGTGGGCCAAGCGGCGTTCCTGTGCGCGAAAGCGACGTTTTTCCCGCAGTAACTGGCGGGCGCTTTCCGGGTCGCTGCTGAGAAACACCGACAATCCCAGGCGCAGATTGGCAATCAACTGGCGGTGCAGCCCCGCCAACTCTTCCAGACCAACCTCGGAAAAGGACCGGCGTTGCGAGGTTTTCTGCTGCTGGACCTTGCGCAGCATGCGTTCGATCAGGTCGCTGGCGAGTTTGAGGTTGATCGCCAGTTCGATGATTTCCGCCCAGCGCCGACTGTCCTGATCGCTGAGGTCTTCCCGGGGCATCTGCGCCAGGTAGAGCTTGATCGCGCTGTAGAGCGCTTCGACATCGTCAGTCAGACGGCGCATTTCCTGGGTGACGGCGGTTTGCTTGCCGTGCAGCACATCGAGCATGGCTTCGAGCATGTTGTCGATCAGGTCGCCGATGCGCAGGGTTTCCCGGGCGGCGTTGGCCAGCGCCAGGCTTGGGGTGACCAGCGCCGTCGGGTCCAGATGGCGAGGCCTGGCCATGCCGTTGAGTTCCGGCCGCTCCGGCAACAACCAGGCGCAGAGCCTGGCCATCGGCCCGACGCTGGGCAACAGGATCAGGCAGCGCGTGGTGTTGTAGAGCAGGTGGAAGCCGATGACCATTTCCTGAGGGCTGTAATCGAGGCTGTCGATCCAGTGCACCAGCGGGTCGAGCACCGGGATGATCAGCAGCAGGCCGATCAGTTTGTACAACAGGCTGCCCAGCGCCACTTGGCGCCCGGCGGCGTTCTGCATGCTGGTGCTCATGAAGGCCAGCACACCGCTGCCGATGTTGGCGCCGATCACCAGGCCGATGGCCACCGGCAGGCTGATCACGCCGGCACCGGCCAGGGTCGCGGTCAGCAGCACGGCGGCCAGGCTTGAGTAGGAAATCATCGCGAACAACGCGCCAATCAGCGCATCGAGCAGGATGTCGCCGGTCAGGGAAGCGAAAATCACCTTCACCCCTTGGGCGTGGGTGATCGGGGCGGCGGCTTCGACGATCAGTTGCAGCGCGAGGATGATCAGCCCCAGCCCGATGGCCACGCGGCCCATTTGCCCGACGCGGGTCTGTTTGCGCGACAGGAAGAAAATCACCCCGAGGAAAATCAGCAGCGGCGACAGCCACGACAGGTCAAACGTCAGCACCCGCGCCATCAGCGCCGTACCGACGTCGGCCCCCAGCATGGTGGCCAGGGCCGGGGTCAGCGCCATCAGGCCCTGGCCGACGAAGGAGGTGACGAGCATGGCGGTGGCGTTGCTGCTCTGGACCATGGCGGTCACGACGATGCCGGCGACAAACGCGAGCCCGCGCTTGGACATGTTCTGGCCAATCACATGACGCAAGTTGGAACCGTAGACCCGCAGGATGCCGGTTCGGACGATGTGCGTGCCCCAGATCAGCAAGGTCACGGCAGATAGCAAATTGAGCAGGGTCAGCATGCTGGGCCCCCTGTGGTGGTAGCGTCCCAAAGGGACAAGTTGACGGTGCCGCGCGACGTTCTACGTTCTGTACTTAAGCTGTAGTTGGCTAACGGCTTGGGCGCCAGCATCGCATAGCCAAAGTAGTGATTGAAACAAAACTGTCATAAAAACAGCTTGATTCGATTGAGAAAAAGCAGCGCAAAACCAATGTGGGAGCGGGCTTGCGCGCGAAAGCGTCGGGTAAGTCAACAGTAA
>Ga0302175_10000684_pt1 | contig 10202 bp, 5 predicted proteins | sample I_Fen_N3_3_FD_198791 | JGI IMG/M metagenome (GOLD analysis project Ga0302175, IMG submission 198791) | Peat permafrost microbial communities from Stordalen Mire near Abisko, Sweden - I_Fen_N3_3 | ecosystem: Environmental > Terrestrial > Soil > Wetlands > Permafrost | place: Sweden: Abisko...
GTCAGCAGGCGATTTGATTCCGGCCGATGTTCGCCTGCTCAGCGCCCGCGACCTATTCGTAAATCAAGCGGCGCTTACCGGCGAATCGTTGCCGGTCGAGAAATTTCCGGTCGCCGTAACGGCTCAAGTGGGTTCGGCTCTTGAGCTCAACAATATGGCGTTCATGGGCACGAACGTTGTAAGTGGTACTGCCATCGCCGTCGTAGCGACAACAGGCTCCCGCACCTATTTTGGCAGCATCGCCAGCAGTCTCACAGTTCAGCGGCAGCTGACTAGCTTCGACAGAGGGGTGCATAAATTCATCTGGCTCATCATCCGCTTCATGATGGTGATGGTGCCGCTGTATTTCTGATCAACGGGCTTACCAAGGGAGACTGGCTCGAAGCCTTCCTGTTCGCCGTGGCCGTCGCCGTAGGGCTTGCCCCGGAAATGCTACCGATGATTGTGACGATCAATCTGGCCAAGGGCGCGCTGGCGATGGCCAACAAAAAGGTCATTGTCAAACGGCTCAATTCCATCCAGAACCTCGGAGCGATGAATATCCTGTGCACTGACAAGACAGGCACGTTGACACAAGACAAGGTGCTGCTGGAGAAGCATGTCGACGTTCACGGGGATGAGTCCGAACGCGTACTCGAATATGCCTACCTCAACAGCTACTACCAGACCGGGCTCAAGAATTTGCTTGATGTGGCGGTGTTGGAACACGTCGAGGTGCACGAAAACCTGCACCCTGACGAGAAATTCGCCAAGATTGACGAAATTCCCTTCGACTTCCAGCGTCGCCGGATGTCTGTGGTTGTTGCGGAAAGGGACGGCCCGCACATTCTGATTTGTAAAGGCGCGGTGGAGGAAGTGTTCAGCGTCTGCAATCGGGCAGAGCAACACGACGACCGCGTTCCGCTCGAGGCCGCACACTACGATGAGTTGGGAATCCTGACCAAGGAATTCAACGACGACGGGTTTCGCGTGATTGCGGTTGCCTACAAGGAGCTACCGCAAGGTCAGACCACCTACAGCGTCGCAGACGAGGATGGCCTGGTGTTGGCGGGCTACATCGCCTTCCTCGACCCGCCGAAGGAGAGCGCCGCCGAGGCGATCCGGGCGTTACAGAACTACGGTGTCGCTGTGAAGGTTCTCACCGGAGACAACGAAGCGGTGACGCGCAATGTTTGCCGGAAGGTGGGCCTACCGGTTGACCAGGTGCTGCTCGGAAGTGAAATCGAAATGCTCTCGGATGACGAACTCGCCAATAGGGCGGAGCAAGTGTCGGTAATGGCCAAGCTTTCGCCAGCTCAGAAAGCGCGGGTCATCAAGGCGCTGCACACACGCGGCCATGTTGTGGGTTTCCTGGGTGACGGCATCAACGATGGCCCAGCGCTCAAGGCGGCCGATGTGGGTATCTCGGTAGATACCGCGGTTGACATAGCCAAAGAGTCCGCGGATATCATCTTGCTCGAAAAGAACCTCCTGGTTCTGGAGCAGGGCGCCATCGAGGGGCGCAAAGTCTTTGGAAATATCACCAAGTACATCAAGATGGGGGCCAGTTCCAATTTCGGCAACATGTTCAGCGTGCTCGGCGCCAGTGCCTTCCTGCCGTTCCTGCCCATGGCACCGGTCCAGATTCTGGTGAACAACCTTCTGTACGACTTCTCGCAGACGACGGTCGCGACCGACACGGTAGACGACGAGTATCTGCGCAAGCCGCGCCAATGGGACATCGGTAATATTGGCCGCTTCATGCTGTTCATCGGGCCTATTAGCTCGCTCTTTGACTATGTGACGTTTGGCACGCTGCTGTACTTCTTCGGTGCCTGGGACAACGAATCGTTATTTCAAACTGGCTGGTTCGTTGAATCGCTACTCTCGCAGACGCTGATCGTGCACGTCATCCGCACCGGCCGCATTCCGTTCATCGAAAGCAGGCCAAGTTTTCCACTGCTGGTAACGACGGTGGGCATCTGCCTACTCGGGCTTTGGCTTCCGACTTCACCCTTTGCTGCCTCTTTGGGCCTTACGCCCTTGCCCCACGCGTACGGACTGGCGTTGGTCCTGATACTAGGCAGCTATATGTTACTCACGCAGGTGGTAAAGAGCTGGCTCATTCGGCGCTTCGGGTTGAGCTGAAGAACCAAATCGAGCCGTGCCGCGTGGAACAAACGTATCCGCCGGAACACGAAAATTCCAGCCGTAGATGCACCTGCGCATCCCCCAAAGGTATCGGCGACCGGTCCAAATCCATGTAGGACACTATGGTCGTCCATCCCGACAAGCACAGCACTACTGGCAACAGACCGCAGCAGAGCAATGCTTCTGAATGAACCACTGAGCGGCCGCTTTCACGCCGCTGAATGTCAGCTTACCGGAAGGCCCTGCGGCGGCTGAGGGTCGTCTTCTGGCGCATGAGGTCGACGGCCATTTGGCCGCGCCTGGCCATTTTCGTTGAAACACTCGATTCATAGCCGAGGTCTCCCTGCGTGTGATCGCAGATCGTGTTTTTCGCTAACGGATTGCCGGTGGCCGTGGAAGTTGATTGGTCTCCATTGTTGCATTATGCGGAGATCGGACCGCCTGCGGTGCTGCAAACCTCAGTCACTTCGCTATTCGTCGCAGTACTTGCGGAATGGCGGCGAGCAGGAACTCATCGCGCGTACGACTCGGCGCCCGGAGGCGCGAGCGATCTAGCTTGAGAATGCGCTTGAGGGCGAGCATAGAGCATCTCGACCTTCTTGCTGTCCGCGCGGTCGCCAGTAGAAGAGCGCCCGTAGCCGCCCACGGTCCCCACCCGCCGGCATCTGAAGCTTGCCGTCGGCCGGGAACCGTTCACACGACCGAAATTCAGGCGTGAAGCTGTAGTCCGCCGAGAGCCGGATCTGACGCGCTATCCTCGCCGGTTTCTACGTGACCCGCGAGTCGGTATTCGAAGGCTGCATCGCCCTCGACTCGGACAACAAGGTCGTACCAGCCGTGGAACCCACGCAGAGACCATTCATGGTCCATATCTTCGTGACGCTTCAGTAGCTTCGTGAATTTGCGGCCGGTGTAAGCGTCAAGCACTGTCACCGCAGCGGAGCTTTCACCAGTGTTGGTGATATCCAATGTGACTCCGCCGTGGTCGTCCGTTTCATATTTCGCGCGCACCTCAAGCTTCGAGCGCATGGTGCCGGGCGCAACACTGCCCTTGAAGGAGCGCAGGAAGCCGTTTGGTCCGTATACGGAGAGGTCATACGTGGCGCCAACATTCCACTTGTCGGCGATTCGCGCGCCCGCCCCCACGGTGTAACTGCGGGGCAGATCGGTCGCATTGCCAGGGCGAACCTGGAATACCGCCGCGGCACGGCCCGAATTATTGAATTGGAGGAGAAATGTATGGTCCGAAAAATTTGGCGTGCCCTGCACATTCAATTCGTAGGGCAGTGCGCGGGCCGGGCGGATACCGGATTCCTGCAGCGGCACGCCAAACACCACGTTTGATGGCGACACAGGATAGCTGTCGTGACGCTGCGAATCCGGTGGCACGTAACCAGCGGTGCTAGGCAGGCCAACCTTGGCGTCGTTGGGCGTCTCAAAATCGAAAATCGACGTCAAATCGCCACACACCGCACGACGCCACTTGGTGATATTGGTCTCGATCAAACCCGGGTGGGTCGGACCGAAGCGCTTTTCGATGAAGCGGATCAGCGAAGTGTGATCGAATACTTGCGAATTTACCCACCCACCCTTGCTCCACGGCGAAACTGCGAGCAGCGGCACCCGCGCGCCCAAACCATAGGGACCGCTGACGTTCGACGCGTCGCCGGCATAAATTTCGTTGGTGATGTCCACCGTGGACAGTCCGTTCGCGCTGGTCTGCGGCGGCGTCGGGGGTACGATGTGATCGAAACCGCCGTCGTTCTCGTCATAGTTGATGAAAAGGATGGTCTTGGACCACACCTCGGGATTGGAGGTCAGAATGTCAAGGAACTGGGAGATGTACCACGCGCCAAAATTCGATGGCCAATTCGAGTGTTCGCTAAAGGCTTCGGGGGAGGCGATCCAGGACACCTGCGGCAATTTGCCGGTGCGCACGTCCAAGCGGAAGCTGTCGAACAGACTGCCGCTCGCCGAGATGTTGGTGCCAACCTTGGCGCGGTCGGCAAGGGGCGTTCCCGGCAACGCATTCTGATATTGATGGAAATACAGCAGCGAGTTGTCGCCGTAGTTACCGATGTAGGGGTCGTCGGTCCAACCCCAATAGCCATCCGCAGTCAGTCCGTCACCGATGTCCTGGTACACCTTCCAGCTGATGCCTGCCGCCTGCAGGCGCTCCGGAAACGTTTTCCAGTCGTAACCCACTTCGGCGTTGCTGATGACAGGGCCGCCGCCCGCACCGTCATTGCCGACCCACCCGGTCCACATGTGGTAGCGATTGGGATCAGTCGGGCCCATTACCGAGCAGTGATAGGCGTCGCAGACGGTGAAGGCGTCCGCCAGCGCAAAGTGGTAAGGAATGTCGTCGCGCTTTAGGTACGCCATTGAAATTGGCGTTTTCGCGGGCACCCAACCGTCATACCTGCCGAGATTCCATGCATCGTGACTAGACTGCCAGTCGTGCGGTGTGCCCGGCAGATAGGTCAGGCCAAGACTGGGCAAATTCACGCGGAAGGGCGGCAGCTCAGGAACGCCCAGCTGATAGTAGTCAGGTACATTGGGTTGATACCAGACCGGCCGGCCATTCGGCAGCTTTACTGCGCGCGGATCGGCAAAGCCGCGCACGCCGCGCAGCGTTCCGAAGTAGTGATCGAACGATTGATTTTCCTGCGTTAGTATGACGATGTGTTCGACATCGGCGATGGTTCCATTGCGGTTGTACGCCGGAAGGGCGAGCGCCTTGCTGATGCTATCGGGTAAGGCAGTGGCAATGGCGCCGGAACCCAGCACCTGTAGAAATCTGCGGCGATCGACGTTGCTCATGTTCGTCTGTGCCTCCTCTGCTGTTGGTCAGGAACACCCAAGGCAAAAGGTAACAATCATGCGTTGCACCATCATTACCCTTGCAAGTCGGCTTGACGCATACCGAGGCTCCAATCCGGCGAAGACACGGCGCCGCAGACAAAAGAAAGAGGGCTCGGACGAGCCCTCCGAACGGTCGGATGGAGGTTTCCAGCCTGGCCCGTCTACACGTTGTCAGTCGTCGTCGCCGTTGTCTTCATTGCGATCGCCTGGGTGTGCCGGCTGCGACATAAGCAGGAGCTGCCCGCCTTCGACGGTTTCCAGGTCGCCGCTCGGAGCGTGATTCTGCGCAACGAAGAGGTTGTAGACACGTCTATCCTTGCGATTCAGGATTTTCGTGACATCGATGACGCCGGAAGTCTCTTCGTCCTTGGTGAGGGACCCCGGAGCGCCAACGTCGCCGAAGAGTACCGGGTCGAAACGCGCCAGCTTGACCAGGTCACCGGTCGCCGGATTGAACTTCCACATCTTGCCGTTATGCGCGTTGTTACCGACGTCCTCCAGCAAGATCAGACTGCCGTCATCGTTGACCGTGATGTTGTCGATCATCTGGTATTCACCGTTGGCCGTGGTGCCGTCGAGCAGCATTTCGATGGTGCCGCCAAGTTCGGGCCTTGAGGAGTCCTTGAAGTCGAGTGCCCAGAGACGCGACCGCCCAATCTGATTTGCGGGGATGTCGGGGTTCAGGTTGCCATCTTTCGCCGCATCCATCGTGTCAGTGGTCACAAAGTAGTAACGGTCCGGGTCCAACTTGTCCCACGCACCGTCTTCAGGGCGCTGGAACTTGGTGCTCGCCGCGTTGCCGGTATCGGCACCCGCAACTAGGCTGAAGTTGCCGGCGTAATTGCCGCTGCTGTTGCGAGCCAGCCCAAGTCCGGCGTCGGCAGCACGGGTCTCGGGTGCGCTGCCATTGACGGCGACGCGATAAAGCGCGCCGCCTATCAGGCCAGCCCTTTCCACATCGTTGCCATGGCCGGATTTGGTTCCTACATATACGTAAACACCGTTTGTGCCGCCGTCCGCGTTCCCGATGACGACCGTTCTGTCGCCCGAATACGGATTTGCAAGCAGATTCTCCCAGGACGCATTCGCGGAGGCTGCCCAGGGCAGGACGTAAGTGCTGCCTTTGTCCGGCCCCGTGACGACGTGTGCGAGACCGCGCTGATAGGTCGGGCCGGACTCTTCCCCATTGAGAAAGATCCGATTCGGCGTGCCCTTGTCACCGTGGCGCAACGCGCTTCTTGCTGGCAGGTCGGCAGAGCAGAACCGCGCAAACGAGCTTGTCGTACCGAGGGCGCCGAGCGTTGGCACGAGAACCCAGGCTCCCTGGGCGTCCTTCTGATACACCCGCTTCATCAGGTCTTCACCGGACTGGACCGCAAGGGTCTTCTTGTCGACTACCCACATTGACACGTACGCGCCGGTGCCTCCGTGCGCACGGATCTTGCCCAACGGAGGCTGACCGCTGTTGGCGAAGATCTCGTGGTTCATCAGTACCGTGAACGTGCCATTGCCGTTGTCGTAGGCACCCAGTCCGTCCGGAATGCCGCCCATCTTGTAGGCGCCGACGAACTCGCCGGTGGTCAGTATCGAGGTGATTTTCACACCCGGCACCATCGCCTGCAGGTAGGGTGCAACACCGGTGCTGGGGCCTTGATCCGCCATCGCGGGGGTCGCGACGAGCGCAGCATTGACCAAGAGTGCTAGCAATTTCATCTTCATATCTGAGTCTCCTGTGAATCGGTCGAATACTTGGCAAGAACGTTCGCTTGACGGCTACCGTCATACAGCCGCATGATGGCTGCCGCTCCGAACTTCAAGCAGCGTAAGGAGTCTTCATTACATGCTGATGGATTGTTTGTTGCACTATTCAGACGCACTGGACTACTCGATCCTCTAGCGTATCCGTTCGTCTGCGTGACGATAATTTTTTGGTACGGGACTTCGCCGATGGTGAGGAAGAGCAATGCCGGCGAAGTGCAGCGTCAACTCGTGCGGCTATTGTCCCTGCGCACATTGACTTCGTTTGCAATCCATTTTCGGTGATGGCGAGAACGCGGAGACGTCGCTTTCTCGACGTTTGGCGTTGGCCAGAGCTGGCGACAAAGCGGATTACGCTTGGTCGCCCGTGGACGTTTGTACTTCGCCAACTCCTAATGACCCAAGTACTTAGAGTTCTAGACCGAATATTGCGAACGCTTCGCGCTGGCTTGTATCGCTCGCAATGTGGGGGGAGTACTGCATCGGCGGTTCAACGCCGCCTGACTATTCGATCGCGCCGCCATTGCAGGAATCGCCTCAGGACTTCCGCCGCCGGGCCGCTTCCATCGTTCTCAATGTCGGCTTCCTGTTCCGCCAATTTTCAGTACATAGTCGCGAACGGTCATTGGTGATAGGGCGGTCTCGGCCAGAACCGGTCAGCCTCCGGCGCCTTCGGAATCGCTTGCAACCGGACGTTGCTATGCCGCGCGGCGGAAGAGCACCGCAACTTCGGCGCCGAGGCCATCTACCGCGCGCGACGACCGCCATGGGACGAGTCGACCGAACTGCGTTTGTTACGCGTGGGCTTACGTCGCACCCGGTGCCAGCGCGGCGCCCGGCGGCACGGAGAGGTGCAACTCGGCCAAGGTGGTGTCGAGAGCTTCGTCAAGCGGTGTGCACGGTATCGCTCCGATGGCAGCCCGCAGTTTGGCGCCTGCGAGGCGATGGGGCTCTCGCCACAGGTAGCTCATCTTCGCGAGTTCGCGTAGCAGAGGGTTGAAGAGCCCGGCCACGCGAACCAGAGCCCAAGGCATTCCCTTGACGACGGGCTGGCCGTTCATCGGCAACAGGCCGCGGCGACGGGCTGCCCGTGTGATTCCAGCCACGAGTTCATCGCCGGTCAGGGTATGACCCGGGAAGTGGAACGAATCGTGAGGTGCCTGCCGGCCGCGCGCTTCCGCCAGCAGGACGAACGTCCGGGCGAGATCGGGCAGGAACGCCCAGGCGTGCTCCAAGTTGCGAGGACCGGGATAGGTGATGCGCCCCTTGGCGAGGTCCTTGACGATGGCCTGGTCCATCCACGAGCCGGTGCCGGGCCCGCCGAAGAAGTCGCCGGCGCGGACGACGATGCTGCGGGGCGCGCCGGCCCGCATGGCTGCTTCCACCTGGCAGCGGATTTCGCCCTTCCGATTGGTGGGGCGCTCCGGAGTCCTTTCGGTCAGTTCGGCGGGCATCGGCGAGCCGAAGTTGTAGACGTTGCCCGGTAGCATCAGGGTCGCGTTCAACGAGCGGGCGATGGCGGTGGCGGCCGCGTTGAGGGGAAGGGCCTCCGCGTCCCAGTTCGTATACAGCGGATTCATGGCGTGGACGACGACCGAGGCGTCGGTCGCGGCCGCAACAACGGCATCCCGGTCGGACACCGCGGCGCCGAGATGCCTGATCCGAGGGTGGGCGGGGTCGACGAGCGGCTTCCTTGCCTGGGCAACGACGTTCCAGCCGGCATCGGCAAAGGCGCGCGCCACGACCCGGCCGAACCTGCCGTTGGCACCCAGGATCAGGGCTGTTTCTTTCATAGCGGAACTCCATGGGTTGGTTAATCATGGCCGCATTGTGTGCGGCGCCGCGTTGCTGCACAATTGCATGCATTTGCATATCACGCTATCGATAATGAATAACGCGGCTGCCACGGCACCGTTCGACTGGACGCTGATGCGGTCATTCCTGGCAGTGCTGGAGCGGGGCAGCCTGCTGGGCGCGGCCCGGTCGCTCGGGAGCAGCCAGCCCACGCTCGGGCGGCATGTGGCGGAGCTGGAGCGCCAGCTGGGGGTGGTGCTGTTCGAGCGCACCGGCCGCGGCCTGGTGCCGACGCGGATGGCGCTGTCGATCGCCGAGCACGCGCGCGCGATGGCCGGGAGTGCCGAGGCCATCGGGCGGACGTTGACGGGCCAGACCCGGCAACTTGCGGGCGCGGTCCGCATCACTGCGAGCCAGACCGTTGCGGTGCACATGCTCCCGCCGCTGCTCGCCAAATTGCGCGAGCAGGAGCCCGCCATCGCCATCGAGGTTGTCGCGTCCAACGCGATCAGCAACCTGCTGCGGCGGGAGGCGGACATCGCAATCCGGATGGTCCGTCCCGACCAGGCTTCGCTGATCGCACGGCGCATCGGCCAGGTGGAGGTCGGTGCCTATGCGCAGCAGGACTACCTGCGCCGCCGTGGTGTTCCCCGAACCCCCGCCGATCTGCTGCGCCACGACCTCATCGGCTTCGATCATGATGATCTCATCATCCGCAGCTTTCTCGCGATGGGACAGCCCATCGAGCGTGACGCGTTCGGGCTGCGCAGCGACGATCACCTGGTGATGTGGCAGGCGCTGCGGGCCGGGCTTGGCATCGGCTTCGCAGCCCGGTGGCTGGCGGATCGCGAGCCGAGCGTCCAGCGAGTCCTCCCGGATCTCGCCATATCGCCGCTGCCGGTGTGGCTGACGGTTCACCGGGAGATCCGGTCGAGCGCGCGCATTCGCGCCGTGTACGATTTTTTCGCACGGGCGATCCCCTCGGTACTGCTCTGAACCCGAGCCAACTGCTCGTACGATCATTCCAGCCTTTTGGCGCGTCGCGACCTGGAGGTGGCATTCGCAATCGATCTGCATGCAGTCAGGCTAGACCTTTCAGCTTCTCTTGCAGGGCGGGCAGCGCGCGACGGGCCGCCGCTTCACCGATAGTGCGCGATTCGACGAAGTAACTGCGCCAGGGGCCTGCCCAATAGCCTAGATCGGGGTGGATCAGGAAGTCTGCCTTCGCGACTTCGGGTTCGATGCGGGCGCGACGCCGCAGGTCGCGCAGGCGCATCGCCTCCGGCGCCTCGGGCGGTGTGGAGCCCGCGCGCGCGGAAATGTCGACGGCAATGACGAAGCGTGAGCCAGCGGCACGCGCTGCCGACACGGCGAGCGGTAAGGACCCGTCGCCGTCTTCGTATTCGACGCCGTCGATGCCCACCGGCGAGACAATTCCCGGCATCGCGCTTGAGGCGCGGACGGCAACGCCAGGGTTGCCGCTCGTGAAGTAGCGCGGTGACTTGTCGTCACGACGGGTTGCAGTCACGATGACCCGTCGCGGCAGGTCCTCGAGCCTGCGTCCGCGCAACTGCTGGTTCACATAGTCCTGCAGTTTCTGGCCCCGAATCCAACCCCGGTCAGCGAACGGCGACGGATCGAAGAGCGTTAGCGGA
>Ga0302175_10000686_pt1 | contig 10192 bp, 12 predicted proteins | sample I_Fen_N3_3_FD_198791 | JGI IMG/M metagenome (GOLD analysis project Ga0302175, IMG submission 198791) | Peat permafrost microbial communities from Stordalen Mire near Abisko, Sweden - I_Fen_N3_3 | ecosystem: Environmental > Terrestrial > Soil > Wetlands > Permafrost | place: Sweden: Abisko...
TCAGCAATGTGACACCCTCATCACGGATGCCTCAAGTGGTGGTGTTTCCTTTATGCTGAATACTTGCAAACTACCCATTTATTATGTGCCGGAAACCAATGAAATCCATCCGGTCGTTAATGCCTGGCTGGAACAAATGGATAATTTGCTGCCCATCGCTAAAAACGGTGATGAGCTAAAAGATCTGGTGCTGGGGCTTGAGTTGCTGAACTCCGAGCAAAGCTACTCTATTTACAAGAAGTTCTATGCCTCGGAATACGGCGAGCGGCAGCACCCGGATGAGGTGTTCCAGGATCTGGTTCAGAAGCTGCATGCGTCTGATTTTCGCTATGTAGCCATCGACTCTTCTGGAAAAGCCAGCGAGATCGAAGACCAACGATGTGTACTGCAGCCTTCATAGACAGTAGGCAATTAACACTTATAAACCGCGAGTGAGTCAGGTCGATATGAAAGGTGACGTTGCCGGGCAAGTAGTGTGGATAACCGGTCTGTCGGGCGCGGGCAAATCAACGTTGGCCCAGGCGTTTGTGGCCGGGCTTCGAAGCCATGGCCGCTCGGTGGTCATGCTGGACGGGGATGAACTGCGTGACGTCTTTGGTGCTGCAGCGGCCAACTCGCAAAATCATGGGCGGGAAGGGCGCTTGGCGCTGGCCCTGCAATACGCCCATCTGTGCAGGGTGATTGCGGCACAAGGACACATCGTCGTAATCGCCACGATTTCGTTGTTCCGTGAAGTCCATGCCTGGAACCGTGCTCACTTGCCGGGTTATTTCGAGGTTTATTTGAAGGTGCCGGTGGAGGAACTACGCCGCCGGGACCCCAAGGGAATCTATCGCCGCTTCGACGCTGGTGAGTTGAACAATGTCGCGGGGCTCGATTTGTCGATTGATGAACCGGACGCGGCAGACTGGGTGGTGGAGTTCGATCCACACCGCTCTTTAGAGACGCTGACTGATAACGTGCTCCACCATTTTTTAAAAAGGAAGTTGGTATGAAAACCGAATGGGATTACTCCACCCTCGCCGACGCTTATTTGAAACGTCCTGACTACGCCGATGCCGCAATCGACGCGATGCTTTCGATCGCCGGTGCCGAGCAGGGCGACAAGTTTTGCGATGTCGGCGCGGGTGTTGCCCACCTGACCTTGATGCTCGCGGCTCGTGGCCTGGATGTTGTGGCTGTGGAGCCGAATGATGCGATGCGCGCCAATGGCATCAAGCGCACCGCTGAGCTGACTAATGTCCGTTGGCATGAAGGCACTGGTGAAGACACCGGGCAAGCATCCGAAGCGTTCGACATGGTCACTTTCGGCAGTTCCTTCAATGTCTGCGATCGTCAGCAGGCGCTCAAGGAAACCGCGCGCATTCTCAAGCCTCGGGGCTGGTTTGCCTGCATGTGGAATCATCGCAATCTTGATGATCCGATCCAGGCCCGGATTGAAGCCATCATCAAGGAACGAGTGCCAGGCTACGGCTACGGTACTCGTCGTGAAGATCAAACCGCCGTCATCGACGCCAGCGCGCTGTTCGGTCCGGTTGTGCATCTGGATGCGCGGGTCATCCACGAACAAACCATCGCAGAGTGCCTGGAAGCCTGGCGTTCCCATGCGACGCTGGAGCGTCAAGCGGGCGCCAACTTCCATGAAGTGATCAGCGCCATCGATGATTACCTGCAAAGCCTTGATACGGCCTCGATTCTGATTCCGTACTCGACCAATATCTGGGTTGCTCAGTTGAGATAAGGCCGATGTCGCTGCATTTCTCGACCAAGGCCGGCACATTGATCGGCCTTCAGGAGCGGCTCAGGTCGGCTCGTATTGCGCCCTTGCTGTCATTCACCGTGAGGGAATGGCAGACGGGGCGGCACGCCTGTTTTCGTGATATCAGCGGACAATTGGGCGCCGGGCCGTGGATCGTGCGTTCCAGTTGTCTGCGCGAAGATGGCGCGCAAGCGTCCTGCGCGGGGGCTTTTCTCTCGATTCCGGATGTCAGCGAAGCCGCTTTGGAATCGGCGATTGAACAGGTGATCGCCAGTTATGGCGATGCGCACCCGGCAGACGAAATCCTGATTCAGCCGATGTTGAGGAATGTGCTTCGCTCCGGCGTCGCCTTTTCCCACGACCCGAATACCTGTGCGCCGTATCGGGTGGTGAACTGGTCTGAAGGCAGCGACACCGCATCGGTCACCAGTGGCATGGGCGGTCGGTTGTGGCAGCAGGCTGCACGCAGCGAAGTGCCGCCACCGCCAAGTCTCGCCCCGATCATTGCCTTGCTCGAAGAGTTGCTGGCGTTGTTCGATGGCGTACCGGTCGATTGCGAGTTTGCTGTCACCCGCGAAGCCGAGGGCGAGGTGCTGTGGCTGTTACAAGCCCGGCCGCTGATTTTGCCAGCCGCTGCGGAGTCCGAAACAGACCAGGCCGCGCGGCTGGACAGCATTCAGCGCAAGGTCGCGCGGGGCATGCAGCCGCATCCATTCCTGATGGGGCAGCGCACGGTCTATGGCGTGATGCCGGACTGGAATCCGGCCGAGATTATCGGCATCCGGCCCAAACCGCTCGCGCTCTCGCTGTACCGGGATTTGGTGACCGACTCCATCTGGGCTTACCAGCGCCATAACTATGGCTACCGCAACTTGCGCAGCTTCCCGCTGATGCCGCATTTCTTCGGGTTGCCGTACATCGATGTGCGCTTGTCGTTTAACTCGTTCATTCCGGCAGACCTCGATGAGGGGCTGGCCGGGCGGTTGGTCGATCACTATATCGATCGGCTGCTGGACGAACCGACGCTGCACGATAAGGTCGAGTTCGAGATCGTTTTTTCTTGCTACACACTGGATTTGTCCCAGCGGCTGGAACGTTTGGCCAGTGCCGGTTTTCAGGAGCACGAACTGGAAGCCATCAGCAGCAGTTTGCGCAAGCTGACCAACCGCATCGTGCATCCCAAGGACGGTCTATGGCGCGCCGATGCCAATAAGCTCGACATCCTCAATGCACGACGCGAAGCGCTGCTGGCCTCCAACGCCGATCCGCTGGAGCGCATCTACTGGTTGCTGGAGGATGCCAAGCGCTACGGCACTCTGCCATTTGCCGGCCTGGCCCGCGCCGGCTTCGTTGCGGTGCAGATGCTTAAGTCGCTGGTGACGGTGGGCGTGTTCTCGCAGGCTGACTACGATTGCTTCATGGGGGGCGTCTCGACCGTCAGCGGTCAGTTGGCGCGTGACCGGGCAACGCTGGACAAGACGACGTTCCTCGTGCGCTACGGCCACTTGCGCCCGGGTACGTATGACATTCTGTCGCCCCGTTACGATGAGGCGCCGGAGCTTTACTTTGACTGGACCCAGCGTCCGGACGCGCCGGAACCGCTCACGCCCTTTTCGCTGACCCTTCCACAGATGCGCGCCATCGTGCAGCAACTGGAAGAGCACGGCTTGCAGCCAGACCCGGTCGGTTTGCTGGACTTCATGCAAGCGGGAATCGAATTGCGCGAGCTGGCCAAGTTCCACTTCACCCGCAATCTGTCGGATGCCTTGGCACTGATTGCCGAAGTGGGCGCCCAGCATGGCATCAGCCGTGAAGACATTGCCTTTTGCGACATCAGCGCTTTCAAGGAACTGCACATTGCAGCAGTCGACCCCAAGGATGTGCTGTTGCGCAGCATTGAACAGGGCAAGGCCCGCTACGAGGAGACCCTCAAGGTTTCGCTGCCGCCGGTGATTACCTGCCCTGAAGATGTCTGGTCCTTCGAATGGCCGGAAACAGCCCCGAACTTCATCACCCAGAAACAGGTGACGGCCGCCGTGGTTGGCAGTGATGACCGCGACAAACTCGCCGGGGCGATTGTCTGTATTCCCAATGCGGACCCGGGGTTTGACTGGTTGTTTGCCTACCCGATTGCCGGGTTGATCACGGCGTGGGGCGGCGCCAATTCGCACATGGCAATTCGCGCCGGCGAACTGGGCCTGCCGGCGGTTATTGGTGCCGGTGAAGTGCTCTATCGTCGCTGGTCGACGGCGCTGCGCCTGCATCTGGATTGTCCTGGGCGTTGGGTGGAGATGCTCGCATGAAGGTCGTTGCCGTCAGTCAGCGTGTGGACGCATTTCCCGAGCGCGGCGAAAACCGTGATGCGCTCGACCAGCGGCTGATCGCTTTTCTTCGGGTCGCTGGCTACTTGCCGGTGCCGGTCCCCAACGGGTTGCAGGATGCCCTGCACGGCTGGCTCAGCACGCTATCGCCACAGGCCATTGTGCTTTCGGGCGGGAATGACATCGGCCAATGTCCGGCGCGCGACCTCACCGAAAACCGACTGCTCGACCATGCGCAGGCTCATGGTCTGCCAGTCCTGGGTATTTGCCGGGGCATGCAGATGATCGCGCATTGGTCGGGTGGTGAATTGAAACCGGTGACGGGCCATGTGCGAACCCGCCATCAGTTGTCTGGACAGATTGTGGCCGAGGTAAACAGTTATCACGGTCTGGCACTGGCCGGTTGTCCGGAACCCTTCGAGGTCACGGCACGTAGCGAGGATGGGGAAATCGAAGCCATCCGCCACCTCAGCCTGCCTTGGGAAGGCTGGATGTGGCACCCGGAGCGAGAAGACGTTTTTGCACCTCACGACCTTCACCGGTTGCAGGAGTTGTTTGGTGAGTGAAACGGCGCATTTGAAATGTCATGAGGTAGAACTGTTGTGAAAGCCATTATTTTGGCTGCCGGACGTGGCAGCCGCATGAAAAGCCTCACCGATGAACGCCCGAAATGCATGGTCGAGTTGCGCGGCAAGACGCTGCTGGCCTGGCAACTCGAGGCGCTGCGCGGCGCCGGCATCAGTGAGATCGCCATCGTGACAGGCTATAAACGCGAGTTGCTGGCAGGGCAGGGGTTGACCGAGTTTCATAATCCACGCTGGGCGAACACCAACATGGTGTCGTCATTGGCTTGCGCTGAAGCCTGGTTGCAGCAAGAGCCGTGCATCGTGAGTTATTCCGACATCTTCTACAGCGCCGCTGCGGTCCAGTCGCTGATGACCAGCGACGCTTCCCTGGCAGTCACCTATGACCCGAATTGGCTGGCGTTGTGGACGCAGCGTTTTGGCGATCCCTTGCTGGATGCCGAAACATTCCGCCTGACAGCAACCGGCACCTTGGCGGAAATCGGCAATAAACCCAAATCAGTGGACGATGTTCAGGGCCAATACATGGGGCTCCTGCGTTTCACGCCTGAAGGGTGGGCAGAAATCGTTCGACTGCGCTCGGCGTTGCCCCCGCAAAAGTGTGACAGCGTGCATATGACCAACACGCTTCAGCACGTGATTGATGCGGGACGGGTTTCGATACAAACCGTTGCCTACACTGGAGAGTGGGGAGAGGTGGACTCGGCGGAGGATCTCTTTTTGTATCAATAATCGGGATGGCAGGAGCAGGCGAATGGCGCCTCGCCTGTTATAGACTGCCGAACCCCTCGAACGGAATCGACACCATGCCACTCCACCGCATCGCGCTGCTGCTGTGCTTCATGTCATCGCTCGCCAATGCTGCAACCTTTCCCGATGCCAACGCCAGTGATCCCGCCAAACTTGGCTGGATGGTTGGCTCGCCACCACCGGCCGACCGCACGGTGCGCTTTGAAGACGGCAGCTACTTCCAGTTCCCGGCCATGCGCTGGAGCGTTTCGAACTTCCGTCAATTGATGCCGACGACCAACGTCTCGCGGGGGCTCGGTGCGCCTGTTCCTTTTGAGTCGACGCCGCGTAAAGACATCGATTCGATCAGTTTCACCCCGCTCGGCGCGACAGCCCCGATGACCTGGGATCAATCCCTCGCGGCCACCTATACCGACGGTATCGTGGTGTTGCACAAGGGCAAGATTGTCTACGAGCGTTACTTTGGTGTGCTGACGCCGGAAGGCCAGCATGCGGCGATGTCCGTCACCAAATCGGTGGTCGGCACGCTGGGGGCGATGCTGGTGGCCCAGGGGCAGATCGACGCGAACAAGCACGTCGCCGATTACGTTCCCGAACTGGCGAACTCTGCGTTTGGTAGCGCCACGGTGCGTCAGGTGCTCGACATGACCACGGGTCTTCAATACAGCGAAGACTACGCGGACCCGAACGCCGAGGTCTGGGCCCACGCCAAGGCCGGCAGCCCGCTGCCCAAGCCAAAGGACTACAAAGGCCCGCGAACTTACTACGAGTTTTTGCAGACGGTTCAACTGCAAGGCGAGCACGGCAGCGCGTTTAGCTACAAAACCGTCAACACCGACGTGCTGGGCTGGATCATCGCCCGGGCCAGTGGCCGCAACGTCGCGCAGTTATTGTCGGAGCGCATCTGGAGCCGCTTGGGCGCCGAGCAGGATGCCTATTTCACCGTGGACTCGATCGGGACGCCCTTCGCCGGCGGCGGCTTGAACACCGGCCTGCGGGACCTGGCACGGTTCGGCGAGATGTTGCGCAACGACGGCAAGTTCAATGGCCAGCAGATCGTGCCCAAAGCGGTGGTGGACGACATTCGCCATGGCGGCGACAAAACAGCTTTCGCCAAGGCCGGTTATGACTTGCTCAAGGGCTGGAGTTACCGCTCGATGTGGTGGGTGACGAACAAGGAGGGCGGGGCGTTTATGGCGCGCGGGGTGCATGGGCAGCGGATTTACGTCGACCCGAAAGCCGAGATGGTGATTGTGCGATATGCGTCGCATCCGGTGGCCAGCAATTCGGCGAATGATCCCGTTACATTGCCGGCGTTTGAGGCGTTGGCTGAGTATTTATCCAAGGCGCCGTGAGCAGGTAATGGTGTTTGTGACGGGGACTGCGGTCAAGTTGCGAGCAGGCCCGTCGCGCTAGCGTCCGGGCCTGGTCAGGCCGCTCAGAACGTATGTGGGCCGCGTTCGCCCTTGGTGTAGACCTGATTGAAAAAATAGTTGCTCATCTTCGTGTTTCCCGACTTTTGATAGGTAAACAGTTGGCCGAGGTCGATGGTCTTTTCGAAGTTGTCCTTGTTCAGAACGAAGCCGCCGGTGCCCAGGTACTCCCGGTCTTCTTTCACAAAATCGAAGGAGCTTTTAGCGTATTCGTTGGCCGCATCTTTCAGGTTGTCGGAGCGGTTCATGTAGTCGGTAAGCTTCGCCAGGTCCTCGGCGCTGACCGAGCCACTGGGCGAGGTTGCTTTCAGATTGCCTTGCGGGTCGACGGTAAAGCCGAAGTCTTGTTCCTCAAGATCCGGATCAATACTTTTCAGGTCGTCCAGAAACTGCGTGTAAACACCTTTGAGGTTGTTATGCGCGGCCAGCAGTCGATCTTGTGCGGCCGGAAAATCTTTGGTGGGCTCTGTGCGGCCGATCCAGGTTTCGATCACTTCCAGAACTGGCCCCGGTGCGGTGGGCTCGGTCGGCGACGGGTTGCTGGGGTGATAGATAACCCCATCCTGGTTCGGATTTGCGTCATGCGCTTTTTTTGCCGCCTCTTTCATAGCCTCGGTGATCGGGGTCGGCGGGGTCGCGGTAAGGGGCTTGTCGGACGGGACCAGCAGGTCTTTAAGCGAGGTCAGTGAAGAAGAAACGGCGGGGGGCGATCCATTGATATTCACGGCTCTTTCCTTGAGATTTTTCGAGTGACTACAGGGCAACGGCTTTGGATGGCAATTCTTGAGGGCGATGGGGCGGTGGTGATCCACGATTTCGTAATCAAATATTTCGGTGGCGATACAAGCCATTCGTCGGGCCTGGGGTTATCTGAATAACAAGTCCAGTAATGACCGGCTAGTCTCAAAGGTCTTGGTGGTCGATATTTTCCAGGCAAAAAAGGGCTTGCCGGTATCGACCCTGCTTTTGAAAGGGGCGAAGAGATGGCTGATCCGTATATCGAAGACGACGGGGCTGAGTTTCCAATCAACAATTGTGTGCAGTGCGGCCAGACTGAATATGTGGCTGGCTTTGGCGAGGATCAGGTCAAGACCGGCAAGATCAAATCAACGACCCCTCGAGGGCCGAAGGCGAAATTCCTGCCTAAAGTGGCAGCGCCTTCCAGGAAATAACCGTCAGCAGAACAGACCCCGCCATTGAGCGGGGTCTTCATTTTTTGACGGATGGAAACTCGGAAATGACCTACAGATATTTGGTGATTTCCTTTCACAAACTTTTCACAAGGTCCTACGTAGTCTCAGCTCATCCGTTAGAAAGCAGTACTCCAGCCCGTTTCCCCAGCGGGCTTTTTTTTGCCTGTCATAAAACCTTTTCCATAAATGCTGTCCAACCGTCGCCCATAGCGAGGTTGAGCCGGTTTTGCCTGGACTTTGCCTCCTTTAAAGCATTCAATCTCGGCCCTTTCGTTCCCCCCTTTTTTTGAGGTTTTCGTCATGCGTTTAACACTGCCCGCTCTGGTTCTGGGGCTTTTGGTTGCTCAAGGTGCGATGGCTGCTGGTCAAGGTACTGCCGCGCTCGGTGGTGGTCTGGGTGGCGCGCTGGGTAATGTGGTCGGTCAGAAAATGGGTGGCAGCACCGGCGCCGCGATTGGTGCTGGCGTAGCCGGCGCAGCAGGCAGCGCGATTGCCGCTCCGAAGGGTAGCCGTACCAAAGCGGCCATTGGCGGTGGCGTCGGCGCGGCGGGTGGTTCGGTTATCGGCAACAGCCTGGGCGGCAAGACCGGTGCAACCATCGGCGCAGGCCTGGGTGGTGCAGCCGGCGGCGCGGTAGGGACTAACCTGTCCAAAGGCCACAAGCGTCACTGATCCTGGTGGTCAGTTCAAGAAGCCCGGTGATGCCGGGCTTTTTCGTTTCTGAACGAATGCCCCCATTCAGGGCTCCAAACTCATATACCCATGGCGCGTCGCATCGGTGGCGCGTGCTTTTTCCCTGATGCGGAAATTTTGAGGTGCCTATCATGCGATTGACAGTGTTCACGTTGGTTTTCGGGCTTGTTGTTGCTCAAGGTGCGATGGCGGCTGGCGATGGCACGGCGGCGGTCGGCGGTGGTCTGGGTGGCGCACTGGGTAACGTGGTCGGCCAGCAAATGGGCGGCAGCACCGGTGCTGCGATTGGTGCAGGTGTCGGCGGTGCAGCGGGCGGTGCGGTCGGCGCCCGCAAAGGCAATCGCACCGAAGCTGCGGTGGGCGGCGGTATTGGTGCGGCGGGCGGCTCGGTGGTTGGGCATAGTTTGGGCGGCTCCACCGGTTCGACCATTGGCGCAGGCCTGGGTGGTGCGGCGGGTGGCGCGGTCGGTAACAACCTGGGCGGCGACAGCGGCAGTTCCCATTCCGGTGGGGGTCATAAGCACAAACACCACAACAAACATCGCTAACGTCAGATCCCGCGACAGCAGAAACCCGGCCCGGCGCCGGGTTTTTCGTATCAGCGGGTCGGGCTCTGGAACGTTTGGTCGCAGGACGCCTCGAACGTCATACACTCCCTGAAATACATGAGGCGTGCCATGACGTTTGAAACCGAAGATGACGCTGACGAACTCAACGATCCGGGCAATGAAGACCCAGGGTCGCTGATGGACGACGCGACGGTGCCGCTCAATGATTCCGACGACGCGGGGGACGTGGGCAACATCGAATACGAGGAAGAAGATTCGGACGAAGATTGACCCCGGGCTGACCGATCGTCCAGCGAATAGAACACCTCAATAGCCAAAACCTCGAACGATCAGGGCCTGCTCTTCAGGCCCTTCGAGAGGTGCTGTATGAACGTTGATCCGAAAGGCCCTGATGTTGACGAAACGCCGGAGTATCCGCTGCCTTCACCGACTGACTCGTTGAGCCGAGACAAGCTTCCGCAGGATGATCCGGATACTGCTGGGGAGGCTGAGTCGGGCGAGCCGAGTTAAGGAGTGGGGCGGTGACGATTTAACGCCCAACAGCTAGTTGGGCTTTTTAATTTGATTAAATCTGTATCTCTTCAATTTTCCATTGCGCTATTTCTAATACAGCTTTGCGCTGCGGTGATTTCCATCATGAGAGCGTGAACCGACTTGGCTGTTGAAAAAAATAGTGGTGCACCCCAGTCATAATCCTTGATAGCGCTGATGTGAAAAGAGCCGTTGATATCGAATGAGGGATACCAGCCGACATCAAGTAAGTAAGTTTCGGGGTATTCCACTTGCAACAGGTCCTCTTTGAGGGAATCGATCTGGTTGTAAATATCGGTATTTTCCAGTGAGGAAAGATCATCGTAAGTGATTTTTCCCTTGATAAAGGTCAGGTCTAT
>Ga0302175_10000688_pt1 | contig 10176 bp, 14 predicted proteins | sample I_Fen_N3_3_FD_198791 | JGI IMG/M metagenome (GOLD analysis project Ga0302175, IMG submission 198791) | Peat permafrost microbial communities from Stordalen Mire near Abisko, Sweden - I_Fen_N3_3 | ecosystem: Environmental > Terrestrial > Soil > Wetlands > Permafrost | place: Sweden: Abisko...
AACCGCGCAGGCAAGACCTCAATCATGGGTTCGAACCTGGAGCAGCAAACCAGCGGGTACGTGACATTCGGGCTCAAGCCCTACCTCGACGCGATCGAGGATGAAATCAACGACAAGCTCTTCCGCGATAAACCACAGTTTGTGGAGTTTATTGTGGAGGGTTTGCTGCGTGCGGATAGCGCGGGCCGGGCGGCCTATTACAAGGCTGCGCTTGGCGGTTCTGGTGGCTCTGGCTGGTTAAGTATCAACGCCGTCCGCGAGAAAGAAAACGAGCCCCGCCTTGCTGGCGAAGAATACGACCGGGTCACCCGGTGGGAGATGCAGACCAATGCTAAGCAAGATTGAGGTTCCCTTTGAGGTGAAGGCCAGCGATGAGCTCGGCAACTTCGAGGGCTACGCCGCAGTGTTCAACAACATCGACCTGTGCGATGACGTGATCCTTCCCGGTGCATTCACCAAAGTGAAGACCACGCGAGCGGGCCGTTTGAAGCTGGCCCTGTTCCATGACTTGACGCGGCTTGTTGGCTCTGCCGAATTCAACCAGGACGACCACGGCCTCTACATCAAGGGCAAGGTCAACTTAGCGGTGAGTTACGCCCGTGACGCCTATGAGCTGATGAAGGAAGGCACGCTCGACAGCATGTCTATTGGCTTTAACACGATCTTGGCGGCCTACGAAGAACGCGAAGGTCGAAGCGTGCGAATCATCAAACAGGCGGAGCTCTGGGAGGCATCCCTGGTGCCGTTCGGAATGAATCCGGCTGCACAAGTAACCGACGTGAAGTCGGATATCAGAATTTTTGAGAAGGCCCTGCGCGACCGCATGGGGCTCTCCCAAAAGGAGGCGGCAGCGGTCGCCTCGCTCGGCTACTCCGCAGTTCACCGCGATGGTGAGACTGAGGCCACGGCGACCGTGGAAGAGCTGAAAAAACTCTCACACACATTTGACCAATTTTTTAAGGTGTCGCCATGACCGATCCAATCCAGGAAGTAAAAAGCTCGCTCGAAAACCAGCTGAAAGAAGGTTTCGGCGGCTTGCAGAAGAAGTACGACGCTGTTGCCGATGAGCTGCAGAAAGGCAACACCGTCACCGCCGAGATGAAGTCTCAGATCGAAAACCAAAAAGGTGAGATCGAGCGTGTCATCGAGCAGGTGCAGAAGCTCGAAGAAAAGGGCATCAAGCTGCGCAACCAGAACCCGGAAAAGAAAAGCTTCATCGACTTTGTTAAGGGCAACGACAACTACCAGGCCCTGACCAAGAAGACTCAGAGCTCCGCCGAAATCGAAATCACCAAGTCTGATATGGCCAGCATGGCCGAGGTCAAGGTCACCAGTGCTGGCCTTGTTGCGCCGCAGTACGATCCGGTGATCCAAGGCGCTCCGCGCCAGAACTTGCTGATTCGTGACCTGATCCCGACCACTCCAGTAACTGGTCAGGCCTTCACCTACTACCGCGAATTGCTGCATACGCTGGGCGCCGGCATGGTGCCGGAAGGTGGCGCCAAGCCAACCAGCAACGTGACCTTCGAACAGGTCACCGACACCATCAAGAAGATCGCTGTATGGATGCCGGTGACCGACGAAGCGCTCGACGACGTTCCGCAGCTCTACAGCTACATTCAGGAATTGCTGCGCTTCGACCTCGAACTGAAGCGTGAGGGCCAACTGCTGAAGGGCGATGGTACCGGCAACAACCTGAACGGCATCATGACTCAGGCGACCGTCTTTGACCCTGATCTGAGCAAGGCCACTGACACGGCTATCGACACCGTGCGTCGTGCGATCTACCAGGCCCGCAAGCAGTCGAAGTTGCCCGCCGATGCCGTGATCATGTCCGATCTTGACTGGATGAACATCGAGCTTCAAAAGGACGGCGAGAACCGCTATCTGTTCGCCAACCTGCAGGGCTTGGTAACCCCAGTCCTGTGGGGTCGCCCAATCGTTGCTTCCGACAGCATGGACGAAGGCGACGGCGCCACCACCGGCGGCGAGTTCCTGACCGGCTCGTTCCAGCAGGGCGCGCGGATCTACGACCGCATGGGCTTCACCATCAAGGTCGGCATGATCAATGACGACTTCATCAAGAACCAGCGCGCCATCCTGGTGGAAGAACGTCTCGGTCTGGCTGTGCGCAAGAAGTACGCTTTCGTCAAAGGTCGCTTCAACTTCATCGCTTAATTCTCCCAATATCCCGGGGCCTTCGGGCCCCAACCATTTATCAGGTGGAAACCATGAAGGTTAAAGTTCTTTGGGGATTCGAAGGCGACCCCGAAAAGGTGAAGGTCCAAAACGGCCGCGTTTCTGCCGGCCAGGTTCTCGATCTGGAAGACGAAGAATACGGTCATCAATTGATCGGTAAAGGGTTGGCCGCGCTTGAGGATGGCACCACTCCCAAAGCCAACAAGCAGTCCAAGCCAAACGAGACCAAGTAAATGATCGACCTGGCCCGCGTGAAGCATCACTTGCGAGTGGACGGTGATGAGGAAGACTCGCTGGTCACCGGTTACTTTGAGGCGGCCAAGTCCCACGTGGCCATGCATTGCGATAGAGAATTGGTCGAAACGGCGCCGGTTGAGCCCGAGCAAATGGGGCTCACTCCGGATGTTGAGCAGGCCATTCTGCTTCTGGTTGGCCATTGGTATGCCAACCGCGAAGCCGTAGCGCTAGGGACCATCTCAACCACAGTGCCGCTGGCTGTTGAGCGGCTACTCATGTACAGGAAGCGCTACTGATGAGAGCTGGCCCAATGCGTCATCGCTGCATGCGCCGCGGTTACATCGATGGCAAAGACGCGCTCGGTCAGCCCTCGAAAGTCTGGGGTGATCTCGGAAAGCTCTGGGCGGAAATCAACATTCCTTCCGGCCGCATGTACGAGGCCGCGTCACAGATGCAGGTCACGGTCACTGCCGAGATCAACATCCGCTACCGCAAGGACGTGGTGGCGGGCCAGCACCTGGTGCACGACGGCATCACTTACGAAATCGTCGCGCCGCTGGCTACCAACCAGCGGGACATGCTGAAACTCATGTGCAAAACGGTGAAGCCAAAATGAGTAATGGATCGCTTACTGTGCTGGGGCTTGGTGAGTTGCAGGCGGACTTCGAGAGCCTGGCCAAGGCTGCCGGCAATAAGATCGTTCGTGATGCTGTTATCGCAGGCGCGCGGGTGGCCAGGGATGAGGCCAAGAACAAGGTTCCTGTTCGTACAGGCAAGCTGAAGAAGAACATCATCGCTGTTCGGCTCAAGCAGGCAGATACACCTGGTGGCGCAACTGCTGGCATTCGCGTGAAGAACCCCACAGGCAAGCAGGCCAAGGCGCTCAAGCGACCAGGCAAAAAGGGGCGCACGTCAAAAACGGATTACGACGCGCCTTTCTACTGGAAGTTTCTGGAGCTGGGCACGTCGAAGATGCAGGCCCATCCATTCATTCGCCCCGCATGGGACGGAAGCCTGCCTGAGATCGAGAAGGCCGTTGCTGACAAGCTGGCCGAAGGCATCGACAACGCCATCACCCGGTAACCCCAATGATTGAGAAATCCCTCATCGACAGGCTTTCGCCTCTGGTCGACGGGCGAGTGTACTTCGGCGTTGCGCCGGAGGATGCCGCCCAGCCGCGCTTGGTCATTCAAACGGTCAGCGGTGGCGCAGGTTTCACGCTCGCTGGCTGGGACGGTTCCAGCGATCTGACGATACAGCTTGATGCTTGGGGCGAAAGCTTTCTCCAGGCACTGACGCTGGCTGGCGAGGCGTTCGCGGCCATGACCGCAGATGGCGCTGACTTCACTACAGGCAGCGCTGACCGCCTGCCTGACGAATTCGAAAACGACACCAAACTTTTCAGCGTGAGCTGGGAATACACCCTGCAACCATAGGAGGCCACATGGCCGCTCAAAACCCAACGAAAGCGAAGTTCGTCAAGACGCAGGGCACGGCTCTCAGCGTTTCCAAAGAAACCACGCTCGACCCAAAAGCAGTCGGCATTGAATGGGCCGATCTGTCCGTAACGATCAAGCAGCCGCAGTTCCAGGGCGGTCAGTCGGACGAGATCGAGGTCACGGTGCTCGCCAGTGAGGCGAAAGAGTTCACCGTAGGCCTGGCCGACAACGGCACATTCAGCATGTCCGGCAATTGGAAGGCCGACGATGAAGCGCAGACCGTGCTGCGCACTGCTCGTGATGATGGTGAGCCGCGCGCCTTCAAGTCGCTGTTCAAGGACGGATCTTCTTCGAGCTTCCTGGGACTGGTAACGCAGTTCACTTGGGACGCCGCGCCAAACGGCACCGTTAACGGCACATTCAACGTGCGCATCACCGGCGCCGTATCCTTCGATCTGCCGGTGGTGCCGTAATGGCCCGCGCAAAAATCGCCGCCGGGGTGGATCTGCGCTCGATGGCGCTGGATCCGATGCGCAACTTCAAGCATGAGCGCCTGACCATCGATGAATGGGAGGGTGCTCAAGTCGTGGTCAGGGCATTGAGCGCTGGCGATTGGGTCGAGTACCGACGCCGCGCTGCGTTGGCGGTTGCGGAAGCCCGCCAGGACGCCGGGCTACCTCCTCAATCCGCCGCGTCCGAAAGTGAAGACCAGCCGCCGGAGGAGCCGCGGGTAGAGATTCAATCCTCCCCGCTGTACGCGTTCGTCCTGGTACGTGCTTTGCTCGATGAGAACAATGCACGGGTCTTCCAGGATGAAGACGTGCCTGCTGTAGCCGAGGCATTCAGCCCTGTACATGACCGGCTCGTCGGCAAAGTTTTCGAACTGAGTGGTGTTGCAGCCGGCGCCGGTGGTGAAGATCCGGTGGACGCTGCGGGAAACGACTGACGGAGGAGCCAGAGTTGGCTTTTATGCTGACTCTTGCCCTCCGCCTCGGCATGACTCTCCAGGATCTGCGCTCACGGATGAGCGCCGAGGAGCTGTTCCTCTGGATGGCCTACAACCAAGAATCCCCACTGAGCGATACCCGCGGAGATATCCAAGCGTCGATCATTGCCGCGTCGGTGTTCCAGGCTCAGGGCGCGAAAGTCTCGGCTCTCGATCTGATGCCTAAATGGAAAGATGAGTCGGCGGTGGTGGTTGATGAAGTGGCGCAGGCCGAGGAAGGGGCTGAGTTGTTCAGGGCTTTTCTTATGGTCAAGGCTGCTGAGGGTTAGCTTCTCAAGTTGACTGGATTTCTTTTTGGCTCGCATCAAGTGTTAAAGTTTTTATCTTTAACCATGAGGTGGCAGCGTGCTTAGGTACACGGAGTTTGATCGTCAGAAAGTCAGGGATCTACTTGATGAGCATGCCGCCGAAGTGGAGAGGAGCGAAAGGCTAGTTGGCCATCCAGGTGAGGCCTTGAGTAGGAATAATCAGGAAATTGACCGGCTGCGAGAAATAATGAGTGATTCGGAAAGAGCGATCTTCGATGAGCTGTTGGATTCCGAGTTAAAGGTTGATGAGCGAATGGCCAGAGAGCGTTTAATTATCGCTCGGCACGAAAGCAAAAACGCGCAATCTGAGGCGGAAGCCAGGCAGGCCCAGGAAGTCAAAGAAGGGAAAAACAGTCAAATGATCCAGCTTTTTTTGAGCGTCGCAGCAATTGTAATTTTGATCATGATTTTCCTGTTCCGATAGTTTTGTTTCGAACCAACTACCCGCCAAGTGCGGGTTTTTTATTGCCTGGAGAAAAGCATGGCAGGGCAGACCCTTCGCTCTTTGATCGTCAGCGTTTCCGCTGAAACCAGTGCGTATCAGCGCGAGATGGCCCGAGCAAGCCGCATGGGGCAGAGCTATCTCCGCACCATTACATCAGGCAATAGGGACGCCACCAGTTCATGGCGGTCGCAGGAAGCGGCCGTGCGCGCTCAAGGCGCAGCGATGCAGTCACTTACTTCAACGGTAGGGGTATATGCAGCGGCAATGGCGGGAGCTCTCGCTGTCGGTAACGTCATTCACCAGGCTGATAGCTGGAACCTGGTAAACGCCCGGCTCAAGCAAGCATCCACAAGTACTGATGACTTTGCGGTTAGTCAGAAATCTCTTTTTGAAGTGAGTCAGCGCACTGGAACTGCCTTTTCCGATAACGCGAACCTCTTCAGCCGCTCTTCTGCCTCAATGCGGGAGTTTGGCTACTCATCGAGTGATGTACTTGGTGTCACCGAAGCTTTGGCGCTGGGGCTCCAGCTATCAGGTGCTGGTGCCGCGGAGTCGTCATCGGTGATCACTCAGTTTGCCCAGGCTTTGGGGCAGGGGGTTTTGAGAGGCGAGGAGTTCAACTCGGTCAATGAAAATGGTGATCGGGTGATTCGGGCGCTAGCAGCGGGCATGGGGGTTGCGCGAAAAGATCTAAAAGCTATGGCTGACCAGGGATTGCTGACTATTGATAAGGTAGTACCAGCGCTTATCAGCCAGCTGGGTGTATTGCAGGGAGAGTTCAAGGATTTGCCCGGCTCGGTAAGTCGAGCTACCACGACTGTAAGCAATGCTTTCCAGGCATGGGTCGGCGGTATGGACGGGGCAACAGGGAGCACCAAGCTTCTCGCAAGCGCAGCAGTGCTCGTCGCCGAAAATATGGATGTACTAGCTGCTTCAGCGTTGACTGCTGGCGCCGCGTATGGCGGCCTAAAGCTCGGCGAGACCATCAAGGGACTGAAAGACCAAGCTTATGCGTTGCGAGACGCCCGTTCGGCAGAGATCGGTCGGACATCGGCACAGCTAGACGCTGCGACAGCGGCCGCTCGTCGCACGGCGGCAGAAGTGGTGGCTGCTGAGTCACAAGTGGCGGCCACAAGATTTACAGACGCGCATGCCGCTGCGCTTAGTCGTCTGCGTTTAGCCAGACTGGCAGACACGCAGGCAACATTAGCTCAGACAACTGCGCAGGCCGCACAAACCGCCGCGACCTCTTTGGCTGGCCGAGCTGGGTCAGCCCTTCTGGGCGTTCTAGGGGGGCCAGCTGGGCTTGCTCTGACTGCTGGAGCAGTGGCTGCCAGCTATCTTTTGTTTCGTGATAACAGTGACAAGGCGCGTCAGGCCACCATTGATCTAAAGCGGCCGGTCGAAGATTTGCGCAAGGAATTCGCCGAGCTCGGCAGGGAGCAGGCGCGTTACAAGCTTGGAGGCGTGATCCAACAGCAGGCCGATGCTCAGGTGGCGGCTCAGAAGGCGCTGCGGGAGATCCGTGCTGCTGCCCAGGGCAACGACAAGTGGGGAGATACCTACTCGGCCAACCCGTTCCAGCGCGACCGTGCGGTAACCGACTTTAATCGTCGCATTGCCGGCGGCCAGGACATCGACTCGGCAAGTCAGCAGTTGGTCGCCGCGATCGGCCCTAACAAGGAAATGACCGCCGCCATCAACGCTTCTTCAGCAGCGTACGGTGAGGCCGTCAAGGCATCGGGCGACTACGGTGACGTAGCCAACATGCTGACCGCTCGCTTGAACGATGTTGCTGACGCCGCCAGCCAGGCAGGCGCCGGCCTAAAGAAAATTGAAGGCCCTGATCAGAAAACTATCGACGGCTGGACCAGTTACTCCAAGACGCTGGTCGAGCGGTTGAACTCCGTCCGGGACGGCGGTGATTTAGTGGGCGAGGTTAATCGCCGTATAGAGCGCGAAGGGGTTGATCCTTCAACGGCCGAAGGCTGGCGCATTCTTGCCGGTGCGATCAAGGGTTCTGAGGCTGCGGCCAAGGCATCCGAGGAGGCTCAGCAGAAGGCAAAGAAAGCGTCTGAGGATATCAAGCGCCAAGCCGAACAACTCAATAACGCTTACAAGCAAACGCTGGCCAACCTCACGCAGCAGGTGGCGCTTTACGGTGAAACTACCGAGATAGGACGCCTTCGCTACGAACTTTCCACCGGTGAGCTTTCGAAGCTGTCGGCAAAAAACAAGGTAATGCTTGAGGGTAAGGCCATTGAGCTCGACGCGCTCAACGCCAGAAAGGCCTATGACGGCCTGATGTCAGGCCTGCAGACCAAAGAGCAAGCGTTGCTTGCTACCACGAAAGAGCGGATGCAGGTTCTGGAAACGGCAAACCGCGCGGGAAAGCTTTCGTCAGACGACTATCGCGTTGGTGCTGAAGCTATCTCGAAAGCCACGGTCACCGAGGCGCCAGAGTTCGGCGGCATCGATTCATCGGTGGGCGGTCCATCTGGGGAGCTGGTAAAGATTGCCGAGGCCGAGGCTGCGCTCAAGAAGTGGCACGACAAGCAGCTCTCGATGCAATCCGAGCTTCGTGACCAGATCCTGGCTGACCAGCAGAGCACCAACGAGCAAAAGCTTGCCGCAGAGCAGCAGTATCTGGATCGAGTCGTTGAGATCAATCAAACGAATCAGGCGCGGCTTTCTGATATTCAGGGCGCCTACAAGGTAGCCGTGGTGAGCACCTTCGGCGAACTGTCGGGCCAGGCCGCCGACATGGTTGGCAAGATCGCTGGCGAGCAATCCGGCGCATACAAGGCATTGTTTGTCGCGCAAAAGGCGTTCGCGGTGGCGTCGATCATCATGAACGCGCAGATCGCTGCAGCGAAGGCGCCGGCGGAGCTGACCATCCTTGGTGGTATCCCGGTGGGCGCGGCGCTGCTGGCTGCGGGTTATGCAAATGCGGGCATGGTCGCCGGCATGGCGCTGGCTGGGTTCTCTGAAGGTGGTTTTACCGGGGCGGGTGGAAAGTTTGAGCCGAAGGGCGTGGTTCACGGTGGCGAGGTGGTCATCCGCAAGGAGGTGGTCGACCAGCCCGGAATGAAGGATTACCTGATAGGCCTGAACCGCAGCGGTAAGCCTGGCTACGCAAGCGGCGGGTTCGTTGGTAGCCCGGGCATCTCGCCTGCGTTCACCGCGCCTTCTGTTACTGCCGGTGCAGGCTCTGGTGCTGCGCCGGAGATCCACCTGCATATCAACGGCGATGGCTCAGGTGGGGCCGTCAACGCGCCGGAGGGCTATGAGCAGATAGGGCTGGCGCTGTTGGCCACTGCCCGATCAGAGATGCCGAAGATCGCCCGGCAGGTGATACAGCAGGAAAAAGGCCAGAACGGCCTGCTCGATCCAAACAACCGGAGAAATAGCTGATGGCAGAGGTATTCACCTGGTCGCCACGGGTTGGCTCGTCCGGGGATGATCAAACAGACACCCTTGAGTCGAAATTTGGCAACGGCTACAGCCAGCGCCTCTCGGTCGGCATCAACAATGTTAGCGGCGCCTATGCTGTGTCCTTCACTGGCAGCGAGGCCTACATCACGGCGATCAGGAATTTCTTTAAGCGGCACAAGGGCGCAAATCACTTCTTGTGGACGCCGCCGCTGGAAACCCAGGGTGCCTTTATCACCACCGGTGGCTGGCAACTGCAAACCCACGGAAAGAAGAAATACACCCTCAGCACCACCTTCCAGCAGGTATTCAACCCATGATCACATTGGACGACCAGAAGCTTGAACCGGGCGATCTGATCCAGCTGATCGAGCTGGACGGCGAAGCGCGAGGGATGGGCATTTTGCGGTACCACGCACACCAGCAGTCCACACCGATCATCTGGAAGGGCGACGTGTATCTGCCCCGGCCTTACGAAACCGGTGGATTCGGTCGTAGCGTCGAGGGCAACAACTCCACGCCCATGCTGAAGATCAGCAACATCGACGGAACGATTACCGCTCTGTGCCGCCGCTTCCAGGGGATGAGTGGGGTCAAGCTGACCGTACGCCAGACCTACGCCAAGTACCTGGACGCCGCGAACTTCCCCGAGGGCAATCCCGCGGCCAGCACCATGGAACGGCTGGACATCTCCTACATCAACCAGGTGACCAGCCTGGGGCGCGAGGAGGTGGTTTTCTCTTTGGCACCTCCAACGGCGGTGAAGGGGCAGATGCTGCCCGGCGGCCTGATCATGAACCGGTGCGAGTGGTGTCTGTGGGGCGAGTACCGCGGGCCCGACTGTAACTACACCGGCATCAAGATGTTCGACCTCGATGGCAACCCTGTAGATGACCCTGCGCTTGATCGCTGCGGCGGTCGGCCGAGCGACTGCGAGATTCGCCATGGTCGCGGTAACCCGCTGCCATTCGGCGGAGCTCCAGGCGCTGCGCTTATTGGATAGGTAATCCATGAACAAGACGATGCTGAAACAGATCCAAGCTCACGCCGCTGCAGAGTTCCCGAAGGAAAGCTGTGGCGTCGTGATCCGTGAGGCGGGCCGCCTGAAGT
>Ga0302175_10000689_pt1 | contig 10170 bp, 4 predicted proteins | sample I_Fen_N3_3_FD_198791 | JGI IMG/M metagenome (GOLD analysis project Ga0302175, IMG submission 198791) | Peat permafrost microbial communities from Stordalen Mire near Abisko, Sweden - I_Fen_N3_3 | ecosystem: Environmental > Terrestrial > Soil > Wetlands > Permafrost | place: Sweden: Abisko...
ACTCACTCACATCCCACGGCAGGGCTGCCGCCGCACCGCTGCCGGTTTCTTCGGTGATGGTGAACAGCGGATGGCAGTCGATCAGCAACGGCTCGCCGCTGTCGACGATGGCCTTGAGCGCGGCGAGTAGGGCGGCGACGCCCGCTTTATCGTCCAGGTGGCGTGCGCTGATATGCCCGCTCTCGGTGAACTCGGGCAGCGGGTCAAAGGCAACGTAGTCACCGACGCTGATCCCCAGGGAGTCGCAGTCGGCGCGGGTTGCGCAGTAAGCATCCAGGCGCAGCTCTACGTGGTCCCAGCTCACCGGCATTTCATCCACGGCGGTGTTGAACGCATGCCCGGAGGCCATCAGCGGCAACACGCTGCCGCGAATCACACCGTTGTCGGTGAACAGGCTGACGCGGCTGCCTTCGGCAAAACGGCTGGACCAGCAGCCTACTGGCGCCAGGGTCAGGCGGCCGTTGTCCTTGATCGCACGCACGGCGGCGCCAATGGTGTCCAAGTGCGCCGACACAGCACGGTCGGGGCTGTTTTTCTGGCCCTTGAGGGTTGCGCGGATGGTGCCGCGGCGGGTCATTTCAAATGGGATACCCAGCTCTTCGAGGCGCTCGGCGACGTAGCGCACGATGGTGTCGGTAAAGCCGGTAGGGCTGGGAATGGCGAGCATTTCCAACAGCACTTTTTGCAGGTAGTTGAGATCCGGTTCGGGGATGGTTCGGCTCATAAAGACTCCTGATGAAATAAGGGCAACCCGTGGGGCTGTAGTGGCGAGCGGGCTTTTTGTGGTGAGCGGGCTTGACCCGCGCCGGGCTGCGAAGCAGCCCCTAGTCCAGGCAACGCGCTTCGAGTCAACACTCATTGGCAGGTTTTGGGGCAGGTTCGCAGCCCCGCGCGGGTCAAGCCCGCTCACCACAGGGTTATTGAGCCGTCGGCTGGCTATGGGGGAATAACAGGTCCACAAACTTCTCTGCCGTTGGTTGCGGTTCATGGTTGGCCAGGCCGGCCCGCTCGTTGGCTTCGATAAACACGTACTCAGGTTGATCGGCAGCGGGGACCATCAGGTCCAGACCGACCATGGGAATGTCGAGGGCACGGGCGGCGCGCACGGCGGCGTCGACCAGGGTCGGGTGCAGGATCGCGGTGACGTCTTCCAGGCAACCGCCGGTGTGCAGGTTGGCGGTGCGACGCACGGCGAGTGTCTGGCCACGGGGCAGGACACTGCTGTAGTCATAACCGGCGGCGTGCAGGGTGCGTTCGGTTTCCGCATCCAGCGGGATTTTGCTCTCGCCGTCGGTCGCCGCTTGACGTCGTCGGCTCTGCGCTTCAATCAGCGCGCCGATGGAGTGCTGGCCGTCACCGGTGACTTCAGCAGGGCGGCGGATAGCGGCGGCGACCACCTCGAAACCGATCACCAGGATGCGCAAATCCAACCCTTCATGAAAACTTTCCAGCAGCACGCGGCTGTCAAATTGGCGCGCAGCCTCAATGGCCTGCTGCACTTCTTCGATACTGTGCAGATCCACCGCCACGCCCTGGCCTTGCTCGCCATCCAGGGGCTTGACGACGATGCGCTGGTGTTCATCCAGGAATTCCAGATTGTCATCAGCACTGCCCGCCAATTGTTGCGACGGCAGCTTCAAACCGGCGGCTTTAAGCGCCTTGTGGGTCAGGCTCTTGTCCTGGCACAACGTCATGCTGATCGCGCTGGTCAGGTCGCTCAAAGACTCACGACAACGCACGCGCCGCCCGCCGTGGCTGAGGGTGAACAAACCGGCGTCGGCGTCATCCACCTGCACATCAATACCGCGCCGGTGTGCTTCTTCGACAATGATCCGCGCATAGGGATTGAACCCCGCCTGCGGGCCAGGGCCGAGGAACAGCGGCTGGTTGATGCCGTTCTTGCGTTTGATCGCAAAGGTGGTCAGCGCGCGGAACCCGAGCTTGGCATAGAGGCTCTTGGCCTGGCGGTTGTTGTGCAGCACCGACAGGTCGAGGTAGCTCAGGCCCCGGCTCATAAAGTGTTCCACCAAGTGGCGTACCAACACCTCGCCCACACCGGGGCGCGTGCACTGCGGGTCGACTGCCAGGCACCACAGGCTGCAGCCGTTTTCCGGGTCGTGAAAAGCCTTTTGATGGTTGAGACCCATCACGCTGCCGATCACTGCGCCGCTGTCTTCGTCCTCGGCCAGCCAGTACACCGGGCCGCCTTGATGGCGCGGCGTCAGGCGCTCGGCGTCAACCGGCAACATGCCACGGCACTGGTACAACTGGTTGACCGCCAACCAGTCGGCCTCGGTCTGCACGCGGCGAATACGAAAGCCGCGAAACACCCGGGTGGCGGGGCGGTAGTCAGTGAACCACAGGCGCAAAGTGTCCGAGGGATCGAGGAACAACTGCTGCGGATCAATCCCGAGGATCTGCTGCGGCGCGGCCACATACAGCGCGATGTCGCGTTCGCCGGGTTGTTCGTTGAGCAGTTCCCCCGCCAGGCTCGCCGGGTCCGGAAACGTGTGGCCGATCAATAGCCGGCCCCAGCCGCAATGCACGGCAATGGGCTCGGCGGCCAGCGGGCTGCCATCTTCGGCGAGTCGGGCTTGCAGGCGCTCGTAGGTTGGCGCCTGGCCCTTCAGCAAGCGTTGGCTGTAAGCCGCTGCGTGGGGTTTCATCAATCAGATTCCTTGTTCGCTGAGCCACAGGTTCAGCGCTGCCAATTGCCACAGCTTGGAGCCGCGCAACGGGGTCAATTGGCCTTGGGGGTCGGTCAGCAAGCGGTCAAGCATGGCCGGGTTGAACAGGCCGCGATCCTGGCTCGGGTCCAGCAGCAATTCACGCACCCAGTTGAGAGTGTCGCCTTGCAGATGCTTGAGGCCGGGCACCGGGAAGTAACCTTTCTTGCGGTCGATGACTTCGCTCGGAATCACCCGGCGTGCCGCCTCTTTGAGCACTTGCTTGCCGCCGTCGGGCAACTTGAACTTGCCCGGGACGCGTGCCGACAGTTCCACCAGTCGGTAATCCAGGAACGGCGTGCGTGCTTCGAGGCCCCAGGCCATGGTCATGTTATCGACGCGTTTGACCGGGTCGTCCACCAGCATCACCGTGCTGTCCAGGCGCAAAGCCTTGTCCACCGCCGCATCGGCGCCGGGCATGGCGAAATGTTCGCGTACGAAGTCGCCGGCGGCGTCGTTGGCGGTCAGCCATTTGGGCGCGACGGTGGCGGCATAGTCGTCGTAGCTGCGGTCGAAGAACGCCTCGCGGTAGGCGGCATAAGGGTCGCTGGCGCCGTCGACGTGCGGGTACCAGTGGTAACCGGCGAACAGTTCGTCGGCGCCCTGGCCGCTCTGCACCACTTTGCAATGCTTGGCCACTTCCCGCGACAGCAGGTAGAAGGCGATACAGTCGTGGCTGACCATCGGTTCACTCATGGCGCGGAAGGCGGCCGGGAGTTGATCGATGATCTCGCTTTCGGCGATGCGCAACTGATGATGACGGGTGCCGTAGTGCTTGGCGATCAGGTCGGAGTATTGGAACTCGTTGCCGGCCTCGCCACCGGCGTCTTCAAAACCGATGGAGAAGGTCGACAGATCCTGCACGCCGACTTCGCGCAGCAGGCCAACGAGCATGCTTGAATCCACACCGCCGGAGAGCAATACGCCGACATCCACGGCAGCACGTTGACGGATCGCCACGGCTTCGCGGGTGCTGTCGAGTACGCGGTCGGTCCAGTCTTCCAGCGTGAGGTTTTTCTCGTCCTCATGGGGACCGTATGGCAGCGTCCACCAGGTTTTCTGTTCGGTGTTGCCATTGGCGTCGATGCGCATCCAGCTCGCTGGCGGCAGTTTTTCGATGCCTGCCAGCAAGGTGCGCGGCGCAGGCACCACGGCGTGGAAGTTCAGGTAGTGATTAAGCGCTACCGGATCGAGGATCGGGTTGATATCGCCGCCCTTGAGCAGCGCCGGCAATGCTGAGGCAAAGCGCAGGCGCTGACCAGTGCGCGACAGGTACAGGGGTTTTACGCCGAGACGGTCACGGGCAATGAACAGGCGCTGGGCGTCGCGTTCCCAGATGGCGAAGGCGAACATGCCATTGAGCTTGGGCAGCAGCGCTTCGCCCCAGGCGTGGTAACCCTTGAGCAGCACTTCGGTGTCACCACCGGAATAGAAGGCGTAGCCAAGGGCTTCCAGCTCTTCACGCAATTCCGGAAAGTTATAAATCGCGCCGTTGAACGCCAGGGACAGGCCCAATTGGGCGTCGACCATCGGTTGGGCGGAGCCGTCCGACAGGTCCATGATTTTCAGGCGTCGATGGCCCAGGGCAATCGGCCCTTGGGCATGGAAGCCCCACGCGTCAGGGCCGCGTGGCGCCAAGTGATGGGTGATTCGCTCCACCGCTGCCAGGTCGGCAGGTTGGTGATCGAAACGTAACTCGCCAGCTAATCCGCACATAAATTCCTTACCGGTTTTTCCGTTGGGGAGAGAAAAGGTCACCGCGCACAAATGGCGGGTACCCAGAAACTGACCGGGGTGCATCGGCGGAGTTTTAGATCAATCTGTTATAAGGCAAAAGGCCGTAGGTCGCGCATCAGCCAGGCGCCTACGCAAAACCGCAGCGCAGCAAGCGGGGTTTTTATACCGCTTTCGTCCGACATCGTCGGTTTAGCGTGGGCGTGGGCGTGGGCTACCTGGAAGGCGACATCACCCGCCTCAACGAGCAGAAAGCCCGCTAATTGTGGCTGGACGAGCGCTTGCCGCGCGATTCGCGCAGCATTTCCACCTGGCAGGGACTCAGGGATGAACCGGGTTCGGATGGCCTGTTCAAGCTGCTCTCGGAGCTGGGTGGCACGGCGGACTCCATGAATGCCCGTGAAGGCATGACGCAAAGGGTCCGGCGCGTGCTGCAGGCGGCCGTTGACGACACGTGCTTGCGCGCGGCGATCAGCGCGCGGGCGTGTTCACGTTGCTGCGCACCAGCGCGCGCACCGCGAAACGATTGGGGTGACACGCCTCGGCCACGCTGCGCGGTAGTGGCAGCGGTTCGTCGTGCAGCCAGGCGGCGAGCAGCTCGCCGCATAGCGGTGCGGTAATCAACCCGCGCGAACCGTGGCCGCTGTTGACGTACAGGCCGTCGAGCCACGGGCACGGCGCCTGCGGCACGTGGCGGGCGTCCTTGCGCAGCGCGGCGTAGGTGTCGGCGAACGGCGCGCTGTCTGCCAGCGGGCCGACAATCGGCAGGTAGTCGGGGCTGGTGCAGCGGAAGGCGGCGCGACCCTCAAGGTCCTCGGCCGGGAGGGCGTCGGCGTGCAGGCGCTGTACCAGGTCTGGGGAGATCTCGTGCAGCAGCGCCAGGTTGCCCGCGTGCTCGGCGGCGGTGGGCGTGAGGTCCAGGCTTTTGAAATCAAAGCTGGCGCCCAGGGTATGTTCGCCCAGGCGAGCCGGTGCCACGTAGCCTTCGGCGCACACCACGCTGCTCAGCGCTGCGCTGGCGGCGGTTTGCGGCAGGCGCGTGATCTGCCCGCGGATGCGTTTGAGTGGCAGCTCCGCACAGGCGGCAAACCGCGTGACATCGGCGGCGCCCGCCAGCACCACCACCGGCGCGCTGGCCAGCAGGGTTTCACCGTCCCAGGCCTGCCAGTGGTCGTCGACTTTGCGCAGTTGCAGTACGTCACGATGGGTCAGCAACTCAACACCCGGTTGTGTGGCTTGCCACTGGCACAGTGCGGGCGGATGCACCCAGCCACCTTCAGGGAAAAACAGCCCGCCGGTTTGCAGCGCGATGCCGGCCCGGACCTGGGCCTGATCCTTGTCCAGCAGATGCAGCAGGTCTGGTGCAAACGCCTGCGCCAATTGCGCCTGGCGTTCGGTTTCCTTGGCATTGAAGGCCAGTTGCAGCACGCCGCAGCCGTCCCAATCCACCCCGCGTTGCAGCTGCTCCAACAAGCGCCGGGTGTGGCCGAAGCCACTGACGATCATCTGCGACAACGCTGTGCCGTGGGCCGATAGCTTGAGGTACAGCACGCCTTGCGGGTTGCCCGATGCCTCTTCGGCCAAGCCGGCGTGGCGTTCCAGCAGGCTGACCTGCCAGCCGCGCGCCGCCAGGCTGGCCGCGCTGGCGCAACCGGCGAGGCCGCCGCCGATCACCAGGGCGCGGCGCTCGCCGTTAAATGCAGGTGGTCGCGCGAACCAGGGTTTGATGGCAGCCGGCGCGGGTGTCTCCGCCGGCCAGCCAAGGAACTCGCCGCGCAGGATTTCCCACTTGTGGCCAATCCCCGGCGTGCGCTTCATCTTGAACCCGGCGGCGTTGATCAGGCGCCGCACCCAGCCGGTGCTGGTGAAGGTGCTGATGGTCGAGCCCGGCGCGGCCAGGCGTGCCAGCTCGGCAAACAGCTCGGCGGTCCACATGTCGGGGTTTTTCGCCGGGGCGAAACCGTCGAGAAACCACGCGTCGATCTGCGCATCCAGTTGCGGTAGCTGCTCCAGAGCATCACCGATCAACAGGGTCAGGGTGACGCGGCCATTGTCCAGCACCAGACACTGGAAGCCCTGGTGGATGGCGACATACTGCGCCAGCAACTGCTCGGCCCAGGGCTTGAGTTCTGGCCACAGGGCCAGAGCACGTTGCAGGTCGGCGTGGCTCAGGGGGTACTTCTCCACGCTGACAAAGTGCAGGCGGGCGCCGGACACGGCGTGCTGATCAAACAACTGCCAGGCACACAGGAAATTCAACCCGGTACCAAAGCCGGTCTCGCCAATCACCAATCGTCCGCCCACGGGAAGCGCGGCAAAGCGCTGTTGCAGGTGGTTCTGTTCAAGGAACACATAACGGGTTTCGTCCAGGCCTGACTGATCGGAGAAGTACACGTCGTCGAAGACCCGCGAACGCGGGCGTCCCTGGTCGTCCCAGTCAAGTTGGGCATGTGGCGATACGGGGTTCATGGGCAACTCGGCAAAGGCAAGGCGGCCATTCTAGCCGATCGTGGCGGTGGCGACCGATCCGCGCTGGGCGGTGGTGGTAGCCTGCAGATACTTGCATGCAAAAAATGCCCGAATTGGTCCGGGTAACGATCAACTATCTGCGTAAATTCAAAGGCTTGCGTCGGGGTATGGTGAATGACTGATTAATGGGCAATAAGGGATATTGCAGATGCCGGACCAGGATGATTTGACCAAGACATGCACCCAATTGACGCAGCGCCAGTTGCAAGCCGCGCTACTGGAAATCACCAGTGACCTGCCCAAGGCCGAGGTCCTGCAAAAGCGCCTGCCGGGCTGGATGATTAACGCCCCCAAAGGTGTACTGGAGGCACTGGAACGGGACGCGGCGCAGATTGATGAGGCCAGGGCCGCAGTCGCCGGACGCTTGCTCCCATTACGCTCCCTGGATGAGTTTTGCAGTGCGCAATTGAAGGCTTACTGCCAGAAGCACTGGCAGGTCACGATTGAACCGCAGAAGGACCTGTTCGTGCGGGCCTTCTATGAATACCAGAAAGAAGTCCTGCCGCTGGATTATGTCAGGACCATCAAGCTGGAACAGCAGACCCTGCTGCACATGGCCCTGCAGAACTTTACCGAGGACGAGACGCAAGAGGCGCATTTTCCACAGCAGTCGCGGCTGCAATTCGGCTCAGCCTCACGTGGGGTGATCCCCGTCTCCGTGCAGGCATTTGCCAAGGGCTGTCGCGACCTTGATGTAGGTGGCTTGTATCAGCAGAACATCAGTGAGGTGTTCAACCTTGACGCTGGCGCGCCGGGCGATGACGCCTACCTCAATGGTGTAGCGCTCGACATCGTTTGGATGAAAACCCTGGATGTGAAAATCGACGCGCACATTGCCTGCATGCGTGGCGATATCACTCGCGAGACCTATGACCTGTTATGCACACTGCTGGATCGGAAGATGGATCCTGAGCAGGCCAGGGGCCTGTTGTTTCAAGGGCGCCAGGTCATCTGGCAGGGCTTGAATGCGCTGGATTGCTGCCTGTGGAGCGTGCTGGTATTTTCCGGCTGGCCAATTGCCGATTACCCGCAGGAGCCCTGTGTGGTGTACATGCCCAATGAGCCGGGGCGACCGTTTTTTGAGTACCCATCGCTCAACGACTTCAAGGTCTACTTGGACTTGAAGCTGGAAGTCAGCACCTACCGCACGTTCTTTGCGCGTTACCTGGGCGAAATAGACCGAGTCGGTTTTTTCAGCCGTTTTGACCAGCACCGTACCTTGGGCGTGTTGGAGGCCAGGGCCATCACCACTAGCCTGGCGCAGCACTTTTTTGCGACCTATGCGGGCAAACTGCAAATCGACGCCCGCACCCTGGCGGTCCCGGTGGTGGATGTCGACGAGCAGGTGCGCAAACAGCGTCTGCAGGAGTATCTGGACGCCGGGCTGACGTTGCTCAACCTTGCTGGGTTTATAGTCCCGGCATTGGGCCTGTTGATGACCAGCGTGGCGGTGGGACAGATGCTCGGCGAGGTGTACGACGGTATCGAGGACTGGCACCGTGGCGACAAGGAGGAGGCGCTCGGACAGTTGGTGGCCGTGGCGCAGGACATCACGTCAATGGTGTTGTTCGCCGCGGGGGCCAAGGTGGTGGGCAAGGTCTTCAAGCGCACCCGACAAAGCTATGCCGGTTACTTCAAAACGTTGGAAGCGGTGCGTTCGAGGGATGGGCAGCCACGGTTGTGGCGGCCTGACATCGGACAGTATTCCCACGATCATCATCTGATCGACGATGTGGCTGCCGACGCGCAAGGCCTCTACCAGGTGGGCGCTCGCTCATACGTCAAAGTCGGCGACAACCTGCATCAGGTGCGCGCGCCGCGCAGGCAGGCGATCAACGAGGTGATGGAGCGGCTGACCCAGCAGATGATGAAGTATCAGGACCTGGATATCTGCCATCTACCTGAAGACTAGCCGGCAGGGTTGCTGATTGATCCATGGCAAGCGCTATTCAATTGCTTGCCCGTGGTGCAGCCCAATCCGCTAGTCTTGATTGATCTTGGAAGGGAGTTGCCCATGTTCGAATCCGCAGAAATTGGTCACGCCGTCGACAAAGACACCTACGACGCCGAAGTGCCGGCCCTGCGTGAAGCGTTGTTGGAAGTGCAGTACGAGCTGCAACAGCAAAAGCGCTTCCCGGTGATCATCCTGATTAATGGCGTCGAAGGTGCTGGCAAAGGCGAGACCGTCAAGCTGCTCAATGAGTGGATGGATCCGCGCCTGATCGAAGTCCGTACCTTCGATCAGCAAACCGATGAGGAACTGGCCCGCCCGCCGGCCTGGCGGTACTGGCGGCAGTTGCCCGCCAAGGGCCGCATGGGTGTCTTTTTCGGCAACTGGTACAGCCAGATGCTGCAAGGCCGCGTACATGGGCAGATCAAGGACGCGCGGCTCGATCAGGCCATCGCCGGTGCCGAGCGCCTGGAAAAAATGCTCTGTGATGAAGGCGCGCTGATCTTCAAATTCTGGTTTCACCTTTCCAAGAAACAGATGAAGACGCGGCTCAAGGCCTTGGCCGACGACCCGCTGCACAGTTGGCGCATCAGCCCGCTGGACTGGCAGCAATCACAGACCTACGACAAGTTCGTGCACTTTGGCGAGTGGGTGCTGCGTCGCACCAGCCGCGACTACGCGCCGTGGCATGTGATCGAAGGTGTCGACAGCAACTACCGCAGCCTCACCGTGGGCAAGCTACTGCTCGAAGGCATGCAAACCGCGTTGAAACTGTCCAAAGGCAAGGCCAGCGGCATGAACCCCGCGCCGCTGATACCGTCGGTGGACAAGAAGGGGCTGCTCGACAGCCTCGACTTGAGCCAGTGTCTGGACAAGGACGATTACGAAGAACAGCTGATCACCGAACAGGCGCGCTTCTCCGGCCTGATGCGCGACAAACGCATGCGCAAGCACGCCTTGATCACGGTGTTTGAAGGCAATGATGCGGCGGGCAAGGGCGGCGCGATTCGCCGGGTGGCAGCGGCGCTGGACCCACGCCAATACCATATCGTGCCGATTGCCGCGCCCAGCGAGGATGAACGCGCCCAACCGTACCTATGGCGGTTCTGGCAGAAGATCCCGGCGCGCGGCATGTTCACCGTGTTCGACCGCTCGTGGTACGGCCGCGTGCTGGTGGAGCGAGTCGAAGGTTTCTGCTCTGCGGCGGACTGGATGCGCGCCTATGGCGAG
>Ga0302175_10000690_pt1 | contig 10158 bp, 13 predicted proteins | sample I_Fen_N3_3_FD_198791 | JGI IMG/M metagenome (GOLD analysis project Ga0302175, IMG submission 198791) | Peat permafrost microbial communities from Stordalen Mire near Abisko, Sweden - I_Fen_N3_3 | ecosystem: Environmental > Terrestrial > Soil > Wetlands > Permafrost | place: Sweden: Abisko...
CCTGGCACCGATATTTCAAGATCAGGCCGATGATGCCATTGATGTCTTCTGCAACCTGAGGATGGTGGATGCGACTGGCAGCCCGTTGATGGGTGAAACGTGCCAGCCATGGGTGCTCGATCTCGTTGCGGTGCTGTTTGGCTCTTACGATCAGGAAGCCAGGCGACGCCTGATCACTAACTACTTTTTGATGGTCAGCAAGAAGAACGGTAAAAGTACTATTGCGGCCGGCATCATGCTCACCGCACTGATCCTGAATGCTCGGGCCTCTGGTGAGTTCATCATCCTTGCGCCAACGAAGGAAGCTGCAGACAACGCGTACAAGCCGATCCGCGACATGATCAAGGCGGACGAAGAGCTTGAGGCCCGCTTCCATGAGCAGGAGCATCTGCGAACCGTCACGGACCGGCTCAACCAGGCGACGCTCAAAGTCGTCGCCGCGGACAGCGCGACGGTTACGGGAAAGAAAGCGATTGGCGTCTTCATCGACGAGCTGCATGAATTTGGCAAACAGGCCAAGTCTGCAACCATGTTGACGGAGGCCACTGGTGGCTTGGCTTCGCGGCCTGAGGGTTTCGTCTTTTATTGCACTACTCAGTCGGCCTCGCCGCCCGCTGGCGTCTTCAAAGCCAAACTGGACTACGCACGCGGCGTCCGGGACGGAAGGATCATTGACAAGCGGTTCCTGCCGATCATTTACGAGTTTCCAAAGTGGATGATCGAAAAGGACCTGCATAAGGATCTGTCGAACGCCTACGTCACGAACCCTAATTGGGGGGTATCGGTTGACCAGCAGGTCATTGAGCAAAAGTACCAGGAAGCCCGGGAGACCGGAGAGGAGGCCATACGCGACTTTCTCGCCAAGCACATGAATGTAGAGATCGGTCTGGCCTTACTGTCCAGCCGCTGGGCGGGGGCCGACTTCTGGGAGGCGGCTGCAGTGCCAGTGCTTACGCTGGATTTGCTAATCGAAATGTCTGAGGTGATCGCCGTCGGGATTGATGGCGGCGGCCTCGATGACTTGCTTGGTTTTGCAGCGGTCGGGCGCGACAAGCGGACCCGCGACTGGCTCGTTTGGACTCATGCTTGGGCCCACCCTTCGGTGCTGGAACGACGCAAAGCAGAGGCTCCCCGATTCCACGATTTTGAGAAGCAAGGAAACCTTACGTTGTCCACCCGTATTGGTGATGACGTCAATGACGTTGCCGACCTCGTCGAGCAGATTGAGGCGTCAGGTCTTTTGGACAAGGTGGGCTGTGACCCGGTGGGTATCGGCGCAATTTACGACGCGATGATTGAGCGTGATATTCCACCGGAGAAGATCGCAGCCGTGAGTCAGGGGTGGAAGCTTGGCGGTGCTATCAAGACTGCTGAGCGCAAGCTGGCCGAAGGCGGAATGAAGCACGGTGGTCAGCCGATGATGGCCTGGTGTGTAGGTAACGCCAAAGTCGAGCCGCGCGCCAACTCGATCCTCATCACCAAGCAAGCCAGCGGGTCGGCCAAGATTGACCCGTTGATGGCTCTTTTTAACGCAGTGACCCTGATTTCCTTGAACCCTGAAGGCCGGGGGAATGACGACTTCATGGCCGCCATTCGGGACCCAATTATCGTATGAATCCACTTCTCATATTCATTCTGACCGCTTTGGCCGGACTCGCTCTGGCGGTTTCCGGTGTGTACGTCCTGGTTGGATTGGGCTGGGCATTGCTGGCTGGCGCAGTTTCGCTGCTTCTCATAGCAGGCTTTTTGCGCAAGGGGCTGACAGGTGAATAGATCCTTATCGGCCGTGATAGATCGCGCTGCGAGAGCACCCAGCGCCTCGCTGGGTGAATGGTTCGGCAAATCCATAAAGCTGAGCGATGGCGGGTTCTGGAGTCAGTTTATCGGCGGCCAATCCAGCTCGGGCAAGACGGTGACCGTCGACAATGCGATGCAGTTGTCCGCGGTTTGGTCGTGCGTACGGATCATTTCGACATCAGTTGCAGGTCTACCAATGGGCGTCTACCGGAGGGAGCCCGATGGCGGTCGCAAGGACGCTCGGGACTTCGGCCTCTACGACATCATCCACACCAGCCCGAATGAGGACATGACCGCTTTTCAGTTCTGGCAAGCGATGGTGGCGTCGATGCTGCTGCGCGGAAATGCCTTCGCAGAGATCCACCGCTCCGGGAGCCGTATCGTTGCGCTGGACTTCCTCTTACCGGGCCGGGTAGATCTGGACCTGGATGATGATGGCCGGATCACCTATTGGTACCGGCCACGCAAAGGTGCGCGGCGTCAGATCGAGCGCCCGAACATGCTGCATATCCCTGCGTTCAGCTTGGACGGTCGGGTGGGCCTATCGGCCATCCGCTACGGAGCAGATGTTTTCGGTGCTGCCATGTCGGCGGATGACGCGGCAAACGGCACTTTCAAAAATGGCTTGTTGCCCGCGGTGGCCTTCAAGGTCGACCGGGTGCTAAAGCCTGAGCAGCGCGAAGAGTTCCGGGACTATGTAAAGCAGGTTTCGGGTGCGCTTAACGCCGGCCGTTCGCCGGTACTTGAGCAGGGCATCACACCGGAGTCGATTGGCATCAACCCAGTTGACGCTCAACTGCTTGAGTCCCGTGCGTACAGCATTGAGGAAGTTTGCCGCTGGTTTGGCGTTCCGCCTTGGATGGTGGGCAAGACGGATTCCGGCAGCAACTGGGGGACCGGTCTTGAACAGCAGATGATCGCGTTCCTGACATTTAGCATCAGCTCCATCACCAGTCAGATCCAGCAGTGTGTGAACAAGCGTCTGCTGACACCGGTGGAGCGCCAGTCGTACTACGCGGAATTCTCGCTGGAAGCGTTTCTCAAGGCTGACAGCGCCGGACGCGCCGAGTGGTACAGCAAGATGACCCAGAACGGGATCATGACCCGCGACGAGTGCCGGGTTAAAGAGAATCTTCCACGTCATGGCGGCAATGCCGCAGTGCTTACCGTACAGACTAACTTAGCTCCCATTGATCAGTTGGGTACGTCCACCGATAGCCAGGCCGCTCAGGCCGCTTTGAAGAACTGGCTCGGCCAGGATCAGGAGTAAACATGCCACTGAACATCAATGCTCGCAGCTTCAACTGTGAGTTGAGCCCTCGCGCGCTTGATCTGTGGAACCCGGATCTGCGCGCTGCGCTGGAAGCCGGCACCGACACCATCACCATGTACGGCATCATCGGTGAAGACTGGTACGGGGAGGGTGTAACCCTCAAGCGTGTGGATGCAGCCTTGCGAGCTATCGGCGATAAGCCGGTGACGGTTTATATCAATTCCCCGGGCGGCGATATGTTCGAGGGCATCGCGATTTACAACCGCCTGCTCGAGCACTCTCAGGACGTCACCATCAAGGTGCTGGGTCTGGCGGCGTCGGCGGCTTCTGTCATCGCTATGGCCGGCACCAAACGCGAAGTCGCGAAGACTGCCTTCCTGATGATCCACAATTGCTGGACGTACTTCGCTGGCAACCGACACGCGATTCGCGAACTGGCCGACACGATGGAAGAGTTCGATCGCGCGATGATCAGCCTTTACGCGGACACCAGCGGTCAGGACGAGGTGGCGGTGGAGAAGATGCTCGACGCCGAGACCTACATGAATGGGTCAAATGCCGTCGAGAAGGGCTTCGCCACCGGACTGATCTCTGCTTCCGAGGTTGAGCAAGCTCCGAGCGAAGAAAGCTCGCAGGCCCACTCGGCCCGCAAGCTGGACGCCGCACTGGCGAAATCCGGTATGCCGCGTAGTGAGCGGCGCAAGCTCATTTCTGAAATCAAGACCAGCACGCATAACGCTGCTGGCGGCGACACGCCTCGCGCTGTCGTGCCGGGCAAGCCTAGCGCTGCCCTTGATGTATCTGCGTTTGAAGAAACCGCAAGCCAGGCGTCGGCACTCCGGAGCCTCATCCCCGGCTGCTGAACGGCTGGAATCGCAATCGACTATCAACCGCCCGCGTGGCGGTTTTTTCATTTCTGAAAGGACAAAACCATGCCTGTAGATCTTTCCGCCATTGAAGCTTCCCAGAAGCAAACCCAGGCCGACTTGAAAGCTGTCGGTGACCAGATCAAAACCTACGCCGAGCGCACCGAGAAGGAAATCAAGGCCTCCGGTGAAATGCAGGCCGAAACCCGTGGCAAGGTAGACGAGCTGCTGATGAAGCAGGGCGAGCTGCAGGCCCGCATGCAGGATGCTGAACAAAAGCTGGTCAATGCTGGCAAACAGCATGAGCCGGAGGTACAGCAATCTGCAGGCGCGTTGGTATCGGCAAAGATGGCCGAAGAAGGCGTCACCAGCTCGTTTCGCGGTTCTCGTCGCGTAGAAGTACCCCGCGCTGCAATCACTTCAGTGCCGACTTCTGGTGGCGCGCTGGTCCAGCCTGAGCGGGTTGGAGTGATTCTGGCGCCCCAGCGCCGTCTCACTATTCGCGATCTGGTCGCGCCTGGCACGACCGGAGCCAATGCTGTTGAGTACGTTCGTGAAACAGGCTTTACGAACAATGCGGCAATCGTGGGCGAGGGGATGGCCAAGCCTTACAGCGATCTAACCTTCGCACTCGAAAATGCCAACGTGCGTACCATCGCGCACCTTTTCAAAGGCAGCCGCCAGATTCTGGATGATGCGGCAGCTCTGCAAAGCTACATCGACGCCCGTGCCCGTTACGGCCTGCTGCTGGCCGAGGAGGCTCAGTTGCTCTACGGCAACGGCACAGGAAACAACCTCAAGGGCATCATTCCGCAAGCGCAAGCTTATACGCCGCCGACAGGCATCGCAGTCGAGGCCGAACAGCGGATCGACCGAATTCGACTGGCACTGCTTCAGGCGATGTTGGCCGAGTTTCCGTCGACTGGCATCGTGCTCAACCCTATCGATTGGGCCGCTATCGAGTTGCTGAAGGATGGCGAGGGCCGCTACATCATTGGCAAGCCTCAGGACGGTACCGCGCCGCGCCTTTGGAATCTGCCTGTTGTAGAGACCCAGGCGATTGTTCAGGACCAGTTCCTGGTGGGCGCCTTCAGCCTGGCCGCGCAGATCTACGATCGCATGGGAATCGAAGTGCTGGTCTCGACCGAGAACGACAAGGACTTCGAAAACAACATGGTGACGATCCGCGCTGAAGAGCGATTGGCCTTCGCCGTATATCGCCCTGAAGCCTTCGTGACCGGTGAGCTGACCGCCGCCTCACACCACAGAGCGCCGCCCGAGCGCGGCCTCGCTTTTCAGGAGAACATCAAATGGCCCGTACCTCCACAAACGCTACGGACAAAGCTGTAGCGTCCGAACCGGCGACAGGCACGCCGCAAGCACACGAGGCCGCACCAGTGGCTGACAACTTGTCGGCTGATGCTGGTGAAGCAGTAGGTCAAGTTGGCATTCAGCCTGCTGAGGCCAAAGCATCGACAGATCCCGCCTTGGCTGTCTCCGATGAAGCCGCCCTTGAAGCCTTGTCGTCGGAAGGCGGCAAGACTGCCGAGGTCACCATCTACCCATTGCGAAGCTATCTCGACGGTCAAGAAGTGCGTCGTGCTGGCGGTACCGGCTACAAGTCACCTAAGCACGACGCTGTGTCGCTCATCGCCGCAGGCCTGGCCACTGATAAGAATCCGAAGGCATGACATGAACGCAATCCCAACCGACGAGGCCATGCAGCATGTGCGTGCGGAGGAAGACGACCGCGCACATGTTGAGCTGCTGTTGGCGGCTGCAGAAGATAGTGCTGCTCAGTTCATGAATCGGAGTTTTTATGGTGACGAACAAGCGTTGGCGGCGGCGGTTTTGGACGGCACAGGCGGAGTTAATCCGATCCTGATTAATCCCTCTGTTCGAGCAGCCTGCCTTTTGATCCTTGGCAATCTGTACGCGAACCGGGAGGACGTTGTGGTCGGAACCATTTCCAGCGAGCTACCTATGGGGTCGCGCTCGCTGCTGACACCTTATCGCGTCGGCTGGGGGGTGTGAATGCGGGCGGGCTCAATGAACAAGCACTGCACCTTAATGCAGTCTCAGGCGGTCGAGCGACCGGGTGGTGGGCGCCCCGTAACCTGGGTTGAGATCGGTAAGGTTTGGGCTGAAATCTCCATTCCAACCGGGCGTACAGCCCCAGTGGCGGACCGCCTTGAAGCACTTGTCACCGCTGAAATCAAAATCCGGTACCGGGCTGATGTGGTCGCCGGCATGCGCCTAGTAAGCCAAATCGGAACCTACCTGATCGGCGCGGCGTTGCCGGACCGAGATCCCGCGATGCTCCGGCTGTTGTGCTCGAGCGTCACCAACCCCTAGAGGTTATCAAAATGAAAGTACGTGCCTTGGCCAGTATCTCTGGCCCCATGGGCCGCAAAGTCGCGGGCGATGAGTTTGTCGTCAGCGCAGTCGATGCCCAATCCCTGATTGACCGCAAGCTGGTAGAGCCGGTGCCTGTAGAGGTTGCGCCGGCGACGCCTACCGAAAAGCCCGCTAAGTCCAAGGCACTGGCCGAGGAGTAAGCCATGGCCGCCCGCAGATCCCGAATGTCCGGCGACTTTAAGCTGAGGAAGACGCTGCGCAACATCCACACACAGCTCGACAACGAATTGAAGCCGGCCATGCAGGAGGCAGCAGACAAACTCCTGGCGACGATGAAGGAGTTTGTACCCAAGGACAGCGGTGATGGCGCGGCAGCTCTGACGGCGTTTGTTTCGAAGAGCGGCCTTGATGCTGAGATCGGGTTGCGAGGTAAGAAAGCCAACAAGCGTTTCTATTACCTTCGCTTCATCGAGTACGGCACCAAGGGCTACGCCGAGGGTAAGCGGGCAGGCGGTCGCAACAAGCGCGCAACCAACAAATCTGACGGCGCTCACTTTTTCGGTAAGCACCCGAAGATCCCGGCGCGCCCAGCTCATCCCTGGCTGCGCCCGGCTTACGACGTGAACAGGGAGTTCATCCTTGCGAGCATCAGTCACGCGGTCAGCAACACGCTGAAGCGCGCGGCCGAGGGATTGGGCAATGGCTGATCCGTCCTTTGCGCTGCAGGTCGCGTTGCTCGACAGGCTCAAGGAAGAGGTCGTTTCCTGCAAAACCTACGACCACGTGCCAATGAACACGCCGCTTCCATACGTCACCATCGGTTCGGAAATCTCCAGCAACGACGACCCGCTGGCCGGTAGACGCGACATAAGACTGCTCTATCTGACGGTCTGGTCTGACTTCGAGGGGCAAGAGGAGGTGAAGCGAATTATGTCCGAGATCGACGCGGCGACTCACGAAAGGCCGCTTCAGCTTCCGCCTAACTCGGGGCGGGTCGTTTCGATTCGCGTCATCCGCAAGCAATCAACGCCGGAGCCCGACTGCATCACCTACCAGGGTTCCGTCACCCTCCGAATCATCACCCAACACTAAACCGCTGAACCAACGCCGCGCTGCGGCTACATCACCTGTCCCCAGGAGGACTCCCCATGTCTATTAATACCGGCGCTGGCACGCGAATTTATATCGGTCCGCGCCTTACTGCTGATCTGCCTAAGGATCGCGCGGCTGCCGTCACCCTGCTGGCCGCTCTGGTCTATGTCGAAGTTGGCGAGGTCGAGAGCATCGGCGACTACGGCGACACCATCAACGATGTGTCTTTCGCCGGCTTGGCCGAAGGGCGCGCACGCCACCTCAAAGGCCTGGCTGACGCCGGATCGGTCGAACTGTCCATCGGCTTCGATGCCGGTGACGCTGGCCAGCTCAAGTTGGTTGAGGCGTTCCTCGACCGATCCCGCTTCGACTATCCGATCAAGGTGGTCTACGTCGACGGCGAAACCGACTACATGGCCGCCAAGGTCATGAGCAACAAAAAGACCGGTATCAGTGTCGAGGGCGTGCTGAAGCGTACCGTAACCCTGGGCATCAACTCCGAAGTGTACGAAGTCGTCACGCCTTAATCGGCGAGCTTCATCCGGCGCCGCCTTTTGCGGCGTCGGACCCACCTAATTCGATAAAGAGAAACCCATGTCCAAGACCAACCACGGTACCGTTGAAGTCACCCTCGGCGACGAAGTCTTCACCCTGAAACCTACGCTGAAAGCCATGAAGGCAATTGAGGGGCGCTTTGGCGGGATCCTGCCTGCCATGCAATCGGTGGGCACCGCCAATCTGTCTACCATCGCGTTCATTGTCGCGATCGGTACCGGCGTGAACCTGGCCAAGAAAGACGCTGCCGCTCCTATCGAGGAAGCCGTGTTCGAGGAAGGGATCGATAGCGCCGGCAGCCAGGTCATCCCGTATCTGAAAGGTTTCCTGAACCCTGCCGGTAAAAGTGACGCCGAGTTGGAAGCTCAGGCCGAGTCGGGAAACGAGTAAAGCGGGATCCCGACCCGAACGTAGTCGATGAGCTATTCAACATAGCCACCGGCTGGCTGGGGTGGACGCCGAGCGAAGCCTGGGACACGCCCGTGGTCGAGATCGTGATGGCCTGGGAGTCCAAGCGTCAGTTTATGATCGACACTAACCCGTTCGGAGGCGGAGGCGAAGACAAGGTGTCCAAGAAGACGGTGGCCAGGGAGGCTCGAATGGGGTTCCGGGTGGCGGCGATGGGCAGGAAGAAAGACTAAATACCGATTTACCAGGACCGCTTTGTGCGGTTTTTTTTCGCCTGGAGAAAAGCAATGGCTGACGCCGACGTACAAGGCATGTTGATTCGCATCGAGGCGACCACGGCGCAGCTTCGTCAGGAGATCGCGCGCGGGGAAGCCGCTGTCGCGCAGTCGGCCGGGAAAATGGATACCAGTCTGGGTCGCATCGACACTGCATTTGATCGTGCAGGATCTAGCGCCGAGAGCGCTGCTGGTCTGATCAAAAATGCACTGGCGGCAGCTATTGGCGCGGCCTCCATCGGCACCATCATCAAAACCGCCGACTCGTATTCGCAGATGTCCGACCGTATCGGCATGGCTACCAAGAGCTTCGGCGAATACAACACGGTTCAAGACCGTTTGCTGGCGACTGCAAACCGCACCTACCGTCCGCTTGAAGAGGCTCAAGAACTCTACATCCGCACGTCTGATAGCCTTCGCTCGATGGGCCTCAGTGCAAACCAATCCATGGACGTCATGGATAGCTTCAGCTATTTGCTGGTGACGAACTCGGCATCGGCGGACAAGGCTAGCTCTGCCATTGATGCTTATTCCAAATCGCTCCAAACCGGCAAGATCGATGCCGATTCCTGGCAAGCCATGCTTGCTGCAATGCCGACCATTGTCGACACACTGTCGAAGGCAACCGGTAAGTCAGCCGAAGAGATCCGCAACTTAGGTGCTCAGGGGAAACTGAGCCTCGACACGCTGACTGAGGGGTTACAAAAAAGCGCCGAAGCCAACGGCCTGCTCGCTGACAGCATGGGTGTCGCGGTGCGTGATGCTTTAGTCGCGCTGAATAATGCATTCACCGTGTACGTGGGCCAGCTCAACGAGTCCACCGACGGAACCGGCATACTGGCGTCCGGCATATCGGTTCTGGCCGATAATTTCGGCACCATTGCTGAGGTTGCTGGTGTTGCTGCGGCAGGAGCGCTTGCGGTCTACGCTCGCGGCCTGGCTGTTTCGGTGGCCGGTTCGGTGCTGGCAACCAAAGCCGCCATTGAGGAAGCAATGGCACGCCGGGCCCAGGCGACCTCCGTACTGCTCGCCGCGCAGGCTGATCAGCGGAAGGCTCAGACGGCTGTCTTCTTGGCTGAGAAGGAGTTGGCGGCCTCGAAGACCCGCATCAGCGGCATGGCGGTTGAAAGGGAGCTGTCGATACAGTTGGCCCAGGCCCGCATGGCTGAGGCCCGTGCAACAGCAGCAGTTGGAGCTGCGCAGACCGCTATCGTGGGCACTGGTCGTACGCTGCTGGGGCTGCTCGGAGGGCCTGCGGGTATCGCCATGCTCGCAGTAGGCGCAGCCACTGCATTCCTGACCCTTCGCGACAACACTGGCGACCTCGAGAAGAAACTAGGCGACCTTTCCGACCCTATCGAAAAACTGGTCAAGCGCTTCGGCGAGCTTGACCGCGCCACGCAGTCAGTCACCCTGCGTGAACTTAAAAGTACGATTGCCGATGCGGAAGAAGATCTTTCGACGGCGGCCGGCTCTATCGCGTTCGAGTTCCAAAGCAGCCTGACCAACGCCGGGTTAGCTGGTGCTTCCGGCT
>Ga0302175_10000694_pt1 | contig 10123 bp, 8 predicted proteins | sample I_Fen_N3_3_FD_198791 | JGI IMG/M metagenome (GOLD analysis project Ga0302175, IMG submission 198791) | Peat permafrost microbial communities from Stordalen Mire near Abisko, Sweden - I_Fen_N3_3 | ecosystem: Environmental > Terrestrial > Soil > Wetlands > Permafrost | place: Sweden: Abisko...
CCGACCCTACATCCGCTACTTCGACAACGACCTGAACATCAGCGACCTGGCCAACGGCAACACCTGCGTGGCGATGTCGTGGAACGGCAATGTGGCCATCGCGGCCGGCCAGGCTGAGGCGGCCAACAAGCCGTTCAAGCTGAGTTACCGGATTCCGAAGGAGGGCACGTTGATCTGGTTCGACGCCATGGTCATCCCCAAGGATGCACCGCACCCGCAGGCCGGGCTGGCGTTGATGGATTACCTGATGACGCCGCAGGTGATCGCGCCGATCACCGACACCATCCACTACGCCAATGCGATCACGGCGGCGGACGGTTTAATCGATCCAGCGATTCGCAATGATCCGGGGACGTATCCGTCGGCGGCGGTGAGGGCGTCGCTGTACAGCAAAAATGACAACGGCAAAGACTTTAACCGCGCCTTGATTCGAGCGTTCAGTCGTTTGAAGTCAGGGTTGTGACCTGTCTGTGAGGTGATGTGTTGGATATGAAATCGCCTTCGCGAGCAAGCCCGCTCCCACAGGGTTTATCTGGGCCCACAAATCTTGTGTCCACCAGAGATCTCCTGTGGGAGCGGGCTTGCTCGCGAAGAACGATAACGCGGTCTACCTGCCAGGCACCCGCCACAAATACCACGAAGCCACCGTCCGATAAGGCTTCCACCCCACCCCAATCTCAATCATCTGCTTACGCGTGGGCTGCACCTCCAGCCCCTTCATCCGCCGATACCCCTCGCGTACCCCGAAGTCATCCGCCGGCAGAATATCCGGCCGCTCCAGGCTGTAGATCAACAGCATCTCCACGGTCCAGCGTCCAACGCCGCGCAGGGTAATCAAGCGCTCGATCAATGCTTCATCATCCATGCCCAGCGCCGTGGCGTAATCCGGCACCACACCGTCCAGCGTTGCCTGGGCAATCCCCTGAATGGTCGCGATCTTGCTCGCGGAAAACCCGCAACTGCGCATGTGCTCGAAGTCAGTCGCCAGAATCTGCTCGGGCCCGGGGAAGGTGCTTAAGGGAAACAACGCCCGCAACCGCCCGACAATCGCATCCCCGGCCTTGGCATGCAGTTGCTGATAGGCAATCGCCCGCACCAGCGATTCATACGGATCACGCGCTGGATGCGGTTGATGCAGGCATGGGCCGATGGCGGCGATGTGGCGCTGCCAGTCCTCATCGATGGACGCTAGAAAGGTGCTGGCGGGCTGGTAGAGATCGGCCATGCCGGTCAGGATTTTTTCAGCAGGCCGTTCACCTCGCCATAGGTGAAAGCCTTGAGGTCGTGCGTGTCGAGCTTGCCGGTGTCCAGAAAGCTTTTCGCCAGCCCGGCCATGGCGCCATACAGGAACTCGGCGATGCTCGATCCGGCGCTCAACCGCCGCACGCCGAGGGCTTTCAGTTCGTCGGGGGACGGCAGGGCGGCCAGGCCCAGCACGTTCACCGGCAGCGGCGTGCCCCGACAGATCGCGCCAATCTCATACTTCGCTGTCACGCCCGCGGCGAACAATCCATCGGCCCCGGCGGCCTGATACAACGCGGCGCGCTTGAGGGTTTCGGCCACACGGTCTTCGGCGGGCACCAGGCTTTTGAGATAAACGTCGGTGCGCGCATTGATGAACAGCTTCACACCTCGACGCTCGGCCACTTGCCGGGCGACTTCAATTTTGCGCACCAACAACTCGGGCGGTGAAGCACCGTCCTCAATGTTGATGCCGACGGCACCGGCGGCGATCACCGCGTCGATCACTTCCGACACCCGCCCCAGGTCATCGGAATAACCGGCCTCGATGTCCACGGTCAACGGCACGCTGATCACCCGGGCGATGGATTCGACCGTCGACACCAGACGTTCGAGGGGCAGGGCGTTGCCGTCCGGATAACCATGCACCCAAGCCACCGCCGCGCTGCTGGTGGCCACGGCTTGGCTGCCCAGTTGTTGCACCAGTCGCGCTCCGGCGGCATCGGCGACGTTGGTGAGGATCAGCAGGCCGTCCTGATGCAGCCTGTGGAACTGTTGGTCAAACGCGTCCATCGAATTTCCTTCCCTATGAAATGTTCAGAATGCCAATTGTTGAGTGATCTGCACCGCAGCCTTTTCCAGGCGCAGGAGAAACGCCTTGCGCGGTTGTCCGCCACCATAACCGGTCAACGAGCCGTCCGCACCGATCACCCGGTGACACGGCAGCACAATCGCCAAGCGGTTATGCCCGTTGGCCAGGCCCACGGCGCGGCTGGCCCCGGGTTTGCCCAGCAGCGCGGCGATGGTGCCGTAGGTGCTGGTCTGGCCGTAGGGGATTTGCGCCAGTTCGGCCCATACCTGCCTGGCGAATTCGCTGCCCGGCAGGTGCAACGGCACGTTGAATTCAGTGCGTTTGCCGGCGAAGTATTGCGCCAGCTCGGCTTCGATCTGCTGCAAATGCGGGTTCTGCCCCGGTGCCACGGCGTAGCCATAACGGTTCTGCAATTCTTCGACTTCCCGGGTCAGCGCCGGCCGATCCAGGAACTCCAGCAACACCAGCCCGCGCCGTTCTGCCATGGCAATCATCGGCCCCAGGGGTGTGGTTAGCCGGGTGAACAGCAGCGGCTCGCTATTCACCGCGCGGCCCGGCGTGATGTGAAAGGACTTTTGAAAGGCATCGCGAAAACCGCTCAGGGACTCATAGCCGGAATCGAACGCCACATTATCGATGGACTCGCCCTGCTTGATTCCGCCCAGGGCCATGCCCAAGCGTCGGGTGCGCAGCCAGGCGTGAAAGGTCATGCCGAAATGCTGTTTGAACCAGCGCCGCAACTTGAGCGGCTCGATGCCTTCGGCTTGCAGTTGAATGTCGGTCCAGCGCTGCTCGGGTTCGGCGTCGATCAGTGTGAGCAGCCGCTGCACCCAGTCCGGCGCAATGGCCGCCGCGTCCAACGGTTTGCAACGCAGACAAGCGCGGTAACCGGCGGACAGGCACTCATCGGCATGGGCGAAGAACTCGACGTTCTGCGGTTTCGGCTTGCGCGCCGTGCAACTGGGGCGGCAGAAGATCCCGGTGGTTTTCACCGCCGTAAAGAACACCCCTTCGTAGGCAGTGTCTCGTTCGAGCATGGCGCGAACCATCTCGGCGTGAGGGGGCAGCACAGCATTTTGTAGGTTCATGGGCTGAGCATAGGGCCGCATTGGCGACGACTCCACCGGAAAATCGACAGGGAATTTCGGGCCATCGCGAATCAGCGGGGATCGTGATCGGAAACGCCGATACGGGCTGTCAACGGACTACCGCCACCGCGCGGAGTCGCCTGGAAATACACATCGTCACGTACAGGAAGGATCGCGAGGAAATACCACGGTGACCTGTCCCGCGTCTTCCAGGAGCCAAAGTAGAGAGCGTTGTTTTGAATGGACATTTCCAATGACCTGGCCAGGCCTGTTTTTCTATTGTTATAGGTTGTCATCTCGTTCTGTCTGGCATAGCTCTCGCAGTGCTGATCACCTTTGCAGTCCGCATGGGTCGTGACCTTCGGCGGTTGCAGTTGCTCCAATGTCGCCTGCATCACGTCCGATGCCCATTGCTTGAAGTCGAAGTCGTCAACAGGCTTGAGTTCGCTGGCGTTTGTGCCCCAGCGCAAGTCATCGAATATTTCGCCCAGATTCACATTGCGCCGGCTCCTGCAGCGCACGTGCGGAGGATAGATCGTGTCCACGTCGCGAAAACAGACAATGCTGTCCGCAAGGTCCTGCAGCGGTTTAACACTGGTGATACGCGCTGCCGATACGTCAGCGCTGTAATGCGCGGGGGCAGACCATTCATCGGTGCCTTTTCGCCAGCGTATATCAATGCTTTTGTTACCCAAGGCCGTTGCATCGAGCCAGAAAGGACCACCCATCTGCGTCTGCCAACCCATTTTTTCAACCCGGATGAAGCCAGAGGAATCCGTCGACCATTCAACGTCCGTGGTTTCCAACGGCGCAAAAAAAAGATAAGACCAGACGCCATTAGGCTTTTGCTCGGTCAACGCGTAGAACAGCGGGGGGGCGTTTTTGTCACTGGAGGCGACGTTCACTGCTGCTGCCACATTGGGAAGATCTGGCAGCGGCTGCTCCACAGAAAAAACGCCAGCGGCGGTTTCCTCCCGGGCGGTGCTTCCTGCGCCTAGCCAAGGTAGAAACGTGCTGTTGCTGTAGATCGCGCCTGGCGCGACATTATTCCCGCCAATAGCGCCAGGAACGATGACTTCCTGGCCTTGGGCCGAGCGAACATGCACACGCGAGCCAACGCCACCGTCACAGCGCAGTACCGGGCCGCCACTGGCGAAACGGCCGCAGTTTTTCAATGTTGGTTTTTCGCGTACGTTGCTGATTCTGGTGGCGGTATCGACTGCATTCGGCGGTCTTGACGGCTGTACGGTTGGGGGCATGAGGGACGATTTGAGTAATAACGGATATAGCCACCAGATCAGCAGAATCACTGCCGCCGCAGAGCCTGCGGCCAATGTGGAGGGTTTTCGCCACCAGACCGGTGGATGATTGATCGGCGTTAGCGGGTAGCTCTCGTTCAACCTGTCGGTCAGATGGTTCGCGAGCATAATGACGTGATCACGCAAGACGCCACGTGAGGCATCCAGGTAGTGCAACGAGGCCAGGTGCAGTTCAAGGGCAGGTGAGGGCGACACATCTTCGATGCGCAGCGGGAACACGTTTTTAGCCTTGGCGACCGCGCGCTCTACTTCACGTTTGACATAGATGCTTTCGTTGGCCGCCGACGAAAGAATCAGCACGAAGCAGCGCGCCTGTTCGATGCCACGGATTATTTCCTCGCCATAGTCGTACCCGGCACGGATGTTCCTGGGAGCAATCCAGCAAGTGTGACCCAAGGCTTCGAGTTGTTCGCAAACCTCGAAAGCGCGCTCAACATCGGGCGATGCGTAGCTGATAAAAACGGTGGGTGGAAGCGGTTTCGTGTCCATTTGCACTCCACTGCTGCGGTCATCAAGCCGATACGGTCAGCACCTTGCGCCGATAAACCATACGCCATGCGAACACATCACTGGCCAGGGCTTCGGTGGTCCGATCGACCAAGTCCAGCAGAACCTCGAAATCAGGATCGCTGACTGCCGATTCGCGCCAATTTCTTATGCTGGACAAAATGGCCTGCAATTGCGCGGCGGTGTCCGCCGAATGGCTGGCATACGCACTGAAGTCCCCTTGCGAACGCACCCCCAGCAATGCAGCACCCAGTGCGGGCACCAACGCTCCGATAAAGGTCATTACATCGGGCAGCACAGAGGTCCAATGCTGTTGCAGCTCTGCGCTATGCACTCCGAAATCAGTCCGAAAGGCGTCGATATTCAAGCTATAGATCAACAGGAAAAAAAAGCAGGCCAGGATCAGCAATCCCAGCAAACGAGTCTCAAGCCATTCCAGCCGTTCATGCACATGTTCCTGGACCTTGGCGTTGGTTTGATTGAAACGTTTCTGCCCCTCGATTTCCAACTGGTCAATGGTATCGACCGCCAGTCGAACATAAGCGGGCGTCGCGCAGGTGTGAATCAACGGCAACTGCCGCACGCACGCGCGCACGTACCAACTGGCCCATGACGCGCCTGCATGGCTGGCATCACCTTCAGGAGCGCTGGGTTCAAGGGATCGCCCGGCCCACACTCCCATTCGGGCTCGTCGTAATTGTTCCGCAACGGCGCGATACTCCAGCCAACGTTCATGCCAGCGATTGCGACGACCGATCCAGGTCAAAACGAGCATAGCGATGATCATCAGCAATTCAGTCACTACCAGCCCCGGTTTGATGGCATGCCAAAGCAGCCCGGATAAACCGGCAACCGTCGCCAGACTGGCCAACAGGTAGATCAATACATACGTTCCACGATAGGCGCGGCCATAGAGCTCGGCCAGATGATCGACCTGGCGAAACGGTTTCCATAAAGCATCCGCTATGTGTTTGGCGATGATGGGGTCAACCGACTCCAGAGCCCGAAGAAACTGTTGCCAGTTGTCCGCCCAAACACCTTCACTGACTGATGCATGCAACGGCCACTTGGGCCAGGGTTTGCCACCGAGCACTAACAGATACTGGAAAAATGGAGGAAAGCGCCCGGTGCGCCCACCCTCTTCAGCGACAAATTCGCGCCAGCGTTGGCGCACTTCCTGATCATTTTTTTTCGAGGGGATGGTCGGCGGCCCGAGCACCAGGCTGCCAAACAGCCATTGCGTCAACGCTGCGAGGTCGTGAGTTCCACTTTGCCCCGGCAGATAAACCTTGGTGGCTTCCTCTGTCCGGGTGGCGTGTATCCAGACAACGGGCAGGCCGCGCTGCAATGCCATTCGCATGACATGCGTGCTGCCACCCAGTCCGCGCGCCGGTTCACCATCCCAGACGCCGATCAAGACATCCGTTTGTTTAAGCGTGACCTCACCAACCAATTCGTAACCATCGCGCAGGAAGCCTCCTTGTTCATTACCTCGTAGCTCCAGCACGCTACTGGAGCGTTCCAACAGTGTCGCGTAACGTTGCCGATAATCAGCAGCTTCGTTTTCAGTGCAATCACTGACCGCCAGACTGGCGAACGTCTGGCGATCAAACGCAATCACCGATTGCAATTGCCAGTTTTTACGCAATGCAACTTCAGCCCCAATCTCGTCAGTACCGCGGGCAAGCCCGGTTGTGAAGCGCAGGACTGGAGGTTCGGATCGGTACAGCTCAGGTTCTTCATTCGCGACGAGACGAGCAGCCTCTTCCATACTGTTGAGCACCGCCTCAATCTGTGCGCTGATCAATGCTGGAGGTACGCTCAACCGGTTGGGTCGATGACCCGTGAGGCCGGCGCGGACAACGAGTTGAGGTAACAAAAATTCTTCCATTGCGGATTCCGATTGCCCTTGACTCATTGGGTAGCGTCGGCGACTGAACGCTGCTTCGATGGCACCCATACGATGCTATCGAACCAATATAGTAGATCAGCGCGGCTTACTCCTCCGACGGCGATCCCGCAAAAATGACCTCATAGGTTGTAAAAGTGGTCGATCTGACCCTCAGGCCCGCCGCGCCATCAACAACACCGAAGCCGCCGCCGACAACAGGCCCGCACAGCAACGGTTGAAGATTCGCTTGCCACGGGGTTCGGCGAACCAGCGGCGCATGTGCAGGCCCATGTAGGCGTAGGCGCTGATGGCGACCCATTCGAGCATCAGGAACAGCGCGCCGAGTACCGCAAATTGCGGGGTTATCGCGTTGCTCGGGTCGACGAATTGCGGGAGAAACGCGGTGAAGATCAGGATCGCTTTCGGATTGCCCGCCGCCACCAGAAACTCCTGGCGTGCCAATGCCAGCATCCCGACTGGCGCGCCTGCCTCCGCGTTTTGCACGCCGGGATCGGCCCGCCACAGTTGCCAGGCGAGGTAGAGCAAATACGCCGCCCCCAAAATCTTGATCCCGTAAAACAACAGTTCGGAGGTTTGCAGTACGACCGCCAGCCCGGCAGCGGCCAAGGTGATCATCCCGGCAAACGCCAGCAAGCGCCCGACCCCGGCCATGCAGGTGCGGCGATAGCCGTAGCGGGTGGCGTTGCTGACCGATAGCAGATTGTTCGGGCCGGGGGCCATATTCAGGGCAAAACAGGCCGGGAGAAACAGGGTGAGGGTGGCGAGGTCCATGGCGGGGCTCCAGCGACGAAAGCGATATTTTTATCACGGGAGTGGGCTGGTCCGACCCATACAGTGGTGCACAGCCGTCGCGGTACACCCTGAAAATCAACAGGGGGAGCAGCTTTGCTAGCGAAAGGCAGTGACATTAACTCCAATCTAAACTGAAACACCGCTTTCGCCAGCAGGAATGCTCCCAGAGTGACAGCCAATCTAAAATTTTGAACACCAGAGATTTTGTGGACGGTATGGCTACCGCCCAAATAAGACAATCATCTACCCGTGGGTTGAAGCAATAGCGCGAAGACTCCAACCAATTTAACGATCTTCTCCACGGTGCCAACAAACTTTGCAATATTGTTAATGGTTTCTGCAGTTTTTGTGACGTCATTTATGGTGGTGTCAATTTTTTTATTGGTTTGTTCAAGGGCGTTGGTGAGTTTTATAAAATCCTCGCTTCCAGTTTCAAACGCTACTTTGATAAGTTTTTTCTGATAATGAACTAGATCGTCGGATAGGTCGTCTAGAGTGACCCAGTCAGGTTGGCCTTGGTCTAAGTCCGTTAGCCTTGAGTTTATTTTGAAAATGACGTCGCCGATCAGGTTTATGAGTTCGCTTCTTGATATGGGCATTTTAAATTTGCTCCTGCGCAGTACGTATCGACTTAATTGAGTCGGCTACCATTGTGGCTCTGGTGACAAACACTTCAATTGCCTCTATTAATTCCGAAAAGTCCTGAGGTTTTTTTGAGCTGGTCGCGTACTTGACTAATTCTTTGTGCGCATCCCGCATCGCGTCGAAGCCAGCGGTCGGGCTCATAATGTTGATATTGTCCCATTGGTCTTCGGAAGCTTTTATTTCGGAAATGGCTTTATTGCGTTCGGTGCTGGAATATCGAGCGACAGGAGGTTTGCAAGATGCATCGATTGTTTGGCAATTATAGGTGGTGACGGCATACCTGCGAGAGACCACTCCGGCGCTTCGTTGGGCCGCATAAAGATTGCGCATGTCCATCTCAATTGAGTCTATTAATGCGTCAACGCTTTGGTCGGAGTCGGTGATAGCTTGTTCTAATTCTTTGTTGATTTTATGTGTTATAGCCAAGGATGCCAGTTTGCCGGCTAACTCTGCAAAAGGACCGGCCAAACTCTCAGTGGATCTGGAGCCCGTCACCCCCGCACTTTTAGGAATGGCATCTTGTAAACTTTTAATGGATTCGTTAAGCGAGCCGGCATAGGTTTTAGCTTTATCCGCAGCATCGCTGCTGGACAGTGCTAACAATAACTCCCCATGTTTGGTTAATACATTTAACGCCTCCAGACGAACTCTCAATGCTTCTGGGCTGATCAGTACCGAATTCTCGAGCTCAGTAAACGTTATCCTTTTGTTGTTTTTCGCAAGCTCATCAATTTGCGCATCCCGTGCTCGTTTGTTAGCCAGAGTGTATTGAGCCCTGGCATTCTCAATAACAACGGTAGACGCCTTTTGGTACCTTGCTATGGGCTCAGTATAGGACGCTGGAGTTACACATCCAGAGATCATTGTCGACGTTAACAGGGTGATGAGTGTCAGATCTAATAGCTTCATGGTTACCCTCAACTCTTCGAATATAAGCGTGTTTATGCTCTGGTTAAATCAGGTTCGTGGTGTTTGATTGGAACAGTATTTTGATACGCTAGTATATGTGGCTCGTAAGTCAAGTTTGTTTTCTTGGCTGTATGGGGCATGAAAATGGTATCTGTTTTGCGTGCTTTACACGGGGCATGAAGATGACTCGTTCTTGATACACCAATAGGGTTTTCTAAGGTCTCTGTTTTGATAAAACGCTGGTGATTTTATAGGTACAGATTTTAAGTTTGGCAGGTGTCTTTTACCGTTTCAGAATCGAAAGCTGCCTATTCATATTTGGTATTGCTGGCCGAGTGGGGAAGTATTTTGGTTGAGGAACATGTTCAGGGCCAGACAGGCTCGAAGAAACAGGATAAGGGGTATTTTGTTCAATACAGCCATCGGCGTGCGCTCTACCTTGAGGCCCGGTTCAACTGAATTGAAGAAGGTCTGTGATGAGTCTGATGATGTCCATGGCGGCGTTTGCGCTGGTTGCCTCGATAACGCCGGGGCCGGTGAATATCGTGGCGTTGGGTTCCGGTGCACGATACGGTTTTCGGGCGACGTTGCGCCATGTGCTGGGCGCCACGTTGGGGTTTGTGTTGCTGTTGGTGTTGATGGGGCTGGGGCTGCATGAACTGTTGGTGACCTGGCCGTTCCTGACCCGTGGCGTGCAACTGGCCGGCGTAGCGTTTCTGCTGTTTATGGCCTGGAAGTTGGCCATGGACGATGGCCGGGTCGGGGAGGGCAAAGCGCACAAGGCGCCGTCGATGTTCTATGGTGCATTGATGCAGTGGCTCAATCCCAAGGCTTGGCTGGCCTGTGTCGCCGGGATGGGCGCGTTTGTCGCCGATGGCGACTCGGGGCTGGTCTGGCA
>Ga0302175_10000703_pt1 | contig 10033 bp, 10 predicted proteins | sample I_Fen_N3_3_FD_198791 | JGI IMG/M metagenome (GOLD analysis project Ga0302175, IMG submission 198791) | Peat permafrost microbial communities from Stordalen Mire near Abisko, Sweden - I_Fen_N3_3 | ecosystem: Environmental > Terrestrial > Soil > Wetlands > Permafrost | place: Sweden: Abisko...
GGGGAGTATTCATGCAGGTATCAGAGAAGAATCACGGCTTCACTCAGCTGATCGAGTTCCATATCGAGCCTCAGCAGCAAGTTGCCCTGGTGGCGGCCTTGTCCACCCAAAGCGAGCGTTTGGCCCACGGCCATGACGGATTTCTCAGTGCGAGCGTGCAGGTCAGCGATGACGGCCGGCGGGTGCTTAATTACCTGCAATGGACGTCCCGAGCGCACGGTGAGGCAGCGTTCAAGCGTTTTGAGCAGGGTGAGGAAGACTTCTGGACACTGATTCGCGCCCATCAGGCCACGGCGGTGACCTTTGGTTCGTTCCAGGTGCTGCGCAGTTTTGAGCGCAGCCATGACAATGCATTGCACTGCCGTCTATATGGATAAATGCAGCATCCGTTCACCTTGCACGTTCTCCCCCGGCCGACGCTTATTCACCGCCAATTCGCCAATCTTGATCAGGCGTGTGCGCGTGACGTTACGGCTCAGGCCCAGCAGGTTGGCGGTATGCACCTGGTTGTAATGGCTGAAACGGTAAGCGGCCCGAAGCAGGGCGTCTTCGACCTTTTCATGCAGGGCGCCAGCCTGTTCTTCAAAGAGCTTTTGGAAGGCGCGCTCCAACAAGGCTTCGGCGCTGTTGTCGGTGCCGTGCTGGCTGTCGTCCTGGCGCTCAATGCGCATGTTCGACAGGCGTAAATCATCCCGTTCGATCACGCCGTTACGGCAGATCAGCAGGGTGTGGTGGATGACGTTTTCCAGTTCGCGGATATTGCCCGGCCAGCTGTAGCTCTTGAGTTTTTGTTCGGCTTCGCGACTGATCGTGATCGGGCCGTAGCCCAGGCGTCGGCTGTAAGCCTCGATAAAGTGCCGGGTCAACGGCAGGATATCGCCGGGGCGCTCGCGCAGCGGGCTCAGTTCCAGGCTCACCACGTCGAGTCGGTAGTAGAGGTCTTCGCGGAAATGCCCGGCGTTGATGGCTTTTTCCAACTGCACGTTGGTTGCAGCCAGTACGCGCACATCAATCGGAATGCTCTTGCGCGAACCTAAGCGTACGACTTCGCGCTCCTGTAGGACACGCAGCAATTTGACTTGGATGGCCATCGGTAAATCGCCGATCTCATCAAGGAACAACGTGCCGCCATCGGCTTCTTCGAACCAGCCAGCCTTGGCGCTGAGGGCGCCGGTAAAGGCGCCTTTTTCATGGCCGAACAGTTCGGCCTCCACCAGGGATTCAGAGAAGGCGCCGCAGTTCACCGCCACGAACGGGCGGTTGCGCCGCGCGCTGAGGTTATGAATGTGGCGCGCCACCAGCTCTTTACCGGTCCCGGTTTCGCCGATGATCAGCACGCTGGCTTCGCTGGGCGCCACTTGCTGGATATGGTCGAGCAGCGCCTGGGATTTCGGGTCTTCGAAGACCTGGGCCGTGGCGCGAATCGAGGTCGCAAGGGCGGGCGAGGGCGGTAGGGTTAGAAGCTGCATGGGCACCTCTTTTTTATGAGTAGAACGTAGGAATCGGCAGGGATTGGTTCAACGCCCAGTCCCCCAGTTCATGGAGCTTGTAGTCCACCGGGTCATGCAGGGTTTGCGTGCGCAGGTTGCGCCAGTGGCGATCCAGGCGCAGGGAGGCATGGGTTGAACGCGCGCCGGTGACTTCAAACAGACGGCTGCACAGATCCAGGCCTTGGCGGGTGGCGGCGACCTTGGCGGTGGCGATGGCAATTGCCAGTTGGCCGCGCTCGTGTTCGCTGAGGTTTGGCCCTTTGGCCCAGGCTTGGTCCAGTAGCTCGGCGGCTCGCTCCACCAGCAGGCGCACGCCTTGGAGGGCCACCCAGAACTCGCCGTAGTGGTGGAGCACGTAAGGATCCTGGCGCACGTCCTCGGCCGAGGATTTGTGCCAGGCACGGGTTTCGGTGAGGGTGTAGGTGCGTGCTTCTTCGAATGCGCCTTCGGCAATGCCGAGAAACATATGGGTAAAGGTCAACTGTGCGATCAGCGGGCGCAGGCAGGCGAACGGTGTGCTCAGCGGGCCTGGGTCGAGCAGCAATTCCGACTCTTCGACGCGCACCCGTTCGAAGCTGGCGCTGCCGCTGTCGGTCTGGCGTTGGCCGATATTGTTCCAGTCATTGTGCAGAGTGATGCCGCTGCGCCCACTGGGGATGGCGGCAATCAGCAGTTTGCCGCCGGCATTTTCATCCACCGCCGAGGCGATCAGCATTTCCGAGTCGCTGGCGCCGGAGCAGAAGCTCTTTTTGCCGGAGAATTCGCGCCAGCCGCCGAAGTCCTTGACCACGGTGCGCGTGTCCAATGGATTGAGGGCGTTGCCCCAGAACCAGTTCTTGCGGGCGGTTTGTTCGAACCAGGGTTGCCATTGGTCCGGGCGTGAAAACAGGCGCACGGTGGCCAGCATCAGATGATGAAAGCCGAAGACGTGGGCGATGGAGCTGTCGACCTTGGCGAATTCGCGCACGATGCCCAAGGTGTCGCTCCAGCGAGCGCCGAGGCCGCCGTATTGGGTGGGAATGCTCAGGGCCAGCAGGCCGCTGTGGCGCAGGGCGTCACGCTCGGTTTTGGGTGTGCCGCCGCGCTCGTCGCGTTCGACGGCGCTGAGGGCGAATTCGGCGGCCAGCAGTTTGGCGGTCTGCAGGGGAGATGGCAGGACGCTGTGGGGTTTGGCTGTCACGGGTTTTCCTCTTTATTGGCAGCAGCGGCCCGGGCCGGTGCCGCCGCTGCGCCGATCAGGCCTTGGCCGGCAGTACATCGTTGGCAATCATTTCGCCGAACGGGCCGGTGAGGTTGGTGATACCGCGTCCAGCGAGGCTGGCGTAGGGTTCCGGCAGCAGCGGGAACACCAGTTCGGCGAAGCGATAGGCCTCTTCCAAATGCGGATAGCCGGAGAAGATGAAGCTCTCGATGCCCAGGTCGGCGTATTCCTTAATGCGTTCGGCCACTTGTTGCGGGTTGCCCACCAACGCGGTACCGGCACCGCCGCGCACCAGGCCGACACCGGCCCACAGGTTGGGCGCGATTTCCAGGTTGTCGCGGCGCCCGTCGTGGAGGGCGGCCATGCGGCGCTGACCTTCGGAGTCAAAGCGCGAGAAGGATTTTTGCGCGGCGGCGATGGTGTCGTCGCTGATGTGCTCGATCAGTTTGTCGGCGGCTTTCCAGGCGTCTTCTTCGGTTTCGCGCACGATCACATGCAGACGAATGCCAAACTTCACCGTACGCCCGTGGCGCGCGGCGCGCTCACGCACATCGGCGAGTTTTTCCGCGACGGCGGCGGGCGGCTCGCCCCACGTCAGATACACATCCACCTGTTCGGCGGCGAGGTCGTGGGCGGCGTCGGAGGATCCACCGAAGTACAGCGGTGGGTAAGGCTTCTGCACCGGTGGGTAAAGCGCTTTGGCGTTTTGCACGCGCAGGTGTTTGCCTTCGAAATCCACCGATTCACCCTGCAATACGCGGCGCCATATCCGTAGGAATTCGTCGGAGACTTCGTAACGTTCAGCGTGGTCGAGGAAGCTGCCGTCGCCACGGTTTTCGTCGGGGTCGCCACCGGTCACTACGTTGATCAGCAGGCGGCCGTTGGACAGGCGATCCAGGGTGGCGGCCATGCGTGCCGAGACGGTCGGCGAAATGATGCCGGGACGAATGGCCACCAGGTAACGCAGGCGTTCTGTCAGCGGTACCAGCGCCGAGGCGATGACCCAGGAGTCTTCACACGAGCGGCCGGTAGGAATCAACACACCGTAGTAACCCAGGTTGTCAGCCGCCTGGGCGACTTGCTTCAGATAATTGAGCGTGACGGGCCGGGCACCTTGGGTGGTGCCCAGGTAATGACCGTCGCCATGTGTCGGCAGAAACCAGAAAACATCCATGACCAATCCTTAAGCGATTTTCAGCAGAGAAGGGGAGTGCGCTGCAAACAAGGGTGCAGCACGTTCTGCCGCAAGGCGTATCCGGCCCTTCAGGGGCTCACTGGTTATTTGGTAGTCGGTGAAGTCGGCTTCGGTGGCGTACACACCGATCGGCAGGGTCAGGGCCTGGAAGAAGGCGAACAGCGGGCGCAGTTGATGATCGAGGACCAGCGCGTGGCGTTCGCTACCACCGGTGGCGGCGAGCAGCACCGGGGTGTTGACCAGGGAGTTGAGACCGACCAGATCGAACAGGTGCTTGAGCAGGCCAGGGTAGGAACCGCGATAGACCGGCGCGGCGACGATGAGCAGGTCGGCCTGTTCGATGGCCAACAGTTGGGCTTCGACTTCGGCGGGCAATTCATCGCGCGACAGTGCACCGCCCAGTGGCCGGGCAATGTCGCCCAGTTCGATCAGTGTGGTCTGGATTGGCAGCAGGGTGGCCAATTCGGCCAGCACAGCTTGGGTCAACACTAGGGTGCGCGACGGGCGCCAGGTTCCGCCGGAGAGGGCAACGACATTCAGTGGACGGGTCATGAACAGTTCCTTTTTCAACAGTAGTTCATAGCAAGTGAGGTGCAAGGTGTTGAGCAAGAGCTGTACCAACGGCTGCAGGCCTTGATTGGCTTGGGCTGTGGCTCACTGCTGAAAAATGTTGCTGTTGCCTGCCTGGTGATTTGTTGAATGGCTGTTGCCTGGGCAACAGTTGCTTGGCGAACAGTGCCTGGCAGAATTGGAGCTAGTTATAGAGGGTTACTGTTATTCCGTAAATGAACGTATTTCCATATTTATAGATCATAAAGAAATATATGAGGGGGCTATCGGAGGGGGCTTCGGCGGTTGATAGCGACTATCACGGACGGTGATTTTTCACCGAATGACGTCGGGAGTAGCCTGTGTTCATTGACTCGAAACCTCCTTTGCAGAGCCGCCGCCATGAACCGATTCCTCTCCGTTTGCTTATTGATTGTCAGCGCCGTACTCGCCGGCTGTGCGAGCCATCCATCGCCAGAATTACGTCCCTACTCGGCCGAAGAGACCAAGCAATTGGCTCTTGAAGCGCTGAGTCGTCGAGGCTTGTCGTTCGATGAATATCAACAGCAGCGTGCGGCACTGACCGGTCAGCCACAGAAGTCCTTCGGCTTTGATCGCCAAGGTGAAATGAATGCCGAGCGCGACGTCGTACTTCATGGTCGTCCCAGTTGATCGCGTTCTGCGCAGCAAAAAGCCCGAGGCGCCCTTTAAGGACCTCGGGCTTTTTGTTTTCCATGGCGCGACTTCAGCCTGTTAAGCTGAATTTCAGGAGCGTTCCTACGCACATTTACTTAAAGTTGTCCTTCTTTAATGGCATTCGATCCGGTAGACATGACGACCTCTGTTCCGGCCGATGCTCCTGAGACGCCGCTCTCGGGAACCTGCTTTGCGAGTCTTAACTGTCATGAATAAACGTCCTTTGTATTTCGACTACGCCGCCACCACCCCGGTGGACGAGCGGGTCATCCAGGTGATGGTCGAGTGCCTGGGCTTCAACGCCAATTTCGGTAACCCCGCGTCCAGTTCCCACGCTTACGGCCAGGCGGCCCGGCAAACGGTTGAACAGGCGCGTCGCCAGGTGGCCGAGTTGGTGGGCGCACAGCCTGAGCAGATCGTCTGGACCTCCGGCGCCACTGAATCCAACAACCTCGCCATCAAGGGCGTGTTCCAGGCGCGGGGTGTGGCCGGTGGGCATATCATCACCAGCCAGATCGAGCACAAGGCCACGCTGGACACCGCGCGACAGTTGCAGGAAGCCGGCGTAGCCGTGACCTATCTGGTACCCGACGCCGACGGTTTGATCAGCGTCGACGCGGTCAGTGAGGCGTTGCGCGAAGACACCTTCCTGGTTTCGCTGATGCTGGTGAATAACGAACTTGGCACCCTGAATGACATCCCCGGCATCGGCGCGCGGGTGCGTGAACACGGCGCGCTGCTGCATGTGGACGCGGCTCAGGGAGCAGGCAAGGTGGCGATCGATCTGGCGCAATGGCCGGTGGATTTGATGTCGTTTTCTGCGCACAAGTTGTATGGCCCCAAGGGTATCGGCGCGCTGTACGTCGGGCCTCGGGCGCAACAGAAGGTGTTGGCGCAGATTCATGGCGGCGGACACGAGGGCGGCTTGCGCTCCGGCACGTTGGCGACCCACCAGATTGCAGGGATGGGCACGGCATTTTCGCTGGCGGCGCAGTCGTTCACCGAAGAGAAAGCGGTGATCGTCGCGTTGCGGCAACGCCTGCTGGATCAGTTGGCATCGATCGCCGGTGTACGCCTCAATGGCAGTGCCACGCAACGTATTCCCCACACCCTGAGCCTTACGTTCGGCGAAGGTGAGTTCAATGCCGCGGCATTGAGCGCCGGTATCGCTTTTTCAGCGACGTCGGCCTGCAATTCTGCGAGCAATGCACCGTCCCACGTGTTGCTTGCCCTTGGCCATGACGCCCGCTCGGCCGGCCGCACCATTCGCTTGAGTCTGGGGCGGTTCACTACCGAGCAGGATATTGACCAAGCGGTGCTATTGATTAAGGCCGCACTGGCCAGCGCGCCGGCCTTCTGGGCCGTCTGATTTTCACATAACAATTATTAGTGGTTAGCAGGAGACACAATGAGCACGCAGCCTTTGACCCATGGAACGGTTCCCCAGCGCCTGGCGCGCACCCGCGAACTGATGAGCCGCGAGGGCATCCACGCCCTGCTGGTGCCGTCGGCTGACCCGCATTTGTCCGAATACTTGCCGGGTTACTGGCAGGGCCGCCAATGGTTATCGGGTTTCCATGGCTCGGTGGGGACGCTGATTGTCACCGCAGATTTCGCCGGCGTGTGGGCCGACAGCCGTTACTGGGAACAAGCGACCAAGGAGCTCAAGGGCAGCGGCATCGAGCTAGTAAAACTGCAGCCGGGCCAACCTGGACCACTGGAGTGGCTGGCCGAGCAAACTCCGGAAGGCGGTGTGGTGGCGGTGGACGGTGCAGTGATGGCGGTCGCTTCGGCGCGCACCTTGAGCGCCAAGCTGGCAGAACGTGGCGCGCGCTTGCGTACCGATATCGACGTGCTCGATGCGGTTTGGACAGACCGTCCAAGCCTGCCGAACCAGCCGATTTATGCGCATCTGCCACCGCAAGCGACCGTTAGTCGTGGCGAGAAGCTCGCTGCACTGCGCGCCAGTTTGAAAGAGAAGGGCGCCGACTGGCACTTTATCGCGACCCTGGACGACATCGCCTGGTTGTTCAACCTGCGTGGCGGCGACGTTTCATTTAACCCGGTGTTTGTATCGTTTGCGCTGATCAGTCAACAGCAGGCCACGTTGTTCGTGGCGCTGAGTAAAGTCGACGCGGATCTGCGTGCTGTGCTTGGACAGGATGGCGTGGCGTTGCGCGATTACAGCGAGGTCGCGGATGCCTTGCGTGCAGTGCCGTCGGGTGCAGGTTTGCACGTCGACCCTGCCCGCGTAACCGCCGGCTTGCTGGAAAACCTGGATGCTGGCGTCAAGTTGATCGAAGGACTGAATCCGACCACATTGGCCAAATCACGCAAGAGTCTGGCAGACGCCGAGCACATCCGCCGGGCCATGGAGCAGGATGGCGCCGCTCTGTGCGAATTCTTCGCCTGGCTGGACAGTGCGCTGGGCCGTGAGCGCATCACGGAGTTGACCATTGATGAACACCTGACCGCAGCCCGTACCCGTCGCCCCGACTATGTGTCGCTGAGTTTCAACACTATTGCCGCCTTTAACGCCAATGGCGCAATGCCCCATTACCACGCCACCGAGGAAGAGCATGCGGTGATCGAAGGTGATGGCTTGCTGCTGATCGACTCGGGTGGCCAGTACTTGGGCGGCACAACGGATATCACACGCATGGTGCCTATCGGTACGCCGAGTGAGGAGCAGAAACGAGACTGCACCCGGGTACTGAAGGGCGTTATTGCGCTGTCCCGTGCGCATTTCCCGAGGGGGATTCTATCGCCGTTGCTGGATTCCATTGCCCGTGCGCCGATATGGGCTGAAGGTGTGGACTACGGCCACGGTACTGGGCACGGCGTAGGTTATTTCCTCAATGTGCATGAAGGTCCACAAGTGATTGCTTATCAGGCCGCCGCCGCTCCGCAAACGGCGATGCAGCCGGGGATGATCACTTCCATTGAACCGGGTACGTACCGGCCGGGGCGTTGGGGTGTGCGTATCGAGAACCTGGTGCTGAACCGCGAAGCGGGCAAGACCGAGTTTGGTGAGTTTCTGTCGTTTGAAACCCTGACGCTTTGCCCGATCGACACGCGTTGTCTGGAGCCGTCGCTGCTCACCACGGATGAGCGCGAGTGGCTCAACGCGTATCACGCGCAGGTGCGTGAGCGCTTGAGCTCGTTGCTGAGCGGCGCGGGGCTAGAGTGGTTGCAACTGCGTACGGCAGCTATCTGATCTGAAGCAAACGCCGCCTGCGATCTGCTTGCAAGCGGCGTTCAAGGATGAGTGTTAATCGAGAGCTGATTGGGCACGATGAGCAGTCGAGGATGACTGCTCGGGGGCGATTACTTACAGATAACGATCATGCTGCGGCTGGTGTACCCGGCAGGATTGATGCCAAAGGGATAGTCCCCGGGTTCCTCGGAATTGTCACCGGACTTGGCGATGACCCGATATCCCTTGGTACCGCAAGAGTTGGTTGCACTGGTGTAGCACTGGTCCCAGGAGGAGGACAGGCCCGAACAGTTGATATGCAGTCCTCTTTTTCCCCGTTTTACTTCTGTCTTGGTAGTCGCGGCACAGCCAGCAATGGCTACGACCATTAACACTATCAAAATTCGCTTCATTCCCATCCTTAATAGCCACTTCCCAATACTTGAAGCCGGCTCTACTCGCTCTCGAGTGTAGTGTTCGCGCTGTCCTTGTCGAAAAACTCCATGAATGACATTCGTTTAGCGCTTAAACATGGCCTAAATGAGCGGCAAATGCCAGAGGTACATTCAAAGATGATTCAATCCGCTGGAACCAGTGGTTTCGAGTCATTGCGCATCGTCAGCGTCGCGCCTACCGAGGCCAGGATAATGCAGGTAATGGCCAGCCATTGTGCCAGTGATAAGTACTCTTGCAGGAAGAGCAGGCCTGAGAGCGCGCCGAATACGGGTTCGATGCTCATGAGGGTGCCAAAGGTTCGTGCAGGGAGGCGCGTCAGCGCTACCATCTCCAGGGTGTAGGGTAGGGCAGTGGACAGAATGGCGACGCCGATGGCTATTGGAATCAGCGCAGGCGTCAACAAGGCACTGCCAGCGTGGACGATGCCAATGGGCGCGACAAACAGTGCTGCGATCATCACCCCAAGAGCGGCGGTCTGGACGCCGTTGTCGTTACCTGCTTTCTGTCCGAACAGAATGTAGAGTGCCCAGCAGACTCCCGCTCCTAATGCATAGGCTGCGCCAACTAAGTCGATACCATTGCTCGCTTCTCCCATGGGGATCAATAGAAGCAGGCCGACGATTGCGAGGGCAATCCACAGGAAGTCCACCGCCCGGCGCGACGCGTAGATGGCCACTGCAAGAGGTCCCGTGAATTCTAGGGCTACGGCGATGCCCAGGGGCACGCTGCGCAGTGACATATAGAAGAGGAAATTCATGCCGCCCAGGGCCATTCCGTAGATGACCACGGTGCGCAGGGACTTGGCGGTCAGCTTGGCACGCCATGGTCGCAATATGAGCAGCATAATCACACTGGCGAAAATTAGGCGCAGGGTTGTAGTGCCTTGTGCGCCTACAATCGGGAACATGCTCTTGGCCAACGAGGCTCCTGACTGGATGGAAGCCATGGCGATCAGCAGCAGGCCGACAGGAAACAATGCCGAGGCCAGGCTGCGGGGAGAGGTGGTCATTGGGATGTACGTCCGATGTCATATTTGAGTAGCAGAGGCTGCTATGATGCTTAACTACTTGGAATTGAGCAATATATTGCTCAGTGTTGTGCGGGTGGCTGCCTATATAGAAGGATATGAATGTCGGTGGCTACTTGATAGAAAAACCAAATTAAAGGTTGACGTAAAATTCTGGGGGCCTATAATTCGCCCCACTTCCGGCGCAGTCGAAACGGAAAACTCCTTGGTAAACAACGAGTTA
>Ga0302175_10000706_pt1 | contig 10019 bp, 10 predicted proteins | sample I_Fen_N3_3_FD_198791 | JGI IMG/M metagenome (GOLD analysis project Ga0302175, IMG submission 198791) | Peat permafrost microbial communities from Stordalen Mire near Abisko, Sweden - I_Fen_N3_3 | ecosystem: Environmental > Terrestrial > Soil > Wetlands > Permafrost | place: Sweden: Abisko...
GTGGGGAACGCCGCTACGCGATGCGCAGGGTTTGTTCGAGTTGCTTTTACTCGAAGGGTTCCAGGCGGGCCTTTCCTGGATCACCGTTTTACGCAAACGCGAGCATTATCGAAAGGTCTTGTTCGGTTTTGATCCGCAGCGGTTGGCGCAATTGAGCGATGACGAGATCGAAGCGCTGATGCTCGACCCAGGTATCGTGCGCAACCGCCTCAAGCTCAACGCCACCCGGCGCAACGCTGCGGCTTGGCTGGCGCTGGGGGACCCGGTGGGGTTGCTCTGGTCGTTTGTCGGCGGGGTGCCCAAGGTCAACCATTTCAAGGACCGCAGCGAAGTGCCGGCGATTACGCCGGAGGCTGAAGCCATGAGCAAAGCACTCAAGAAAGCCGGTTTCACCTTTGTTGGCCCGACCATCTGTTACGCGTTCATGCAGGCCTCTGGCATGGTCATGGACCACACTCAGGACTGCGACCGTTACGCGGACTTGGTCAACGCCGGTTAGAATGCGCGCTTTGCGCACCACACACGATCAGGAGTGACCTGTGGAAAAGTTTAAAGGCGCCTTGCTGGTAGGCGCTCTTCGGTTGTTTGCCCTGCTGCCATGGCGCGCAGTGCAAGCCGTGGGTTCGGCCATCGGCTGGATCATGTGGAAAACCCCCAATCGATCCCGCGAAACGGTGCGGATCAACCTCTCAAAATGCTTTCCGGACATGGACCCCGCCGCCCGGGAGCGCCTGGTCGGCCAAAGCCTGATGGACATCGGCAAGTCCCTGACTGAAAGCGCCTGCGCCTGGATCTGGCCGGCCCAGCGTTCCATCGACCTAGTGCGTGAAGTCGAAGGCCTGGAAGTGCTGCACGAAGCCCTGGCCTCGGGCAAAGGCGTAGTCGGCATCACCAGCCACCTGGGCAACTGGGAAGTGTTGAACCACTTTTACTGCAACCAGTGCAAACCGATCATTTTTTACCGCCCGCCCAAGCTCAAGGCAGTGGATGAGTTGCTGCGCAAACAGCGCGTGCAGTTGGGCAACCGTGTGGCGGCTTCCACTAAGGAAGGCATCCTCAGTGTGATCAAGGAAGTGCGTAAAGGTGGCCAAGTGGGTATTCCCGCTGACCCGGAGCCGGCGGAATCGGCGGGGATCTTCGTGCCATTCTTTGCAACCCAGGCGCTCACCAGCAAGTTCGTGCCGAATATGCTCGCGGGCCATAAGGCGGTCGGTGTATTCCTGCATGCCCTGCGACTGCCGGATGGTTCGGGCTACAAAGTGATCCTGGAAGCTGCGCCGGAAGACATGTACAGCACCGACACCGCCACGTCTTGCGCCGCGATGAGCAAGGTCGTTGAGCGTTATGTCGGCGCCTACCCGAGCCAGTACATGTGGAGCATGAAGCGCTTCAAGAAACGCCCGCCGGGTGAAGAGCGGTGGTATTGACCCAAAGACAATACAAAACCAAATGTGGGAGGGGCGGTGCGACGATTCGACTTGCCCCTCCCACATTTTCGATCTGCTTAGCTTTGGCGGTCGAGTTTCTTCAGGAACACCGTCATCTCTTTCTCGGCCTGCTTGTCGCCATGGGCCTGGGCCGCTTCAACGCCCTTCTCCCACGCCTGTCGCGCTGCGGAGTTATCACCCTGGCCTAACAGTGCCTTGCCCAACAACTTCCACGCCGCCGAATACTTCGGATCGAACTCGACGCATTTCTGCAAATGCTCCGCCGCCTTGGGGTTGTCCTTCAAATCCAGATAACCCTTGCCCAAGCCGAAGCGCAGCAGCGAATTATCCACACCCTTGGCGAGCATTTTTTCCAGGGATTCGAGCATGTCGGTCACTCCGGTTGATCAGAAAAAGCTCAACCCCACGTGGAACAACTTCTCCACATCGCGGATATGTTTTTTATCCACCAGGAACAGGATCACGTGGTCACCCGTGGCGATCATCGTATCGTCGTGGGCAATGATCACCTCTTCGTCACGAATGATCGCGCCAATGGTTGTGCCCGGCGGCAGGCCGATATCGCGGATGGCTTTGCCGATCACTTTGCTCGACTTCGAATCCCCATGGGCGATCGCCTCAATGGCTTCCGCCGCGCCGCGCCGCAAGGAGTGCACGCTGACGATATCGCCACGGCGTACGTGGGCCAGCAAGGTGCCGATGGTGGCCAACTGCGGGCTGATGGCGATGTCGATATCGCCGCCCTGGATCAGGTCGACATAGGCCGGGTTGTTGATGATGGTCATCACCTTCTTCGCCCCCAGCCGCTTGGCCAGCAGCGACGACATGATGTTGGCTTCGTCATCGTTGGTCAGGGCCAGGAAGATGTCGGCGTCGGCGATGTTCTCTTCCATCAACAGGTCGCGGTCCGAGGCGCTGCCTTGCAGGACGACGGTGCTGTCGAGGGTGTCGGACAAATGCCGGCAGCGCGCCGGATTCATCTCGATGATCTTCACTTGGTAGCGACTCTCGATGGCCTCGGCCAGCCGCTCGCCGATCTGGCCGCCTCCGGCGATAACGATGCGCTTGTAGTTCTCGTCGAGCCGGCGCATTTCGCTCATGACGGCGCGAATATTCGCTTTGGCCGCGATGAAAAACACCTCGTCGTCGGCTTCGATCACTGTATCGCCCTGCGGCAGGATCGGCCGGTCACGCCGAAAAATCGCCGCTACGCGGGTTTCCACATTGGGCATGTGTTCACGCAGTTGGCGCAGTTGTTGGCCGACCAGTGGACCGCCGTAATAGGCCTTCACTGCGACCAATTGGGCTTTGCCACCGGCGAAGTCGATCACCTGCAAGGCGCCCGGGATTTCGATCAGGCGCTTGATGTAGTGGGTCACCACTTGCTCAGGACTGATGAGCACATCTACAGGAATGGCGTCGTTATCGAACAGGCCGGCGCGGGTCAGGTAGGCGGCTTCGCGGACCCGGGCGATCTTGGTCGGGGTGTGGAACAGGGTATGGGCGACTTGGCAGGCGACCATGTTGGTCTCATCGCTGTTGGTCACGGCGACGAGCATGTCGGCATCGTCGGCCCCGGCCTGACGCAGCACCGTAGGAAACGATGCACGACCTTGTACGGTGCGGATATCCAGGCGGTCGCCCAAGTCGCGCAGGCGTTCGCTATCGGTGTCGACCACGGTAATGTCGTTGGCTTCACTGGCCAAATGTTCGGCCAGTGTGCCGCCGACCTGCCCTGCCCCAAGGATGATGATTTTCATCCGGTCACTCCCTCAATAACCATTCAGCCACGCGCGGCGGCGATCTTGATCAGTTTGGCGTAGTAGAAGCCATCGTGTCCGCCTTCTTGCGCGAGCAGTTGGCGACCGTGAGGCTGCTTGATACCGGCCGTCGTGGCGAGATCCAGCTCACGGGCGCCGCTGGTGCGAGCGAGGAAGGCTTCGATCACCTCAGTGTTTTCGGTGGGCAATGTCGAGCAGGTGGCGTAGAGCAGGATGCCGCCGACTTCGAGGGTCGGCCACATCGCGTCCAACAGTTCACCTTGCAGCGCGGCCAGGGCGGCGATGTCGTCGGGTTGGCGTGTGAGCTTGATGTCCGGGTGGCGGCGGATCACACCGGTCGCGGAGCAAGGCGCGTCCAGCAGAATGCGCTGGAACGGTTTGCCGTCCCACCATGCGGCGGTGTCACGGCCGTCGGCGGCGATCAGTTCGGCGCTCAGGCCCAGCCGTGCGAGGTTTTCCCTTACACGCACGAGGCGCTTGGCTTCCAGGTCAACAGCGACGACATCGGCCAAGCCTTTTTCGACTTCCAGGATGTGACATGTCTTACCGCCTGGTGCACAACAAGCGTCCAGCACGCGCTGGCCCGGTGCCAGATCGAGCAGGTCGGCGGCCAGTTGCGCGGCTTCGTCCTGCACACTGATCCAACCCTCGGCAAAGCCCGGCAGGCTGCGTACATCTGCGGCGGCCTCCAGCACGATGCCGTCGGTGCTGTACACGCACGGCGTCGCGTTGATGCCCGCGGCCGTCAGCAATTGCAGGTACGCGTCACGGCTGTGATGGCGACGGTTGACCCGCAGGATCATCGGCGGGTGCGCATTGTTCGCCGCGCAAATGGCTTCCCACTGCTCGGGCCAGAACGCCTTGAGGGATTTTTGCAGCCAGCGCGGGTGGGCGGTGCGCACTACCGGGTCATGTTCCAGCTCCGCCAGCAGCGCCTCGCTTTCGCGTTGGGCACGGCGCAGCACAGCGTTGAGCAGGGCCTTGGCCCAAGGTTTTTTCAGCTTGTCGGCGCATCCGACGGTTTCACCGATGGCGGCGTGGGCCGGCACGCGGGTGTAGAGCAACTGATAAAGCCCTACCAGCAGCAGCGCCTCGACGTCAGCATCGGCCGCCTTGAATGGCTTTTGCAGCAGCTTGGCCGCCAGCGCCGACAAACGAGGTTGCCAACGGGCGGTGCCAAAGGCCAGGTCCTGGGTGAAGCCGCGATCACGGTCTTCGACTTTATCCAACTGCGTGGGCAGTGAACTGTTCAGCGAAGCCTTGCCGTTGAGTACGGCGGCGAGAGCCTTGGCGGCGGCCAGACGTGGGTTCATTGCGCGGCCACCCCAAGTACAGTGCCCAGGGAAAATTTCTCACGACGGCTGTTGAACAAGTCGCTGAAATTCAGCGCCTTGCCGCCGGGCAATTGCAGACGCGTCAGGCACAGCGCCTGTTCACCGCAGGCGACCAACAGGCCTTCCTTGCTGGCGCCGATTATCTCGCCGGGGGCGCCTTTGCCGTCCGCCAAATGGGCAGCCAACACTTTCAAGGCTTCGCCGTTGAGGGTGCTGTGGCAGACCGGCCACGGGTTGAAGGCACGCACCAGCCGTTCCAGCTCCACCGCCGGGCGGCTCCAGTCGATGCGTGCTTCGTCTTTGTTCAATTTGTGGGCGTAGGTGGCCAGGCTATCGTCCTGCACTTCGCCTTCCAGGGTGCCTTCGGCGAGGCCGGCGATGGCTTGGATGACGGCAGTTGGGCCCATTTCGGCCAGGCGGTCGTGCAGGCTGCCGCCAGTGTCTTCGGCGGTGATCGGCGTAACCACTTTGAGCAGCATCGGGCCGGTGTCCAAACCTGCCTCCATGCGCATCACGGTCACACCGCTTTGCGCATCACCGGCTTCCACCGCGCGCTGGATCGGCGCCGCACCGCGCCAGCGTGGCAGCAGCGACGCATGGCTGTTGATGCAACCCAGGCGCGGGATATCCAGCACCACTTGCGGCAGGATCAAGCCGTAAGCCACCACCACCAGTAGGTCAGGATTGAGCGCAGCCAGCTCGGCCTGGGCCTCGGCGTTGCGCAGGGTAGGCGGCTGCAGTACAGGAATGTTGTGCTCAAGCGCCAACTGCTTGACCGGGCTCGGCATCAGTTTTTGCCCGCGACCGGCCGGGCGATCCGGCTGGGTATACACCGCAATGACATCGTGAGGGCTGGCAAGCAGCGCCTTGAGGTGTTCGGCGGCGAATTCAGGGGTGCCGGCAAAAACAATGCGCAATGGCTCGGTCATGGGAAGTCTCGGTTAAAAACAGTCACAAAAGAAAAAGGCTTGCCGCAGCAAGCCTTTGGAAGGAGGGCATCAAGCTTGCTGGCGATGCTTTTTTTCCAGCTTCTTCTTGATCCTGTCGCGCTTGAGCGTGGACAGGTAATCGACAAATAGTTTGCCGTTGAGGTGGTCGCATTCGTGCTGGATGCACACTGCCAGCAGGCCTTCGGCAATCAGCTCGAACGGCTTACCGTCACGGTCCAAGGCTTTGATCTTCACGCGCAGCGGGCGCTCGACGTTCTCGTAGAACTCCGGCACCGACAGGCAGCCTTCCTGATATTCGCCCATCTCTTCGGTCAGTGGTTCGAACTCAGGGTTGATGTACACCATCGGCTCGCTACGGTCTTCCGACAGGTCCATGACCACGACGCGCTGATGCACGTTGACCTGGGTGGCGGCGAGGCCAATGCCCGGGGCTTCATACATTGTTTCAAACATGTCATCGACCAACTGACGAACCTTGTCGTCCACTACGGCCACCGGTTTGGCGATCGTGCGCAGGCGCGAGTCGGGGAATTCGAGGATGTTCAAAATAGCCATAAGCGTAATTGCTGCACATGTGAGGTAAAGGCAAATCGGCGGTGGGATGGACCCATACGGCCGGTGTGAAAGGTTCGAAAGCCGCGAAGGCTCTGGCATTTCACGCGAACGCACATAATAAAGGAGATTCACCCCATGAGGAAATCGCTACTCGTCTTGCTGCTATGGGCCCCGTTCGCCGCAGCCCTGCTTCCCCAACCTGGCTCGCGTCTGGATCAACCGACGCAACAGGCCATTCAGCGGTTTTTATTGCATAACCGTATTCTTGATACGCCTCAGGATCTGGACAATGCGCCTTACATTGTCGCGACCGACGGCGGGCGCGTGCTGGGGGCCAATGGCGAACGTGTGCACGCCAGAGGCGACCTGGATCCGGCCCAGCCAAGCTATGGGATCTTTCGCCGAGGCAAGGTCTACGCCGACCCTCAAACGCAGGAATTGCTGGGTATCAACGCCGATGACATCGGTACCGCGCGCTTTGTGATGGCGGGCGACCTCACCACCCTCGCTGTGCAACGGGTAACTCAGGAGGTACGCCCTGGCGACCGCCTGCTCCGCGCGCAATTGCCTACGGCGCTGGAGCCCGTAAAGTCAGCGCCTTTCATCGAAGGAAAAATCATCGATATCCCCAGGGGCGTCACCCAGATTGGCGTGCTGGACGCCGTCACCCTGAGTAAAGGCCGGCGCGACGGTCTGATGGAGGGTCAACTGCTGACCGTCATTAAAACCGGCGCCACCGTCCGCGACCCGCTCACCGGTGTTCCCACGAAGCTACCCGATGAGTGCGCCGGCACTCTGCTGGTGTTCCGCACCTACGAAAAACTCAGTTATGGCCTGGTTCTCAGCGCCTCACGCCAGTTGGCAGTCATGGACCGTTTCGAGACTGCTGCGCAAACGCAATAAATAGCCTGCTAAATAAGTTACCAACAGAGTTATCCACAGCTTGTTCCGGTCAAGGATGATCAGATGTTTCCGATAAACAGCAGTGAAATTTCCCCTTCAGAACTGGAGGCCCGACTACGCTTGCACAGGCTGCCAGAAGTAGGCCCGAAGCGTTTTAGGTTGTTGATCGAAGCGTTCGGCAGCGCTTCAAAGGCCATCAGCGCGCCTGCCAGTGCCTGGCGTGCACTGGGCTTGCCACCCATCAGCGCAGACGCTCGCCGCAGTCCCGAAATCCGAGATGGCGCCAGTGAGGCATTGGCGTGGTTGAGTCGTCCGGCCCAGCATTTGCTGATGTGGGACCAGCCTGAGTATCCGGCATTACTAGCCCAGATCGACGATGCGCCACCGCTGTTATTCGTCGCTGGCGACCCTTCAATCCTCGAAAAACCTCAACTGGCGATGGTCGGCAGCCGGCGCGCGTCGCGCCCTGGCATGGACACCGCTGCCGCTTTTTCCCGTAGTTTGGCCAGCGCCGGTTTTGTCATCACCAGTGGCCTCGCACTGGGTATCGACGGAGCGGCGCATCAAGCTGCATTGGATGTGGGTGGACACACCATCGGCGTGCTTGGCACTGGCCTGGAAAATGTTTATCCACAGCGCCACCGAAGGCTCGCAGAGGCGATGATTGCCCAGGGCAGCGCAGTGATTTCCGAGTTCCCACTGGACGCTGGGCCTCAGGCGAGCAACTTTCCGCGGCGCAATCGAATCATCAGTGGTCTGTCGCTGGGCGTGCTAGTGGTGGAAGCCAGTGTGGCCAGTGGCTCGCTGATCACCGCGAAGCTGGCGGCCGAGCAAGGCCGGGAGGTGTATGCCATCCCGGGCTCCATCCATCATCCTGGAGCCAAAGGCTGTCATCAGTTGATCCGCGATGGTGCAATGCTGGTGGAAACCATTGAGCACATCCTCGAAGGCTTGCGGGGCTGGCAGGCCTTGTCGCGCCCGGCGCCGATGCCGGTGATCCATCCGCTGGTGGCGTTGCTGCACGCGGCGCCCCACACCAGCGAAGCCCTGGCGATTGCCAGCGGTCGGCCTTTGTCCCAAGTGTTGGCGACCCTCACGGAGCTGGAGCTTGAAGGCCAGGTGATTTGCGAAAGCGGTCGCTGGCTGGCGCGTGGTCAGCTTTTATAGCTGCCGGTTTTTTGGAACTAGGTTTTGTAAAGAAGATCGGTAAACTGCCCAGAGCTTTAGTCCGGAGAATGAGCAATGGTCAACAGGTGGCGTGTGTTGGAAACCGCACGAGAAATTCGCGCAGGCGCGGTGATTGCCTATCCAACCGAGGCGGTATGGGGCTTGGGCTGCGACCCGTGGAATGAAGAAGCAGTCGACCGTTTGCTCGCCATCAAGAATCGCTCGGTGGACAAGGGCCTGATCCTGGTGGCCGACAACATTCGTCAGTTTGATTTTCTCTTCGAAGATTTCCCCCAAGACTGGATCGACCGTATGGCCAGCACCTGGCCAGGGCCGAACACTTGGCTGGTGCCCCATCAGGACTTGCTGCCGGCATGGGTGACCGGTGTGCACGACACGGTCGCGCTACGGGTCACTGACCATCCTCTGGTGCGGGATTTGTGTTCGCTGGTCGGGCCGTTGATTTCCACGTCGGCCAACCCTCAAGGCCGCCCGGCTGCGCGCTCGCGGATTCGCGTGGAGCAGTATTTCCGTGGTCAGGTCGACTTGGTACTGGGTGGCGCCCTCGGCGGGCGCAAGAATCCAAGCCTGATTCGCAATCTGGCAACCGGTGAGGTGGTGCGACCGTCGTAATACTGAGGTGTGGCTGATCGCCGGCAAGGCACCTCCTACAGAGGATTGCGTGCTATTGCCGGCGATAGCGTTCTTAAGCCTTACGGCAACAGGATGGTCGACCCGGTGGTGCGCCGCCCCGACAACTCCGTCTGTGCCTTCGCCGCGTCCGCCAGCGAATACCGCTGGTTGATATCAATGCGCACCTTGCCGCTCTGGATCATCGAAAACAGATCATCCGCCATCGCCTGCAAGTTCGCCGGGTTGTTGGCGTAGGTCGCCAGGGTCGGTCGTGTCACGTACAGCGAGCCCTTGGCCGAGAGTATCCCCAAGTTCACCCCATCCACCGCGCCAGAGGCATTGCCAAAGCTCACCACCAACCCACGGGGCGCCGCGCTGTCCAGGGAAGTCAGCCACGTGTCCTTGCCGACACCGTCGTACACCACTGGGACCTTTTTGCCGTCGGTCAATTCCAGCACGCGCTGTGCGACGTTTTCCTTGCTGTAGTCGATGGTTTCCCAGGCACCGAGGGATTTGGCCAAAGCGGCTTTCTCTGGCGAACTCACGGTACCGATCAACTTCACGCCGAGCGCCTTGGCCCATTGGCAGGCCAGGGAGCCCACGCCACCGGCCGCAGCGTGGAACAGGATGGTCTCGCCGCCCTTAAGTTCATAGGTCTGGCGCAACAGGTACTGCACGGTCAGGCCCTTGAGCATGGCACCGGCGGCTTGTTCGAAGCTGATGTCGTCCGGCAGGTGCACCAGGTTAGCGGCGGGCAGTACGTGCAGTTCGCTGTACGCGCCGAGCGGGCCGCTGCCGTAGGCCACGCGGTCGCCGACCTTGAATTGGGTGACTTCGCTGCCAACCGCGTCAACTACGCCGGCGCCTTCTGCGCCCAGACCGGACGGCAAGGCCGGTGGTGCGTATAGGCCGCTGCGGAAATAGGTGTCGATGAAGTTCAGGCCAATGGCCTCGTTACGCACACGAACCTGCTGCGGGCCCGGCTCCGCCGGCGTGTAGTCCACATATTCAAGTACATCGGGGCCGCCATGGGCGCTGAACTGGATACGTTTGGCCATCTGCACTTCTCCTTGGGTCGAATTCGCGTAGCCCCCTATCGGACTCCTAAGCTTGATCTTCGTCAACTGCGACGGCATAGGGTGCAGTGGTATCCTGTGCGCCCATTTGCCGCCGACGCCCAATGGCTTCGCGTAGCTTTGCCCGATTCAAGGTGATGCCATGACTACCCGCACCGAGGCTGTAAAGGCC
>Ga0302175_10000707_pt1 | contig 9993 bp, 7 predicted proteins | sample I_Fen_N3_3_FD_198791 | JGI IMG/M metagenome (GOLD analysis project Ga0302175, IMG submission 198791) | Peat permafrost microbial communities from Stordalen Mire near Abisko, Sweden - I_Fen_N3_3 | ecosystem: Environmental > Terrestrial > Soil > Wetlands > Permafrost | place: Sweden: Abisko...
CGCAGGGTCGCCAGCAACTGGCCGTTGTTGTCTTTGGCAATGACTTTGCGTAGCGGTTTAAGCAATTCGTCGAGGGCATCATCGTTGCGGTGCCGCCAGAGCATCACCGGCAGCCGATAACGGTTCAGCGTCAGCAACCGCGAGCGCGGCAGCACATCGCGGCCATAAGCCAGCAAGTCACCGACCCGACGATAGCAGCGGCGCAACCCCGGCAGCCCATCGGCCTGCCCGCCCACGGCGATGCGCAGAATGTTCCAGCCCAAGCCATCGAGTTTTTCCAGCAGGCGATCATGCTCGATCGTCTGGCTCGCCGGCCGGCACCACAGCAGCGATGACTTGGCAGAACTGACGCACCAACTGTCGGGGTAACGACTGATCAACCAGGCACTGAGCGCTTCCACGGTTTGTCCCGGCCCATGCTCCAGGCCCAATTCGAACAGGTACGGCACCCGCGTCAGTTGCGGCTTGAGCCCCAGTTGTTGCGCCTCATCGACCAGACGCGGCGAATCCCCGGCGTCGCTCAGCAGCAACGCGAGCAAATCATCGCAACGCTGACGCCGCCATTGCTGTTCGGCCTGCTGATTGCGCTGGCCCACCAGCATCTCGGCGGTCATGCGCACCAGTTCGGCGTAGGTGCGCAGTTGCTCCGGTTCGCCGGTAATGCCCAGCACGCCGATCAGCCGTTGATCGAGCAACAGCGGCAGGTTGATGCCAGGTTGCACGCCTTTAAGATGAATCGCGGTTTGCGCGTCGATTTCCACCACCCGCCCGTTGGCCAGCACCAGTTGCGCACCTTCGTGGCGGGTGTTGATGCGCTCGGGTTCGCCGCTGCCCAGAATCAATCCCTGACTGTCCATGACGTTAACGTTATAGGGCAGGATGGCCATCGCCCGGTCGACGATGTCCTGGGCCAGGTCGTGATCGAGTTCAAACATGGGGGCAGATCCTTGAAAGCGTTGTGGGACGGGTTGTTCACCCGCACAGGCCTTGTTGGCAAACCCTGTGCTCAGGCACAAAGACAATCACCCAAAGGGTGGCCGAGACTCACAGGGCGATCAACGTTACCCTTTGCATCGCAAAAAATCATAATAAAGAGAGAGCCCGCCATGTCACAGAGCGCCGCCGCTACCCAGGCCATCGTTGACGACAAAAACGCCGTCTACAAACGCATTACCCTGCGTTTAATCCCCTTCATTTTCATCTGCTATCTGTTCAACTACCTCGACCGGGTGAACGTTGGATTTGCCAAATTGCAGATGCTCGACGCGCTGAAGTTCAGCGAAACGGTGTACGGCCTCGGGGCCGGGATCTTCTTTATCGGCTACGTGCTGTGCGGCGTACCCAGTAACCTGGCGCTGACCAAATTCGGCCCACGGCGCTGGATTGCGCTGATGATGATCGTCTGGGGCTCGCTCTCGACCTGCCTGCTGTTCGTCACCACGCCGACCGAGTTCTACACCTTGCGCCTGTTCACCGGCGCCGCCGAAGCCGGGTTCTTCCCGGGCGTGGTGCTCTATCTTTCGCAGTGGTTCCCGACCTTCCGCCGTGGCCGCATCATGGCGCTGTTCATGTCCGCCATCCCGGTCTCCGGCCTGCTCGGCAGCCCGTTTTCCGGCTGGATTCTTAACCACTTCGGCGCCGGGCAGGCAGGTTTAGCCGGCTGGCAGTGGATGTTTTTGCTGCAAGGCATCCCAACGGTCATCCTCGGCGCCCTTGCCTACTTCCTGCTCAGCGACAGCTACGCCAATGCCAAGTGGCTGACGCCCCACGAACGCTCGGTGCTGGAAGCCGATCACGCCGAAGACTTGGCCAGCAGGCCGAAAACCACCACCGATTCCCTGGCCGCCGTGTTCAAGAACCCGGCAATCTGGGCCTTTGGTCTGATCTACTTCTGCATCCAGAGCGGTGTTTACGCGATCAACTTCTGGCTGCCGTCGATTATCAAGAACCTCGGTTTCAGCGATAACCTGGTGATCGGCTGGTTGAGTGCGATTCCCTACCTGTTGGCGGCGGTGTTCATGTTGCTGGTCGGTCGTTCGGCGGACCTGCGCAAAGAACGTCGCTGGCACTTGGTGGTGCCCATGTTGATGGGCGCGGTGGGCTTGCTGATTGCGGTGAACTTCGCCACCACGCCGGCCATTGCAATTCTCGGTCTGACCATCGCCACCATGGGCGCCCTTACCGGCCTGCCAATGTTCTGGCCGGTGCCGACGGCCCTGCTCAGCGCGGGCGCGGCGGCCGGTGGTCTGGCGCTGATCAACTCCATGGGGCAGATGGCTGGATTCCTGAGCCCGTATTTGGTGGGTTGGGTCAAGGACAGCACCGGCTCGACCGATGCGGCGTTGTACCTGCTGGCCGGCGTGATTGTCTGCGGGAGCCTGTTGGCGTTGCGGATGACGCGCACGTTGAAGGTTTAGACGGGCAGATCAAAAGATCGCAGCCTGCGGCAGCTCCTACAGGTTATCGCTTACATTGGCGATTTACCGTAGGAGCTGCAGCAGGCTGCGATCTTTTGCTTTTGGGGCTTTTTATCACCGCTGACCCAAGAAGGATTGAGTGGATTTTCCGGTTGCCCCCGATCCCCGTTCTGGTATTTGATTGACGCCTTTCCCATCGGCAAAAGGATTTCGTCATGAGTTACCGCACACTGGGTCATTCGGGTCTGCAGGTGTCCACCCTGACCCTGGGCACGATGATGTTCGGCGAACAGACCAGCACCGAAGATTCCCTGCGGATCATCGACAAGGCCTGGGACCAGGGCATCAATTTCATCGACACCGCCGATGTCTACACCGGCGGCCGTTCCGAAGAAATTGTCGGCGAAGCCATTGCCGGCAACCGTCACGAATGGGTACTCGCCACCAAAGTCGGTTTCGGCCCGGTGGACGGTGTGCCAAACCGCAGCGGTTTGAGCCGCAAGCACCTGTTCAATGGCATCGACGCCAGCCTGACACGCCTGGGCACCGATTATGTCGACATCTATTACCTGCACCGCGAAGACCACAACACCCCGCTGGAAGTGACGATTTCGGCCATCGGCGACCTGATCCGCCAAGGCAAGATCCGTTACTGGGGCCTATCCAACTACCGTGGCTGGCGCATCGCCGAAGTCATTCGCGTGGCCGACAAACTCGGCGTTGACCGCCCGGTGATCAGCCAGCCGCTGTACAACATCGTCAATCGCCAGACCGAAACCGAGCAAATCACCGCCGCGCACGCTTATGGCCTCGGCGTGGTGCCTTATAGCCCGTTGGCGCGCGGCGTGCTGAGCGGCAAATACGCCCCGGACGTCACCCCGGACGCCAACAGCCGCGCCGGCCGTCAGGACAAACGCATCCTCGAAACCGAATGGCGCGTCGAGTCGCTGCGCATTGCCCAGCAGATTCAGCAGTACACCCAGGGTCGCGGCGTCGGCATTGTCGAATTCGCCATCGCCTGGGTGCTGAACAACAGCGCCGTGACCTCCGCCATCGTCGGGCCGCGCACCGAGGAACAGTGGGACGCCTACACCAAGGCGCAAGCGGTGAAAATCACCGCGCAAGATGAGGCGTTTATCGATTCGCTGGTGACGCCGGGGCATTCGTCGACGCCGGGATTTAACGACGTGAGTCACTTCGTGTCGGGCCGTAAACCCCGCAGCTAATGACACCTGCCCCTGTAGGAGCAGAACTTGCTCGCGATAGTGGTCTATCAGCCAATATCAATATTGAATGTGAGGCAGCCATCGCGAGCGAGCTTTGCTCCTACAGACCTGGGTTTGTCGTTCTTGATCAATCGATCAATGTTCTACGCTAAAACCACGTATCCTCCGCACCCCGTTTCACGTTCAACCCCGCGAGGACAGTTTGTCTAAAGGTATCGCTTTATCGGTCACAGCTTCGGTGCTGTTTGCCGTCATGTATTACTACACGTCGTTGCTCACCCCGTTGAGTGGCGTAGAAATTTTCGGCTGGCGGATGCTGCTGACCGTGCCCTGCATGACGGTGTTCATGGTGGTGTCCGGCGAATGGCGACGCTCGGTCGATATCCTCAAACGCCTGAGCGGCGCGCCCAAGCTGTTTGCCGCGCTAGTCGTTTCTGCAACATTGCTGGGCGTGCAACTCTGGCTGTTCATGTGGGCGCCGCTCAATGGTTACAGCCTCGACGTGTCGCTGGGCTATTTCCTGTTGCCGCTGGCGATGGTGCTGACCGGGCGGATCGCTTATGGCGAGCGTTTGTCGTATCTGCAGAAAGTTGCGGTGTTTTTCGCCTCCCTCGGTGTACTTAACGAGTTGTATCAAGTGGGTGGTTTTTCCTGGGCGACCTTACTGGTGGTCATCGGATACCCGACCTACTTCGTTTTGCGCAAGTGGTTGAAGACCGACAACCTCGGCGGTTTGTGGCTGGACATGACCCTGATGCTGCCGGTGGCGTTCTGGTTTGTCTGGGGTGGAGCGCAAGGTTTTGGTGTGTTCGATCAATACCCGTGGCTGTCTCTGTTGATCCCGGTGCTTGGCCTGATCAGTGCTTCGGCGTTGGTGGTCTACATCATCGCCAGCCGCTTGCTGCCGTTCAGCCTGTTCGGCTTGCTGAGTTATGTCGAGCCGGTGCTGTTGCTTGGCGTCGCGTTGCTGCTGGGGGAAAGCATCAAACACGGTGAATGGCTGACCTACATACCAATCTGGCTGGCGGTGGTGGTGCTGGTGTTTGAAGGGTTCAAACATATGGTCCGACAACGCCGCAGGCCGATGTAAACGTAGGAGCGAGGCTTGCCCGCGAAGCTTTTAGCGCCTTCAAGGGCCCCTTCGCGGGCAAGCCTTGCTCCTACGTGCAGCAAAAACGAAAAAGCCCGACCAGCATTGCTGCTGATCGGGCTTTTCTATTTCTGCAACGGCTTACTCGGTAGCGAGCACGCCACGACGAACCTGGTCACGTTCGATGGATTCGAACAGCGCCTTGAAGTTGCCTTCACCGAAACCATCATCGCCTTTGCGCTGGATGAATTCGAAGAACACCGGCCCCATCAGGGTTTCCGAGAAGATCTGCAGTAACAGGCGCTTGTCGCCCGACTCAGACGAACCGTCCAGCAGAATCCCGCGCATTTGCAGTTGATCCACCGGCTCGCCGTGGTTCGGCAAACGGCCTTCGAGCATTTCGTAGTAGGTTTCCGGTGGCGCGGTCATGAAGCGCATGCCGATTTTCTTCAGGCGATCCCAGGTGTCGATCAGGTTGTCGCTGAGGAACGCGACGTGCTGGATGCCTTCGCCGTTGAACTGCATCAGGAACTCTTCGATCTGACCGGCGCCCTTGGACGATTCTTCGTTCAACGGGATGCGGATCATGCCATCCGGCGCGGTCATGGCCTTGGAGGTCAGGCCGGTGTATTCACCCTTGATGTCGAAGTAACGGATTTCACGGAAGTTGAACAGCTTCTCGTAGAAGTTGGCCCAGTAGGCCATGCGACCGCGATACACGTTGTGGGTCAGGTGATCGATGATCTTCAGGCCCGCCCCTTCCGGGTTGCGGTCAACGCCTTCGATGAACACGAAGTCGATGTCGTAGATCGAGCTGCCTTCACCGAAACGGTCGATCAGGTACAGCGGCGCGCCGCCGATGCCTTTGATCGCCGGCAGGTTCAGTTCCATCGGGCCGGTTTCGATGTGGATCGGCTGGGCGCCGAGTTCGAGGGCACGGTTGTAGGCTTTTTGCGAATCCTTGACGCGGAACGCCATGCCGCACACCGACGGGCCATGCTCGGCCGCGAAGTAGGAAGCGACGCTGTGGGGTTCGTTGTTGAGGATCAGGTTGATCTGGCCCTGACGATACAGGTGCACGTCTTTGGAACGGTGGGTCGCGACCTTGGTGAAGCCCATGATCTCGAAGATCGGCTCAAGCGTGTTCGGGGTCGGCGATGCGAACTCAATGAATTCAAAGCCCATCAGGCCCATTGGGTTTTCGTATAAATCTGCCATGGTTGGCGCCTCATCATCATTTTTAGAATTAACGGATCGTTAGTTGCTAGCAATGCTGAGACTGGCGGGTGGCGCGCAGGAGATGCCCCTCACGCTGCGGGCGAGGAAGTCACCGTAGATCAATTGAAACCCGAAACTCTTCATTGTCGACCCAAGGCTCTTGCGGGCGAGGCTTCTGCTGCCAGAAGACGTTTATTATTGTATGCGTAACCCGATTCTACACAGCGTAAAACGGTTTGTCCGCCTTCTGTATCAAATCCCCTTTTTCGTGGCCGGTGCAAGCAGTTTGTTGCACAGGTAAATCCCCGCCAGAATCAGCCCGCCCCCCAGGCACATGGGCAACGTCAGCTGTTCGTCCAACAGCAACGCACCGAGGATCACGGCGGTCAGCGGATTCAACGCGATGAACACGCCGGAGCGGGTCGCGCCGATTTTGCGCAGGCCGTCGTAATAGCCGATATAGGCCAGTGCCGAGCCTAGAATGCCGAGGTACATCAGGCTCAACCATTGCTGCAGGCCCAGGCTGAGGAGCGCATCGACACGCAACTCGCCCCGCACGGCGCTGGCCAGCCACAGCATCGCAGTGCCCAGCAAAATCGAGTACATCACCGTTTGCACCGGCCCCAATGCGTCATTCAGGCTTTTGGAAAACAGTGAGTAAATACCCCAACTCAGCACACAGCCGAAGATCAGCAGATCGCCGATCCAAGCGTGCGCGTTGGCCGCCAGCAACTGCGGGTTACGGCTGACAATCACCGTTCCAGCCCCGGCAATACAGATCACGATCCCGGCCACTTTTGCCCGATTCAAGCGCTCCCTGAACAACAACCATGACGCCAAGCCAATCACTGCCGGATTCAACGCCACGATCAACGACGCCCGGGAAGCGTTGATGTAATGCAGCCCGTAGAAGAAGCACAGGTTATAGAAAAAAATCCCGAAGAAGCCCAACAACGCCAATTGCAGCCATTGGCCGAGGCTTGGCCTTATCAGGGGCACACGGGCCAGCCCCGCAAACAACAGCAACGCCACACTGGCGAGTAAAAATCTGAGACTGGCAGCAAACAATGGGCTGAGGCCTTCGGCCAGGAAACGCCCGGCTACAAAGGTCCCGCCCCAGATCATGGTGACGGCCGCCAACTTCAGATACACCGGCACATCCGAGGTGTTTGTCAGGTTTTGCTCATCGCTATTCATAAGTCACCGGAAGATCAGATGCCGTATCATCGGGCTAATGTCCGATCATCGTAAAATGAGTAAAAGCTCATGACCCTGACCCAACTGGAAATCTTCTCCCTGGTGGCCGAACTGCGTGGCTTCACCGCGGCGGCCAATCGCCTGGGGATCACGCAGTCGGCGGTTTCCCACGCGCTCAAATCGCTGGAACAAGAGTTGGGCGTCGACTTGCTGCGTCGGCATCAGTCCCAGGTCGAGCTCAGTGACATCGGTCAACAGCTACTGTTGCGCGCCCGGGCGATGCTCGGACTGGCCAACACGTTGCGCCAGGAAGCGGCCGATGCCCGGGGAATGAAGCGCGGCACGCTGCGCATCGGTTCATTCGGCCCGACCTCCTCGATCAAACTGTTGCCGAAGATCCTCCAGCATTACCAAGCAGCGCATCCCGGGATCGAAGTGCATATCGACGAAGGCCCCGACCGGCAGGTGATCCAATGGCTCGAAGAGCGGCGCATCGACATCGGTTTTGTGGTGCTGCCCGAGGAACGATTCGACACCTTTGCCTTGCTTGAGGATCAGATGGTCGCGCTGCTGCCTGTTGATCATCCGCTGACGGCGCGCGACAGCCTGAGGTTGAGTGACTTGTGCCACGACCCGTTTGTGCTGACCGAAGCCGGTTCTTCCGAGCTGGTTTCCCGGTTGTTCAGCGCCGCCAGACTGAAGCCGAACATCCGTTTTCGCTGCTCGCAACTGCTCAGCACTCTGGACACCGTCGGCCGTGGCGATGCGTTGACGGTCGTGGCCGAAAGTTCGTTGCCCGACGAACAGGATCGTCGCTATGTGAAAAGACCGCTGCTGCCAGCCGTTAAACGCCAGGTCGGGTTGGCAGTGCTGGACCAGCGCCAGTCTTCGCCGGCGACACTGGCGTTTATCAAGTTGGCGACAAGTCTGTAAGGCGGTTGAGCAGCGTAAGCGCAAACGGGCATCTATCATGGCCAGTGAGTGAACTCTTTTTGGCAAGCCACACGTGACGTTGCCAGCATTTGAGAGCCCTATTTCTTCTTATCAGGTTTCGCAAATGCCGCTAACCGTCAAATCCCGCCGCTCGCGCCGCACCCGGATGGCCGTCACTGTTTTGAGCGCAGTGCTGCCGGTGCTTCTGGGATTTTCCATCCTCTACATGCAAGCCGAACGCGCACTGAAACAAAGTACCGAACAAACCGCCGACGAAGCCCTGCGCCAGTTCAATCTGATGCTCGACAACACCGCCGAGGCCGCGCGCGTGCTGCTGCCATTGGCCGGCGATAGCTGCAACGACGCCAAACTGGCCTTGCGTGAACAAGTCACTCGCCGGCCCTTCGTGCGCTCGACCAACCTGGTGTACGACAACATGATCTATTGCAGTTCGCTGTTTGGTGACTATCAGGAGAAGGTCAACCCCGGCGACTACACCAAGGGCCAGTTGTGGCTGATGAGCGGCAACCCGGTGACGCCCGACACGGCGTTGCTGGTGTATCGCCTCAGCGACGAAAAAAAGGGCGCGCTGACCACCCTCGACGGTTATCACCTGAGCAACGTGCTACGGCTGATCGGGCGCCAGACTGCGCTGCTGCTGGAAGTCGGCAATAACTGGCTGTCCGCCGACGGCAAAGTCCATGACGGCGCTCTGCCCGCCTTGCCGGTGGCGCAAAGCACCCGGGTATCCGAACCCTATGCCTTTACCGTGGCCGCCGGTTTCCCCGAGGGCGAAACCTGGCGCTACATGCGCCTCGAATACCCGCCGTTATTCAGTCTGCTGATCTTTTTTGGCGTGGTTTCGGGCTCGATCGGGCATTTTCTGCAGAAGCGTGCCTCATCGCCCAGCGTCGAATTGCAGCGCGCGCTGGAGGCTGGGGAGTTCATTCCGTACTTTCAACCGGTGGTGCACGGAGACACTAAAAGGTGGAGCGGCGCCGAAGTGTTGATGCGCTGGAAGCACCCTAAGGAAGGCCTGGTGCGGCCGGACCTGTTTATCCCGTTTGCCGAGCACTCGGGGCTGATCGTGCCGATGACCCGCGCATTGATGCGCCAGACCGCTGCGTTGCTGGGGCCGGTTTCGGCGTCGTTCGACGGGGCGTTTCATATCGGTATCAACATCACTGCCAGCCACTGCCAGGATCTGGAACTGGTAGAGGATTGTCGCGAGTTTCTCCGTGCCTTCGCACCCGGCAGCATCAGCCTGGTGCTGGAGTTGACCGAGCGTGAACTGATCGAACCCACGGCCATCACTCATCAATTGTTCGAACAACTTCATGGGTTGGAGGTGATGATTGCGATCGATGACTTTGGGACCGGCCATTCAAGCCTGGGTTATCTGCGTCAGTTCAATGTGGATTTCCTGAAAATCGATCAGAGTTTCGTCGCCATGATCGGCGCCGATGCCCTCTCCGGGCACATTCTGGACAGCATCATCGAACTTTCGGCCAAGCTGGACTTGGGAATTGTTGCTGAAGGTGTGGAAACTCAGGAGCAAAGCGATTACCTGACGGCCCACCAGGTGAACTTTCTGCAAGGCTACCTGTTTGGCCGGCCGATGCCTGGCGCCGACTTCATTAATGCATTAAGTCACCATTAACTCATCGGTCAAATAACGAAACCTTGCACCAAATTGAATCAAAAGACTGCTGTTGTTACATGAAGAAAAAGACAGGATTTACTCTTGGGCAATTAACTACTACAATTTTTCTTGCCTGTGCAAGATTGGCAGGTGAGCCATTATCACCGAGTCGCTTCAAGGCTCTTGGCTTATAGCTTTGTTTGCGGTTGGTATCAGCCAAACACACTATTGGAGTAAAGATATTGTCCAGACTCGCTGAATTTCGTGCAG
>Ga0302175_10000708_pt1 | contig 9988 bp, 8 predicted proteins | sample I_Fen_N3_3_FD_198791 | JGI IMG/M metagenome (GOLD analysis project Ga0302175, IMG submission 198791) | Peat permafrost microbial communities from Stordalen Mire near Abisko, Sweden - I_Fen_N3_3 | ecosystem: Environmental > Terrestrial > Soil > Wetlands > Permafrost | place: Sweden: Abisko...
AGATAAGCGCCATCACCCCGACGGTTAAACACGCCACGATGGCCAATTCTGAATGATGCTCCTCTGGATCAGCGCTGCCATTGGCTCAGTGATGCTCGCCGCGCTTATTGCGCTCGCCGGCCGCCTATTTGCCCTGCAACGACAATTGACCGAATGCCGTGCGCTGATTGCCTGCCTGTCCACGGGGCAAAACATTCATCTGGACGGCGACGCCGAACGCTTCAAACGCAGCCAATACTTCGCGCGCATCGGCACCTGGGACTGGGACGTGGACACCGACAAGCTCTACTGGTCGGAAGCGATCTACGGCATGTTCGGGTTCAAGGTCGGCGAAGTCACGCCCTCCTACGCCTTGTTCTGCTCCTGCGTGCACCCGGACGACCGGGCCAAGGTCCGCGCCGGCGAATTGCGCTGCCTGGAAACCGGCGAAAACCATGATGAGGAATACCGCGTGGTCTGGGCCGACGGCACCCTCCGCTGGTTGCGCGAGACCGGCAATGTGGTGAAGAACGACCAGGACGCGACGATCAAAATGATGGGGGTGGTACGCGACATCACCGAAGAAAAAGCTTCCGCCAGTTACCTGCAACACCTGGCCCACTACGACCCGCTGACCGGCCTGCCCAATCGCCTGGTGCTCGAAGAACGCCTGTCCGAAGCGCTGGAACAGGCCCGCATAACCGCCACACGGGTGGCGTTGGTGTTTGTCGATCTCAACGGTTTCAAGGCGATCAACGACCATTACGGCCACGCGGCCGGCGACCGGGTGCTGGTCACCACCGCCACGCGCCTGAAGAGAGTCCTGCGTTCAACCGACACCGTCGCACGGATTGGCGGTGACGAGTTCGTGGTGATCCTTCAAGGCCTGTCCCCAGGCATCAACCTGCAAGACGAAGCCCGCAGCATCTGTCAGAAAATCTTCGTCGAGCTCTCGCCACCCGTGACGATTGGCAATGACCAGCGCCACATCGGCACCAGCCTCGGGGTCGCGGTGTTCCCGGATCACGCCCCGAGCATGGACCGGCTGCTTCATATTGCGGATCTGGCGATGTATGAGGCCAAGCGCAGTGGCAATAATCAGTATCGGTTGGGGACGAACAGTGCGGCCCGCGTGCACAGCGAATAGCTGTTGGCCCCCCCCTGATAGTCAAGAGCGCAAAAAAAACTGCGGCGAGGCAGTCACTCCCTGACGTTTGATCGGCGGTTTAACGCTCCACTGGCGTCACATCCACAATCGTCGCGTTAGTAATCTTGACCATCATGTACTTGTCATTGATCTGCACCCACTGCGCGTCAGCCGACGGCGCTTTCAGGCCTCTCTCCTTCCAGTTTTTCACGGCTTTTTCGCTGCGCTGATACATGTCCGGCGCTCGGTCGCCTTTCACCAGGCTGCGGCTGTTGTTGACGCCGGGCTGGACGGTTTTCTGCGGGGTTTCATCAGCCTGGACGAGCGGGCTGATAGCGGCAATGCCAGCGACAAGGGCGAGGCTGGCGATAAGGGTTTTGCTGTTCATCGGTGAACCTCCTGGGTTGTCGTGGTACTGAGTTCCGACTGCGCGGGTAGCGAATCATTCCTTACTGTAGCGATGATTTTGCGACGCACTGTACGGGAGGCATTGCATCGGCTGGGCGTAGGCTGCGAAAAAACCTGCGGGATTCGCCATGCACATCGCCATTCTGACCTTTGACGGTTTCAACGAGCTGGATTCGCTGATCGCCTACGGCATGCTCAGCCGGATTTCCCTGATGGGGGATAAGGACTGGCGGGTGAGCATTGCGTCACCGACGCCTCGGGTGACGTCGATGAACGGGCTGACCATCGATTCGCACATCGATTTGCAGCAAGCCTGCACCGCCGACGCGGTGCTGTTCGGCAGTGGCATGAAGACCCGTGAAGTGGCCAACGACCCGAGCATCATGGATCAACTGAAGTTCGACGCAACGCGGCAATTGCTGGGTTCGCAATGCTCCGGCACGTTCCTGCTGGCCAAGCTTGGGCTGCTCGGCGATGCCCCCGCCTGCACCGACACCACCAGCAAACCCTGGGTGCAGGCGGCCGGGGCGAATATCGTCAATCAAGCGTTCTACGCCAACGGCAACATCGCCACGGCCGGTGGATGTTTGTCGGCGCAGTACTTGTCGGCCTGGCTGCTGGCCCGGCTCAAGGGCACCGAAACAGCGCGGGAAGTGCTGCACTATTTCGCGCCGGTGGGTGAGAAGGAAGAGTATGTAGAGCGAGCGCTGTCGCATATCCAGGCCTGAAATATCGCTACACGAGCAGCAAGAAGCGGTCAGGCACAAGGATTTCAGCTAACATCCCGCGCTCAAACCCGCTCGTTGATAAGGACATCACATGGCAGCTAGCAACGCCGTTCTTCTGGTCCTCCTGGCCCTTTTCATTCTCTATGCCGTTGGCGTGTTCAATGCCTTGGTCGCTCGCAAAAACCAATTCAAGAATGCCTTTGCGCAACTTGAGGTTCAGCTCAAACGTCGTTATGACCTCATCCCCAATCTGGTAGCAACCGCCAAGGGCTATATGACCCATGAGCGCGAAACCCTTGAGGCCGTGATTGCTGCGCGCAACGGCGCAATCGCCGGATTGCAGGCGGCCCGGTCGCAACCGGGCGATTCGGCCAACATCGCCCGACTGAGCCAGGCAGACGGCGCGCTGAACAGTGCCATGGGCCGCCTTAACATCACCATGGAAGCCTATCCCGACCTCAAGTCCTCGCAAAACATGCAGCAACTCAGTGAAGAGTTGAGCAGCACCGAAAACAAAGTGGCCTTCGCCCGCCAGGCGTTCAACGATGCGGTCATGACCTATAACACCCTCAAGCAGAGCTTCCCGGCGTTACTGCTGGCCAAACTCTTCGGCCATGGCGCCGACGCCAGTCTGCTCGAATTTGCCGACAGCGCAACGATTCAGGATGCACCCAAGGTTTCGTTCTGAAACCCTTTGCCCACGGATGGCCCCATGAATTTCTTTGAACAACAACGCAAGGCCAGGCGCCGGACGGTACTGCTGATCTTTCTGATGATCCTTGCAGTGTTCAGCCTGATCATCATTTCCAGCGTGTTGATGACCGTGCCGGTTACCGATGGCAACGGCCACACCCTCATGGACCTGGAGATGAGTTGGCGGCTTATCACCATTGTTTCAGCGGTGGTGGTGAGCATTGTGCTGTTTGGCAGCCTGGCGAAACATTCCGAGCTGTCGGCGGGGGGCAAAGTGGTTGCGCGACGCCTCGGCGGGCGCCTGATCAACCACAGTGCGCAGACGCTGGAAGAACAGCGTTTGGTCAATGTGGTTGAGGAAATGGCCCTCGCCTCGGGCACCGTCGTGCCGTCGGTGTACCTGCTGCCTGATCATGGCATCAACGCCTTCGCCGCCGGTTTCACGCCTCAGGATGCGGTCATCGGCGTGACGCAGGGCGCGATAACCCTGCTGACCCGCGAAGAGCTGCAAGGCGTCATTGCTCATGAATTCAGCCATATCTACAACGGCGACATGCGCCTCAATACCCGCCTGGTGGCCATCGTCCACGGCATTCTGGTGCTCGGGCTGACAGGCAGTTTCATCTTGCGTGGCATGGACCGCGTCCGCGATACCCCGGCCAATCGCTTCCAACTCACCGTCCTCCCCGTTCTGATTGGCTTCGTGCTGTGCATCGTGGGGTTTGCCGGTACGTTCTTTGGCAATCTGATCAAAGCGGCAGTCAGCCGGCAACGTGAGTTCCTGGCCGATGCGACGGCGGTGCAATTCACCCGCAACCCGCAGAGCATCGCCGGGGCACTGAAAAAAATCGGCGGCTATGAACTGGGGGCGACAATCAACGCCGCCCGCGCCGCAGAGTTCAGTCATCTGTATTTCGGCTCGGGCACCTCGTCGCTGGGGGATGACTTATTGGCCACCCATCCAGACCTGAGTGACCGCATTCGGCGGATCGATGCGCAATGGGATGGCAATTTTCCGACCATCGCTGCACCCGAACTGGCCACCCCTGAGGCCAGCACCGTCTCACCGATGCTGGATGCGTTCAGCGGTGTGCCCGCCGCTGCCACGGCAGTGCTTTACGACGTGAGCGCCATCCAGGCTTCGGTTGCAACCATCGGTTCTGCGCGACCCGAACATTTGACCGAAGCTCGCCGCATGCTGGACGACATTGCGCAGACACTCAAACTGGCGGCCCGCAGCGCTGACGGCGCCCAAGCCTTGATTTACGGTTTGTTGTTATCCCGCTCGACGTCCCTGCTGGCGATTCAATTGGAGACGCTGCAATCGAATATCGACAGCTCGGTGTTCAACATGCTGAGCCTGTTGCGCGAACCGCTGTTGACCCTAGACCCGGGGCTGCGCCTGCCGCTGGTGGACCTGGCGATCCCCAGCCTCAAACTATTGGGCAAAAAACCCTTTGCGGCGGTGAAGCGCAATCTGAATCAGTTGATTGAGGCCGATAACGAAACCGAATTGCTGGAATGGACCTTGTTGCGAATCGTCGAGCTCAATGTCGAAGGCGCGCCGCCAGTGCAATTCAAGTTCGGGCTATTCCAGTGTGCCGAGGAGTTGATGGTTTTGCTGACCAACCTCGCGCGTACCGGTCAGCCAGGCCCGGAGGACGCCGCGCGGGCCGTTGAATATGCGTGGGAAGGCTTGGAGTTCGAGCGTCCCGAAGAACTGCCGCCCGAGCTGGAAGATCTGGCCGGCCTGGAAGCGGCGCTCAAGCGCTTGCGTCATCTCATGCCGGACGAACGGCCCGCACTGTTAAACGCCATGGTGCGCTGCATTGTGCATGACGGAACCGTGTCGGTCGCCGAAGCGGAACTGATGCGTGCTGTGGCCGATTTGCTGGATTGCCCGCTACCGCCGTTGTTGGCGGCACAAAGGCAGGTAGCCGCTGATGCCTCAGCAATCGAACAACCGATGGCCACGGCCTGACCACAATCCTTTGGCGAGCGGTGTATTGATCCACTTCACGCATCAATACATGCCAACTATGCAATTAACATATCGATGCCCCTGGCCCACTATCCGCCCCAATAAGAACCGTGCGCCGCCCCCACGCAGCGCACGTCATAAAAGCGGTGGAGTACAGGTCAATGACAGCATCAATCCCTTCCGGTCGCTCCCGGGCCAGTGCGATTTTCCGAGTCACCTCGGGCAACTTTCTGGAACAGTTCGACTTCTTCCTTTTCGGCTTCTACGCCACACAGATCGCCGCCGTATTCTTCCCGGCCAGCAGCGAATTCGCCTCCCTGATGATGACCTTCGCAGTGTTCGGCGCCGGGTTCCTGATGCGTCCGCTCGGCGCCGTGGTGCTGGGGGCGTACATCGATGATGTGGGCCGGCGCAAAGGCTTGATCGTGACGTTGTCGATCATGGCCAGCGGCACGATTCTGATAGTGCTGGTGCCCGGTTACGAGACCATCGGCTTGTTCGCCCCGGCCCTCGTGCTGATCGGCCGCTTGCTGCAAGGCTTCTCGGCCGGCGCGGAAATGGGCGGCGTCTCGGTGTACCTTTCGGAGATTGCCACCCCAGGCAACAAGGGCTTCTTCACCAGTTGGCAGTCGGCCAGCCAGCAAGTGGCGATTATCGTCGCGGCAGCGCTGGGCTACGGGCTGAACCAATGGATGGCGCCGACGATGATTGCCGATTGGGGCTGGCGGATTCCGTTCTTCGTCGGCTGCATGATCGTGCCGTTCATCTTTTTCCTGCGCCGCAACCTCGAAGAAACCGAAGAATTCGCCGCGCGCAAACACCGTCCGAGCATGGGCGAGGTGTTCCGCACCCTGGCGCAAAACTGGGGGATCGTGCTCGGCGGAATGATGATGGTCGCCCTGACCACCACCGCGTTTTACCTGATCACCGTGTACGCGCCGACCTTCGGTAAAACCGTGCTGCACCTGAGCACGTCCGATGCGTTGCTGGTGACGCTGCTGGTGGGTGTGTCGAACTTCTTCTGGCTGCCGATTGGCGGTGCCTTGTCGGACCGCATCGGCCGGCGCCCGGTGCTGATCGCCATGGCGCTGCTGACCCTGGCCACGGCCTATCCGGCGCTGACGTATCTGGTGAACGCGCCGAGTTTCCTCAACATGCTGCTGGTGTTGTTGTGGCTGTCGTTCATTTATGGCTTGTACAACGGCGCGATGGTCGCCGCGCTCACCGAAATCATGCCGGTGGAAGTGCGAGTGGCCGGGTTCTCCCTGGCATACAGCCTGGCGACGGCGGTATTTGGCGGGTTTACCCCGGCGATGTCGACCTTCCTTATCCAGTACACCGGCGACAAGGCTGCGCCGGGTTACTGGATGAGTTTTGCGGCGCTGTGTGCCCTGTGCGCGACGCTGTTTCTCTATCGTCGCTCCACCGGGCGCCTGCAACCGGCCGTGTCGTGACTGACCTTTGACTGCGAGACTTATTCGATGAAAAAGCTTTTCAACTACGCCGCCCTGCTGCTCATCGCTGGTTTAAGCGCTGCTGCCCAGGCCGAAGAGATCCACGTGATGACTTCCGGCGGTTTTACCGCTGCCTACAAAATCCTCGGCCCGGCATTCGCCAAGTCCACCGGCAACACCCTCGACACCGCCCTCGGCCCGTCGATGGGCAAAGCGCCAGAAGCGATCCCCAATCGCCTGGCGCGCGGTGAACACGCCGACGTGGTGATCATGGTCGGCTACGCGTTGGACGACCTGATCAAACAAGGCAAAGTCGACCCCGCGTCACGGGTGGAACTGGCGGATTCGCGGATCGGCCTGGTGGTGCGCGAAGGCGCGGTAAAACCCGATATCAGCTCCGTGGAAGGCTTGAAAAAAACCCTGCTCGATGCGCAATCGGTGGCCTACTCCGACAGCGCCAGCGGTGTGTACATCGAGGAGCAGTTATTCAAAAAACTCGGCATTGAGGACCAGCTCAAGCCGAAGTCGAAGATGATTCCGAAGATCCCCGTGGGCTCGGTGGTTGCTACCGGCGACTATCAACTGGGCTTCCAGCAGGTCAGCGAATTGCTGCCGGTGCCGGGGGTGAGTTTTGTGGCGAAGATTCCGGAGTTGGTGCAGTCGGTGACGCGTTTTGCCGCCGGCATTCCGGTGGGCGCGCAACACCCGGCACAAGCCAAGGCGTTGCTGGAGTACCTGGCCTCCCCGGCTGTTCAGCCGCAGGTGCGAGCCACCGGGCTGGATTCGGTCAGCCGCTGACCGGCTGCACTTTCATTTCCACCACCAGCCGTTCCAGCTCCAAGGCTGCCGGGGTCAAGGTGCGACCCCGGCGCTTGATCAGCCCGACACTGCGCATCACCTGCGGATCGGTCAGCGGCACCCGCGTCAGGATCGGGTGATCCTCCGCCGGCATCGCCATCAACGGCACCGCCGCCACGCCTAATCCCGCCTCTACCAAGCCGATCATCGTCGTGACGTGACGGGTTTCGCAGATGCTCGGCCGTTGCGGCACCACGCCGGCCAGCGCTTGATCGAGCAAAAAACGATTGCCCGAGGTCTTGTCGAGGGAGATGTAGTCCTGCCGGTAAAACTCGTCCCAGGTCACGCTGCTGCGCCCGGCCAACGGGTGATCGCGGCGACAGGCCACCACATACCCTTCCTGCACCAACGGTTCGAAATCGACCTCGGCCTCCAGCGTACCCATGAAACTCAACCCGAAATCCGCCTCGCCGTTGACCACTGCACTGAGTACGTCGTGGGCGCTGGAATCGAGGACCTTGACCTTGATCCGGGGAAATTGCCGATGGTAATGGGCGATCACACGCGGCATGAAGTAATAGGCGGCTGACGGCACGCAAGCGACGGTGACGTGGCCGAGCCGGGTCGAGGCGACCTCGCTGATGCCGAGCAGCGCCACATCCAGGTCATCCAGCAAGCGCTCGACGCTGGGAATGAAGCCGCGCCCGGCCTGAGTCAGGCTGACCTTGCGGGTGGTGCGCTCGAACAGCTTCACACCCAGGGCATCTTCGAGTTTTTCGATGCGTCGGCTCAGAGCTGGCTGGGAAATGCGCACGGTGTCGGCGGCCTTGCGAAAACTGCCCTGCTCGACCACGGCGCGAAAGGCTTGCAGGTCGTTCAGGTCGAAATTGATGGCCATGGTGCGCACTCGGGGGACAGGCAGATTGATCAGCTTATCCTATGAATGTAACCAATTGATGCGAAATGTAACAACTGCGCTGTAACGCTTTGCTGACGCATCCGGTTACAGCCTTTATCCTTGGCACCCTCGCCGTACCGAGTCTTTGGAGTTTCGTCATGCCCCATGAAGGCAACCTGTTGCAAGCCGCTGTCGTTTTTCTGTTCGCGGCGGTGCTCACCGTGCCTTTGGCCAAACGCCTGCAATTGGGCGCAGTACTCGGTTATCTGTTTGCCGGGGTGATCATCGGCCCGTCCGTGCTGGGCTTGATCGGCAACCCGCAAAGCGTCAGCCATATCTCCGAGCTTGGGGTGGTGCTGCTGCTGTTTATCATCGGCCTGGAGTTGTCGCCGCGACGTTTATGGGTGATGCGCAAATCGGTGTTTGGCGTCGGTCTGGCCCAAGTGCTGTTGACCGGTTCGGTGATCGGCGTGCTGGCGTTGTTCGTGTTTGGCCAGTCGCTGAACAGCGCGATTGTGCTGGGCTTGGGCCTGGCGCTGTCCTCCACCGCGTTTGGCCTGCAAAGCCTGGCTGAGCGCAAGGAACTGACCAGCCCCCACGGGCGGCTGGCGTTCGCGATTCTGCTGTTCCAGGACATTGCCGCGATCCCGTTGATCGCCATGGTGCCGCTGCTGGCCGGCGGTGATCACACCACCAGTGCCGCCGACGATTTGAATCACGGTTTGCGGGTATTGGGCAGCATTGCGGTGGTGGTGATCGGCGGGCGATATCTGCTGCGACCGGTGTTCCGGGTGGTGGCCAAGACCGGTTTGCCGGAAGTCTCCACCGCCACCGCGTTGCTGGTGGTGATCGGTACCGCGTGGTTGATGGACCTGGTCGGTGTGTCGATGGCACTCGGTGCGTTCCTCGCCGGGTTGCTGTTGGCGGACTCCGAATACCGTCATGAACTGGAAGCGCAGATCGAGCCGTTCAAGGGTTTGCTGCTGGGGCTGTTCTTTATCAGCGTCGGCATGGGCGCCAACCTGAGTCTGCTGCTGAGCGCGCCGATCACCGTACTGGGGCTGACCCTGCTGCTGATCGCGATCAAGCTGCCGCTGCTGTTTGTGGTCGGGCGGCTCGCGGGTGGGGTGGGCAAAGTCAGCGCGATTCGCCTCGGCATCGTGCTCGCGGCCGGTGGTGAGTTTGCGTTTGTGGTGTTCAAGATCGGTCGCGACCAGGGCTTGTTCGAACCGCGTCTGTACGACTTGCTGGTGCTGACGATTACCTTGTCCATGGCGGTGACGCCGCTGTTGTTGCTGCTGTGCGCGCGGCTGTACACGCCCAAGGTGCAACCGGTGGTGGTGCCGGAGAAATTCCGCGACATCGACACCGACGCGCCGCGTGTGGTGATCGCCGGCATGGGCCGGATGGGCCAGATCGTGGCGCGGATTCTGCGGGCGCAGAACATCAAATTCGTGGCGCTGGATACGTCGGTGGAAACCATCGAACTGTCCCGCAGCTTTGGCGGCGTGCCGGTGTTCTACGGCGACCCGATGCGCCCGGAAATCCTTAGCGCGGCCAAGGTCGAGCAAGCGGAATATTTCATCATCGCCACGGACGACCCGGACACCAACATAAAGACCGCCGAAGTGGTGCATCGCTTGTACCCGCACATCAAAATCATCGCCCGGGCGCGCAACCGTCAGCATGTGCACCGGTTGGTCGATTTGGGCGCCGAGGCCATTCGGGAAACCTACTATTCCAGCCTGGAAATGAGCCGGCGCACACTGGTGGGCCTCGGGCTGACCCAGGCCCAGGCCGATGCGCGAATCAAACGCTTCAAGCATCACGATGAACAGGTGCTGGAGGCCCAGCATGCGGTGTATGACGATGCGGCGAAGGTCTTGCAAACCGCCCAGGAAG
>Ga0302175_10000711_pt1 | contig 9976 bp, 6 predicted proteins | sample I_Fen_N3_3_FD_198791 | JGI IMG/M metagenome (GOLD analysis project Ga0302175, IMG submission 198791) | Peat permafrost microbial communities from Stordalen Mire near Abisko, Sweden - I_Fen_N3_3 | ecosystem: Environmental > Terrestrial > Soil > Wetlands > Permafrost | place: Sweden: Abisko...
GTTCAGGCCCACGCCAGCGGCTGGAACATCATGGGCCCTGGCGCGATGCTCGCCGACCCGATCAACACCGCGTCCATGTCGTTGGGCCTGGTGTTCGGGATTGCCGGTCTGCCGCACATCCTGATGCGTTTCTTCACCGTGCCGAACGCCAAGGAAGCGCGTAAGTCGGTGTTCTACGCCACCGGTTTCATCGGCTTCTTCTTCCTGGTGGTCTGCACCCTGGGCTTCGCGGCCATGGTGATCATCGGCACCGACCCGCAGTACTACGTCAACGGTGAAGTCGGCGGCGCCTTGATCGGTGGCGGCAACATGGTCGCCATGCACTTGGCCAAAGCGGTGGGCGGCAACCTGTTCTTCGGTTTCCTCGCCGCCGTTGCGTTCGCCACCATTCTTGCAGTGGTTTCCGGGCTGGCCCTGGCCGGTGCCTCGGCGATTTCCCACGACCTCTACGCCACGGTGTTCAAGAAAGGCAAAGCCAGCGAGAAACAGGAAATGCGCGTCACCCGCATGGCCACTGTGGGCCTGGGCATCGTCGCGATTCTGCTGGGCATTCTGTTCGAGAAGATGAACGTCGCGTTCCTCGTGGGCCTGACCTTCGGCATCGCCGCGTCGACCAACTTCCCGGTGCTGATCATGGCCATGTACTGGAAAGGCCTGACCACCAAAGGCGCGATCCTCGGCGGTTTCGCCGGGCTGATCTGCGCGTTGGTGCTGGTGATTCTGTCACCTGCCGTGTGGGTCACGGTCATGGGCCATGCCCACGCGATCTTCCCTTACGACCACCCGGCGCTGTTCTCGATGCCGCTGGCGTTCCTGGTGATCGTCGTCGTGTCCAGGCTCGACCGTAGCGTGCGGGCCAACAAGGAGCGTGATGCCTACGCCGACCAATTCGTTCGCGCCCAGACCGGCCTCGGTGCTGCCGCTGCTTCCAGTCATTGATTGAAAAGGCACGGCCCGCGCAAGCGACGCCGTGCCCCTCGCACAACCGTCCCAAGAGGTTCACGTTATGCCCGAATTCAACGCTCCCCTGCGCGACATGCGCTTCGTGCTGCATGAAGTGTTCGACGCCCCGGCCCTGTGGGCGCGCCTGCCGGCCCTGGCCGACAACGTCGATGCCGACACCGCCGACGCCATTCTTGAGGAAGCGGCGAAGGTCACCTCGCACCTGATCGCGCCGCTCAATCGCAGCGGCGACGAGGAAGGCGCGCATTGGGTCCACGGTCAGGTCACCACCCCTGTGGGTTTCAAACAGGCCTATACCACCTACATCGAAGGCGGTTGGGTCGGCTTGTCCGGTAACGCCGATTTCGGCGGCATGGGCATGCCGAAGATGCTCGCGGTGCAGTTCGAAGAAATGCTCTACGGCGCCAACTCAAGCTTTGCGCTGTACTCGGCGCTGAGCTCCGGCGCGTGCCTGGCACTGGATGCTCACGCCAGCGAAGAACTGAAAAACATCTACCTGCCGCCAATGTACGAAGGCCGATGGGCCGGCTCGATGTGCCTGACCGAAGCCCACGCCGGCACGGACCTGGGGATCATCCGCACCCGCGCCGAGCCCCAGGCTGACGGCAGTTACCTCATAAGCGGCAGCAAGATCTTCATCACCGGTGGCGATCAGGACCTGACGGAAAACATCATCCACCTGGTGCTGGCCAAACTGCCGGACGCACCGGCCGGTCCACGAGGCATCTCGCTGTTTGTGGTGCCCAAAGTGTTGGTCAACGCCGACGGCTCCCTCGGCCATGCCAACGCCGTGAGCTGCGGTTCGATCGAACACAAGATGGGCATCAAGGCCTCGGCCACGTGTGTGATGAATTTCGACGGTGCCAGCGGTTGGCTGGTGGGCGAAGCCAACAAAGGCTTGGCGGCGATGTTCACCATGATGAATTACGAACGCCTGTCCATCGGCATTCAAGGCATCGGCTGCGCAGAGGCGTCCTATCAGAGCGCCGTCAGCTACGCCCGTGAACGGGTGCAGAGTCGTTCCCCGACCGGCACCACCGCCCCGGACAAAATTGCCGACCCGATCATCGTTCACCCCGACGTGCGCCGCATGCTGCTCAGCATGAAAGCCATGACCGAAGGTGGCCGTGCGTTCGCCAGTTATGTCGGTCAACAACTGGACCTGGCGAAGTTCTCCGACGAGGCCAGGGAACGCGACACCGCGCAAACCTTGGTGGCGCTGCTGACGCCGGTGGCCAAGGCGTTTTTCACCGACACCGGGCTGGAAAGCTGCATCCACGGTCAGCAAGTGTTCGGCGGTCATGGCTACATCCGCGAATGGGGCCAGGAACAATTGGTCCGCGACGTGCGTATCGCCCAGATCTACGAAGGCACCAACGGCATTCAGGCGCTCGACCTGCTCGGACGCAAAGTGCTGGCCGACAGCGGCGTTGGGTTGCGCCAGTTCACTGGCGAGATCCGCCATTTCGCCCATCAGCCTCAAGCGCCCTACTCCCTCCAATTGTTCGACGCCGTGCAGCGCCTGGAAAACCTCAGCGACTGGCTGCAAGACCAGGCCGCGACCAATCGCAATGAAATCGGCGCGGCGTCGGTGGAATACCTGCACCTGTTCGGCTACGTCGCCTACGCCTGGCTTTGGGCGCGGATGGCGCAAGTTGCCGAGAAAAAACTGAGTGAGGACCCGACTTTCTATGGGGCGAAGATCGCCACCGCCGATTTCTACTTCGACCGCTTGTTGCCAAGAATCCTGGGGCTGGAGCAATCCATTCGCGCCGGCAGTGGCTCGTTATATGGCCTGAGCGCCGAACAGTTCTAACGATTGAACCGCACGCGGCGCCCCGCTCCTCTTTTGGGCGTTCGCGTTTTTTTACTGAACAAGCCCTCGCCCTTCTGGCGAGGGTGTGTGATCCGCTATTTCAAAAAAAATAAAAACAAAGGGGCTTCACCATGGACCGTCACACCCGCAATCTCGCTACCCAACTGTTACTGGCCGGCGGCATCATCGGCCTTTCGGCCCCCGCCTCGGCGGATTTCATTCAGGACAGCAAGGCCAGCCTGGAGCTGCGCAACTTCTACTTCAACCGCGACTTTCGCCAGACCAACGCACCGCAATCCAAGCAAGAGGAATGGGCGCAGGGTTTCCTGCTGCGCTATGAATCGGGTTTTACGGACGGCTTGGTCGGCTTCGGTGTCGATGCAATTGGCCTGGTCGGGGTCAAACTCGATTCCAGCCCGGATCGCGCCGGCTCCGGCTTGCTGGAGCGCCATCGCACTACCAGCAAAGGTGCGCAGGATGAATACGGTGAACTGGGCCTGACCGCCAAAGTCCGCGCCTCCAAAACCGTGGTGAAACTCGGCACGCTGCTGCCGAAGTTGCCGCCGGTGCTGGCCAACGATTCGCGGCTGTTGCCGCAGACCTTCGAGGGCGGTCAGTTGACCTCGCTGGAAATCGAAGGCCTGACCGTGGACGGCGGACGCCTGAAGCAGGTCAATCAGCGCGATTCCACCGACTACGAAGACATGACCATCACCAAGACCGGCGCCAAAGGCATCCTCACGCCGCATCCGACCAGCGACAGCTTCGACTTCGCCAGCCTCAACTACAAATGGACCAGCAACCTCGCCACCGGCTACAGCTATGGTCATCTCGACAACCTCTATAGCCAGCACCTGGTCAACCTGACCTACGTGTTGCCGGTGACGGCGGGCCAGTCGTTCAAGAGCGATTTGCGCTTCGCCCGCTCCACCAACGATGGCGGCAGCAACGTCGATAACAAAGCGCTGGGCGCCATGTTCACCTACACCCTCGGCGGGCATGCGCTGGGCCTGGGTTATCAGGGCATGAGCGGCAACACCGGGTTTGCCTACATCAACGGCACCGATGCGTTTTTGGTGAACTTCGTGCAGATCGGCGACTTCGCCAGCAAGGACGAAAAATCCTGGCAGGCGCGCTACGACTACAATTTTGCGGCCATTGGCGTGCCGGGCCTGACCTTCATGACCCGCTACCTCAGTGGCGACAATATTGATCTGGGCGGCAATCGCCCCGAGGGGAAGGAGTGGGAGCGCGATACCGATATCGGCTATGTCGTGCAGAGTGGCCCGTTGAAGAACGTTGGGGTGAAATGGCGCAATGCGACCGTGCGCTCGACGAACTTTGGCAGCGACCTGGATGAAAATCGCCTGATCGTCAGCTATAGCTTGCCGATCTGGTAAGCACCTCCTCTCACTGACCGTTCCCATGCGGGTGCCTGGGAAACACATCACCCTGTAGGAGCGAGGCTTGCCCGCCAAAGCGTCGGCACATTCAACATTGATGTTGACTGACACAATGCCTTCGCGGGCAAGCCTCGCTCCTACAGGGACTTCGATGGCGGTCTGCCCACGCCGAGCGTGGAAACCATCGAACTGGCGATAGTAGGTTAAGATGCCTGCAAATCAGGCTCGCCACGAGACGCCCCGCATGACAGACACCAGTCGGAACACCCCCCGCCTGATCAAGAAATACCCCAATCGCCGCCTGTACGACACCCACACCAGCAGCCACTTGACCCTGGCCGACATTCGTCAGTTGGTGGTCGATAAAGTCCCGTTCCAGGTGGTCGATGCCAAAAGTGGCGAGGATCTGACTCGCAGCATTCTGTTGCAGGTGATTCTGGAAGCCGAAAGCGGCGGTGAACCGATCTTCAGCAGTGAAATGCTGATGGGCATCATCCAGTTCTACGGCCCGTATCAAGGCGTGCTCGGCAGCTACCTGGATAAAAGCATTCAGACCGTGATCGACATCCAGTCCCAGACCGGCGCCCAGTCGACCGAGGCCTGGAGCACCTTCATGCACCAGCAGGCGCCGGTGATGCAGGACCTGATGCGCCAATACGTCGATCAGTCCAAAGCGCTGTACCTCAATACTCAGAACATGTTCGGCCTGTTCGGCGCCAAACCCGCCGCCGATAGCGAGCCGAAAAAAAATGGCGATGGGGAATAATCCCATCGCCATTGGTGCTGCAAGCCTGATTTGACTTACTTGTTAGCGCCGGTGGCCTTGGAGCTCGCTTCTGGAGCGGTTTTGCCAGCAGCAGCGGTCGCTGCGTCGAAACCACTCTGAGCCACATCAGCCGCCTGTTTTACCGCTTTCTGTGCGCTCTCAAATACTGTGCTGGCATTCGCCAGGCCCGACTTGAACGCTGCGACCACCGGCTCGGAGCCAGCCGGGGCGTTCTTGCTGATCGACTCAACGAACGCATTCACTTGCTGGGTGCCCGCCTCGACCTGACGCTCGGTCAGTTTGGCGATGTCCGACTGGGTGCCGACGATCAGCGCTTGCACCTGACGGTTGAACTCGGCCAGGCGTTCGGTTTGCGCGCTCGGCTGGGTGAACGACGCCTGCAAATCCGCAAAGCCTTGTGGATCACGCACTGCCAACAGTTTGCGAACACCTTCGAAGTGCTCTTCGGTGGAGTCGCGCAGTGCCTTGAACTGCAACTGACTCAGTTGTTCAACGCTGGCGAAGACTTTGCCGCTGATTTGCTGCAACAGGTCGAGGTTGGCTTTCTGAGTGGCTTGCAGTTTTTCCGAGTTGAACAAAGACATGCTGAAATCTCCTGGTACTGGAAGGCCCATTCAGGCCTGAGGACGCGACAGCGATCCGGGCAGTCATCGCGATAGCCTTGATATTGCAGTGCACAAAACCGTTTGGCAACGGATATTTTGTGCAGTGCAAAATAAACGGTACGCCCCATGAGGTTATTCGCTATAGACTCGTGAAAATCCGATGATCGGCCTAGCCATTGCTAGTCTGGCTGACGACTCCCTCGCACAGTGTCAGGAGATCACGATGGGCCAGGAACAAATTATTGCATCGCAAGAAGAAACGCTTTCCCCAGTGACTGGGCTATTCGAGCACCTCAATCACCTGCAACGTCTCAACACTCGCAACGTGCTCGACGCCGTGCAACAGCGCCAGGCCAAAACCTTCGCGCCGTTAAACCAGGGCCAGCTCAAACCGCCGACCGCCGCGCACTGGCAGGAATACTTCATTGACCTTGGCCAACGCAGCCTGTTGTTCTGGGACACCTTGCGCCAGCGCGGCGACAACACCCTGGCCCACGAACGCGCCGGTTTTCCGCTGCTGCTCAAGTTCGAGCATGAAACCCTGGTCAACGGCGCGGACCTGGCGCGCCCGGTCAACTATTCGTTGTTGCGCATCCTCAGCAGCCCCGAGCAATCGATCGACGGCCAGCCCCCGGTGATCATCATTGACCCCCGCGGCGGTCACGGTTCAGGTATCGGCGGCTTCAAACAGGATTCGCTGATCGGCGAAAGCCTGCGCGCCGGCCACCCCACCTACTTCATTGCCTTCAGTCACGCGCCTGCGCCGGGGCAAACCCTGGCGGACATCGTCGAGGCTCAGGCGCAGTTCATTGAAGCGGTCAGTGCCCGCCACCCCGTCAGCGCCAAGCCCGTAGTGATCGGCAACTGCCAGGCCGGTTGGGCGCTGATGGGGCTGGCAGCCACCCGGCCAGAACTGCCGGGGTTGATCATCGTCAACGGCGCGCCGTTGTCCTATTGGGCCGGGGTCAATGGCCGCAACCCGATGCGCTACACCGGTGGTTTGCTGGGGGGCGGCTGGATGGCTCGGTTGGGCAGTGACGTGGGCAACGACCGGTTCGACGGCACCTGGCTGGTGAGCAATTTCGAGAACCTCGACCCAGCCAATACCTATTGGGGCAAGTACTATCACCTGTTCAGCGAAGTCGACACGGAAGCCGCGCGGTTTCTCGATTTCGAACGCTGGTGGGGCAGCCCGACGCTGCTCAACGGCGAAGAAATCGAGATGATTGTCGACGACCTGTTCATCGGTAATCAGCTGTCCGGTGGCCTGGGACGCAAAACCAGCGGGCTCGACCTCAAGCGCATCGAAGTGCCGGTGGTGGTGTTTTGTTCCTACGGTGACAACATCACCTCGCCGCAACAGGCGCTGGACTGGATCGCCGATGTGTACCCGAGTGATCTGGCCTTGCAAAACGCCGGGCGCACCATTGTTTACTTGCGCCACGCCAGCATCGGCCACTTGGGGATTTTCGTCTCCGGTGACGTGGCCCGGCGCGAGCACCGTGAGCTGCTGGGCGCAGTCGAAACCATCAACGCCCTGCCCGCCGGTCTCTATGAAATGCTGATCGACGATCTGCCAGACACTCAATACGCCGTGCGTTTCGAACCCCGGCGTATCGCTGACATCCATGGCCAAGCCCAGCCACCGCGCGATGATGATCGCGAATTTGCCTTGGTGGAGCGCGCGTCGAGCGTCAATAACAGCCTGTACGACGGCTTCGTTCGCCCGTGGTTGCGGCCGTTGATCAATGAACCGACCGCCGAACTGATACGCCAGGCCCATCCGTTCCATCAACAGCAAGTGCTCTGGAGTAGCCTGAACCCGGCCCTGTGGTGGCTGGCCGGCAGCGCCGCGCAAGTGCGCAATGATCGACACCCCGCCGCCACCGACAATCCATTGCTGGCCTGGCAGGCGTTGTTCTCCAACCAGATTCAGGACGCGTTGAACGGCTACCGCGATCTGCGTGATGCCACCCAGGAGCTGGCTTTCTACGGGGTGTATGGCGCGCTCAACAGCCTCGGTGGCAACGTGCCGGGACGCGATCTTCAAGCCCATGCCAAGGATTACGACAAGGAACTGCTTGAACGTCTGCACACCGCACTGCCCGTCGGCGGTTTGATGGAAGCCCTGATCCGCATCCTGTTCCTGCTGGAACGCCAGAGCGACGAACCGGGCAAGGCCAATCTGGAGAAACTGCTCGAGCAATTGCCGCTGTTGCTGCAGGACCACAGCGCCGAACCGCTGGACCTTCGCCAAACCCTGCAAACCCAGAAAATGCTGGTGCTCACTTACCCGCAAGAGAGCCTGCGCAGCCTGCCGCTGTTGCTGCCGCAACCCGAGGAACGCCAGCAAGTTCTGGCCGCCGTCGCCAATCTGTTGCCCGCGTTGCTCAGCGAAACGGCAACCGGGCACGGATTCTGGGGCGAGTTGCACACGTTGCTTGAAGTGCCGATGCCAGGGTTCAACCTGACCCAACCGCCGGGCGAAGCCGATGTGGTGGAAGCAGTAGTGCCGGAAGTACCTGCGCCTGTCGCCAAAAATGAAATCCCGACGCGCCACCCAACCAAGCCCCGTACAAAACCCCAAAAACCCACCACCAAATAAACCCCGCAACGGTGCTTCTACAGACAAAACCGATCCCTCTGTAGGAGCTGCCGAAGGCTGCGATCTTTTGATCCTGAAAAACCAGACTCAAACCGGTGCAGCCTCCTCAGCTTCAACAGACTCATCGGCCCGATACTGCCCCGGCGTCATGCCAAACCAGCGACTGCACGCCTTGTTGAAACTGCTGTGGTCATGAAAACCAAGGAGATACGCCACATGCTTCATGTTGAAATGAGAATGGCGCAGGTAATAATCGGCCAACTGCCGGCGTACGGCGCTCTGCACGTCCTTGAATTGCGTTCCTTCCTTTTCCAGTGAGCGTTGCAGCGTGCGCTTGCTGATGTTCAGCGCGGCGGCGATCGATTCCATATCGTACTGCCCCTTGCCTTGGCTCAGTCGCTCGGTAATTAACGCGCGAATCCGGCACACAATCGAAAAGCCAAACAGCAGGTCCAGTTGCGCCTCGGCAAAACTGTCGTGCAGCACCGCCAGCGTCTCGTTGGCCATGCTCAACGGGCGCAGGACTTCCTGACCGGCGAACAGAATGCTGTCGTAGGCGGCATCAAATTGCAGGTTGCAGCCAAACAAACGCCGATGCTCGGTGGTGTCGGCCGGTTCCGGATAACTGAACTCCACATTCAACGGTTGCGGGGAGTTGCCGCCCGCCAGCCAACGGCAAAACCCCATCAACGAGGCCAGGCCGGCGTCGACATATTGCCGAGGCTTCAACGAGCCAGCCTGCTGATGATCAAGCGCGGCCAATCGATAGTTTTGTTGCTCGGGAACAAAAAACAGACTGAATCCAGTCCCAATCAACGGGCTGAAACGCACGAGCCGTTCAAGGGCTTTTTTCAGGTTCAGGCTGGACATCATGGTGTAGCCGACAATCTGAAAACTGCCGGGATGGAAGTTGCCATAGGCTTTCAGGCCAATGTCCGGATCACCACTGGCCTCGGCCGCCAGTTGCCACAATCGATAGATCGCCCTTCGCTCGCAAAACGCCCCTGGCAGGTTCGCAAGATGGATATCAAGTCCAGCTTCACGGCACAGACTGGCGACATCCAGCCCTTGCGCCGAGAGCGTATTGACCAGCACGTTGGCATAGCCTGAACTCATTCTGTACATGGCGTCCTCAATGACCTGTGGAGCCGGACGTCCTGTCCGGAGCCATAACGGATCTGCGTTGAATCAAAAATAACGGACCGCTCGGTTGCGAAAGTTGATCCCAGTATAGGTACTCCTCGTTTTTAGCCAGGCATGGCGCCGTTGGACACCAGAGAGTCACCTCACAACACTTCCGCAGCCCCCGCCAATACCGAACAATCCCCCATCTTGCAGCGCAAAATAAAAAAGGAAAGGCGCGTATGAAGTCGCTTGGTCGTATTGCATTGGTAACCGGTGGTATGGGTGGGATTGGTACAGCGATCAGCCAGCGTCTTTACAGTGAGGGCTTCAAGGTGGTGGTGGGCTGCAGCGCTGACTCCAGCCGCAAGAATGAGTGGGCCGCGAGCCAGTTGGCAGCGGGCTATCAATTTGAATTTGTCTACGGCGACATCACCGACTGGGAGTCGACCCGCCGGGCTTTCGAGAGTGTCCGGGAAGCGTTCGGCCCGGTGGATGTGCTGGTCAACAACGCCGGCATTACCCGGGATGCCTCGTTTCGAAAACTCACCCCCGAAGACTGGAACGCGGTGATTGGCACCAACCTCAGCGGGTTGTTCAACACCACCAAGCAAGTCATTGAAGGCATGTTGAGCAAAGGCTGGGGGCGGGTCATCAACATTTCCTCGAACAACG
>Ga0302175_10000713_pt1 | contig 9974 bp, 6 predicted proteins | sample I_Fen_N3_3_FD_198791 | JGI IMG/M metagenome (GOLD analysis project Ga0302175, IMG submission 198791) | Peat permafrost microbial communities from Stordalen Mire near Abisko, Sweden - I_Fen_N3_3 | ecosystem: Environmental > Terrestrial > Soil > Wetlands > Permafrost | place: Sweden: Abisko...
CTCCTACAGGCCGGTTTTGTATCCATTACCGAGTAAGGCAAGGAGTGAAAGCATGAGTCAGGATTGGGATGCCGGTCGGCTGGACAGCGACCTCGATGGCGTAGCGTTCGATACCCTGGCCGTACGCGCCGGTCAGCACCGCACGCCGGAAGGCGAACACGGTGATCCGATGTTCTTCACTTCCAGCTACGTCTTCCGTACTGCTGCCGACGCGGCGGCACGCTTCTCCGGTGAAGTGCCGGGCAACGTTTACTCGCGCTACACCAACCCGACCGTGCGTGCGTTCGAAGAACGTATCGCCGCGCTGGAAAGCGCCGAGCAAGCGGTGGCCACGGCCACTGGCATGGCCGCGATCATGGCGGTAGTCATGAGCCTGTGCAGCGCTGGCGACCATGTGCTGGTGTCGCGCAGCGTGTTCGGCTCGACCATCAGCCTGTTTGAAAAGTACTTCAAACGCTTCGGCATCGAAGTTGATTACGTGCCTCTGGCGGACCTGTCCGGCTGGGATGCGGCGATCAAGGCCAACACCAAATTGCTGTTCGTCGAGTCGCCGTCCAACCCGCTGGCCGAGTTGGTGGACATCGCCGAACTGTCGAAAATCGCTCACGCCAAAGGCGCGATGCTGGTGGTCGACAACTGCTTCTGCACCCCTGCGTTGCAGCAGCCGTTGAAACTGGGCGCAGACATCGTCGTGCACTCGGCAACCAAGTTCATCGACGGCCAGGGTCGTTGCATGGGCGGCGTTGTGGCCGGTCGCAGCGAGCAGATGAAAGAAGTCGTCGGTTTCCTGCGCACCGCCGGGCCGACCCTGAGCCCGTTCAACGCCTGGATCTTCCTCAAGGGCCTCGAAACCCTGAACCTGCGGATGAAGGCGCACTGTGCCAACGCCCAGCAACTGGCCGAATGGCTGGAGCAGCAGGACGGCATCGAGAAAGTCCATTACGCCGGCCTCAAGAGCCATCCGCAGCACGAACTGGCCCAGCGTCAGCAGAAAGGCTTCGGTGCGGTGGTGAGTTTTGAAGTCAAGGGCGGCAAAGAGGGCGCCTGGCGCTTTATCGACGCAACCCGACTGATCTCCATCACCGCCAACCTCGGTGATACCAAGACCACCATCACACATCCGAGCACCACCTCCCACGGTCGTCTGGCGCCGCAAGAGCGTGAAGCGGCGGGCATTCGTGACAGTCTGATCCGTGTCGCGGTCGGCCTGGAAGATGTAGCGGACTTGCAAGCCGATCTGGCGCGCGGGTTGGCTGCCTTGTGATCGAGATGTCTACACCAAGCGGTACCCATGGCCGTGTTGCGCTGGTCACCGGTGCCGCGCGCGGCATCGGCCTGGGCATTGCGGCCTGGCTGATCAGCGAAGGCTGGCAGGTGGTGCTGACGGATCTGGACCGGGCGCGGGGTTCGAAAGTGGCGAAGGTACTGGGCGACAATGCCTGGTTTATCGCCATGGACGTCTCGAATGAAGGGCAGGTAGCGCTGGGCGTTGCCGAAGTACTGGGGCAGTTCGGGCGTCTGGATGCGTTGGTGTGCAACGCGGCCGTCGCCGATCCGCACAACATCACCCTGGAAAGCCTCGATCTGGCCTACTGGAACCGCGTGCTGGCAGTGAACCTCAGTGGTCCGATGTTGCTGGCCAAGCACTGCGCGCCGTACCTGCGTGCTCACAACGGTGCCATCGTCAACCTGGCCTCGACCCGCGCGGGGCAGTCGGAACCGGACACAGAAGCTTATGCGGCGAGCAAGGGCGGGCTATTGGCCCTGACTCACGCGTTGGCGATCAGCCTGGGGCCTGAGATTCGCGTCAATGCGGTCAGCCCGGGCTGGATCGATGCGCGGGACCCGTCAGCGCGGCGTGCCGAGCCGCTCACCGATGCCGATCATGCCCAGCATCCGGCGGGCAGGGTAGGGACGGTCGAGGACGTGGCGGCGATGGTGGCCTGGTTGTTGTCCAGGAACGCCGGGTTCGTCACGGGCCAGGAGTTTGTGGTCGATGGTGGCATGACCAAGAAGATGATTTACAGCGAGTAATACGTGTCGACCTGGCCGGCATTGATGTTGGATGGACCATCGTCTTCGCGAGCGAGCCCGCTCCCACAGTGGATCTGTGTCGTACACATAATCCGTACTCACCGACAATCCACTGTGGGAGCGGGCTTGCTCGCGAAAGCGGTCTGACTGCCGAAGAGCGATGTTGGCCGTTACCAACACCTTGCGGAATGACACGATTTTGTCTTTTTCAGAAAAACTTCAATCCTGCTATTGACTTAGGTTCGCTACCTGCGTAAATTTCGCGGCCTCGGAGATGCAAACCGGGTGATTAGCTCAGCTGGGAGAGCGTCTGCCTTACAAGCAGAATGTCGGCGGTTCGATCCCGTCATCACCCACCACTTCCGAGAGTCTTGCGAAAGCAAGATGGAAGCTTTTAAAAGCCTCCACCGACGCGCAGCGGTAGTTCAGTCGGTTAGAATACCGGCCTGTCACGCCGGGGGTCGCGGGTTCGAGTCCCGTCCGCTGCGCCATATTTCCGAAGCAGGTTTTACCTGGTTCGAGATTGAAAAGCCTCGAAGCTTTCAATCAGACGAGTTAATTGGACGCAAGTCCAAAGCGATACGCAGCGGTAGTTCAGTCGGTTAGAATACCGGCCTGTCACGCCGGGGGTCGCGGGTTCGAGTCCCGTCCGCTGCGCCATATCTGCTTCAAGGCCCACTGAACGCCTTGGAGCTACGAAGAAAAGCCGCTGGCTTACTTCGAGTCGATAGCAAAGACCCTGGTCGAAAGACCGGGGTTTTTTGTGTCTGAAATTTGGTCTTGCCTCCCTCCACATCCCCCTCAAGCACACCTTTCTGCTCAGCCGATGCATAAAGCTCTTCCTTCACGGTGCCGACATTAATTAGAATCACTCTCATTTACGATAACTCCTTGGCACAGGGCTTCTTGAGATGAGTGATGCAGCGATGCCGAAGGAGCAAACCTTCCACGACCTGTACCGCGATCACCGTGGCTGGCTGGAAAGTTGGTTGAGCCGGCGCCTGAGCAACGGCTGTGATGCGGCGGACTTGAGTCAGGATACGTTCCTGCGTTTACTCGCCAGCTCCCAGCGGATTGCCGACCTGCAAGAACCCCGTGCCTACCTGCTGACCGTGGGCAAACGCCTGCTGAGCAATTTCTACCAGCGCCGCAGCCTCGAACAAGCCTACCTGGCGGCATTGGCCGCAATGCCCGAAGACTGCGCGCCATCCCCCGAGACCCGTTGGCTGCTGCTGGAAACCCTGCAAGCCCTGGACGAATTGCTCGACGGGCTGCCGAGGGCGGTACGTCGGGCATTTCTCTGGAGCCAACTCGAAGGCCTGACCTATCAGCAGATTGCTGAGCGCTTGCAGGTGTCGGAACGCACGATCAAACGCTATATGGCGCAAGCCTACGAACATTGCCTGTTGGTGGACCTGTGAACAGCCCGACAGCCGATGCCCGTCAGGTGGTGCGCGCGGCCGCGCAATGGCTCGCATTGCTGGAGTCTGGCCAGGCCAACGAGCAGGACCGGGCGAATCTGCAGCGCTGGCGCGACAGCTGCGCCACCCATGAGCATGCCTGGCAAAAGGCTCAAGCCTTGCGTCAGCGGTTTGCCGATTTACCTTCTGCATTGGCGCTGAAAAGTCTGGATCGCCCCGAGCCGGGTCGGCGAGTGGTGCTCAAGCGCGCCTTGGGCGCCGTGGCATTGGTGCCGGCAGCCTGGTTGATCAGTCGCCAGTTGCCGCTGGAGGTGTGGCGCGCCGATCTGCACACCGCCACCGGCGAGCGCAAAAAAGTTCAGCTCGCCGACGGCAGTTCGTTACAGCTCAACACCGCCAGCGCCGTTGATGTGGATGTGCAGAGCCGCCGTTTGAAACTGATCGAGGGCGAGTTGTCGCTGAACGTGCCGGGCGCATCGCCGCTGACAATCCAGACCCGGTTCGGCCAGGTCATCGTCAGTCAAAGTGAAGTGTGTGTTCGCCAGGACACTCGCGGTTGCCGGGTTTCGGTCTACAACGGCGTCGTGCAGTTGCAGCCCTTGCAGGGGCCGGCACTGACCCTGCGCAGCGGTCAGCAGATCAACCTTCAAGCCTCCGGCGCCGGGGCGATCTTGCCGTTTGATGCGCTGATGCCGGGTTGGCGTGAAGGTGTGTTGATGGCAAAAGACCAGCCGCTGGGGGATTTCCTGCGCGAACTCGGCACCTATCGCCCGGGCGTGCTGCGTTGGGAGCCTGAATTGGAAGCCCTGCGCGTCACCGGCAGTTTCCGTCTGGACGATACCGATCGCGTACTGGCGCTGCTCGCCGCCAGCCTGCCGCTGGAGGTGCATTCGCGAACCCGTTACTGGGTCACGCTACTGCCGCGCAAAAATAGTGTGTGAAGCCTGTCCCCTTTTTTCGGCTCGCTTGTCATTCAAGGCATGTGAACGAATCAAGAGAGCTTCTTCAATGCCCGTAGTCACCCCTTGCAGTTTTCGACCGTTGTTGCGTTTGAGCCTGTTGCTGAGCCTGAGTGCCAGTCCGCTTTTTATCCCCGTCAGTTGGGCCGAAGACAGCGCCCGGCGCAGCTACCAGGTGCCGGCCGGCAGCCTGAGTGATGCACTGACGCGTTTCGCCGGATTGGCCGGGGTCAATCTGTCGGTCGATCCGGCGCTGGTGAGCGGCCGCCGCAGTGCCGGGTTGTCGGGTGAATTTGCCGTGGAGGAGGGCTTCGCCCGACTGTTGCAACATTCCGGTCTGCAACTGCAACCGGTGGGCGAACAAGCCTACATCCTCACCCCTGCGCCGGAAGGCAGCAGCCTGCAACTGGCGCCTACTTCGATTCTCGGGGCCTCGGGCGGGACGGACGGCGAGGCGTATACCGGCGGTCAGGTCGCGCGCAAGGGGTCCCAAGGCTTGCTGGGCTCGAAAGATTTCATGGAAACGCCGTTCAGCATGACCACCTACACCAGCGAGGCGGTCAAAAACCTGCAGGCCCGCACCTTGGGTGACCTTGTGGCCAGTGATCCTTCGGTTCGCGCTACCAACCCGGCGGGTGGGCGCTATGAGCAATTCACTATTCGCGGGCTTAGCCTGTTCAATAGCGATGTTTCCTACAACGGCCTCTACGGTGTCCTGCCGACCTACACGATCGACATGGAGATGGCCGACCGCGTCGATATCCTCAAAGGCCCGAGCCAGCTCATCAACGGCATCTCGCCGCGAGGCAGTGTTGGCGGCGGCATCAACGTGGTGCCCAAGCGTGCCACCGACAAGCCAATCACTTCGTTCACCACCAACTACGCCTCCAACAACCAGATCGGTGGTGCCGTGGATATCGGCCGACGCTTTGGTGAGGATGACAAGTTTGGTATTCGTTTCAACGGCGTGAAGCAGTCCGGCGACACCGAATGGGATCACCAGAGTGTCGACCGCGACATGGCTGTGCTGGGTCTGGATTTTCGCGGTGAGCGCCTGCGGCTCTCGACGGACGTCGGGCACACCGAGCGCGATACCGACGCCCCGCAGGAGCGCGTGATCGTCGGCGCCAACGCACAGGTCCCGCATGCCAGCGACGTGCGCAGCAACTATGCGCAACCCTGGAGCAAGGCGCGCACCAAAGACACGTTCGGCACGGTGAATGGCGAGTTCGATGTCAGCGATTCGGTCATGCTGTATGGCGGTGTGGGCGCACGGAAAAGTAATCATGACTTCCTCCGCCACGCCGTTTCGATCACCAACAACGCGGGTGATTTCAGCGTTCAACCCCGTGACTTCACCCGTGACGAAAATGTCCGGACGGCCAATGCGGGGGTGCGCAACTGGTTCCATACCGGCCCGGTCAGCCACGAAGTCAACCTGGCGGCCAGCTACTTCTACATGGACTTTGAAAACGGCGGCGCCCGTTACGCCTCGGCCCCCAGCAACCTCTACGACCCGGTAGAAACCCCCACGCCTAACCGGCCCACGCGCCAGGATTCAAAGGTCTATACCGAGAACCGCTTCAGCGGCGTGGCGTTGTCCGACACCTTGGGTTTCTTCGATGACCGCGTGCTGCTGACCCTCGGCGCCCGCTGGCAGCGGGTCAAGGTTGACGACTGGACCGATAACGTCAAAGGCGACACGGCCTACGATGAGGAAAAAGTTTCGCCGTCGGGCGGCCTCCTGTTCAAGGCCACCGACAAGCTGTCGCTGTACGCCAACTACATGGAAGGCCTGAGCCAGGGCAAGATCGCACCGTCGACCTCGGTGAACGAAGACGAAATCTTCCCGCCGTTCATCAGCCGCCAGGTCGAGGTCGGCGCCAAGTACGACGCGGGGCCGTTCGCCGTGACTGCGGCGGTGTTCCGGATCAAGCAGCCCGCCTATGAAACCAACGCCACGACGCGGGTCTTTGGCCCGAATGGCAAGCGTGAAAACAGCGGGGTGGAGGTGAGTGTGTTCGGTGAACCGCTCGACGGTTTCCGTCTGCTCGGCGGCGTCATGTACATCGACAGTGAGTTGAAAAACACCACCAACGGAACCTTCGACGGCAACCGTGCGCCAGCCACGCCGAAATACAACGTCAACCTCGGTGCCGAGTACGACGTGCGCTCTGTGCAAGGCTTGACCCTGACCAGTCGCGCCATTTACTCCAGCTCGCAGTATCTGGACCAGTCCAACGTCAAGGAAATCGACGCCTGGACGCGCATGGACGTCGGCGCACGCTACGCCTTCAAGGTTGACGACAAGAACATCACCTTGCGCGGCAATATCGAGAACGTGGCGAACAAGCGCTTCTGGAGTTCGGCCGGGGCTTCGGATGACAGTGAGCCGGGGTTGACGTTGTCGACGCCGCGCACTTACCTGCTGTCGGCGACTGTCGATTTTTAAACCGTAAGATCAAAAGATCGCAGACTTCGGCAGCTCCTACGTTGGAATACGATCCCCGTAGGAGCTGCCGAAGGCTGCGATCTTTTTTTTGATTCATTAGTCAGTTTTTTGTAACCGGTTGTTTGCGGCAAGCGCAGAAACCTATAAAGTTAACCTTTCGGTCAGCTTTGCACTGTCATTTCAGCCCTTTGAACCGTCAAAAAGGGCTTCTGCAAGACTCGAGATCCCCAGAACATAACCACAAGGGCGGACCCATAACCGCCCAGAGGATGATCCATGTCCAACCGTGATATATCCCGGCGCTCGTTCCTTCAGGGCGGGCTGGTGGCGGGTGTGAGCGTGACGCTTACACCGCTCAGCACCCAGGCGCTGGCTGCCTTGATGGAAAACAGCGTGACCGTGCCGTCCGAGCAGTGGCTCGGCAACAACGGCAAGGCGCGCTCGCGTAACGATGCCTTGTCCAAGGTCTGCGGCAGCAAAGTCTTTGCCCGCGACATCCGCGCCAAGGACATGCCGGGCTGGCCGCAGCAGCAGGGCCACGCCCTGTTGCTGAAAATCACCAAGGCTGACCGCATCTACGCAGGCTACGACCTGTCGTGGCTCGGCGCCGAGTTGCAGCCGGACCGCATCGTCACCGCCGCCGACCTGGACAAGGACGGCATCGTCTTCCCGGAAGAGCATGCCCCCGACCCACTGCTGCCCGAAGGCAAGGTGCCGATGTTCATCGGCCACCCGGTGGCGATCCTGATCTGGAACGACTTCGAGCGTTTCCGCCAGGCCAAGGCCAAACTCAAATTCAACGACAAAGCCATTCGTTACGGTGCCCAGGCGCCGTTCTACGAAGGCGATCCGTATGGCAGCTTCCGCTACGTGCGCGTCGGCGGCGCGACCTCGGCGGACGAAGACGAATTCGCCAGCCTCAAGGATTCGATCCTGTTCCCGATGCTGAAAAACCGTCGCCCGGTGTGGAATTCCCAGCCGGACCTGCACGGCAATCTGACCGAGCGCGGCTTGTTCTACGCCGAGCGCATGAAGCAGCAAATCGACAGCCCGCCGGACAACTGGCTGGTGTTCGACGAGCGCTACAAAACCCCGTCGATTGAACCCGCCGCGATGGAGCCGGACAACGGCAACGGCTGGTACGACCCGGCGACCAAGACCCTTCACTTTGTCGTCGCCACCCAATGCCCGCTGGAAGCTGCCACTGAAACCGCGAAGATGATCGCGCCGTCGCGTTTCGGCCTGGCCAACCTGAACATGCACCCTGGTTACACCGTCGGTTACGGTTCCAAGGACCACAACATCTTCGTCTACTACGCCGCCCTCGCTGCGTTGTACGGTGCTGGTGTTCCCGTGCGTCTGGCCAACGACCGTTACGAGCAATTCCAGAGCGGCATCAAGCGTCACCCGTTCGACATCCGCTACCAATTGGCCGTGGACAAGAACGATCACAGCTTCAAGATTTTCCGCGCCGAGATGAGCGTCGATGGCGGTGGACGGATCAACTACAGCCCATCGGTGGCGGCGGTTGGCGCCACGGCGGCGCAGTCGATCTACTACATGCCGCAGAACGATTTGCAGGTCACGGCCTACCATTCCCGCGCGGTTGAAGCGGGCTCGATGCGTGGTTACGGCACCCTGCAAAGCATGGCCTCGACCGAGATGATGGTCGACGAAATCGCCGGTCGCCTCGGCATCGACGCCATCGACCTGCGCAAGAAAAACGCCATGCTCTCGGGCATGAAAAACACCCAGGGCGCGGTGCCTGCCGGGGCCTTGCGCCTGCATGAAATTCTCGACAAAGCGGCTGTCCACGAAGTCTGGAAAAACCGCGACCTGATCAAGCTTCAGCGCGAAGCCGCCGACTCGGACAACTGGTACGGCGTTGGTTTCGCCATTTGCCAGAAAGACTTCGGCACCGGTTCCGAAGCGCCGATGGCGAGCATCGAATTCACCGCCGAAGGCCACGTGACCCTGCGCCACATCGGCATCGAAATCGGCACCGGCATGTCCACTTCCCAAGCCTTGGTGGTGGCGGATTTCATCGGCATCCCGGCCACCGAAGTGAAGACCGGCGAAACCGAATGGAAAGAGTTGCAACTGATCACCGGCGGCAACCCGTACATCATGAGCCAGGCTGAACAGGACGGTTTTCTGCGTAATCCGCGCTGGGTCGGCAAGTTGGCCTCGGCCTCGTCGGCGACCAACTCCGCCTACTACTTCAGCCACGCCACCCGTGAAGCCTCCCGCGTCCTGTTCAACCACGGCTTGTGGCCAGCGGCGTTGCAGATCTGGGGCCAGGGTCCTTACGGCGGTCAGGCCAACCCTTACGTGGTGCGCCGCGAAGACGCCCATTGGGTCGACGGCAAACTTACCGCCAACGGCATGCAGCCGCTGAGCTTTGAGCAACTGGCGAAACACGCCCACGAAAAAGGCCTGGTCACTGGCGCGACCGTGCACGGCTTCAACCGCTGGAGCTGGGCCGAGGCCGAGTTCAGCATCGATGGCGTGCGTGAACGCCTGCCGCTCGACGGTCTCGCCGTGAAGTACGGCGACGGCGCACCGAAGGCGAAACTGGCGCAGATGACCAGCGCCGGTTTCCACCTGCTGGATCGCCAGAACGTGCACTACCCGGACACCCAGTTGAACAACGCGGCGGTGACTTACTACAGCCCGGTCGCGACGCTGGTGGAATTGAAAGTGAACAAGGGTTCGGCCGAAGTGCAGGTGCTCAACCATCACTCGTGGGTCGAGTGTGGTCGGGTGCTGGTGGAAGAACTGGTCAAGGGCCAGCTCGAAGGCGGGATCGCCATGGGCATCGGCCATGCGTTGATGGAAGAGATGCCGCTGTACGAAGGCGGGCCGGGGGAGGGTGACTGGAACTTCAACCGTTACCGCTTGCCGATGGCCCGGCACGTGGCGGTGTGGAACCAGACGGCGGAGATCCTGCCACCGCTGTCGCCGAGCGACCCGTCCAAGGGCATTGCCGAAGTGGTGATGATCCCGATTGTCGGCGCCATCGGTAACGCCGTGGCCCACGCCATTGGCAAACGGGTCCGCGACCTGCCTATCACTTCCGCCCGCATCAAGGAGGCCCTCAATGGCTAA
>Ga0302175_10000719_pt1 | contig 9949 bp, 7 predicted proteins | sample I_Fen_N3_3_FD_198791 | JGI IMG/M metagenome (GOLD analysis project Ga0302175, IMG submission 198791) | Peat permafrost microbial communities from Stordalen Mire near Abisko, Sweden - I_Fen_N3_3 | ecosystem: Environmental > Terrestrial > Soil > Wetlands > Permafrost | place: Sweden: Abisko...
GCGAGCGATTAAGCCGTGTGGCAATGGAAACGCTCAGCCGCGTCTGCCGCATTCCGCGCGCGACCGCGTGCGTGTCTGGCGCTGCGGAGAGAAAGTTGCCGCCGAGGCTGATAAAGACGCGCACCCGCCCCGCCAGCATGGCCTCAATCGCCTCGACGGTGTTGTAACCGGGCCGCCGCGGGCACGAGAAACCGAACTCGCGTTCGAGTGCGGCGTGGAAGCTCTCTGGCATGCTTTCCGCGATGCCCATGGTGCGATCGCCCTGCACATTCGAGTGTCCACGGACGCAGAGCAGCCCGGCGTTCGGCCGTCCAATGTGCCCCCCAAGCAGCAGCAGGTTTGCCAGTTCACGGACGTTGTCCACGGCATTCTCATGCTGCGTCAGTCCCATCGCCCAGCAGGCGACCGTGCCGCGGCTTTGGGCGAGCATGGTGGCGGCTTCCTCAATCTGCGGGCGGGCGATCCCGGACTCGCGGATGATCAGATCCCACTCGACGCTTTCCATGTGCCGCCGGTACTCCGCGAAGCCGTGGCCATAGCGGGCGAGAAACTCAGCATCGAGCGCATTCTTAGCAAGCAGGCATTTGGCCAGCCCCTGCAGCAGCGCGACGTCGCCATTGATACGAACCTGCAGGTAAAGGTCGGCGATTGGATTGCCGTTGCGCAGAATGGCTAGTAGGTCCTGCGGATGCGCGAAGCGTGTCAGCCCCACTTCCTTCAGCGGATTCACGGCGATGATGCGCGCGCCATGCCGCTTGGCCTTTTCTAGCGACGCCAGCATGCGCGGATGATTCGTGCCCGGGTTTTGCCCGAGAATCAGGATGACATCCGCGCCTTCCAGGTCTTCAACCGTGACGGTTGCCTTGCCCGAACCGAGCGATTCCCGCAGCGCAACCCCCGAAGACTCATGACACATGTTCGAGCAGTCGGGAAGGTTGTTGGTGCCGAAGCGCCGCGCGAGCAATTGAAACAGGAACGCCGACTCATTAATGGCTTTGCCGCTGGTGTAAAAAACAGCTTCGTCCGGAGTTGGGCAGGCGCGAAGCCCGTCCGCGATCAGGCGGAAGGCATCCGGCCACGCGATCGGGCGGTAACGGTCCTCCGTAGGCGCGAGATACAGAGGTTCCGCCAGCCGTCCCTGCGCATTCAGCCAAAGGTCGCTCCGTCCAGCCATTTCGGCGACGGAATGTTGCGCGAAAAAGCCCGCCTCGCAGAGTTGGGTCGAGGAGGCATCGGAGAAAGCCTTGGCCCCGTTCTCGCAGAAATCGAGGGTATGGTGTTCGCCGCCCGAGTCGGCCCACGCGCAACTGGGACAATCAAAGCCGTCGACCTGATTAACACGCCGCCACGCCTCGACCGTGCGCACGAGTCCCAACTGGCGAAGCGAAACGCGCAGGGAACTCACGGCCGCCGCCAGCCCACCGGCCGCTTTAGGCGGATCCCCCTGGGTGGGAGGCTGTGATTCCAGGGGCGGTTCTGGAGAGAAATCTCGCATCGGGCGATCCATGGTAGCAGCACCGATTGCCGCCATGGGGCGCGGCAGGTTTCCGTCCCCGAGCCATTTCTCCCTGTCTCCCGCCACGCTATAATTCCGTACAAGAAAGTCGTCTATCCTCAATGGGCTTCTGTCCCGGCCGACCAGCGCCGGGAGCGAAAGTTTTCTTGGGGATAGATCGGCAAACCCCAGCCGCTTTTGCGAATCTTTACAACCGAGGAGTTTTCATGGCGATTCAGCAGACGGAAAAAATCTGGCACAACGGCAAGTTCATCCCCTGGGACCAGGCGACTCTGCACGTGATGTCGCACGTGGTGAACTACGGGTCTTCCGTCTTCGAAGGAATCCGCTGTTACGCCTTGCCCAGCGGCCCGGCCATTTTCCGCGCCCAGGAACACATCCAGCGGCTGCTCGACTCCGCCCGCATCTATCGCATTGACGTGGATTTCACTCGCGAAGACATCATCGGCGGCATGCTCGAACTGGTGAAGTCGAATGGCGTGTGGCCCTGCTACATCCGCCCCATCATCCTGCGCGGATACGGCGAGGCCGGCGTGAACCCGTTCAACTCGCCCACCGAGGTCTATGTCTGTAACTACCCCTGGGGCAAGTATCTCGGCGCGGATGCTGCCCAGGGCGTGGACGTCTGCATTTCCTCCTGGACTCGCATCGCCCCCAACACCCTGCCCGCCATGGCCAAGGCGGGCGCGAATTACATGAATTCGCAGCTCATCAAGATGGAAGCCATCATCAACGGCTACTCGGAGGGCATCGCGCTGGATGTGAATGGTTACGTCAGCGAGGGCTCGGGCGAGAATCTCTTCGTCGTCCGCAACGGCGTCTTGCTGACGGCGCCGCTCGGCAACTCGGTGCTGCCCGGAATCACCCGCGACTCAGTCCTGCAGATCGCCCGCGACCTGGGCATCCCGATCGTCGAGCAAGGAATGCCCCGCGAGTCGCTCTACATCGCCGACGAAGTCTTCTTTACCGGCACCGCCGCCGAGATCACTCCGATTCGATCGGTGGACAAGATCAGCGTAGGCAAGGGTGCGGTGGGCCCAATCACCAAGTCCATCCAGCAGGAGTTCTACGGCATCGTCCACGGCGAGAAACCCGACCGTCACCGTTGGCTGACGCCCGTCAAGGTGGGAAACAAGCAGCCCGTAGCAGTGTAGGGCGGACATTCTTGCCCGCCGCTGTTGGCGTTGGAGTGCCAGGCGTCCTCGCCGGCCCTACCGGTGCCCCGGTTTGCTCTTGCTGTTCCCAGGGATTACAGTATGGGGCGACCCCGGAAACGTCCCTCGCTTAGTCCCGTAACCCTGTTTCGTAAAGGAGACTCTTCATGTCCACCCCAGCTATCACTCCCGAATTCGCTCTGGCCTATCGCGCCATCATGCTCGATGGCCTTGCCAACGAAGTGGAAACCACCAAGAAAGTTCTGGCCGCTGTGCCCGACGGCCAGCGTGACTATCGCCCCGATCCCAGCGCGCGCACGGCCTGGGAACTGGCCTGGCACATCGCCAACACCGACATTCAGTTCCTCGACGGCATTGCCGACCTGAAGTTCACCATGGAGAGCCCCGCCGAGGCTGACAAGCCCAAAACTTCCGCCGAACTGGTTGCCTGGTACGACCAGAACTTCAAGCGGGCCGCCGACCGGGTTCGCGCGCTCTCCCCCGAACAGTTGCTGACTCCCGTCGATTTCTACGGAGTCTTCAACCTGCCGGCGGAGTTCTATCTCGGATTTCTGAACAATCACAGCATCCATCACCGCGGCCAACTCGCCACCTACCTGCGTCCCATGGGAGCAAAGTGCCCGTCGATTTATGGCGGTAGCTACGACGAGCCCTGGCAACCCGCCGACGCGGAGACCACCGCGGCCTGATTTTGCTTTTGCGTGAGTCAACAAGCCGCCCCGCAGGGCGGCTTTTTTCAGCGCCCCGCCCAGAGGAGCGCCACTGCATACTGCTCAAAAATCCTGTCGGCTGAAATGAGGGTCATGCCCTCCAGGTCGGCTTGTGCGATCAAGAGCCGGTCAAATGGGTCGCGATGATGGAGTGGTAGCGAGTAAACCGCCAGCGCGTGCGCGTGCGAAACAGCCAGGGGACGTAGTCCCTGGTCAGCCATGCGCCTGGGAACGTATGAGGTTGGCGGCTCTGGAAGATTCAGTTTGCCAGCGGCTGACTTGATGGCAATCTCCCAAGAGGTAACCGCCGAGAGAAATACCTCATGGCTTAAGTCGGACATCACTTCCCGCGCCTTGCGTGAGATCCTCTCCGGCTCCCAAAGACTCCAGAGCCAGATGCCGGTGTCGAGCAGGTAACTCACCTTTTCTTCTTCCTTTTCGCATCGGGCGGGGCGATTGGTGGCGGATCAAGGTCAATCGGAGCGTAGAACAGGGCCTCCATCTCTGGGTCACGGGCATCAAAATCCTCCGCAATCCAGATCTTGCCTCGGTCCATCCCCATGGGCCGCGAAGTCCCCGGCGGTCCGGTCGCGATCAGCTTCGCCACCGGCACCCCAGCCCGCGAAATCGTGATCTCTTCCCCCGCCTCCACACGTTTCAGCAGCCGCGAGAGGTGCGTCTTCGCCTCGTGAACATTCACTACCATAAGTGCTATCTTAGCTAAGTCATATGACTAAGTCAATGCAGGCGAGCGCCGGGACGCCAGCCGTTAGCCCCAACCCGAAGCCCGAAGCGCGCAGCCCGTAGCCGAAGGCCCATTACTTCCGTCATCTCGTCCCCAGCGCCCGGACAGGTCATCATAACGAGGGTTGCTGGAGTTCTTCCTGCATGAATATTGACGATCTTCTGCGCATTGCCATGGAGCGCCGCGCCTCTGACTTGCACTTGAAGGTAGGAAACTATCCTCACCTGCGCATCGATGGCGATCTCACGCCGCTCACCGACCAACCGCGCATCAGCGCCGAAGACATGTTGAACATGGCCTTCAGCATGATGTCCGCGCGCCAAAAACAGAAATTCAAAGAGACCACCGAAATCGACATGGCGTACGGCGTCGCGGGCCTGGGACGCTTCCGTGTCAACGTCTTTCAGCAGCGCGGCAACGTCGGACTGGTGCTCCGCGTCATTCCGACCAAGATCCGCGCGCTCGACGAACTGTTCCTGCCGAAAGTCGTGGAGCAGATCTGCGACATGCCCCGCGGCCTGGTGCTGGTTACCGGAGTCACCGGCTCCGGCAAGTCCACGACGCTTGCCGCCATGGTGGACCGCATCAACTCCACCCGCGCCGAGCACATCATCACCATCGAGGACCCGATCGAATTCCTGCACCGCGACAAAAAGGGCTACGTCAACCAGCGCGAAGTCGAAGTCGATACTCCGTCGTTCGGGGCGGCCTTGCGCGCCAGCTTGCGTCAGGATCCGGACGTCATCCTGGTCGGCGAAATGCGCGACCTGGAAACCATCAGCACCGCGCTCCATGCGGCTGAAACCGGCCACATGGTCTTCTCCACCTTGCACACGCTGGACGCGGTGGAAAGCGTCAACCGTATCATCGCCATCTTCCCGCCGCCGGAACAGAAACAGATCCGGTTGCAGTTGGCGGCCGTGCTGCGCGCCATCGTCAGCCAGCGCCTGGTACGGCGGTCCGATTCCGAGGGCCGCGTGCCTGCGGTCGAGGTCATGGTGACGACCGCCTACATCCGGGAATGCATCCTGGTGCCGGAAAAGACGCGCGCCATTCGCGACGCCATCTCCGCCGGCACTTCGCAGTATGGCATGCAGACCTTCGACCAGTCGCTCTGGGATTTGTTCCAGGCGGGCCTGGTAAATTACGAGACCGCTCTCGAGAGCGCCTCGAACGCCGACGAATTCAAGCTGCGTATGCAGGGCATCGCATCCACCGCCGACCTCTCGCGGCAGTCCATGCAGTCGGCCGGCCTCGGACGCTGAGTTTGTTCCTCCTGAACCTCGGGCGCGCGCAAGCGCGCCCTTTTTTTTGTGGGACTGCCCCTGGCCCGCCGGAAGGGGCAAGCCAGTTCGCCCCGGAATCAGGCCCCGGAGCGCCCGCCCCACCCCCGCAGACTCGCTAAAGGCCCTTCAGGAACCGGTGTACAATACCCTCCTTTCGAGACTGCGGGCGGAACCCACCGCCGCGGGGCGGGCGAAGGCCTGAACGGAGCGTAGCGATGACCGAACCAGAGATGCAGCGGATTGGCGATTACGAAATCCTGGCCGTACTTGGCGCCGGGGGCATGGGGCAGGTTTTCAAGGTGCGCAATGTCATCTCCGATCGTGTCGAGGCGATGAAGATCATCCTTCCCGACCTGGCTGGACGTCAGGATCTGGCCGACCGCTTTCTGCGCGAGATCAAACTCCTCGCCGGTCTGCACCATCCGAATATCGCCGACCTGCGCACTGCCCTCACCGTGAACAACCAGCTCGTCATGATCATGGAATACGTTGAGGGCACGAGTTTGGCGGAGCGCCTGGAGCACGGTCCTCTGTCGGTGCCGGATGCCGTGAATTACACCGGCCAGGTATTGCAGGCTTTGAGCTACGCGCACGAGCGCGACATCATCCACCGCGACATCAAGCCTTCCAACATGATGCTGACGCCCGAGGGCGTCGTGAAGCTGATGGACTTCGGCATCGCCCGCTCGGGCAACACCAGCGACCTGACCGCGACGGGTGCGGCCTTGGGCTCGCTCTATTACATGCCTCCCGAGCAGGTCAAAGGACAACCCACCGATGCGCGCTCCGACCTCTATTCGGTGGGCGCGTCACTCTACGAGATGGTCACCGGCGAACGCCCGTTCCGCGCCGACAGCAGTTACTCCCTGATGGCGGCGCAAGTCCAGCAGCCGCCCAAGCCTCCGATTGAAGTGCGGCCCGACTTGCCGCCGGTGATGAATGACCTGATTCTGACCGCCATGGCGAAAGAGCCGAGCCAGCGCTTCCAGTCCGCCGCAGCGTTCCAGAACGCGCTGAACTCACTGAACTCACTGGGCGTTTCGCCCTCCGCCAGCGTTGCCGCAGGTACGGCGCAAACTGCCGCCCGGGCTGCCGCTATGACGGTCACGTCGCTTGCGGCCAGCCCAGTTTCAACCAAGTCTGCAACCGGAATTCCCGCCACCGGGCTTCCGCCCCAGCCGCAGCCGATTCCCAGCGTGATGGAACTCTCGCCCCCGCGGGGAAGCCATCGGGGCCTGTACATGGCTCTTGGCGGACTGGTAGTCCTGGCGTGCCTGGTCGCCGCGGGGGTGTATCTCCCGCGCAGGGACAAGGCCCGCGCCGGCGAACGGACCACGAACTCGGTCCCGTCGCAGGCAGGGGATGCGACCCAGCAGCCGCCGGCGACGCCCAATGTATCCTCTGCGCCGGCTGCTGTGGCGGCGACCGGAGACGTAGGTGCAGCCACTCAGGATCAGCCCTCCACTGAATCCCTTGACCAGCACATCCGGCAAGCGGGTTCTAACACAAAGGTCGTGGGTGGAGGGCACGCGCCCGGCGGAGCTTCCGAACCACCACCTCCACCGCCGGACAATTCCGCGGCGCTGGCTGAGCTGGAGCAGCAAGTCGATCAGCTCAGCAGCCGCACGGCGGCGGTCAATGACAGCCTGGAGACCCTGCGCCGGCAACAAAGCGCCCAGGGATTCGGTCTACGGGGCGATATGGCCGCCACCCAGGAGCGCCTGAAGATCCACGTCGGGAGAGCGCAGGCGGCTCTGCAGGATCAGGACATCAAGAACGCCAAGCGGTATGCCGACCAGGCCGAGACGGAACTCGAGCAGCTGGAGAAATTTCTGGGGAGATGACCGACTCTCGGCTCTTGGCGGTGGGAGCGGGGGGATTTGCGGAATGTTCCACGTGGAACATTTTGTAGTTGCCATACTATACGTACAGTAGTGTATAGACAGTAACTCTCAAATAAGACCACGGAAACGAGTTACAAGACGGCGGAAGATGGTAAGCCTCCGAGGAGCCCAGGTCTCGAAAACCGCGAGACCTGGGGCACCCCGATCATTTACCCGTGTTAGAAGTGCGCCACCCGCCCTCCCGCACGGGGCGAGATGTTCGCATAGAAGAATCATGGTTGATGTTGTGGCCGAATCGATGGTTGGTGGAACGAACAGTGCCACCGCAGAGTGATTCAAGAAACCCGGGGACAGACGGAACGTTACCTCAAGAATGAAAGATAACAGGAAAACGCTCCGTCTATCCCCAGGTGATGTGCCTGGTTCAAGAAGCAAGGGCACGGCTACCAGACACGGATCAATCGTGCGCTGCGGAAATTGATGATGGAAGAGAAGAAGCAGTCCGGGGAGTGAGGGGAAAAATCAGGGAACGTCCCGTCTGTCCCCGGGTTTTCTGTCCCCGGGTTTTCCTCTAAGACCAACTCATCCATTTTCTCAGGGCAGATGTGGCCCACCCGCCCTTCCAGTCCATTTGCCCAGAAGTAACCGGTGTATCCGGGCGTCGGAGTGTACTCCCGACCGTACAGCACAACGTCGGTCCGAGAGTTAGATGGAGGCGGGTTCAGCTTCGGGTCTGTGCGCGTCCCGGCGGGATCAGGAGTCGGCGGCGGTGGTGGAGCAGTGGGGTCTGGCTTATTCTGCGCCTACTATGAACGAGCGCGATTAAGTTTCCTAGCGATGGCGGCGATCTCCGTCAGTAGCAGTCCGATGTGTGCGGAAAAGATTGTAGATCAGTCGGAACCCAAATATGAAAGACAACATGGCCATCGCAGCTAGGCTTAGGATGGCGTATACTATAATTAGCGACACTCGATGGCCCACATCCTCTTGGATGATTTCAAGCACTAGGTTGAAAAAAACCATCCACCTACAAGAAAGAAGATCCCGAAAACGGCTAGGCCGACCCTTTGAACGGTTGAGAAGGACCGCCCGCCTTGCCAAAGGGCCGCATCAAACCTCCCCACATTTCGAGCCACATCGAGGGGCGCTATGTTACGCTGCTCGTCGCCCCCGATCTTGAATGGCATCTTGTTCTTTCTCATTTTTACAACTCTACCTCAGTTGCGTTCAGTCGCTCTGGTTTTGTATGGCCACAGCCTTGGAATAGCAAGTGGGCGGGTGGCCCCCTTCTCCCGCGAGTAAGTGTAGCGCGTTTTGTTGTTAGTACTGACACAGAAAAGATGGGGGTGCCCCGCTTCTCGCGGTTTTCGAGAAGCGGGTTATCGGATAGCTGGCATCGGAAGGGGTTGGTGTTATGCGGCTGGCGGTCGAATCTTCATCTTGAGGACTTGGCGGGTGGCCCCCTTCTCCCGCGAGTAAGTGTAGCGCGTTTTGTTGTTAATGCTGACACAGACAAAGATGGGGGTGCCCCGCTTCTCGCGGTTTTCGAGAAGCGGGTTATCGGATAGCTGGCATCGGAAGGGGTTGGTGTTATGCGGCTGGCGGTCGGAATCTTCATCTTGAGGACTTGCCACTCGTTGACCTTGACCAGCCCGACCTCGCCGAAGGCATAAGCGCGGAAACTGCTCCAGCGCCAGAGTTCCGGGGACTCCACCAGGCCACGCTTCACCGGGTTGCGGTGCATGTAGCGCAGTTTCTCGACACGCTTGTGACCACTCCAGACATTGAAGTCGTAGAAGCGTTTCTGCCAGATATGCTGTGGAGTGTGTTCGAACAGCGACGCTTGGGCCGAATTGCGGCGAGCGCAACTGAGCCAGAACGCGGCGCGCAAAGCCGAGTTTGAGCGCCTGCATCACGGTCGAGGGAATCCGCTCTTGGGGCTCGCTCATCAACAAATGAAAGTGCTCGGGCATGACGACGTAGCCCACCACCACGAACTGATACCGGCGGCGAACCTGTTCGAGAACTGTCTGAAACAGGTCTCGACGCTGCTTTGTGCCGAGCAACGGCTGCCGCCGATAACAACTACAGGTGATGAAGTGCAAGTCTCCGGCGCCGTAGTAGCGCGTGAGATTCCGGGGCATGATAACGAACGTAGCGGAACTGGTCTGTTCGCGCGGTGACGGCGCACACCGTCCGGAGGTGATGAAAACAGCACGGGGGACCGGCTTGGCGATTGCTGCGGACAAGCCCCACATCTCGAAAACCGCGATATGTGGGGCACCCCCGACACTACCTATTTTAGAAGGGGGCCGCCCGCCTGGAGAAATTTCTGGGGAGATGACCGGAAACGTTCCGTCCGTCCCCGAGCTTTCCTGACTCGGAGGAAGTGACTGAAGTTCGCTCGACACGGCCCTGTGTCTGTTGTAATCGAGTGGGTGGGGCGTTTCTGGTTTGGATCCGCCCGACAACCAAGGAAAGGGGAGTTTCTATGGAGTCTTACATAGTATGACGCACTCCTCTTTGCCGCCGCTCGATTCGCCGTTGACCACGGTGTTCCTTGGCCAATACGTGAGTTCGCTGATGCTGGAAACGATCAGGTACTTAAAGCTGGCCTACGGTGGACTGGCTCACGATATGTCGATCCCAGAGATGGTGCTTCGCGATGCGGTC
>Ga0302175_10000722_pt1 | contig 9938 bp, 6 predicted proteins | sample I_Fen_N3_3_FD_198791 | JGI IMG/M metagenome (GOLD analysis project Ga0302175, IMG submission 198791) | Peat permafrost microbial communities from Stordalen Mire near Abisko, Sweden - I_Fen_N3_3 | ecosystem: Environmental > Terrestrial > Soil > Wetlands > Permafrost | place: Sweden: Abisko...
CGTGGTGGCTTGAGTAGCGGTCTGATCGAGATTGCTGAGACTGCGAATGTCCGGATCAGCATCGACGAGTTGTCGGTGCCAGTACGTGAGGATGTTGGGGGAGCGTGCGAAATCCTCGGACTGGACCCGCTCTACCTTGCCAACGAGGGTAGGTTCATTGCGATTGTGCCCGAGCATGACTCAGCTCGCGCGTTAGATATCCTATCCCGGCATACCGTCAGCAGTGGGGCCGTTAGGATTGGTCAAGTGTCGGACAAGCCGCAGGGAATGGTAACCATGAGGAGCCGGCTCGGGACAGAGCGGGTACTCGACATGTTGAGCGGGGAACAGCTGCCAAGAATTTGTTAGGCGCCAACCAGCTTTTCCAGGACTGCCTTATTGCGAATGGTCAGGGTTGAGCCCTTCAACACCGCAACCTGACGCTTTCGGAAGTCGGCGAGCACGCGAGTGACCGTCTCGCGCGAGGTGCCGATGATCTGAGCGATTTCCTCATGAGTCAGTGCCAGCTTTACCTTAGGTTCCGCCTGATCCGGGCTGGTGGCAGTCCATTCCAATAAGAGGCGCGCCAGGCGCTCGGGTGCAGAGTGAGAGAGACCGAGACTGCGAATCTGTTGGTAGGCGCTCTGGCAATCTTTGCTGAGGTGCTGTGCTGCCTTCAGGCAGGCATCACCATGATTTTGCAAGAATTTCAGGAAGTCTTCGCGCTTGATGAAGTTAAGCTGGCAGGGCTGGCCTGTCTCGGCGGTGATTTCATAGGGTGTACCGGAAACCGTGGCGTGCATCCCAAGAACTTCACCTGGCTGCGCGATCTTTAGAATCAGCGTCTTGCCTTCGGCGGAAGTAGTGGACAGCTTTACACGGCCCTTACACAGCATGTAAATGCCGCGAGGCGATTGGCCTTCCACGAAAAGAACGGCGCCGGCTGGATAGGAGGCTGTGTACTTGATCCTGTCAAAGGACTCGAGGGCACTTTTGGGGAGGGAACAGAAAAAGCTGTCACTCCTCAACTTACAGATTACACAGTTCTCCACCAGTTCAAAACCGTATGGTGACCCCACAGGTGCCTCCGTAACGATTACTTAACATCGTATCATTGCTAGACATAAACTCCTAAAGGCGGATCGGCCGCTTGGCCCGTTGACAGCCCCTTATCGAACAGGGGAAATCCAGCCGAATCGCCGCAGCACCGCCGCAGACTCGGCCGCCTTGAACCGGCACCATATTTCACCTATATCGTGATGTATATCACAAGAACCCGTATCTTGCGTCACAGACCCTTGGGCAAGTCGTAGAAGAAAATTCCGCCCACAACGGCTCAATACTATGGCGGGAGGCGATCCGGTCTAATCGCCGCAACACGTTGGGCCCGGCTGAGGTTATTTCGACCGAGGCAGGGCATCCGGAACTCTAGTTCCGGTTTGCATCAGGCAACAGACGGTTTGCGGATCACGACCACTCTCCTCTACCCCAAAGCGCCTCCCGCCTCTGGTTTGCTGGAAGAGAGTGTTTTTTAGATGGTGGAGAAGTATTCGTTATAGCTGGATGAATTCGGAGGCAGACTTGATCATTTCCAGCAAGTCACGGGGACAGCCGCAAGAAGTAAGTAGGATGCCGTTGCGCTATTTCCGACCTCAATTCTTGTAGTCGAAAAGAAGTTCGTTTGGTATCGTTGCGACGCCACATCGAGCGGAGCAAATCCGCTCTAAAACGAGGGAGTGTCCTATGCCAGATGCTGTCAAGAGCGGTACGCAGTGGAACAAGATCGCGGCTAGTCAACAGTTCAAGGACTTGATGGCGACCAAGAAAATGTTCATCGTGCCCGCCTTCATTTTCTTCGTCGTGTACTACTTTGCGTTGCCGATCCTGGTCGGTTATGCGCCAAATTTCATGTCGACGAAGGTCGGCGTAGTCAACATTGCTTATCTGTTTGCGCTTTCGCAGTTTTTTGTGGCTTGGATCATCGCTGGCCTGTACGTCAAGGCTGCGAACAATTTTGACCGCCTGTCTAACGACATCATCGCGAAAGCCGGCGACGGCCAAGGAGAGAGATAGCCAATGTCACACTCCCTGCTTATGTTCTTGGCATTCATTCTGGTGACGCTGGGCATTACGTTCTGGGCTTCCAGGCGTTCGTCCGGCTCCAGCGCTTACTTCGCCGCTGGTCGACAGATCAAAGGCTGGCAAAACGGGGTTGCGGTAGCGGGTGATTATATGAGCGCCGCATCCTTCCTCGGAATTGCCGGGTTGATCGCATTTTTCGGATATGACGGCTTCATGTACTCGGTAGGTTGGCTGGTCGCGTACCTGACCGTGTTGCTCGTGGTGGCCGAACCCCTTCGCAATGCCGGCAAGTACACCATGGCCGACGTATTGGCTTATCGATTGAAAGCGCGACCGGTGCGGGCGATGGCTGCTCTCAGTACTCTGACCGTAAGCACGTTTTACATGATCGCTCAGATGGTGGGCGCCGGCACGCTGGTCGCACTGCTGCTGAAAGACTCCGGCATCAAATTCCCGGTCGCGGTCATCGGCGTCGGCATCCTGATGATCATCTACGTGGTATTCGGCGGAATGCTGGCCACTACCTGGGTGCAGATTATCAAGGCAATTCTCTTGATGGGCGGCACGTTCCTGCTGAGCATCCTGGTGATGGCCCACTTCGGGTTCAGCTTCCACGCCTTCTTTGACGCGGTTGCGCACGTCTCGGTTCCGGACGGCAAAGGTGGAATGGTCGTAAAAGACTTCCTCACGCCTGGACTGCGCTACAAACCGCCATACGGTGCGCTCGACCTCATCTCGCTAGGAGTCGCGCTGATCTTCGGTACGGCGGGCCTGCCACACATCCTGGTCAGGTTCTATACGGTGCCCGACGCCAAGACCGCACGCCATAGCGTGGTTTGGGCGATGGTGCTCATTGGCAGCTTCTATATCATGACCACTTTCCTGGGGTTTGGCGCGGCGACAATCGTCGGCCAGGACTTCATCAAGAAGAATGGTGGCACGAACATGAGCGCTCCGTTGCTCGCTCGGGCGCTCGCGGGCGACACTTTCTTTGCCTTCATTTCCGCAATCGCGTTCGCAACGATTCTCGCGGTGGTGGCGGGACTGACCATCAGTGCCTCCACCTCGTTCGCCCATGATTTTTGGACGAATGTGATTCACCGCGGCGTTGAGCGCGCTCCCGGCGAGGAAGTGAAGGTGGCGCGCATTGCGGCGTTCGTTGTCGGATTCATTGCCATGGGCATCGCGATCATGCTGGGACCAACGGCCAACGTCGCTTTCCTGGTGGCACTGGCTTTTGCAGTGGCGGCGTCGGCCAACCTGCCGGTGATCGTGCTGTCTCTTTACTGGCGTCGCTTCAATACCACGGGAGCCGTGATGGGCCTGGCGGTAGGCCTTCTGGCCTCCATCGGCTTGATCCTGGTCAGCCCGAGCATCATGGGTATTGATGCAGCGACGGTTGTCGGGGCAGCCCGGCATCCCATACAAGCGAAGCCGTGGTTCCCACTGGAAAACCCTGCGCTCCTGAGTGTCCCATTGGGTTTCCTGGGGGCAATCTTAGGAACGCTCTTGAGCAAAGAGCCCGAATCCGAAACGAAGTTTGACGAGCTGATGGTGCGCTCCAACACCGGGTTGGGTGCAGAGAAAGCGACAGCGGCTCACTAATCGCTGACGGCGTACGGGCTTGCTGTGCGCCGAAGCGAGGTCGTTCTTTTAGGTCGTTGATGCGGCGGTGGGTCTGACGGCGTGTCTGCAAGTATCGCCAGGGTCGGAACCACCGCCGATCAAGGTTCAAGCTGCGGGCCGGTACTGCGAGGTGCCCTAGCGTTCCAGGCTTTGTGTCGCGATATTTCTGTACTTCACTAAGAGTTTGCCGTAAGGAGTTGTTCGATGAGTACCACTGCCAAAATCCCCGAAGTACTTGATACCGCAAAACCAGTAGTCGAAGAGTATGCTGCGCCCGAGATCGTCAAGCAGCAGGCGCTGCTGAAAGACTGGGCTGGCGAAAGTGCGAAATTCAACGCAGACCCCGATAAGTTTTGGGAAGACATTGCCCAAACTTTTGTCTGGACGAAGCCCTGGACGAAGGTATTTGAGTGGGATGGCATCCATCACAAGTGGTTCACCGGAGCGCGCACCAACATAACCGTTAACGCTCTCGACCGACATGTTGAGGGCGCAAACCGAAACCGCGTGGCTTATATCTGGCTGGCGGAAGACGGCAACGAGCGCGTGGTTACATACGGCCAGCTTCATCGCGACGTCTGCCGTTTTGCCAATGGCCTGAAGTCGCTCGGAGTAAAGAAGGGGGACAGGGTCGTCATCTACATGCCTCTCACGCTGGAAGGCGTGATTTCGATGCTGGCCTGCGCGCGCATCGGAGCTATCCACTCGGTGGTCTATGCGGGACTGGGCCATACGTCTTTGCGCGACCGCATCGAAGACGCGCAGGCGCGGGTGGTCATTGTCGGCGATGCGGGAGTGCGCCGTGGAAAGCCTGTGCCGTTGAAGCCCATTGTCGATGAAGCCCTCGACGGACTCGAAATGGTCGAGAAAGTCGTGGTGTTCACTCGTGATCCGGCAGGTTTTGCGGCAGCCAGCCCCAGGGAAGTCGATTTCCGTGAATTAATGAAGTCCTCGGCCGATTGTCCCGCCGAGGACATGGACGCCGAGGACCCGCTTTTCATCCTCTATACGTCCGGCACCACCGGCAAACCGAAAGGCGTTGTTCATGTGCACGGTGGTTTCATGGTGGGAACCACCTATCACCTGAGCTCCTTCTTCGACATTGGCGAGAAAGACATCTTCTGGTGCACGTCAGATATCGGATGGATCGTCGGGCACTCGTACATCGTTTATGCGCCGCTGTGCGGTGGAGTGACGACTATCTTCCGCGAAGGCGCTATCGATTATCCCGATCCTTCGATTGCGTGGCAGATCGTGGAGAAGTATGGCGTCTCCAAAATGTTCACTGCTCCCACCGCGCTGCGCATGTTCATGCGCTACGGCGAAGCGTTGCCCCAGAAGCACGATCTCACGTCCCTCAGGCTGCTGGCCTGCGCCGGTGAGCCGCTGAATCCTGAGGCATGGCGTTGGGCTCAAACCCATATTGCCGGTGATGGCAAGTGGGGCTACGTAGTGGACAACTGGTGGCAGACTGAACTGGGCGGCCCTGCGCTGGGAACTCCTTGCACTCTGCCGATGCGTCCGGGAAAAGCTGGTCTCGCGCTGCCGGGTTGGGGCGCTGATGTGGTCGACATTGACGGCAAACCAGTTCCACCTGGCGTAAGCGGGCGGCTCGTGCTGACGCGGCCCGCTCCCATGATGATGCGGACGATCTGGGGCAATCCGGAACGCTTCGAGAGAGACTGGCTGGAAATTCCAAACACCTACATCACGGGCGATCTTGCGACCAAAGATGCGGATGGCTATATCTGCGTGATCGGCCGCGCCGACGATGTCTTAAATGTTGCCGGTCACCGCATCGGTACCGCGGAGGTGGAGAGCGCGCTGGTATCGCACCCAGCAGTGGCGGAAGCCGCGGCCATCGGCATTCCCGACGCGTTGAAGGGCGAAGCCATCGTGGCTTTCGTACAGTTGCGTGCGGGGCACATGGCGTCCGACGCTTTGCTGGCGGGCTTAATCGATCATGTACGCCGCGAGATGGGACCTATCGCTACGCCGTCAGCCATCAAGTTCGTAGCTGCGCTGCCCAAAACGCGGTCCGGCAAAATCATGCGCCGCTTATTAAAGGCGCAGGAGACCGGAGCGGAGATCGGCGATCTGTCCACGCTCGAACAATAAGGCAAGTGTAAGTCGGGCGGTCCGCTGATCAGACTGGCCGGATCACGTCGGCTAGTGTTGGAAACATGCAGTAGAGTATTAATCGCCACAATCGCAGCTCTCATCGGAGGCAATGTCGATGTCGACGCAAGAAACCGCACCGAACCAGAATATTGAGTCCACGCTGACCGAAAGCCGCAGTTTTCCACCGCCAGAAGAGTTCAGTCGTAACGCCATCATCAGCGGCGCCGAAGAGTACGAGAAGCTTCGCGCCCGCGCCAGCGCGGATCCGGATGGGTTCTGGTCAGACATCGCGCGGGAGTTGCATTGGTTCAAGCCTTGGGAAAAGGTTCTCGAATGGAACGTGCCGTGGGTGAAGTGGTTCCTGGGTGGCAAATTGAATTTGTCATACAACTGCCTGGACCGCCACGTGGAAACATGGCGTAAGAACAAGGCCGCCATCATTTGGGAGAGCGAGCCAGGCGAAGTCCGCACTCTCACCTACCAGCAGTTGCTGACTGAGGTAAAGAAGTTCGCCAACGTGTTGAAGTCGCTCGACGTCAAATCTGGCGATCGCGTAGCAATCTACATGGGAATGTGTCCTGAGTTGCCGATTGCCATGCTGGCATGCGCGCGCATTGGGGCCGTGCACTCAGTCATCTTCGGTGGATTCTCGGCCAACGCGCTGGTTGACCGCATCACTGACCAGGAAGCGGTTGCCGTCATCACCCAGGACTCGTCTTATCGCCGCGGCAGCGAAGTGAAGCTGAAGGCGGCGGTAGACGAGGCGATTGACCGCTGCCCCAGCGTGAAGCATGTTGTGGTTTACAAGCGCACCGGCTGTGAGGTCACGTGGAAGGAAGGCCGTGATTACTGGTGGCACGACTTGATGGCCAAGGCCAGCGACAACTGCCCGGCAGAAGAACTTGACTCCGAGCATCCGCTCTACATCCTCTATACGTCAGGCACAACTGGAAAGCCCAAGGGAATCGTCCACACGACAGGCGGCTACTCAGTGGGCACGTACATTACCGCGAAGTGGGTCTTCGACCTGAAAGAAGAAGACACTTACTGGTGTACCGCCGATATTGGATGGGTTACCGGGCACAGCTACATCGTGTACGGACCGTTGCAGAATGGCGCAACCGTGTTGATGTACGAAGGCGCACCCAACTGGCCGGCGTTTGATCGCTTCTGGGCGATCATCGAAAAGCATAAGGTCAACATTCTTTACACGGCGCCAACGGCGATCCGCACTTTCATCAAGTGGGGCGACGAGTGGCCGAAGAAGCATGACCTCAGTTCTCTGCGATTGTTAGGCACCGTGGGCGAGCCCATCAATCCGGAAGCATGGATGTGGTATCGCGAGGTAATCGGCGGCAATCGCTGCCCGATCGTTGACACCTGGTGGCAGACAGAAACGGGCGCGATCATGATCTCTCCGGTTCCCGGAGCGGTCGCGACGACGCCAGGTTCGGCGACAAAGCCGCTTCCCGGCATCGAGGCCGAAGTTGTTACCCGCACTGGCGAGCGAGTGCCCTTGGGGTCGGGCGGCTTCCTTGTAATTAAGCGGCCATGGCCTTCGATGCTGCGAACCGTGTATGGCGATTCCGATCGTTATGTTCGTCAGTACTGGTCCGACATCCCGGGCATGTATTTCACGGGCGACGGTGCCCGTGAGGACGTAAACGGCAATTTCTGGATCATGGGGCGCGTCGATGATGTGCTCAACGTCTCCGGACACCGCCTCAGCACCATGGAGATCGAATCGGCGTTGGTGTCTCATGAAAAGGTCGCCGAAGCGGCGGTTGTGGGGCGGCCCGACGAGATGAAGGGCCAGGCGGTGTCAGCCTTTGTCACATTGGAAATGGGGCATCAGCCTTCCGATGCATTGAAGGAAGAGTTGCGCCTGTGGGTGGCCAAAGAAATCGGCTCGATGGCCAAGCCGGATGACATTCGGTTCACCGATCAGTTGCCCAAGACACGCTCCGGCAAGATTATGCGGCGCTTGCTGCGCGAGCTTGCGTCCGGCGGAGAAGTTAAAGGCGATACCACGACGCTCGAAGATTTCGCGGTTATTGCGAAGTTAAAGGAAGAAGAAGCGTAGATCGATATTCTGGCCGAACGATAGCGGGGCGCCTGCTACAGCGGGCGCCCCGCTTTTACTGTTTGTCGGGCTCGGCGGGATTGCCGTTTCCCGCTTCCACCGGCGCGTTCGGTTCGTCCGAGACTCCCGGTTCTGCAGGCCACGCTTCGGCGCCGAGGTCCGATGTGCCCGATGCAGGTTCCACTAACTCCATTGGAGTTGCGGTGGTGAAGTCCGCAGCGTCGGCGGGGAACGATGCGACGTGCCGCTGGTACCACGTCACCGAACTTGCTCGCTGCCAAAGGCGCGTCAGCAGCTGCATCAGGATGATGAACTCGAGCAGCAGAAATGTCACCGGGGTAGCGGTCGGCGGCAACTTCGTCCATAGAAACAATCCTGCCGCCAGCGTTACCCACGCGACCCCACTGATGCAGAGATAGACGCGGAACAACTTCGATGCCTGCCGCCAACTAATTCCCAGTGCCTTCCACAGATTCGACCACATCTTTGTCTCGTCCTGCACTACTGCTCGAACCTGCGCAATATCGAACCACAGCCTAACGAACAGGACGAGCAACATGACCACGGCACACCCTGTGAGCAGGATGTAGAAGCCAGTTTGGGCTGACACGGAGCGGTCGCCCACGTAGTCAGACAACTTGTCCACGCCCATCAACAATGCGGCCAGTATTCCGAATGGAACCATTGAGAACAGGGCCAGTCGTACGAAGCGCCAGAAGAAGGCTCCCGACGCGGCGAAGAAGTCTCCCGCTGTGAATTTGCGGTTGTCGCGGTAGACCGCAAGGATCCCGCCGGCCACGAAAATCATGAACAGCGGAAACAAAAGTGAAAAGAGAAATGAACTTCCCGACGAACGCATCAGGTCGGCATTTGGCCGGCCGATCAATTCCAGGAACATCCCAAAGTCGAAGCCCTTACTCAGCCCTTCTCCAGCAAGGCTGTGCTCCAGCAGCTTGTTGAGTTGTCCACGTGCCCCGGCGGCTCCCAACAGTCCAATGGCGAGGTTGACCGCGAAGACCCACCACAGCACTCGTTGGCGCCGCCACACCAAGGAGGCACCGGCAGCAACTAATCCTTTATTCTCGTCTGCCATCGTCATCTCCCGGTTATGTCAGCCAGCTCAGCATCTGGGCGAAGAATTGCGTCAGGAAAGTCCAGTAGGTAGCGATCTTCTGGGTCGCCTTCCGCTGGGGTTCGGCAGCAATGCTGTTGTTGAGGTAGTCGCGATCCATGGTGATCTGGTGGTCGGGATCGATTTCGACCGAGAGTACCTTGGCTTTTTTCAGATACTCGAAGCGCTTCCATCGGTCCACGCCGATCCATCGTTCACGCACGGTTTCACCGTTGTCGAACTTGATTTCTGCAGTCACCGGGAAGATGAAGTCGCCTACTCGCTGTAGCAGGATTTCCGTGGCGTACAGGGTTTCACCCTTCTTATCCTCCGGCGCATCCTTACTGGCCCAATCCACCCGGGTCGATTCCGCCTTCCGAACTTTGTAGTCCAACACCTGCGTCCCATAAACCGCCTGCTGCCAATACCAACCAAGGTCTTCGCCGGCCACCTCGTTCACCGTTCGCAGAAAATCTTCCTGCGTGGGATGCGTGAACCGGTACTTCATGAAGTAGGCGTGCAGCGCCTTTCGCAGCACCTGCTCGCCCACGAGGTTCTCCAGCGTGAGCAACATCGTCGCTGTTTTGCCGTAGGTGACGCCTCCATACGAGGAAAAGCTCATGTCCTGATAGCTCGGCTTGGCAAGCGAGTCCGTCTCCGCGACGCCGACATACCCGCTGCGCTGTTCCGCGCTGTCGCCCATCTGTGCGCCCAACCAATTCAGGACGCTGGTGTTCTTTCCGTACAGGCTGTCCACAACTTTTACTTCGGTGTAGCTGTTGATGCCTTCGTCGAGCCAGGCATTCTCAAACTCGTTGGTGGCAACCATCGCGTACCAGTACTGGTGCCCGAACTCGTGCTCGGTCACGCCCTCGGGTAGTAGCTTCTGGCCCTTCGGGGCCCACCACACCGTGTCTCCGGTAATGAATGTCGGAT
>Ga0302175_10000724_pt1 | contig 9909 bp, 9 predicted proteins | sample I_Fen_N3_3_FD_198791 | JGI IMG/M metagenome (GOLD analysis project Ga0302175, IMG submission 198791) | Peat permafrost microbial communities from Stordalen Mire near Abisko, Sweden - I_Fen_N3_3 | ecosystem: Environmental > Terrestrial > Soil > Wetlands > Permafrost | place: Sweden: Abisko...
CCCGCGCCAAGGCTCAGGCCATGGGCGTAAAAGAAATCTACATCGACGATCTGCGCGAAGAATTCGTGCGTGATTTCGTGTTCCCGATGTTCCGTGCCAACACCGTTTACGAAGGCGAGTACCTGCTGGGTACTTCCATCGCTCGTCCGTTGATCGCCAAACGCCTGATCGAAATCGCCAACGAAACCGGCGCCGACGCCATTTCCCATGGCGCGACCGGCAAGGGCAACGACCAAGTGCGTTTCGAACTGGGCGCCTATGCACTCAAGCCAGGTGTGAAAGTGATCGCGCCTTGGCGCGAATGGGACCTGCTCTCCCGTGAAAAGCTGATGGATTATGCTGAAAAGCACAACATCCCGATCGAGCGCCACGGCAAGAAGAAATCCCCGTACTCGATGGATGCCAACCTGCTGCACATCTCCTATGAAGGCGGCGTGCTGGAAGACACCTGGACCGAGCACGAAGAAGACATGTGGAAATGGACCGTCTCCCCGGAGAACGCTCCTGATAAAGCGCAGTACCTGGAACTGACCTACCGCAACGGCGACATCGTTGCACTGGACGGCGTCGAAATGACCCCGGCCACCGTGCTGGCGACGTTGAACCGTATCGGTGGCGAACACGGTATCGGCCGTCTCGACATCGTTGAGAACCGTTACGTGGGCATGAAGTCCCGTGGCTGCTACGAAACCCCTGGCGGCACCATCATGCTGCGCGCTCACCGTGCGATCGAATCGATCACCCTGGACCGCGAAGTGGCTCACCTCAAAGACGAGCTGATGCCGAAATACGCCAGCCTGATCTACACCGGTTACTGGTGGAGCCCTGAGCGTCTGATGCTGCAACAGATGATCGACGCGTCCCAGGCCCACGTGAACGGCGTTGTGCGCCTGAAACTGTACAAAGGCAACGTGATCGTCACCGGTCGCAAGTCCGATGAGTCGTTGTTCGACGCCAACATTGCCACCTTCGAAGAAGATGGCGGCGCCTACAACCAGGCCGATGCGGCGGGCTTCATCAAGCTCAACGCCTTGCGCATGCGCATTGCCGCCAACAAGGGTCGCAAGCTGTTCTGAGACCTTTGCGTCGGTAAGTGAAATTGTGGCCCTGTCGTCGACAGGGCCACAACGCTAAAAAGTGTGTTCTGCCCGGCATCTTGTCGTTGCCTGTTCCTTTCCTGTTCTGGCTTCCCATTCCGGAACACGGCGCTTATCAAGCCTCATCCAGCACTGTCACGCCCTGTGAATTCAAGTTGTAAACAATCCAGAAGGTTGGGCATGCGCCTTTCTTCCTGTGTTTTGAATGCTTGTGTGTGCTTTCCTTCAATAATCTCTCCGACTCGCTGTAAGCAAGAAACACGACCACTTTCGTGGCGGGCTCGCGTGGCTCCCGGATTTTGTCCAGCAGGGTGGTGATATCCGCTTTCGCCGTCATCTTGCGGGCATCAATGATGCTCAGGTCTTTCATGTGTGCTGAAAACAAGACGTTGTGCTGCACCCAGCAGTTGGCCTGTGACGGTGGCCTCCGGGGTTTCCAGGCCCGGTAAAGCTGGGCTGAAAGGCCTGGGAGAGAGCGTTCTGATGTCGGAGTGGTCATGGATTCGTTCAGCTTTACAGGCGAGTCCTTCGCGCACGGCTGTTTTTTACTGTCCGATCGCACGGTGTTGTCGATGACTTTGACGAAGTTTTTTTCTTTTTCAAAGTCAGAGGGGGCATAAAGTGAGCGGTAGTTTAAGTTGAGCGTGAGGAAGAAAAGAAAGAGCAGGTAAAACGGAAAGCTGATCAAGAACCAGACATAGATTTCCCGTTGGTTATTGTCCAGAAAGGGTAGCGAGATGGCCGCGGAAGTCTCGGACAGTGCGGCGAATATTGCAATAACAGTCATAGGGTTTGAGATTCTTTTTTTGAATTTCATCATGGTGGTGACTCATAAGGTGGTGTCTTTTTCTCGTGTGAATAAAAGTGTTTTTATGTTGTTTTAAGGGGCGGTACTGTTTCTAGGTTGACTCCACTTTTCAGGAGTGAATGTATGGGGATGGGTTTACTGTAGTGCTGGTGATTTTTATATGTCGGGTGTTCTTGTATCAAAAGTTTTTCGGGCTGCGTTGCTTGAGTGAACAAACCACGGAGAAAAGATTTAATTGTTGTTTCGGTATGAATTTTCAGGTGGGAAACAGCAGTTGTTTTTAAGTGGGGCCCCGTTGATCGCCGGTACGGAAGCCGTTGAGCGGCTTATGCTCAGGCCGTTTGTTGGTTGTAAAGCGATACAAAAAAGCTCTTTGAGAGCCGCCTCTTATTAAGGTCTCCTGTTTTAAAACGCCTCAAATTCAAGGTTTTTTTGTAGGATTGATCCGCGTTGCTTGTAGGGAATGTCTCTCGGTGTGGGTGCTTGAGCGGAGCGGCATGCCATGGGTGAAACGACTAGGCTATTGTGCGGGCTCTAAAAATCCGAACAGCGAAAATTGGACTTGCCCATGAATAAAGTGCTGATCGTGGATGATCACCCTGTCATTCGTCTTGCGGTGCGTTTGCTAATGGAACGTCATGGCTACGAAGTTATCGCCGAAACAGACAATGGCGTGGATGCCTTGCAACTAGCCCGTGAGCATATGCCGGATATTGTCATTCTGGATATTGGAATACCGAAACTGGATGGGCTGGAAGTCATTGCGCGTCTGACTTCAGTAGCGCTGCCTTTAAAAGTGCTGGTGCTGACTTCCCAGGCACCCGGACATTTTTCAATGCGCTGCATGCAGTCGGGTGCCGCCGGTTATGTTTGCAAACAACAGGACCTCACAGAATTACTCAGTGCTATCAAGGCTGTGTTGTCAGGCTACAGTTACTTTCCCAATCAAGCCTTGCATACCGTTCGCGCCAGTTTGGGTAATGCCAGTGAAGCCGATATGGTGGATCGTCTGTCGGGGCGGGAGATGATGGTGTTGCAACAACTGGCCCGGGGAAAGACCAATAAGGAGATTGCCGATGGAATGTTTCTCAGCAACAAGACCGTCAGTACTTACAAGACCCGGTTATTGTTAAAACTTAATGCGCGCTCACTGGTGGACCTTATCGAACTGGCCCAGCGTAATGGCCTGGTATGACGGCTTCCACGTTCTGCCGGATGCAGTGACGATCGGCACATAGTAAAAAGCCTCCATTTCGGGAGGCTTTTAGGTGTCATAGATCAAAATCGTAATCGGCCAATTGCTTTTGCAGTCGGCGCTCCTCCAGCAGATTGTCGATGGTGCGGCGCTTGCTCAGGTTGGTTTTCGCTACCTCGACCACCGGTTCAGCGTCATCGGCTTCAACGGGGGTGAAGTCGTCTTCTACGTCCAATTGCTCTTTGCCAGTGCTCATTTTGTTACTCCAGGCTAAGACTGCCTTTGGCGCTCCTTATATCGACATTCTCCCGGCGGGTAAAAAAGATTTTTTCAATCGGTAAATCAATAAATCCAATAGTGCGTCAATCGTCCGAAGTCTTTTGCTTGTATTCGCACAAGTCTTCGATCCGACAGCTACCACAACGAGGCTTGCGCGCCAGGCAAACGTAGCGTCCGTGGAGGATCAGCCAGTGATGGGAGTCGAGCAGGAATTCCTTGGGCACGAACTTCATCAGCTTGTTCTCCACCTCGACCACATTCTTGCCCGGGGCAATGCCGGTGCGGTTGCTGACCCGGAAAATATGGGTGTCCACCGCCATGGTCAGTTGGCGAAACGCGGTGTTCAGCACCACGTTGGCGGTCTTGCGCCCGACGCCGGGCAACGCCTCAAGCTCCTCGCGGGTTTGCGGGACTTCGCCGCCATGGCGCTCTATCAGCAGGCGACAGGTTTCGATCACGTTCTTGGCCTTGCTGTTGAACAGGCCGATGGTTTTGATGTACTGCGACAAGCCTTCGACGCCCAAGGCATAGATCGCCGCTGGCGTATTGGCCACCGGGTACAGCTTGGCCGTGGCTTTGTTGACCCCAACGTCGGTGGACTGCGCCGACAGAATCACCGAGATCAGCAGTTCGAATGCCGAGGAATAGGCCAGTTCGGTCTTCGGTTCCGGGTTGTCTTCGTGAAGCCTGCGGAAAATTTCATAACGTTTTGCGGCATTCATGGGTAATGCGTTTCCTCGAAAGCGATCAATTTGAGGGCGTCGGACGATGCCAGGCTTGTTTGGCGGCGATCAATAGCCCCAGCAATATGAGTCCGCCAGGGGCGAGTGTCGCCAGGCGCAGACCGCCGTCGACGGTCAGCACCCAACCGGGCCAATCCGCCCCACCCATCAGCCAGGTCAGATGAGCACCAAGAGTGCCGTTGCCGATGATTTCGCGCAGCAGGCCCAGGACGACCATCAGCAGGCCGAACAGGCCACACAGGCGCAGACGATCACGTCCTGGGCTCTGGAAAAAACCGTTGTTGTCCAGCACGACGCATTGCAAGGCGATCAACCCGGCATACAGCCCCAAGTGTTGCTGCCATTGCAATGACCAGGATTGCCCGGCGAGTTCAACACAAGCGGTCAACGTGGCTGCCAGCAGCACGCCAGCAACCCAATGCGTCGATGAGGCGAGCCGGGGACGCAAGGCGCCCATCCCCAAGGCATAGGCCCCTATCACCACCACGAACATCAGCCACAGGCCCAAGGCGCTCATCAGCGAGCCGGTGGCACCCACCAGCGGCGCCAGCATCAATGAGTTCTGTAGCGACGCCTTATTCATGGGGAATGCTCCCGACCAGTTGTTGCCGGTGTTCGTCAAAGTAGCGCAAGGCATCATGGATCGCGTTGATCACGGCTCTTGAGGTGATGGTTGCCCCGGCCATTTGATCGAATTGTCCCTGATCCTTTTTCAACGCCCAGCCATTGTCAGCGGGCTCGGTGCGCGATTTTCCGGTAAAAAGTTGCAGCCACGTATTGGGCCAGTCGGCGAGTCGTCCGCCCAGCCCCGGCGTTTCTGTCTGTTTGAGCGTCTTGACCCCCAAGAGCTTGCCGTTGGCATCGATGGCGATCAACAACTCGATGATCCCGGCGTAACCGAGGGTTTGGCTGCGCAGCAACACGGCGTTGGGTTGGCCACCCTTGGTCGCCAGGTAACCCGTCACTAGCGTGCTGTTGGTCAGTGCAAGGTTTTCGAGGGCTAGCGGCTGTTCCAATGGCTGATTGTCGTAGCTGCCGGGAGGCAGCATATCCAGCAGGGTGCGGCTGTCGATCAGGCGTTGTTCCGTGGCAATGCGTGCCGCGCTGAGGTTTTGCACAACGTAGGTTGCGCCGATGCCCAGTCCGGCCAATAACACCAATGTCGCGACGCTCATTGCTCGGTTCATGGAGAGAGTCGCTCCTGCCGGGCGGCGACAAACCGCTCCAGTGCCGGCACGCAGAGGTTCATCAGCAGGACCGCAAACGCCACGCCGTCGGGGTAGCCGCCCCAGGTTCGAATCAGATAAGTCAGCAATCCGACCCCCACGCCGAATAACAATCGCGCGCCGGCACTTTTTGCGCCGGACACTGGCTCCGTCGCAATAAAAAAGGCGCCCAGCATGCTGGCGCCCGTCAGCAGATGAAACAGCGGCGAGCCATGGGAGTCGGAACCCGAACCGTTCCAGCACAGCAGGCTGATGATAAACAGGCTGGCCAGCATGCCCACCGGCGCATGCCAACTGAACACCCGCCGTTGCAACAGAAACGCGCCGCCGGCCAGAAACGCCAGGTTGACCCATTCCACACCGTGGCCGCCAAACCGGCCAAACGCCGGGTTGCCGGCGAACAGCTCATCCATGGTCAAGCTTTTGTTGATGCGCAGGCTGTCCAGCGCCGTGGCCTGGACCCACGCATCCGGGGTCTGGCTGACGCTGAAACCGAAGACCTGGGATAGGCCTCCGAGCAAGTCCATGCCATGGGATGACGGCCAATGGGTCATCGGTTGCGGGAACGTCACCAGCACCAGGGCAAAACCGAGCATGGCCGGGTTGAACGGATTCTTGCCGACGCCGCCGTACAGATGCTTACCGAACAACAACGCGGCGGCAGCGGCCGTGACCGTCAGCCACCACGGGCAGTACGGCGGTAACGCCAGCGCCAGCAGCGTCGCGGTGACCAACGCGCTGCCGTCGCTCAAGGTCGGCCCGAGCGGGCGCTGGCGCAGCTTGAGCACGGCGGCCTCCACGGCGAGCGCGGTCACCACCGTCAGAATCAGGTTGATCAATACGCCCCAGCCGTACAGCCAAAACAACGCCAGTGCTCCCGGCACCGTGGCCAGCAACACCAGCTTCATGGCCTGCTGAAGGCGTTCGTCCACCGATTCAAGGGGCGACATAAGCCTCCACCAGGCGTTCGGCTTCCTGAAGGCGGGCGCGGGCCTTGTCCATCTGCTCGGTTGGAGTGTCGGCGCGGCGTTCCAGTTTGCTGACGTCGGCGCGGGCGTAGGCCAATTCGGTTTTCAGCTGTCGAAGTTGGCTGTCGATGGGGCGTTTTTCGACGCGTATCAGGTCAGGCAAAGGTTGATCGCTGGCGGCTTCAGCGTTGTGCAAGGCCTGTTCGGCATTTTTCAATGCGTGCTCCAAGGCGTTGATCTGTTCTGTCGGCGCTTCGGCTGTCTGCGCTTTTTTCAGTTCGGCGCGGCGCATGGCCAACTGGATCTTCGCCCGTTTCAGCTCCGCATCTTTCGCCGGGGCAACAGGAGCCGGAACCGGTGGGGCGGTGCTTTCCAGTTGCGCCAGCGCTTGCTCGGCGACTTCGAATTGCTGCTGCAAAACGATCAATTGCGACTGCTGCTCGAAGGTTGGCGGATGCCCGAAAGCTTTTAGCGATTTGTTCAATTGCGCGCGGCTCATCGCGACATCGATCTTGGCTTTTTTCAATGCGGCGTCAGCGCTCGCCGCTTTCTGCGCGCGAACCCGCTCAAGGGCAGCCTGTACCGGGTTGAGGGTGACTTCACTGGGTTGCGCGGCCCGTTGAGCACGAGCCTGACGCTCGGCGATTTTCTGTTGCTCTTCCCGTTGCAGGCGGGCGTTGCGTTGTTCGAAACGTCGGCGGGCGCGATTGCGTTTGATCGCCCGGGCCCGTTGCTCGTCAAGGCTGAACGCCAGCCCGCCGACAATCGGCAGCACCGTGGCCAGCGGCAGTGGGCGCATTTCGATGCAATCTACCGGGCACGGCGCTACGCACAGGTCGCAACCGGTGCATTCGTCGACGATCACCGTGTGCATCAACTTCGCCGCGCCGACGATGGCGTCCACCGGACAGGCCTGGATGCACTTGGTGCAGCCGATGCATTCGGCCTCGCGAATGTAGGCGATCTGCGCCGGTGCCGCGCCGCGACTGGTGTCCAGTTCCAGCACCGGCACTTTCAGCAACTCGGCCAGGGCCGCGACGGTTTCGCTGCCGCCCGGCGGGCACTGGTTGATCGGCTCACCCTGGGCGATGCCTTCGGCGTAGGGTTTGCATCCGGGATGGCCACACTTGCCGCATTGGGTCTGGGGCAAGAGGGCGTCGATGCGTTGAATCAGACTCATGTTTTGATCAGTCCGCTGAATCCGAGAAAGGCCACTGCGATCAGTCCGGCGCCGATCAACTGGATCGGCAAGCCACGAAAGGGCAGGGGAATATCGTTATCGAGTGTGCGCTGTTGCAAGTCGCTGAACAGGCTCAGCACCAGCCAGAAACCGAGCCCGGCACCGAGGCTCAGGGCGGTGGCGTGGAAAAACCCCTTGTCGTCCTGAGCGTTGATCAACGTCAGCCCGAGGACGCTGGCATTGCCGAGCAGCAAGGGCCAGAGGCCATCGAAAGAGAGCTTTGGAAGTAACCGTGAAAGCAGTTTCAACAACGGAGCGATCAGCAAAACGCTCAGCGGCAGGAACACGAACAGGCGCAGGGCCGTCAGCTCCAGCGGCACCAGCAACCCATGATAGAACGCGTAACCGAGCATGCCGACGATCAACATCAGGCTCGCCGTGGCAATGCCCAAGGCGTGAACCTGCCTGCGCTGCGTGGTCAACAGCGGATCGACGCCCAGCGGCCAGTGCAACACGAGGTTGTTGATCAGGGCGGCGCTGATAAGCGTTAGAAGCAGTTCGGTCATGATCGTCCGTATTCACACGATGTTGCAGGCTGCTGATTAACCCCGTAGGAGCTGCCGAAGGCTGCGATCTTTTGATCTTGAAAAGGCAAGATCAAAAGATCGCAGCCTTTGGCAGCTCCTACACGGTGAGGCCAGAGTTGAGAGTAATTATGGGCCAGACATGAAAATCCCACAGTCATGCCGGGCACGACTGTGGGATCGGTTGAGCGGATCGAGCCTTACTTGATGCGCTGACCCGGCTTGGCGCCGCTGTCGGGGCTCAGCAGGTAGATTTCTTCACCGCCAGGGCCGGCCGCCATCACCATGCCTTCGGAGATCCCGAACTTCATTTTGCGCGGCTTGAGGTTGGCGATCATCATCGTCAGGCGACCTTCTAGCTTGGACGGGTCCGGGTAGGCACTTTTGATCCCGGAAAGCACGTTGCGTTGCTCATCCCCGATGTCCAGGGTCAGGCGCAGCAACTTGTCGGCGCCTTCGACGGCTTCGGCCTTGAGAATCAGCGCAACACGCAGATCGACGGCGGCAAACGCATCGAACTCGATTTCCGGTGACAGTGGTTCCTTGACCAGTTCGCCGTTGCCGGTCGGTGCAGCGGCACCGGTGTCGGTAGCGCTGGCGGTCAGATCTTCTTTCGAGGCGTCGGTCATGGCTTGGACTTTTACCGGGTCGATGCGGGTCATCAATGGCTTGAACTCGTTCAACTGATGATTGCTCAGCAGCGTGGCGTGATCGTTCCAGGTCAGCGGCGCGACGTTCAGGAACGCCTCGGCGTCGGCGGCCAGCAGCGGCAGCACCGGTTTGAGGAAGATCACCAGTTGGCGGAACAGGTTGATGCCCAGGGCGCAGATGGCCTGGACTTCGTCGTGCTTGCCTTCCTGTTTGTTCAGCGACCATGGCGCCTTGTCGGCAATCCAGGCGTTGGCGCGGTCGGCCAGACCCATGATTTCGCGCATGGCCCGGGCAAAGTCGCGCGCCTCGTAGGCATCGGCGATGCTTGGCGCAGCAGCCAGGAACGCGTCGGTCAGTTCCGGCGCGGCATTACCCGCCACCAGCACACCGGCGTTGCCTTTCTGGATGAAACCGGCGCAGCGGCTGGCGATGTTGACGACTTTGCCCACCAGGTCGGAGTTGACCTTCTGCACGAAGTCTTCGAGGTTCAGGTCCAGGTCGTCGACGCCACGGCCCAGCTTGGCCGCGTAGTAGTAGCGCAGGTATTCCGGCGACAGGTGATCCAGGTACGTCCGGGCTTTGACGAAGGTGCCACGGGACTTGGACATTTTCTGACCGTTGACGGTCAGGTAGCCGTGCACGTTGATGCCGGTCGGTTTACGGAAGCCGGCGCCTTCAAGCATTGCTGGCCAGAACAGGGCGTGGAAGTTGACGATGTCCTTGCCGATGAAGTGGTACAGCTCGGCGGTGGAATCCTTGGCCCAGAACGCGTCGAAGTCCAGGTCCGGACGACGGGCGCAGAGGTTCTTGAAACTGGCCATGTAGCCGATTGGCGCGTCCAGCCACACGTAGAAATATTTGCCTGGCTCGCCCGGAATTTCGAAGCCGAAGTACGGCGCATCGCGGGAGATGTCCCACTGTTGCAGGCCGGCGTCCAGCCATTCGGCGATCTTGTTCGCCACGGCGTCTTGCAGGGTGCCGCTGCGGGTCCAGGCTTGCAGCATTTCCTGGAAATCCGGCAGTTTGAAGAAGAAGTGCTGGGAGTCCTTGAGCACCGGGGTGGCGCCAGAGATCGCCGACTTCGGATCTTTCAAGTCAGTCGGTGCGTAGGTCGCGCCGCATTTTTCGCAGTTGTCGCCGTACTGGTCTTCGGTGCCGCATTTCGGGCAGGTGCCCTT
>Ga0302175_10000727_pt1 | contig 9894 bp, 5 predicted proteins | sample I_Fen_N3_3_FD_198791 | JGI IMG/M metagenome (GOLD analysis project Ga0302175, IMG submission 198791) | Peat permafrost microbial communities from Stordalen Mire near Abisko, Sweden - I_Fen_N3_3 | ecosystem: Environmental > Terrestrial > Soil > Wetlands > Permafrost | place: Sweden: Abisko...
GCAACATCCTGTTCTACTTCAAGCAGAAAGTGACCGCGCCGGCGCGTCTGGCCGGTGGCGTGCTGCTGGTGCACGAAACCCTCGACCAGGTTAAGGAACCGCGTTCGGCGTGGGTCTACAACGCCGGCCAGCGTCGTGTACGTCGCGCGCCGCAAGTGTCCTATGACGGGCCGGGTACTGCCGCCGATGGCCTGCGGACCTCCGACAACCTGGACATGTACAACGGCGCGCCGGATCGCTACGACTGGAAACTCGAAGGCAAGAAAGAGATGTACATCGCCTCCGACAGCTACAAGCTCGACGATCCGAAGCTGAAGTACACCGACATCATCAAGGCCGGCCACATCAACCAGGACCTGGCTCGTTACGAGCTGCGCCGGGTCTGGCATGTGGTCGCAACCCTGAAGGAAGGTCAGCGCCACATCTATGCCAAACGTGACTTCTACATCGACGAAGATACCTGGCAAGCCGCGGTGATCGACCACTACGACGGCCGTAACCAACTGTGGCGCGTCGCGGAAGCCCACGCCGAGAACTACTACGACAAGCAAGTGCCGTGGTACGCCCTGGAAACCCTGTATGACCTGCAATCGGGTCGCTACCTGGCACTGGGCATGAAGAACGAAGAGAAACAGGCGTATGACTTCGGCTTCACCGCTACCACCAGCGACTTCACCCCGGCCGCACTGCGTCAGGATGGTGTTCGCTAACACTCGCTGAACAGAGGCCGCATCCTCGAAAAACGCCCCGACTGGTTCGGGGCTTTTTTTTTTGAGGGACACAAATCAAAAGATCGCAGCCTTCGGCAGCGCCTACGGATGTACGCCGAATCTCTGTAGGAGCTGCCGAAGGCTGCGATCTTTTCAGTGACAACGAAGAATCAAGAGCCAGACACGTTTGGATGTAGTCTTTTTGTAGCCATTTGTAGCAACTACCTTCAATACCTCTTCGTTTACCGCTAGTCTGCGGACATCTGCAACGCCGACAACAGCAATTCAAACAAGAGCCGGCCATGACTGATCTGTCCCCAATTCCGGGTCCTGCAAGCGTTGCCGTCGCGGCACTGGACGGGCGTTTCTTCCGACCCCCGCTGCCTGACGGCCATGTGCTGCGGCCTCGCCTGTGTGAGCGGCTGAGCGCGGGGTTGGGTGGCCGATTGGTGCTGGTCAGTGCTCCGGCGGGGTTCGGCAAGAGTTCGCTGGCGGTGGAGTTCTGTCAGGGCCTGCCGGCGCATTGGCACAGTCTCTGGCTGGGGCTGAGCCCTCGGGACAGCGATCCCGGTCGCTTCCTTGAGCGTCTGCTCGAAGGCCTCCAGGACTATTTTCCGCAACTGGGCAGCAAGGCCCTCGGGTTGCTGAAAATGCGTCAGCGCCATCAACCGTTTGCCTTCGAAGAATGGCTGGACGGTTTGCTCGATGAGCTGGCCGTGCACCTGTCGCCGAGCACGCCCTTGCTGCTGGTGCTCGATGACTACCACTTGGCCCAGGGCCCGGTGCTTGATCGCTGCCTGCAGTTTTTTCTCAATCATTTACCCGATGGCTTGCTGGTCATGGTCACCAGTCGGCAACGTCCGGACTGGCATCTGGCGCGGCTGCGGCTGTCGCGGCAACTGCTCGAACTGCATGAGCAAGACCTGCGCCTGACCCACGACGAAGCCCTGACCCTGCTCGATCGCCACAGCAGCTCATTGCGCGGCGAGGCGCTGGAAAACCTGATCCTGCGCAGCGAAGGCTGGGTCGCCGGGCTGCGTTTCTGGTTGCTCGCGGCCGCCGAAGGCGATGGCGCGTTGCCCCAGTCGCTGAACGGTGGGGAAGGGCTGATCCGCGATTACCTGCTGGAAGAAGTCATCGATTGTCTGCCCGCCGAGGTCCAGGCGTTCCTCTATGACACGGCGCCCCAGGAGCGCTTTTGCAGCGAACTGTGCGATGCCGTGCGCGAAGCCCATGACAGCGCGGAGATCCTGCGCTTCCTGTCGGCGCACCAGGTTTTCCTGGTGCCGCTGGATGAGCATGGCCACTGGTACCGTTACCACCATTTGTTTTCCGACTTGCTGCGCACCCGGCCCACGACCCAGGCATTGGTGCCGGCCGCGACCCTGCATCTGCGCGCCTGCCGCTGGTTCAACGCCCAGGGCTTGCTCGATGAAGCTGTGGAGCAGGCCTTGCGTGCCGGGCACCTGGATGTCGCGGCGAATCTGGTGCAAAACCTTTCCGAAGAACAACTGCTGGCGGAGCAAAACGTCGGCATGCTGTTGCGCTGGAAAATGGACTTGCCCGACAGTCTGCTGATCAGCACGCCACGGTTGATCGTGCTCTATAGCTGGGCGCTGGGGCTGGCCTGTCAACTGGACGCCGCCGAGGAACTGGCCAACCACTTGAGCCGCTTCCTGCCGGCGCCGTCGGCCACCGCGCAGAAGTCCATGCTGGCCCAATGGCTGGCCCTGAGCGGCATCATCGCCCGGGGGCGCGGCAATCGTGAACTGACGCTGCTCTATTGCAACGAAGCGCTCGAAAGCCTGCCGGCCAAGCGTTACGGGCAGCGGCTGATGTGCCTGTCGACCTTGTCCAACCTGGCGATTGCCGACGGCGACTTGTGGCGCGCGCGCGGGTTGAACCGTGAGTCCCTGGAGCTGGCGCAGCGCGTCGGCAATCCGCTATTTGAGGCGCTGGCCCATTACGACCGCGCCAGGGTGCTGCAACGCCTGCACGGTTTGTCGCCACAACGACTCTACGCGGTCCGGGCTCGACTGATCCTGTATGAAGGCTTCCTGCTGGCCCTGCGCTTGCAGCCCCAGGCTGCACGCTTACGCTTGCAGGCCGGTCTGAGTGAAGCCCGAGCCTGTCGTGATATCAGTGTTTTGATCGGCCACTGCGTCATCGCCAGGCTTGAGGGCAGCAGCGGCGAATTCGCCAAAGCCTTCGCCGAACTGGCCGAAGCCGAGCGGCTGATGCACATCTGGGACGTGCCGCCGATCTACTATTTGGCGATGATCACCTTGGTAAAATGCGAACTCTGGCTGGCCCAGGGCCGCACCGACCTGGCCGAAGCCTGGCTCACGCGACTGGGCCAGACCTACAACGGCGAACGCGCAGCCGCACCACCGGAATTCCATCCACAGCTGCCGCTGCACATCGAATTGCAGCAAGCCTTGCTCGAGGTCATCCAGGGGCAACCAATGCTGGCGGAAGGGCGATTGAATGCGTTGCTGGAACACGGGCAGCAAACTGGCCGGCAGATGCTCAGCGTGATGGCGCTGACGCAGAAAATCACCTTGTTGTTGGCCGGCGGGCGAGAGCCCGAGGCGCGCCAGGCATTGTCGCAAGCGCTGGAAGCAGCGGCCGGTGGCGTGCTGCAACCGTTCGATGGATTGCTGGCCGAGCATCCAGACTGGATGCGTGGCCAACTACAACTCTGCGCCCGAACCGCCGTTTCGCAGGACCTTGCAGGAAAACTGCCTGCCGTCGCCTCGCGTCCGACCCTGGAGTTATCCCCAGGTGCAGAAAACCTCAGCACCCGCGAGCTGGCCGTATTACGGCTGATCGCCCAAGGTTGCTCGAACCAGGAAATCAGCGATCAGCTGTTTATTTCCCTGCACACGGTCAAAACCCACGCCAGCCATATCAACAGCAAGTTAGGGGTGGAGCGGCGCACCCAGGCCGTGGCGCGAGCCAAGGAGATCGGGTTGTTGGTCTAGCAACCGCATCAGCGTCCAGCACCAGGAAAAACGCCCCGAACCAGTCGGGGCGTTTTTGTTCCCGGCCTGCTTTACAGACCGGAAGCGGTTTGGCAATGAGCCGTCAGGCCACCAGATCGTTAGCGCTGAAGTTGTTCACGCCGACCAACTGGATTTCGAAATCCGTTCCTGTGCCGCCGCTGACATTCCCCGAAAGCACATGGTCAAAGAAACGTACTTGTCCTGCACCGGTGAAGTCGGCATTGCCAATAAACGTGAAACCTCTGTCGAACCCGGCATTCGGAAGATTGGCGTCGAACTTCGTCAGATCGATCTTATCGCCCTGCAGGCTATTGAAGTCGGTGATGACATCGCGGTTGGCGCCGATGCCCATTTCATTGACCGCGCGGAACACAAACGTGTCGGCACCCGCACCGCCGGTGAGGGTGTCAGCACCAGCGCCGCCGTTCAAGATGTTGTTGCCGGCGTTACCGATCAGCGTGTTATTCAATGCGTTGCCGCTGCCATTAATGTTGCTGCTGCCGGTCAGGGTCAGGTTCTCCAGGTTGGCACCCAGTGCGAAGTTGACCGACGAGAACACGCTGTCGATCTCAGTGGCTACGGTGCTGGTTTCCAGCACGACGTCGTAGGCGTTATCGACGATATAGGTGTCATTGCCGGCACCGCCGATGAGGATGTCGCCACCAGCGCCGCCATTCAGGATGTTATCGCCTATGTTGCCAATCAATGTGTTGTTCAGGGCATTGCCGAGCACGGTGAACGGGCCGGTGTTGGCATTATCCAGGGTGACGTTTTCAACGTTCTGCAGATTGCCGAGATTCAAGTCGACCACCGTCGTGCCGAAGCTTGGGGTGTAGGTGATGTACAGGGTATCGATACCTTCGTTGGCTTGTTCTTGGACCAGCGCCAGTTCGCCCGCCTGATCGAGGATGTAGAGGTCGCTGCCGGCCCCGCCGATCATCGTGTCCAGGCCACCCAAGCCGTTGAGCACGTTATTACCGGCGTTGCCGATCAGGATGTTGTTCAGTTCGTTGCCATTGCCATTTAGGTCGGCACTGCCGGTCAGCGTCAGGTTTTCCAGATTGGCGCCCAGCGCGAAGTTGACCGACGAAATCACGCGGTCGATCTCGTTGGCGGCGGTGCTGGTTTCCACCACGACGTCGTAGGCGTTGTCGACGATATAGGTGTCGTTGCCGGTGCCGCCGACCAGGGTATCGCCGCCGGTGCCGCCGTCCAGGACGTTGTCGCCGCTGTTGCCCACCATGTAGTTGTTCAAGGCATTGCCAGTACCGTTGAGGTTGTCGGCGCCCAGCAGCACCAAGGCCTCGACGTTGTTACCCAAGGTGTAATTGAGGGTGGACAGGACGCTGTCGATTTGTGTGAGCGAGGTATCGGTCTCGACCACGGTGTCGCCGATATTATCGACGTAGTACGTGTCGTTGCCGGCACCACCCACCATATAGTCGGCGCCAACACCACCATTGAGGACGTTGTTACCGCTATTGCCGTTCAAGGTGTTGTTCAGGGCATTGCCGAGCAGAATGAAGGCACCGGTATTCGCGTTGTCCAGAGTGACGTTCTCGACATTCAACAAGTTGTTGCGGTTCAGGTCGACGACTGTCGTGTCGGCTCCCGGGGTATAGCCGATGTACAGGGTGTCGGTGCCTTCGTTGGCCTGCTCTTGGATCAGTGCCAGTTCGCCAGCCTGATCAAGGATGTAGAGGTCGCTGCCAGCCCCGCCGATCATCGTGTCCAGGCCGCCCATGCCGTTGAACACATTATTGCCGGCGTTGCCGATCAGCACGTTGTTCTGTTCGTTGCCGTTGCCGTTGATATTGGCAGTGCCGGTCAGGGTCAGGTTTTCCAGGTTGGCGCCCAGCGCGAAGTTGACCGACGAAAATACGCTGTCGATCTCGGTGGCCACGGTGCTGGTTTCCAGCACGACGTCGTAGGCGCTGTCGACGATGTATGTATCGTTGCCGGCGCCGCCGATGAGGATGTCGCCACCGGCGCCACCGTCCAGGACGTTGTCGCCGATATTGCCGATCAGGGTGTTGTTCAGGGCATTGCCGAGCACGGTGAACGGCCCGGTGTTGGCGTTATCGAGGGTGACGTTTTCGACGTTCAACAGGTTGGTGCGATTCAGGTCGACCACCGTGGTGCCGGCACCCGGGGTATAGGCGATGTAGAGGGTGTCGATGCCTTCGCTGGCTTGTTCCTGGACCAGCGCGAGCTCGCCAACCTGATCGAGGATGTAGAGGTCGCTGCCACCCCCACCGATCATGGTATCCAGGCCGCCCATGCCATTGAGTACGTTGTTGCCGGCATTGCCGGTCAGGACGTTGTTCTGTCCATTGCCGTTGCCGTTAAGGTTGTCTGTGCCGGTTAGGGTCAGGTTTTCAAGGTTGGCGCCCAACGCGAAATTGACCGACGAAATCACGCTATCGATCTCGTTGGCCAGGGTGCTGGTTTCCACCACGACGTCATAGGCGCTGTCGACCTTATACGTGTCGTTGCCGGTGCCGCCGATGAGGATGTCGCCACCGGTGCCGCCATCCAGAAGGTTGTCGCCGCTGTTGCCGATCAAGGTGTTGTTCAAAGCATTGCCGAGCACGGTGAAGGCGCCAATGTTGGCGTTATCGAGGGTGACGTTCTCTACATTCAGCAGGTTGGTGCGGTTCAGATCGACCACCGTAGTGCCGGCATCCGGGGTGTAGCCGATGTACAGGGTGTCAGTGCCTTCGTTGGCGAGTTCCTGGATCAGCGCCAGTTCGCCGGCCTGATCGAGGATATAGAGGTCGCTGCCGGCCCCGCCGATCATGGTGTCCAGACCACCTCGGCCATCCAGGACATTGTTTAGCGCATTGCCCGTCAGGGTGTCGTTAAAGGCAGAACCAATCGCGTTTTCGATCTTGGCGCCGAAAGCAATCGCCAGCCCGTCGTTGACCGCAGTCTGGTTTTTAAGATCAATGAAGGTTTTGCCGATCTGGCTGTAGGCGCCCTCATTCAAGTTGATGGACACGGCGGCCAACTGGTTGCTGCCATCAATGGTGTCGTTGCCGCCCGCATCCCAGATCGTCTCGAAAATCGACTGATCCGCTGCCCATTTGTAAACGTTATCCCCGGTCTGCCACAGGTTGTTGGCGCCATACAGGCTTTGGATCGCAAGTATGTCGAGGGGCATCGGTGTCGTTGGTTGATAGGAGTACGCGTTGTTGTAGCTCATCACCGTGAAGTGAGAATCGTCCAGCGCAGCATCGAGCAACGTTTTATTGGTCGCGCTCACGTCGAATGGATGCTTGAGCCCCAGCGCATGGCCGATCTCATGCACAAAGGTCATGTAGTCGTAGGTGCCTTTGACCGGATTCGGATCATTCGTTTCCGTACCGATCCATACGTCCCCGCCGCTGGGAGCATTGGTCGGGAAATAGGCCCAGGCCGCGGTCTGGCTGTCCATCAAGCGGTAGCCGCCAAATCGCAAGTCGCCGACATTGCTGATGGTGTCGCTCGTCAGTGTGAAATTGAGATTGGCGACCGAACTCCATGTGCTCAGTGCGCTGGTTATTGCGATTTGCTGAGCGGTCGTCAGCGCATACAGGGCGTTGTACTCATTGTCAGGGCTGTAATTGGCAACAAAGTACGAAGTATTGGGTGCCATGAAGCTGTAGCTGAGGTTGGTCGGGCCCAGTGGCGTCCAATTGGACCCTAGCCAATACGCGCCAGAAATAAGGCTGTCGACGGCTTTGACACCAGTCATTGTTGACGCAAAAGTAAACGAGTAAGTCGACGGGGTAGGCATACGAATTTCCTGAGTGCGCTGCGGCCCTTCCTGGGTGCGACCGCTACAAAAGTCCGATTTTGCACCAAAACCGATGGCGATGGCATCATATGGCCACTATTTTCTGATTAATGGCGTCAAATAACTGGCCTGGCGATGTGTATCGGCAAGTGACGTAGAATCCTGAGCAACCATTTATCGCTTGCGCGCCTCGACGCTTCAGGATGTTTTTATGACTGTTTCAGGTCCTGTACTTATCCGCGAAACCTTCCCCGTCGGCCCACTCCAGTGCAACTGCACGATCATCGGCGACCCGATCACTAAAAAAGCCATCGTTGTCGACCCCGGTGGCAATCACGAACTGATCCTCGCCCGGCTCGATGCCTTGGGTTTGAAGGTCGTCAGCATCATCCATACCCACGCGCACCTGGATCACTTCCTGGCCTCCGGCCTGTTGAAGGAAAAAACCGGCGCGACCCTGCACCTGCACAAAGAAGATCAATTCCTCTGGGACAACCTGGAGATGCAATGCCAGATGTTCGGCGTGCCTTACACGCCAGTGCCACCGCCGGATCGCTGGTTGGCGGACGACGAAGAACTGGCCTGCGGTTGCGGTGTGGCGATTCACACGCCGGGGCATACGCCAGGTTCCATGAGCTTTTGGTTTGCAGAGGCTAAGCTGCTGATTGCCGGTGACACGTTGTTTCGGCGCGGGGTAGGGCGCACGGATTTGTGGGGTGGCGATCAGGCGACCATCGTGCGTTCGATCAAGCAGCGGCTGTACACCCTCGACGAGGAAGCAACGGTAGTGACCGGGCATGGTCCGGATACCTGTCTGGGCGATGAAATGCGCGGTAACCCCTTCGTCAGGGCATGACGGTCGGCGATTGAATTTTTGTCGTCTTCGGTGATCCAACGCCCGCAATGGTCGATTGCCAACCTCCGTTGCACCACAGAATGCAAAAGTAGGAGCTCTTCATGTTCACCACGCCTCGCTTGATTATTGTTGCTACCGCTGTGGCCTTGTTGGCCGGTTGCGCCTCGCCGAACCCTTATGACAACCAGGGGCAGGCTGATGGTGGCTCCCAAGGCATGAGCAAAACCGCCAAGTACGGTGGCCTCGGCGCCCTGGCCGGTGCGCTGGCCGGTGCCGCCATCGACCACAACAACCGTGGCAAGGGCGCGCTGATTGGCGCCGCCGTGGTCGGTGCTTCCGCCGCCGGTTACGGTTACTACGCCGACCAGCAAGAGAAAAAACTGCGCGCCAGCATGGCCAACACCGGCGTTGAAGTGCAGCGTCAGGGCGATCAGATCAAGCTGATCATGCCCGGCAACATCACCTTCGCCACCGATTCGGCGAACATCGCTCCCAGCTTCTATCAGCCGCTGAACAACCTGGCAGGCTCGCTCAAGGAGTTCAGCCAGAACCAGATCGAGATCGTTGGCTTCACTGACAGCACGGGCAGCCGTCAGCACAACATGGACTTGTCCCAGCGTCGCGCCCAAAGCGTGGCGACCTACCTGACGTCCCAGGGCGTGAGCGGTGCCAACCTGTCGGCACGCGGTGCCGGGCCGGACAACCCGATTGCCAGCAACGGCGACGTCAATGGCCGGGCGCAGAACCGTCGGGTCGAAGTCAACCTGAAGGCGATTCCGGGTCAGCAGTATCAGCAACAGGGCCAGCCTGTTCAGCAGTACCAGTAACAACCTGACTGAACCCCAGGTGTAAACGAACCCGCCCGATCTCAGCAGATCGGGCGGGTTTTTTTTGTCGACAGGTCGGGTGCCTTCGCGAGCTAGCCTGCTCCCACATTTGGAATGCATTCCCCTGTGGGAGCGGGCTTGCTCGCGAAGAGGCCGGAACAGCCAACCCAACAGCACGCCACAAAAAAGCCCCCGGACGATCACTCATCCGAGGGCTTTTTGTGTCGCGCGAAACCTGATTACTTCTTCAGGCCGTAATGCTCATCGAGCATGCCCGGCGCGTTCGGGGCTTTGGGGGCGTAGTCGCGAGGCGGCTCCTGATTGCGCGGCGGCGTCAGGCGTTCCCGTGGCGCCACGGCGGCGTCAGCGTGCAGGGCGGCCAGCAGGCGTTGGCGAGTCTGCTCGTCCAGGGCCAGGCGGTTGGCACCCTCGGCGAGATGATCCTGCACTTCCTGATAGCTCTGGGTCAGTTTCTTGACCAGATTTGCAGTGCTGTTGAAGTGAGTAACCACCTCGTTCTGATAACTGTCGAAACGTTCCTGAATGTCATCCAACTGACGTTGCGTGCTGCTGGGAGCGGCATTCGGCACCAGGCGAGCGATCAGGAAACCAACGGCGACACCCACAACCAGGGCAAGAGTCGGCAACAACCAAACTAAGAGCGAGTGTTCCACGAGTCCTTCCTCTATAAACGGCTTTGCTTTACGTTAACGGCTCG
>Ga0302175_10000728_pt1 | contig 9893 bp, 6 predicted proteins | sample I_Fen_N3_3_FD_198791 | JGI IMG/M metagenome (GOLD analysis project Ga0302175, IMG submission 198791) | Peat permafrost microbial communities from Stordalen Mire near Abisko, Sweden - I_Fen_N3_3 | ecosystem: Environmental > Terrestrial > Soil > Wetlands > Permafrost | place: Sweden: Abisko...
TCACGAGTTCAAGTCGTTCTTCCCGCAAAACGCGGTCGAATACTTCGTCTCGTATTACGACTACTACCAGCCTGAAGCCTACATTCCTGCCGGCGACATCTACATCGAGAAGGAATCGACGGTCAACGATGAGCTCGACAAGCTGCGGCTGGCGGCGACGCGGTCGCTGTTTGAGCGCCGCGACTGCATCATCATCGCGTCGGTGAGTTGCATTTACGGACTGGGCTCGCCGGAAGCCTATTACGGCATGTTGCTGTTCCTGGAGAAGGGGCAGAAGATCAAGCGCCAGGACATCGTGCGCAAACTGGTGGAGATCCTCTACGAGCGCACCGAAGGCGATTTCAAACGCGGCACGTTTCGCGTGCGCGGCGACGTCATCGAACTCTTTCCGACTTACGACGACAATGCATACCGCATCGAGATGTTCGGCGACGAAGTGGAATCGCTTTCACAGATCGATCCACTCTTCGGTACGGTGAAGCAGAAATACGCGCGACTGCCCATCTATCCCAAGTCGCACTACGTGATGCAGCCGGAGCGCAAGAATACAGCCATCGACACGATTCTCGAAGAGCTGAAGTGGTGGGAAGCGGAACTCGAAAAACAGGGCCGCAACATGGAAGCCGCGCGCATTCATCAACGCACGCGATTTGACCTCGAGATGATCAAGGAGATGGGCTACTGCCACGGCATCGAGAACTACTCGCGCCACTTCACGGGACGATTGCCGGGCGAACCGCCTCCCACGCTGCTGGATTACGTGCCGCGCGACTACCTGCTGTTCATCGACGAGGCGCACCAGACAGTACCGCAGGTGCGGGGCATGTGGCACGGTGATCGCTCGCGCAAGCAAAACCTCATCGAATACGGATTCCGGCTGCCGAGCGCGCTGGATAATCGTCCACTGACGTTCGAGGAGTTCGAGCACCGCGTGAACCAGGCGATTTACGTGTCGGCGACGCCGGGCCCGTACGAACTGACGAAATCTGCCGGAGTGGTGGTGGAACAGATCATTCGTCCCACCGGGCTGATCGATCCAGAAGTCGAAGTTCGTCCGGTGAAGGGGCAGATCGATGACCTGCTGCACGAGATTCGCGAGCGCTCGAAGCGTAACGAGCGTGTGCTGGTGACCACACTTACCAAGCGCATGTCCGAAGACCTTGCCGAGTACTACACCGAAGTCGGCGTGCGCTGCCGTTACATGCATTCGGAGATCGAGACGCTGGAGCGCATTAAGATCCTGCGCGATCTGCGAAAGGGCGAGTTCGATGCGCTCATCGGCATTAACCTGCTGCGCGAAGGTCTGGATTTGCCCGAGGTCTCGCTGGTCGCAATTCTCGACGCCGATAAAGAGGGCTTTTTGCGCTCGGCGGGGTCGCTGATCCAGACGATTGGCCGTTGCGCCCGTAACCTGGAAGGTCGAGCCATTCTCTATGCCGACAAGATGACCGATTCGATGCGCCAGGCGATTGACGAAACTTATCGCCGACGGGCCATACAGGCGGCTTACAACGAGGAGCACGGTATAACGCCAGAGTCGATCGTGCGGCCTCTCGATATGTCGCTGGTTGCGGTGGCGGCCGCGGACTATGTGGACCTGACGAATGAGGCGGAAGGCATGCCGGAGTTCAAGTCGCAGGCCGAACTCGATGCCTACATCACGAAACTGGAAAGCGACATGCGCGAGGCCGCAAAGCGCTTCGAGTTTGAGCACGCGGCGAAGCTCCGCGACCACGTGAGAGATTTACGGACTAAAGAATTCATGTTTACATGAGTTGAAGTTTATCCGCTGGAACAAGAATGGCCGGATGCGAGCGAGGCATCCGGCCAAATTTTTTCCGCGCGAATTAGTGAGTGATGATCATCTGCGGGCGCTGCAAAGGGCAGGTGGAAACCGCTCGATTACAGGTAAGGTCCTGCTGCGGTGCAGGCATGTTGACCACCACAGTGTTGTTCGACGTATTAATGATGCTGATCGTGCCGCTCCCTTCGTTGGCCGTGTAGACCTTAGTCGATGACGGCTCGGTCGCGACCCAGACGGGGCGCTGTCCGACTGGGACGGTGCCAATGACGCCAAAGCTGTTGGAGCTGACGACACTCACATCATTCGAGCCGGAGTTGGCAACGTAGAACGCGAGACCGTTAGGCAGGGCCGCCACAGACACCGGTGCCGAACCCACAGAAGCGGTTCCCAAGGTCCTGATGGGCGGGTTCAGGCCCAAGGTAACGCTGGTGGCGTCGAGCACCGTCACGGAATTACCGCCGGTGTCGGCCACGTAGAGACGATTGAGGAACGTGTCCAAAGAAATCGAAGTTGGACCGACGCCGACGGTGACCGAGCCCCCGATGGTGTCGGTGGCAGTATTGATGATGTCAACTGTGCCGGGTGCAGTCCCATTGCCCTGGGTCACGACAAAAACATACGCAGCGTCTGAGCTGGCCACCATGGCGATCGGGTTCAGGTTCAGACCGTTGGCTTGGGTGATAGTCGAAGTGATGCTTCGCGTCGCCGGGTTGTACACGGTGATCGAGTTGTCACCTCTGTTCGCGATATAGACCTTGTTGTCAGTGATGCCACTGACCTGAGGCAATTGCACGATAGGTCCCGGGTTTACCCCGACGCAGAGCGTGCTGGTCGCGACTAGAGACCCTGTACTAATCACGCTCATAGACCCGGTATGTGGGCAAACCGAAGTTGTTCCGGAATTGGACACATACATCGAAGTCGTGGAGGTACCCGCAAGCGCGACAGGCCGGGAGCCAGGGAACAGCGAAATGTTGGTGACGCCGCCGGAGGAGATCAGGCTGTAGAAGCTGACCGAGTCGGCATCACGATTGGCGACAAAAACGGCGCCCTCGATCACTCCCTGGAAGGCCTCGTAAACCGAGCCGGGACCCATGCTCAAGACCTCCACATTGGTGTCGCCGGAGACGTCAATCTTGGTGGTCGAGCCGCTGCCTAAAGGGTTGTAGTTAACCACGAATGCGGAGTAAAGCCTCTGCGGCTGGCCGCCGTGCGAGAGGATGGGGTTGGCCACTGGACGATATTGACCGCCGCAACCAAGCTCGACTACAAGAAATACAAATGTGGGAATTATGATCGCAAGTTTACGCAAAAACTTCATCCAGTCTTCCTGCGGGGGCATTCCGCTCAAGTACCTTCGCGACAAACCATTACTTATTGTATAAGTAAGCACTCGTTGGGTACAGAAGGCCTCACCCAATTGGTGTAACCCCAAATTCGCAGTCACGTTGCGGACACAATAGGAAAGCCCTGTCTTGAAAACAGGGCTTTGAAAATCTGTGCCACCGCGAGCGCTATACGTTGAAGGACGAGCCGCATCCGCAGGTGCTCTTCACGTTTGGATTCTCGAACTTGAAGCCCGCGCCCTCGAGGGTCTCGACGTAGTCCACGGTCACGCCTTTCAAATACATGAGCGAGGTGGCGTCCACGAAGACCTTGAGGTCGTCGAAGGCAAACGTCTTGTCCATCATGCCGGCACCGTTCTCAAACGACATGGAGTACTGAAATCCCGAGCAGCCTCCTCCGACCACTCCGACGCGAAGTCCCGCCGGAACCGGGTCCTGTTGCGCCATGACTTCCTTCACCTTCGCAATTGCAGTCGGGGTGAGGTTAAGGGGCTTAACGTCGACGCCAGGGGTAGTCGTAACCGGTGCAGTAGTAGTGGTTGCCATCTCTCGTCTCCTGAAAATCCTGTCAACATTATAACAAACGGCGCTAAGTCGGGGCCTGCCACATTCCTGCCCAATGCTGCCCGATCGATCCGCTTAACCCTCTTAGATGCCAGTTACGAACGCAAGGACGCAACCGCGGATGGTAGCTGCCCGGCAAGTGGCACCTAGATGGGCACCTAATCCGGGCGATGAAATACTTGCGTGGCACGCTGGACACGAGGCATATAATGTGGGGCGTGAGGGCCCCCGGGAACTGATGGGCGATTCAGGCGGACCCATTCAGGAGCGAGGGGCCGGTTCGACGCGAACCGAGGTGGCGTATGTCCCTGATGGTGATATTAGGCGTGATCTGGGCTGTCATAACTACGGTACTGGTCATAGTCCTGATTTATCGCAGCACTCTCAGCATGCATGAAGACGATCAGCTTTTCATCGACGAGTCGACGGCCAACTTGCGCGCGGAACAGGAGGCGCTGCTGAAGCGGATGAACCAGATCACTCCGATTGTCCGCATTCTTGCGGCGGCCTCAGGACTGCTGATTCTCGGCATGGCCGGCATGTGGGTCTATGCCCAGTTGAACAGGCCCTTCTAGCGGACAGTCAACTCACCGCGTGATGACCCGTCTTTGATGGTCGTCCGCGGTCCGCGGCATGTGAGCAACGCGCTGGGACTAGACTGCTCGCACTCATTTTCGCAGCGCCACATTTCATGAATTGTGGGAAGCCCCATGCGCGAAGTCTTCCGCGCGTCTGTTAAAATTGTCCTATCCGTTGAGCGCCTTCGTGGTTTCGTGGGGAAACCGGAGCCACTTTCATTACTATCCGGCCCTCGGCCGTAGGGTATCGATTGAGCCCCGGATGGGTCTCGAAAATGCCGACGCGTAGTAGTGCCGGGGCGTAAGCTGAAAAAGCAACCGTATTGCGGTTAACGCATCACTAATTAGTACGGCATTTTAGAAAATCGATTTTTCCAAGCGTGCTTCGGAGGACGGCGATCCGTCCTCCGAATGATTTTTGCCGACACCAGTTCGAGGTCATCGTGGCTCTACACAAGTCAGTCAATCCGGTAATCGAGTTTCCGGTAAAGCCGGAAGTGGAATATGAACAGGAAGTGGCCGAATGGCTCGAAGCCTTCGACCAAGTAGTAGACGACGAAGGCCCCAACAAAGGCGCCGAGCTGTTAGGTGCCCTGGTTGAGCGTGCCCGCGCCACCGGCGTAGACGTCCCCGTCCAACTCAATACGCCGTACCTGAATACCATTCCCGCGTCGGAAGAAGAGCCCTACCCCGGTGATCGTAAGCTCGAACGCCGCATCAAGAGCCTGATCCGCTGGAACGCCATGGCCATGGTGCACCGGCAGAACAAGAAAGACCCCGGCATCGGCGGACACATTTCAACCTACTCCTCCTTGGCTACGCTGCTGGAAGTCGGGTTCAATCACTTCTTCCGCGCCAGCTACGGCGATGAGCCCGGCGACTTGATCTATTTCCAAGGTCACGCTTCACCGGGCGTGTATTCGCGTGCATTTCTCGAAGGACGCCTCAGCGAAGCGCAGCTCAAGAACTTCCGCCACGAATTGCGTGACACTCCGGGCTTGTCATCGTATCCGCATCCGTGGCTCATGAATGATTTCTGGCGCTTCCCCACGGTATCGATGGGCCTTGGTCCACTGAACGCGATTTATCAGGCACGTTTCATGCGTTACCTGGAAAACCGCGGCCTGATCGCCAAGACCGAGCGCAAAATCTGGGCGTTCGTGGGCGATGGTGAAACCGATGAACCCGAGACCCTGGGCTCGCTCTCGCTGGGCTCCCGCGAGAAGCTCGACAACCTCATCTTCGTGGTCAACTGTAATCTGCAGCGTCTCGATGGGCCGGTGCGTGGCAACGGCAAGATCGTGAACGAGTTGGAAGCCAACTTCCGCGGCTCCGGCTGGAACGTTATTAAGGTCATGTGGGGCACCGACTGGGATCCGCTCTTCGCGGCCGACAAGACTGGACTTTTGCTGAAGCGCATGGAAGAGTGCGTGGACGGCGAGCTGCAGAGCTTCAAGGCCAAGGGTGGCGAGTACATCCGCAAGGAATTCTTTGGGAAGTATCCTGAGCTGCTGAAGCTCGTGGAGCACATGAGCGATGATGAAATCCATCGCCTCACGCGCGGCGGTCACGATCCCCAGAAGGTCTACAACGCGTACCTGCGCGCCACCGAGCACAAGGGCGGGCCAACGGTCATCCTCGCACAGACGGTGAAAGGCTACGGACTCGGTTCAGCCGAAGCGCGTAACGCGACGCACTCCGAGAAGAAGCTCGCCGATCAGGCGCTCTCGGCATTCCGCACGCGTTTCGACATTCCGATTCCGGAATCGGCGGCGCGCGACGGTTCGCTGTATCGTCCCTCGGAGGACAGCGACGAGTTGAAATACATGCGCGAGCGGCGTCGCTTGTTGGGCGGCTATCTGCCCACGCGTGAACCCAAACCGGCGCAGTTCGAAGCTCCGGCGATCGAGGAATTTTCAGAATCGCTGGCAGGATCGAAAGGGCGCGCAGTCTCGACGACGATGGGCTACGTGAGTATGCTGCGCCAACTGCTGAAGGACCCGAAAGTCGGAAAGAACATCGTCCCCATCATTCCTGACGAAGGCCGCACCTTCGGCATGGAATCTATCATTCGGCAGGTTGGCATATACGCCAGCCAGGGCCAGCTCTACAAGCCGCACGATCAGGACATGCTGCTGTACTACCGCGAGGAAAAGGACGGACAGATCCTTGAGGAAGGCATCACCGAAGCTGGTTCGATGGCGTCGTTCACTGCATCGGGAACTTCGTATTCGAACTACAACGTCGTCACCGTGCCGTTCTTCACTTATTACTCAATGTTCGGCTTCCAGCGCATCGGCGACATGGTGTGGGCGTTTGCCGACGCGCGCGGCCGGGGCTTCCTGGTAGGCGCAACAGCTGGTCGCACGACACTGCCCGGCGAAGGACTGCAGCACCAGGACGGCCACAGTCTAGTGCTGGCGAGTACCGTTCCGACCTGTCATGCCTACGATCCTGCCTACGTGTATGAGATTGCGGTCATCGTGCAAGATGGCATGCGCCGCATGTACGAGCTCAACGAAGACCGCTTTTACTACATCACCGCGTACAACGAAGATTACCCGATGCCTGAGATGCCGAAAGGCACTGAAGAGGGTATTCTGCGGGGGATTTACAAGTTCCGCGCAGCCGCCAGCGGTGACGCGACGGTGCAGTTGTTCGGCAGCGGTCCGATCCTCAACGAAGCGTTGCGAGCGCAGGAGATTCTCGCGGAGAAGTACGGCGTTGCTGCTGACGTGTGGAGCGTGACCAGCTACAACGAACTCCGGCGCGACGCGCTTGGCGTGGAACGCTGGAACCGGCTGCATCCGGGCGAGGCAGAGAAGAAGCCTTACATTCTGACCGCGATCGAAGGCGCTCAGGGGCCGATCATCGCGGCTACTGATTACATGAAGGTCGTGCCCGACCAGCTTTCTCCCTGGCTGCGGGAGCGGCTTGTGACTCTTGGTACCGACGGCTTCGGACGCAGCGACAACCGCCAGCACCTGCGGCGGCACTTCGAGATCAACGCCGAATCGATTGCCACGGCGGCCCTTTCACGGCTGGCACGCGAAGGCAAGTTCGACGCCAAGAGGGCACAGAAGGCTTTCGAAGAGCTTGGCGTTGCTACCGAAGGTCAAGATCCGGCGGGCGCTTAATTCATTTCCGCTAGATTAGAAGCACCGCCGTCAATGGCGTCGCGTTTTGCCACGTCCCCAGCAAGAACCTGGTCGGGCGACAATTGGGTTGGGCAACTTCCTCCAGGCGTAAAGGACGATAAGCAATCGGCGCGAGCTGGGCGAGCACGGCTCTCTTGGCAAACCCCTCTCCACAGGAATTGTAGATGCACAGCTCAGCTAGCGCTGCATCACAACCGAGCGTGACTGGCCTCCTTGATCTCGCTATCCTCGAAGCAGGAGGATGGTTGTATGTGGTCGCATCGCTGCGAGCGGCGTAACGACCCATGAGGAGAGATTTATGTTCCATCTTCCTTTGCGTCATTCCCGGGTGCTGGCAGTTGCGATAGGCCTCGTGCTGCTTTCCGGCATCGTGCTTCTCTCGTCCTTTTCCGAACCCAGCAAGGTCGAGGTCAACGCCGACGCTCTCAGCATGTTCGCCCCGCTGCCGGATGAGATGGCGTCGGCTGATAACCCGGTGACCGACGCGAAAGTGAAGCTCGGACGCATGCTGTACTACGATCCGCGACTCTCGGCTAACCAGAAGATCTCGTGCAACACCTGCCACCCGCTAGCCGCCTACGGAGCAGAAGCGGCGCCAGTATCGAGTGGCTTCAAGGGCCAGAAGGGCAATCGTAACGCGCCCACGGTCTACAACGCCGCCGGACACTTCGTGCAGTTCTGGGACGGACGGGCTCCCACGGTCGAGGAGCAGGCCAAGGGCCCGATCATGAACCCGGTGGAGATGGCAATGCCCACCAACGCTGCGGCCGTGCAAGTGCTGAAATCAATGCCGGACTACGTAGTGCTGTTCGAACAGGCCTTCCCGAACGAGAAGGACCCGATCACATACAACAATATGGCGCTGGCCATCGGCGCGTTTGAGCGCGGGCTGGTAACTCCGGCGCGTTGGGATAAGTTCCTGAAAGGTGACCAGTCGGCGTTGTCGAAGGCAGAGAAGTCGGGCTTCAACACGTTCGCAGCCGTCGGATGCCAATGGTGCCACAATGGTCCTTACGTTGGAGGCGGCGCCTACCAGAAGCTCGGCGTCATGAAACCCTGGCCCAACCAGAAAGACACTGGACGGTATCAGGTCACCAAAGACGAAGTGGACATGATGGTATTCAAGGTGCCGTCGCTGCGCAACATCCAGAAGACAGGCCCCTACTTCCACGACGGATCGGTCGCGACACTCAACGAGGCCGTGCGTGACATGGGAGCTCATCAGCGCGGCGTCGAACTGACTCCGGCGCAGGTGAAGTCGATTGAAACGTGGCTGAACGCGCTGACCGGGCCGATCCCGACCGGTTACATTCAGCCGCCGGAGTTGCCCAAGAGCACGCCGCAGACGCCTGCGCCAGCCGGAAAATAGCAGGGTTCTGCGGCAACAAAGTCACGCCCGAGTCCTAATCTCGGGCTCTTGTATGTCCTGCCATTCAGCTCGATGGTTCGTGTTTTCCGCGGCCTGGTGCCCTGCGAACAGCGACATGTGGCGGAATGGCAAAGAAACACGCCAACACAAGGTTGATGAGCAGGCTGGCGGTAATGCTGACCCACGCCAGAGCGATGGCTATGCCGTACGCCAGCGGGCCGTAGTTGTATTGTTGTGTGATTTTCTCAGCGTCTTCGCGATTCACGTTGTCCGCGAGTAAATGCCCCCCGCGCGAGGCCGCATGCCGCCACAGCAGATTAAAGAACACGGCAATGCCCAGGTAAGCTGAGTCGTACGCCACCACTGCGGTTCGGGCGCCAGGATGCCCAAGTTGCGCCGCCAGCAGCGCAGTTGTGAACGGAATTACGCAAACCCCAAACATTAGCGCCAGGTTCAGCAGCAACAGCGTGTCGTCTGCGCGCTTGATGTGCGTAAACATGCGGTGGTGGTTGATCCACATGATGCCGATGAAAGCGAAGCTGATGAAGAACGCAAGGTACGACGGCCACTGGCGAGCCAGTTCAGCGCCGAGCCCGACCGTCTCGGAGCTGGGGACCTTGATCTCAAGGATCAATAACGTGATGGCGATGGCAAAGACGCCATCCGAGAATGCTTCGAGCCGTGCGGTTTCCGTGGTCAATGCTGATCTCCGTTACGCCGAATCATAACCTGACGGTAGACCAGCACGAAGAGTGGATGCCGCGTCGCCGTTTGATGCCGGCTACGCATGGCGCGGGCGTGACTTCGCTCGCGTGCAAAATTTCCTTGCAATCAAGTTGGAAGTCCGTCACACTGACGGACCACTCAAAGATCGTCGGCACCGCCGTAAGCAACATTATCTCCCGCTATTTGCATGAGGCACGATTGGTCCAGCAGAAGACGAGGGTTCGCTACACGCTGGCGGTGCTTTTCGCCATCAACCTGCTTAATTTTTACGATCGCAGCATTTTTGGCGCGGTCGCCGAGCCTATCCGTAAACAGTGGGGTCTCACGGATTCACAGATTGGATGGCTA
>Ga0302175_10000736_pt1 | contig 9839 bp, 4 predicted proteins | sample I_Fen_N3_3_FD_198791 | JGI IMG/M metagenome (GOLD analysis project Ga0302175, IMG submission 198791) | Peat permafrost microbial communities from Stordalen Mire near Abisko, Sweden - I_Fen_N3_3 | ecosystem: Environmental > Terrestrial > Soil > Wetlands > Permafrost | place: Sweden: Abisko...
GTGGCCGCGCCTGCGGCCACGGTGACGGTGGTGCCGTCGCTGAGGGTGAAGGTCAGGCCGCCGTGGTTTTTCAGTTCCAGGCCATCGGCGTTGGTCAAGGTCACGGTGTAGGTGATGGTGTCGCCTTCGACCACGGAGGTTTTGTCCGCGGTAAGGGTAGCGGTCACTTCGCTGATGGTGTCGTTGATCAGGACGACGCCCGGCAGCGGGCTGATGACTAGGGCTTCGAAGGTCTTGCCCGGTACGCTGGCGTCAGTCACGTGGACGCTCAGGAATTCGGCGTCCCTGAAGACGTCATCACCCTGGATCGGCGCGGTATAAGTGGCCTTGGTCTCGCCCGCCTTGACGGTGACGGTGTCGCCGTTGTTCAGCTTGACGATTAGGTCGTCCTTCAATGCCTGATTGATCTTGATGGTGAACGTTGGGTTGGCGTTTTCCAGGACCGGACCATTGCCTTCGATGCTGACGATGACGATGTTCGGCAGGTCGATGATTTTGGTGGTGACCGGGGTTTCATTCAGGGTCAGTTTTTCGAAGTTGTCCCCACCGGTCACGCCGGCCAGGCTGTTGACCACAGGCGCCGAGACATAGACGTCGTTGGCCACGGGCACCTTGACCGTGCCGGTCAGGCTGTCCGCCGCGACAGTGATCTTGGTGCCATCGCTGAGGGTGAAGGTCAGCGGGCCATGGCTGCCAATCGGGATACCTGCGGGGCCGGTCAGGGTCACCGTGTAGGTAATGCTGCTGCCTTCGAGCGCGAAGGTTTTGTTTGCGGTGAGGGTGGCGGTCACTTCACTGATGGTGTCGTTGACCTGCACCACGCCTGGGTCCTTGCTGATCACCAGGTCTTCGAAGATCTTGCCCGGTACGCTGGCGTCGGTGACGGTAAGGCTCAGCGGTGCGCCATCCTTGTAGACGTCCTCGCCCTGGATCGGCGCGGTGTAGATCGCGGTGGTTTCACCGGCCTTGACGGTGGCGGTGCCGCCGTTGCTCAGGGTCACGGTCAGGTCGTCTTTGAGGGCCTGATTGATCGTGATTGTGAAGGTCGGGTGGGCGTTCTCGAACACATCGCCGTTGCCTTTGATGCTGACGTTCACGGTGTCGATGGTGTCGTTGACCTGCACCACGCCTGGGTCCTTGCTGATCACCAGGTTTTCGAAGTTGCCGCCGGTGGTGCCGGTGATGGTGGTGCTGACGGTGCTGCCATTGACGTACACATCGTTCGGCGCCGTCGGGACCGTCACCGTGCCGGTGGTTTTGCCGGCTTCGATGGTGATGACCGAGCCGTTGCTCAAGGTCACGGTCATGGCTGTACCCGCCGGGTTGGTCAGGGTCGCGGTGTAGGTGATCGAACCGCCTTCAACCACGGTGCTGGTGGCGGTGAGGACCAGGCCGGTGTTGTCGATGGAGTCGGTGATGATGGTGACGGCCGGCGTTGGGTTCGCCACCAGGTTTTCAAAGTTGCCGCCGGAGGCACCGGTGATGGTGGCGGTGACGGTGCTGCCGTTGTTGTAGACATCGTTGGGTACGGTGTCGACGTTCACCATGCCGGTGGTTTTACCGGCTTCGATGGTGATCACCGAGCCGTTGCTCAGGGTCACGGTGACCGGGGTTTGCGCCGGGTTGGTCAAGGTGGCGGTGTAGGTGATCTGGCCGCCTTCGGTAATGTTCGGCTGCGAGGTCAGGGTGACCGTGGTGGTATCGATGGTGTCGGTGATCTGGGTCACGGCCGGCGTTGGGTCGATGGTCAGCACGACGTTGCCCCCGCCGGTGGTGCCGGTGACGGTCACGCTGATTTGCGACGGGTCGATATACGGGCTGTCATTCGGTGCCAGCGGCACGTTAACGCTGCCGGTGGTGGAACCTGCCGGGATTACGATCACCGCTCCATTGGACAGGGTGATGGTCAGGTCGCTGCGCGGGGCCTGGGTCAGGTTCGCGGTGTAGACCAGCACGCCGCCGGCTTCAGTGATGGTGGGCGTGGCGCTCAGGGTCAGGAGCAGGGGCGAGCCGAACGCGCTATTGGCGTTGGGGTTGTTGTCCTGGCCACCGGTGAATGGCTGCGTGGTCGCGCCGCCATTACCGATGCCTGCGGTCGGGAAACCAATGGTCGGGTCAACCCGACCGGCGGTAGCGTCCAGGACCACGAAGCTGTGGCCACCACCGGCGGCACCACCCGAGCCCGAGGCGGTCGGGCCGGCTGCTGTGGCTTCAAGGTCTTGCGTCGGGTCAGCGCCCGCGACGATGGCTTGTTGCAGTTCTTCTACCGAGGGCGCCGCTTGCGCGCTAGCGCGAGCCAGGTCGGCGCTGGAATCCGGAGCGCTGCCGCTCCACTGACTATCACGACCCAGGTCCAAGCTGCGGCCGTCGGCCAACTCCAGGGTCACCGCACCTGCCGGGCCGGTGTCCAGCTGGTCGCCTACGAACAGTCGGTCGCCTTCAATGAGTACACGTCTGATGCCCTCTGGGGACACCGCAAAAACTTGCCCAACAATGCTTTTGACGATGGCAACAACGCTGCTCATTGAAGACTCTCCGGTGTTCCGTTCAGTAGGCTTCCATAGACCTGAAGGGCCATATGCCGATTCAGTCTGGACGTGTGTAAATAAAGACGTATAAATGGCGCGCTTATTCGCCAATATATTGGCTATATTTTTTCGCTATTAACTTTATGCCAAACTATTGACCTTCTGGGCGCCATCCTAAACAATCGGCTCCGTAATGTCACATTGATATTTTCGCGGCGACCTGTCCTACAGTGTGTGAACCAGTTCCGTTTTTGAACTTTCCGACATACGATCATTACAGTTGCCATTTTCCGTCGCAACATCCCGTGTTTGCTGCGATTTGAGACAAGAAGTCCTGGGAAATTCCTACCATGCGTTCGCACCTGTTTAAGGCTTTGCCTTTCGCTCTCGCAGCCAGTTTCGTACAAGCTCAAACCCTACCCCAAGCCATGCAACAGGCCTTGGATGTCCACCCGGAAATCCAGGCTGGCGTGAACAGCCGACTGGCTGCCGATGGACAACTGCGAGCGGCCGAGGGTGGCTATCTGCCTAAAGTCGACGTGCTCGCCGGTTATGGTCGTGAAGGCACCAACAGCCCGACCACCCGTGATCCGTTCACTCGTACCAGCAGCAATGACTGGTCGACCCTGACCCGTGGCGAGTCGAGCGTTCGCCTGCAACAGATGGTTTTCGACGGTTTTGCAACATCCAGTGAAGTGGGGCGTCAACAAGCCACCGTCAACTCCCGTGCCTACTCGCTGCTCGGTACTTCCGAGCGCACCGCGCTGACCGTGGCCCAGGTGTACCTGGACGTGCTGACCCGTCGTGAGTTCGTGCAACTGGCCGAAGACAACCTGCGCAGCCACGAACGTATTTTCGACCAGATCAAACTGCGCACCGAGCGTGGCGTCGGTCGCACCGCCGACCGTGATCAGGCCGAAGCCCGCCTGGCCCAGGCGCGCAACAACCTGATCACTGAACAGACCAACCTGGCCGATGCCCAGACCAACTTCCTCAGCACCGTGGGCCAGATGCCGGACCAACTGGAACGCCCAGCGCCGTTCCTGGCCATGCTGCCGTCGGACTTGAACGAAGCCCGCCGTCAGATGCTGGAAAACAGCCCGATCCTGCGTTCCGCCGAGTCGGACATCGTCGCCGCCGAGAAGCAGTACGAGACCGCCAAGTCGACGTTCTACCCGCACTTCAATGCCGAGCTGGGCCGCACCGCCGACAACAACCTGGGTGGCCAGCAAGGCTATAATAACGAATGGCAAGCCATGCTGCGCATGAGCTTCAACCTGTACTCCGGTGGCAGCAACAAGGCTGACCTGGAATCCAAGTCCTACCAGTCCAACCAGGCGCTGGACATCCGCAACAACGCCCTGCGCGTGCTGAACGAGGAACTGGGCCTGGCCTGGAACGCCTTGAACAACGCCAACGCACAAGTGCCGATTGCCCAGCAGTATGTCGACTACAGTACGAGCGTACGCACCGCCTACCAGAAGCAGTTCAGCCTGGGTGAGCGGACCTTGCTCGACTTGCTCGACAGTGAGAACGAATTGTTCACCGCATCGCGTCGCCTGGCTGAAATCAAAAACAGTCAGTTATTTACTCAGTATCGAATCAAGGCGACCATGGGCGAATTGCTCAAAAGCCAGGGCGTGGTCGCACCGATGGCAACCGTCGTGCAGAACGATGTGAAGCCAAAGGTGCAGTTGCCTGGCATGAACTGAGTAACCTCTAATGTTCAATTGATAGCCAAGAGTATCGAGTGTGGAATCAGAAGCCAGTCGAGTTCAACTCAGTCATGATCCACGCGCGATGCACGATGATCCGTTATTAGACGGATTGTTGACGCTGTGTTCGTTGCATCAAAAACCCGCCAGCGCGGCGATGCTGACCACCGGTCTGCCATTGCCCAAGCAACGCCTGAGCGTCGAGCTGCTGCCCCGTGCAGCGGCGCGGGCCGGTCTGCAAGGGCGGGTACTGCAACGCAAGCTGGAAAACATTCCCGCGATTGCCCTGCCGGCGTTGCTGCTGCTCAAGGATGGCCGCAGCGCCGTGCTGGTGGGGTGGCAGGGTGACGACCAGGCTCGCGTGCTGCTCAGCGAAAGCGACGGCGGCGAAGTGCTCGTCACGCGCGAGTTGCTGGCAGACGACTACACCGGGCAGGCATTTTTCGCCCAGCCCCAGCACAAGTTCGATGTGAATCACGGCACGCTGATCCCTCGTGCGCGCTCCTGGTTCCGCGACACCCTCAAGCGCTCGCGCTGGTTGTACGCCGACGCCATCGCCGCCAGTTTCCTGATCAACATCATCGCCATGGCCGCGCCGCTGTTCGTGATGAATGTCTACGACCGCGTGGTGCCCAACCAGGCCGAGTCCACCTTGTGGGTGTTGGCCATCGGTATCACCGGCGCCTACCTGTTCGACCTGATCCTCAAGAGCCTGCGGGCGTTGTGCCTGGACCTGGCCGGCAAGAAAACCGACCTGATCATCTCCGCCACGCTATTTGAGCGCATTGTCGGGATGTCTATGAAGTACCGCCCGGCACGGGTCGGCAGCTTTGCCCAGAACATCCATGAGTTCCAGAGCCTGCGCGACTTCCTCGCCTCCCTGACGCTCACCAGCCTGATCGACCTGCCGTTCACGTTACTGATCTTCCTGGTGATTGCCCTGCTCGGTGGCCACCTGGTGTGGATCCCGATGCTGGCCTTCCCGCTGGCCCTGGGCATTGGTTATCTACTGCAGAAACCGTTGATCGCGACCATGGAACGCACCATGGCCCTGGGTGCCGAGCGCCAGTCGAGCCTGATCGAAACCCTCGCAGGGCTGGATGCGGTCAAGGTCAACAACGCCGAGAGCGAGCGCCAGTACCAGTGGGAGCAAACCATCGGTACCCTCAGTCGCCTTGAGCTGCGGGTGAAATTGCTCTCCGGCTTGTCGATGAACATCACCTTGCTGATCCAACAACTGGCCGGCGTGATCATGATTGTCTTCGGTGTGTACCAGATCATCGCCGGCAACCTCAGCATGGGTGGCCTGATCGCCTGCTACATGCTTAGTGGCCGCGCCCTGAGCCCGTTGGCCTCGCTGTCGGGCCTGCTGACCCGTTACCAGCAGGCGCGGGTCACCATGACCTCGGTCGACCAGATGATGGAGCTGCCGCAAGAGCGCAACTTCGAAGAGCGGCCGATGAGCCGCCGGGTGCTGCAAGGCGCCATCGAGTGCCGCCAGATGAACTTCACCTACCCGGACCAACAGAACCCGGCGCTGAAGAACATCAACCTGGTGATCAAGCCGGGCGAGAAGATCGGCATCATCGGCCGCAGTGGCTCGGGCAAAAGCTCGCTGGCCAAACTGCTGGTGGGGTTGTACCAGCCGGACTCCGGCGCGTTGCTGGTCGACGGTGTGGACATCCGCCAGATCGACGTCAGCGAACTGCGCCACAACATCGGCTACGTGCCGCAAGACATCCAACTGCTGGCCGGCACCCTGCGCGACAACCTGGTGTCCGGCGCGCGCTACATGGAAGACGAACTGGTGCTGCAAGCCGCTGAATTGGCGGGGGTCCATGAGTTCGCCCGCCTGCACCCGCAAGGTTACGAGTTGCAGGTCGGTGAGCGAGGGCAAAACCTTTCCGGAGGCCAGCGCCAGAACGTCGCCCTGGCCCGTGCGCTGCTGCTCACCCCACCGATCCTGCTGCTCGACGAACCGACCAGCGCCATGGACAACACCGGTGAAGAACGCTTGAAGCAACGCCTGCAAGCCGTGGTCGAGAACAAAACCGTGGTCTTGGTGACCCACCGGGCCTCGCTGTTGTCGCTGGTCGACCGACTGTTGGTGATCGACCGCGGGCAGATCCTGGCCGATGGGCCGAAAGCCGTTGTCATGGAAGCGTTGAAAAAGGGGCAGATCAGTGTTGCTTAAGTCCGGTATACGCGGCTCGATCGGTCGCTACTTCAAAGGCAACGACTCGATGGCCGACCAGCCATTGCCCGAAGTCAAAAAGGCGCTGATGGAAGATGCCCCGCGGGTGGTGCGGCTGACCATCTGGGCGATCATTGGCTTCTTCGTGTTCCTGCTGCTGTGGGCCAACTTTGCGGTGATCGATGAGGTCACCAAGGGCGAGGGCAAGGCGATCCCTTCGTCCAAGCTGCAAAAGATCCAGAACCTGGAAGGCGGCATCGTTTCCGAACTGTTCGTCAAGGAAGGGCAGATCGTCGACGCCGGTGCGCCGCTGATTCGCCTGGACGACACGCGGTTCGTCTCCAACGCCGGCGAAACCGAAGCCGACCGCCAGGCCATGTTGCTGCGGGTGGAGCGCCTGAGCGCGGAAGTCGACGGGCGCCCGCTGGACTTCCCGCAAGACGTGATGAAAGCCGTGCCGGTGCAGGCCGCCAGCGAGAAGTCGCTGTATGAAAGCCGCCGCCAGCAATTGCATGACGAGGTGGGTGGCTTGCAGGAGCAACTGATCCAGCGCCAGCAAGAGCTGCGCGAGTTCAGCTCCAAGCAGGGCCAGTACCGCCAACAGTTGGGCCTGCAACGCCAGGAAATCAACATGTCCGAGCCGCTGGTGGCCCAGGGCGCGGTGTCGCCGGTGGAAGTGCTGCGCCTCAAACGCGCGGAAGTTGAGACCCGTGGTCAGTTGGACGCCACCACCCTGGCCATTCCCCGTGCCGAGTCGGCGATCAAGGAAGTGCAGCGCAAGATTGATGAAACCCGCGGCAAGTTCCGCAGCGAGGCCCTGACCCAGCTCAACGAAGCCCGCACCGACCTGAACAAGGCCCAGGCCACCGGCAAGGCGCTGGAAGACCGCGTCAGCCGGACCCTGGTGACCTCGCCGGTGCGCGGTATCGTCAAGCAGTTGCTGGTCAACACCATCGGCGGCGTAATCCAGCCGGGCAGCGACATGGTCGAGATTGTGCCGCTTGACGACACCCTGCTGGTGGAAGCCAAGATCCGTCCGCAGGACATCGCCTTCCTCCACCCTGGCCAGGAAGCCATCGTCAAGTTCACCGCCTATGACTACACCATCTACGGCGGCTTGAAGGCCAAGCTGGAACAGATCGGTGCCGACACCATCACCGACGAAGACAAGAAAGCCACCTACTACCTGATCAAGCTGCGCACCGACCGCAGCCACCTGGGCACCGATGAAAAGCCCCTGCTGATCATCCCCGGCATGGTTGCCTCGGTGGACATCATCACCGGCAAGAAATCGATCCTCAGCTACCTGCTCAAGCCGATCATCAAGGCGCGGGCGGAGGCGTTGCACGAGCGTTGATTGCCGGTGGGGTGGATGGCCCCTTCGCGGGCAAGCCCGCTCCCACAGGATTTTGAGGTGTACACAGATTGTGTTCCTACAAAGGACCTTGTGGGAGCGGGCTTGCCCGCGACAGGGCCGGTCCTGGCCCCACATCCTCTGGACAGGTTTGCTAGGATTGCGCCCCAGTCAATTCCGACCTGCGATGAGTGCTCAGCACACAACTCCCGGACATGAACCTGTTGGTCGCCCTCGACGCCCTGCTCGATGAGGGCAAGCGTGGTGGGGGCCGCGCCGCGAATGAACCTGAGCCCGGCCGCCATGAGCCGGACCCTGACCCGGGTGCGCGAGGCGCTTGGCGACCCGATCCTGGTGCGCGCTGGTCGTGGGTTGGTGCCCACGCCCAAGGCACTGGAATTGCGCGAGCAGGTGCGTGACCTGGTGGAGCAGGCGGCGCTGTTGTTTCGCTCGGCGGACGATGTGTGCTGGCGCTGACGCCGAATTAACCCAGTGGCCGATACCACATTGACCCAACACCAATCGGCAAAAATCCAGCACTGGAGATGGTTCACAAGGTAGGAGCCTGGGTTAGTTAAATTTCGGTAACTGGGTCAATCGCTGCTCTGGCGATAACACTGACTTGGCCTATAGCCAGAATTTGTAGTCGATAGCCCTTTTCCCCTTCGAACACACTCTGCTTTATTTCCTGCATCGACCCCTTCAACGCGCGTACCTGAGCCTGCCTGTATGACCTGTGTGTCGATAAAGAACACCTGAAAGCGACGTAAAAAGCGGGGTTCAGGGCGATATCCAATTCTCATGATAGATATCAATCAATCAATCTATATAGATAGCTATATTAATATCGCTAAAACCTGCTTTATTCAGACACTAACGGGCGACAAAATGTGTAGCCGGAATTTGTAGTCGATAGGCTTTTATGAGCACTCCGTATAAACCCAGGAACGTCCCACACCACACTCACCCAACCCTTATAAGCACCCACTGAGCACTCAGCGAGCCCTAATCCGCAACTAAAAAACACCGTCTATTTCTCGACGACTTTCAACTGATGCCGTGATGACGCCGTGAACAAGGAATGATCGCGCTCGCGAGGCATATGTGCGGGAGGCTACTGGAAGGTAAATTGATAGCCTGTTGTTGAGCATCAACAGAGAGAAAACCCCGACAAGCACCAAGTCTTGTCGGGGTTGCTAGTAACGAAAGGTAGATACAGCTTCAAGCGCTAGATCAAAGAATGATGTCTGTAGCCGCCAGGGTAGTGACGCCGATGAGCTTAATGGCGAAATCGGTTTCGTTGTTTGTATCGGTGTTGCCGTACAGCACACCATCCTGAAACCTCAGTTGCCCGGCTCCGGTAAAGGCAACAGCATTGCCGATGAACGAAAAAGCCTCGTTGTAGCTTGTGTTCGTTATGGCATCCAGTGTCCCCAGATCGATTTTGTCCTGCCCGCGGATGAAGTCAGTGATGACGTCAGTGCTTGCACCGGTCTTTCCCATGTCCGACAGCGAAGTGAAGATGAATGTGTCGTTGCCTGCACCACCGGTCAGCGTATCGTTGCCCGCACCGCCAATAAGTATGTCGTTGCCTGCACCACCATTAAGTAGGTTGGCAACGGAGTTGCCGGTCAGTGTGTTGCCCAGGGTATTGCCGGTGCCATTGATGGCCGCCGTGCCAGTCAGCACCAGATTCTCGACATTGGCGCTCAGCCCATAACTGATCGAGGTCTTGATGGTGTCGTTGCCGGCGCCGGAGTACTCGATCACCAGATCGCCGGCATTATCAACCACGTAGGTGTCGTTGCCTCGACCACCCAGCATCCTGTCAGCACCGACGCCGCCGGAAATGAAGTTAGCACCGCTATTGCCGACGAGCTGGTTGTCCAGGGTGTTACCCGTAGCGTCGATGTTCGCGGTACCGGAAAGCGTCAGGTTTTCAACGTTGTCCGACAGCGCGTAGCTCCCTGAACTGATGACCAGATCGGTTCCGCCCAAATTCGCTTCAACCACCACGTCCCCACTATCCTGAACGTAGTAGGTATCGT
>Ga0302175_10000741_pt1 | contig 9798 bp, 6 predicted proteins | sample I_Fen_N3_3_FD_198791 | JGI IMG/M metagenome (GOLD analysis project Ga0302175, IMG submission 198791) | Peat permafrost microbial communities from Stordalen Mire near Abisko, Sweden - I_Fen_N3_3 | ecosystem: Environmental > Terrestrial > Soil > Wetlands > Permafrost | place: Sweden: Abisko...
AGACATCGACACCTGCTGACCGGCATTCCCCACGCCGTGATCGGCCAGTTCGCCCAAGAGCATGACGTCGACATCGTGGTGCTAGGCACGGCCTGTCACCGCGAGTTTGACCGGTTCACCGGCAGTACCGCCGAGAGCGTATTAAACCGGGCACCGTGCAGTTTGATGATCGTCAAGCCAACGTGAGCAACGAAGTACCGTGCGTGGCTTGCTAGCCTTCAATGCATCGCCGCCCCGAAGGCTTGGCGATAACCCCTCGATTCAGTGCTCCGTTAAATACCGCTCGATTTCCTCAACGGTGCTGCGTGCCGTGCGGGTGACGCCGATAAGCGTTGCGGAGGCGGCGCCCGTCCAGTCGCCATAGCCCACCAGCCACAAGCGCGGCTCTTGGGTTGAACGCGTGCCTTCGACAGCCACGCGTCCATCGGCGGTGTAAACGCCCAGTGATTCCAGATAGCCGAGGGCCGGGCGGAAACCGGTGCACCAGATCACCGCATCGACCGACGTTTGCGAGCCATCGGCCCACGCCACGCCGGTTTCGGTGAAACGCTCGAACGGCCGAACCGCCTGTAACACACCACGCTCCCGGGCTTCGATGACGGGCGGCACCATCACGATATCGCCTAAACCACCGACCGGTTGTTCAATGACGATGCCCGCAAGCTGGGCTTTCCAGCGTTCGGTGGCGCGTTCGAAAAGTACCCGGCCGTCAACGTCATCGGCGAGAAACTGCGGCGGATCCGGGGTGACCCATACGGTATCGGCCACTTTGGAGACTTCCGCCAGGACCTGGGCGCCGGAGTTGCCACCGCCCACCACCAGGACTTTTTTCCCGGCAAACGGGGTGGTGTCGACATAGTGCGCCGAATGCAATTGCTGGCCAGAGAAGGTTGCACTGCCGGGGTAGTGCGGCAGGTAGGGATGGCGCCAGGTGCCGGTCGCGCTGACCACCGCCCTGGCCAGCCAACTGCGACCCCGAGCCTTGACATGCAGGCGCTCGTCCCAGCGTTCAATCGCGCTCACCCAATAGGGCCGCTCGGTCGGGAACTGGTAGCGTTGTTCGTACTGGCTCAGGTAATTGAGCACGTGGTCGCGGCTTGGGTATCCGTCCGTAACCGGCGGCATCATCCAGCCGGCGATGGAGCTCCAGGTCGAGGGTGAAAACAGTCGCAGTGACTTCCAGCCGTGCCGCCAGGCGCCACCCGGCCCGTCCTCGGCGTCGATGATCACAAAGGAGCGCCCGGTGCGGCGCAGGAAGTAAGCCACGGCCAGTGCAGACTGGCCGCCGCCGATAATGGCGACATCCACTTCAGTGCGGGTAGACGGCATGGCCAAGCCTCAGGGTTTTGAGAGTTGCGCCAAGGTAACCCATTCGTAACAGGTATTTATTGATGTTCCTCAAGCGTTCGGTGCATGGGCTCAAAACGCCAACTTCGGCCCCAGGTAACCATTGGCACTGGCGATGTCATCGTCCCCCAGCGCACCGACGTTGGCCGCCAGCCGTAGCTTGGCCAGTAGGTAACGCAGTTTGGCTTCGAACAGGTCGCGACGGGCGGTGTAGATCTGTTCCTGGGCGTTGAGGATGTCGACGTTGGTGCTGCTGCCGGCCAGGAAGCCTTTTTTCGAGGAGTCCAGCGAACGTTCGCTGGATTTGACGGCTTTTTCCAAGGCATGGATGCGCGCTTCGCCGCTTTGCACGCCACGAAATTCCCGGGTGGTGCCGGAGATGATTTCTTCGCGGGTGGCGTTCAAGTCCTCTTCGGCCTGATCCCGAGTGGCGACGCTTTGCCGGGCGCGGGAGCTGACGTAGCCGCCGCTGTACAGCGGAATATTCAGCTCCAGCCCGGCCGAGGTGTAGCGGTTGCGCTGGTTTTGGGTGGACAGGGTTTCGCTGTCGGCGGCGGTGTAGCCTAGCACCAAGTCGAGGGTAGGCCAGTGCCCGGCCTTGGCTTTGGCGACTTCTTCATCGGCGGTGTTGACGTTCAAGCGCCGGGCACGGATCGAGGGGCTGTCGGTGCCGGCGCGGATGATCCATTCCTGCAGGTTGTCCGGCTGCAGGGGCGGGGTCGGGAAGATGTCCTGCAGGGTGGCGATCTCTTCGGGGGGCTGGCCGAGGTATTCCTGCAACAGGCGTCGGGCCACAGTGACGCTGTCCTCGGCCTCGATCAGTTCAGCTTGGGCCAGGTCACGCCGGGCTGCCGCTTCGTCTACGTCGGTGATGGTGCCGTCGCCCAGGTCTTTGCGGCGCTGGGTCGAGGCCACTTGTTCGTTGAAGGACTTGAGCTTGGCCACCGACAGCTCCACGGTTTCGTGGGCCAGCAGCACGTCGAAGTAGCGCCCGGCCAGTTTTACCGCCGCGTCCTGTGCCTTGCCGTCGAACACCGCTACGCCGTAGTCGGCCTGGTACTCGCCCTGGCGATATTCGGCCATTTTCTGTTTGTTGAAGAGTGGCTGGCGCAGTTGCAGGGTCGCGCCTCGGGAGCTGTAGTTCAGGTCGTTGGTGTGGCTGTTGCCGTAAAAGTCCGGCTGCTTTTGCGTCCCGTTGATGTGGTTGTCGAAGGCGGTAATGCCGATTTTGGGCAGCACCCCGGAATGGCCGATGGCGCGGTTTTCCAGTGCAGCATCTCGTTCGTGACCAGCGGACAGGTAGGTCGGGCCCTGGAGCTGCATCAGGTTCCAGGCTTCGCGCAGGTCCAGCGCCTGGGCCGACGATGCCGCGCACACCAACAGGGCCATGATCAGACGGGCGCGGGCCATCTCATTGCTCCTTGAACGCGCTATTGACGCGATCGAGCAGCGGCTTCAACAGATAGCTCAGCATGTTGCGCTCACCAGTCTTGATGGTGACCGAGGCGGGCATGCCGGCGCGGATGTGGTTGCTGCCAAGCATGGCCATGCCGGCCGGCGTCACTTCGATCTGCGCCAAGTAAAACGGCTGCTTGTTTTCTTCGTTCAGCAACCGGTCGGCGGAGATGGTCAGTACCTTTCCCAGGATGTTCGGTGGTTGAACGCCGGGAACGAGATGATCACCGGCAGGCCCGGCGTCATGCGGTCGATGGCTTGCACCGGGATCATTGCGTCGATCTGTAATGGTTCGTGGGCCGGCACGATTTCCATGATCTTGAAACCGGGGGCGATCACGCCACCGATGGTCGATACGCTCAACCCCTGGACCATGCCGTCGATGGGCGAGCGGATCACCGTGTGCCGTACCTGATAATCCAGGGCCTGCAAGCGGTCGGTGAGGGCGCTGTTTTCCTTTTGCACATCGGCGAGCATCGACTGCACTTCCTTGCGGTAGTCGAACTCGCGCTGAAGGATGCGTAACTTGATGTCGGCCACCTGACCCTTGGCCCGGGCAATGTTGTTCAGGTTGTCCGCCTGGGAGGCATTGAGGTCCGAACCGGTGCGTTCGAGCTCCAGCATCCGGTTGCGCGGCACATACCCTTCGGCCGCCAGTTGGCGCACCCCGACCAGCTCCTGATTGAGAAAGCCGATCTGCGCCGAGCGGGCGCCATAGATGTGTTGCAAGCCCTTGATCTGCGCTTCGGCGGAGACGAGCGATTCGCGCAGGATGCCGACCTCGCCCTCCAGGCTGGTACGGCGTGTGGCGAACAGATGACGTTGCAGGTTGATGGCGTTGTTCAAGTGTTCGTTGCCGGCAAAACGCTGCAACATGGCCGGGTCGAACACCACGTCAGGCAAGCCGTCGCGCTCGGCTTCCAAACGGTTTTCCATGGTCATGGTGGCGATGAACTGGGCGTTTACCACCCCTTGTTCCGAGAGTGCCTGGGTGCCGTCGAGCCGCACCAGCTCCTGGTCTTTGCTGACGCTGTCACCTTCGCGCACCAGGATCGCTTCAACGCTGCCGCCCGTAAGGTGCTGAATGGTCTTGCGGTTGCTGGTGACTTTGACGGTCGCGCTGGCGACGATCCCGGCGTCCAGCGGTGCCAGCCACGACCAGAGCAGAAACCCGCCAAATCCGAGGATCACCAGCAACACGCCCCAGCGCGCCAGGCGATGGTCGTCGACATCGATATTGGCCACCGCGCGCACCAGTTCCTGGCCGCGAGGATCAACGCTCAAGGCACCCATTTATTCTCTCCCACGAACGGCTGACAGGGTGGGGGCGCCCACGGTTGGCAGCACGCTGGTCTGGCGCAGCGCGGCAAACACTTCTTCTCGGGGGCCGAACAGTTGGGTGCTGCCTTCACGCAGCATCAGAACTTTGTCGACGGTGCCAAGGATGCTCGGGCGATGGGAGATCAGCACCGTGGTGCACCCCCGAATTTTCAGATCTTCAAGGACCTCGATCAGGGCTTTTTCCCCGGCGTCGTCGAGGTTGGCGTTCGGCTCGTCCAGCACGATGATCGACGGTTCGCCGTAAAGCGCACGGGCCAGGCCGATGCGCTGGCGCTGCCCACCGGACAACGGGTTGCCGTCCACATCCAGGGTCGTGTCGTAACCGTGGGCAAAGCGCAAGATCATGTCGTGCACGCCGGCACGTTTGGCGGCGACGATCACCGCGTCACTGTCGACCACACCGAAGCGGGCGATGTTGTCGGCGATGCTGCCTTCGAACAATTCCACGTCCTGGGGCAGGTAACCGACCCAGGGGCCGAGTTCTTCCTTGTTCCACAAGTAAACGTCGACGCCATCGAGGCGTACCTTGCCGCTTTGCGCCGGCCAGATGCCCACCAGCAAACGCGCCAGGGTCGATTTGCCCGACGCAGAGGGCCCGATGATGCCCAGGGATTCGCCAGGCGACAGGGTGAAGTGCGGGCCGCGAATGATCGATTGACTCATGCCCGGCGCGCCAGCGTGCAGGTGCTCCACCGAGAGCATGCCCAAGGGCCGTTGCAGCTTCATCGCATCGGCGCGGGGCGGGAATTCTTGCAGCAGATTTTTCAGGCGCGACCAGGCCCGGCGACTGGTCAGCAGTTGCTTCCAGGCACCGATCAGTTGTTCGACCGGGGCCAGCGCGCGGCCGCTGAGGATTGAGCACGCGATCATCATGCCGGGGGTGATCGAGCCTTCGATCGCCAGCAGGGCGCCCGTGCCGAGGATCAGTGATTGCAGGGTGATCCGCACGAAGCGCCCCAGGCCACTGATGTAGGCCGCCCGGTCGGAGGCCAGGGTTTGCATTTCCAGAATCTGCAGGTGGCTGCCGAACCAGCGCTGGGTGATTGCCGGCAACATGCCCATGGCTTCGATGACTTCGGCGTTGCGCAGGTTGTTATTGGCAAACGTGCCGGAGACTTGCGCGGCCAGCCCGGCCTCGCCCAACGGCTTTTTGGTGGCGATTTCGGTGAGCCAGGTCAGGGCCACCAGAATCAGCGAACCGCAGAGGGTGACAATCCCGAGCAAGGGGTGAATCAGGTAAGCGACGAACAGGTAGATCGGCGTCCACGGTGCATCGAAGAATGCGAACAGCCCGTTGCCAGTGAGAAACTGGCGCACTTGCGCCAAGTCTTGCAGGGCTTGCGCCGGGTTGCCGCCGGCCCGTTGCAGGTTGCGTTCGAACGCGGCGGTAAACACCCGTCGGTTGAGGGCCATGTCCAGTCGATTGCCGACCCGGATCAACACCCGCGTGCGCACCACTTCCAGCATCGCCAGCAGGGTGTACAACCCAATCATCAGGATAGTCAGCATCAGCAACGTTGTGAGGTTGCTGCTGACCAGTGCCCGGTCATACACCTGCAGCATGTAGATAGCCGGCGCGAGCATCAGCACATTGATCACGCCACTGAACCCGGCTAACGAATAGAAGGTGTGGCGCAGCCGAAAAAACACATCGGCAAGCTCGGAGCGCGGGTGGTTTTTCTTGTCCATCGGAAGGTTCCAATGCCGGGGTTTTATGTACCTCAGCGTAGGAGAGCGACTGTTGGTCGGATGGAGGGCCGGGCCGGGTTTATGCTGGCGGCGTTTTATTGGCGGTTTTGACTGCCTTAAAAAACAACGGGTTGGTGTTATTTTTTTCAGAGGAGTGTGAGGAGGACGGGTAGTTGACGGCGAAACTTCGTCCGACCTAAGTCTAATTTTCGATGCTCCAGGCTCTGACCTGTCCGACCAACGCCCGACATTTGCGCGGGTTACCTGCTATTAATCAAGGGTGTCCGCACACTTGCCCTCTCAGGAGCGCGTCATGAATCCTTTTATTCGAATCGGCATTGCCGACGATCATCCGTTGTTGCGGGAAGGTGTGGCCAATACGCTGAGAAAAAGGGCCGACCTGCAAGTCGTGGAGCAGGGCGCCAGCGCGGACGATGCCCGGGATATCGCCCAGCGCGAACGTCCGGATGTGATGCTGATGGACGTCAATATGCCGGGGGACGTGTTTGGTGCGGTGCGCTTCATTGCCACGCATTTGCCAGACGTCAAAGTGTTGATGCTGACCGTTTCCGAGTCCGAGGATGATGCTTACTCGGCGCTTGAAGCCGGGGCGCGCGGCTATGTATTGAAAGGGGTCAGCGGACCGGACCTGGTACTGGCGATCCGCTCGATTGCCCGGGGTGAAACGTACATCACGCCCGAATTTGCCAATAAGCTGCTGATCAATTTCAAAAAGCACGAAGCGCAAGTGCACAAGATCGACCTCACCCATCGGGAGGAGCAGATCATTCGAGAAGTCTCAAAAGGCCTGACCAATAAGGAAGTGGCGTCAAAGCTGCTGATCAGTGAAAAAACCGTCAAGTACTACATGACCTGCGTGATGCAGAAGCTGCATGCGCGCAATCGTGTGGAAGCGGTCACGGCCCTGAGGCGTTATTGGGAGCGCGAGGCCATTAGCCGACTGCACATCAGCCCTGGAGCGGCGCATCTGGGCGTCCAGGATGGCTCCTGACTACAGCTTGAATTGTGCGTTGACCAAGGTGCCTTTGCCGGGTGATGAATCAATACTGAACTGCCCGCCCAGGGATTCGACCCGATAACGCAAACCGGCCAGCCCCAACCGTATTCTGCCGTCGGGGTCAGCCACCAGGGCGTCGGCTGCCATGCCCGGGCCACTGTCTTTGACGGTGATGAGCAACGTCCCGTTGACATGGTTCCCGCTGACAACCTGACCTTTGCCTTGGGCGTGGTGGTAGGCATTGTTCAGGGTTTCCTGGACGAAACGGTAGATGCAAAGCTTGAGCGGTAGCTGCACCGCTTCCGGCAACGGCCCCAGTTTCAGTTTGACTTTGGTGCCGGTGCGTTGCTCGTGCCGTTGTGCCACCAGCCGCAACTCCTCCAACAGGGTCAGTTCGTTGATTTCCGGAAGGGCCAACCCCCGGGACAGATCCCGTACCTCGCGCAACGCATCGGTGGCCGCGCCGCGAATGGTTTCCATCGACTCCTGATCGACCTCCGTGCAGTTCTCGGCCAGATCGTCGAGCCGGATCAGAATCAGGGTCAACAGTTGCGCCGGGCCGTCGTGCAGGTCCGCCCCGATGCGGCGCAGAGTCAGTTCGTTGATGCGTGAAAACTCTTGGGTCGCGGTGGTCATCTTGCGCTGCAGCGCGGCATTACTGACGTGCAACCGGGTTTGCTCCAGCAAGCGCAAGCGCAAAGCCACTTGCTGGCGCTGAATGATTTTGTCGCCGCGTCGCACCAGGAAGAACAGCAGCGCCAGCATGGCCAGCGTCGCGGCGCCGACTACCATCCACACTTGTTGACGTACCCGATTGATTTCCTGCTCCAGGCTTTCAGCCTTTTCATAAAACTCGCCCACGGCGATGATTTTTCCAGAGTGGAATTCGCGCAGCGGCGCATAAATTTCATAGAGCGGCACGTTCAGATTTCGCTCGAACTCGTTCTCTTCCTGATCCAGGTCCTCCAGGTCGGTGACCACATTGCCCTTGAGTGCTTCGGCGATCTCGTCCATCGGGAATTTACGATTGGTGATGGATTTGTCCGTGCTGTACACCACGGTGCCGTCGGCGCGCCAGATCTTGATCGAGACGATGTGCCGCTTCAGCGAACGGCTTTCCATGAGCCGGTCCAGGGACTTGATGCTGGTGGGCGACAGCCCGTTATCGCGGCTCATCTCCTGAACGTAGGGTTCCAGAAACGCTTCCATGTAATGGGCGCCGGCCTCGGCGGCGCTTTGCACGGCGGCCCGTTCTATTCGTGCACTCACCAGTTTGCCGACGAAAAACATCGTCAGCCCCAGGATCAACGCGGCAGCAATCACAAACTGGGTGGAGCGGCTCAGGTTGCGCGTCCTGGCCTTGATTCGGCTGCGCCAGTGGCGACTGTGACCCGCCGCGGATGACGGTGCGGGCCCGACCAAAGTCTCAGCCTGATCACTGACAAAAGTCTGGTTTTTTGATTCGACTTTTGCATCTTTTGCCATCGGTTCGTTTCCCTGATCATCGTGATAAGTCGGTTGGAAAACCCTGCAACTCAACGAATATCTGGAGCTCGCCATGTATGCGCTAAAACGCTTCACCCTCAACCAAAACGATATTTCGTTTCTTGAGCAGCAGGTGTCTTTTCCCACCATTCACATCGTAGGCTACAACACTGCGGGTCAGCCGCTGTACGGCTACGATGGCTCGGACGGCAATGTCCATGTGCTCGGTGTACTGGGCAGTTTCAACCCACTGGACACGCCTCCCGGCGAGACCAGTTGGTACAACGGCGCCCGCGACCCGATCGGCCTGCGCAACGTTTCTGGCCACTTCAACAACATGACCCAGGACGGTCAGGCCTGGGGCAGTTTCGGTCAAAACTTCATTCGCCTGACCCATTCCGACTACACGCATTACGTCCACCAGGACCTGAGCAACGCGGCATTGACGGGGCAGGGTGTGCCCGTCGGCGCCACGCCCATGACTGACAGTAGTTCACTGTATAGCGATCCGACAGCTTCGCTGGTGGACTACACGCCCCGGATGATCAGCCAGACCATCGTCAGTGGCGGCGTGACGTTTGCCACCGACGCCAACGGGCACATCCAGCACACCGCAACAGGTGTGGCAATCGTCACGGATCCGGGGATTCTGGGCGCCATCGGCGAAGTCGATACCACTTCGCCGGACTCCGGTCAGTACTACATTCGCAACCAGAACACAGTTGCCGGAGACCCGTCGACCACCGGCTGGTTCACCTTGTTCGGGCAGTTCTTCGACCACGGCCTGGACTTCATCAACAAGCCCAATCAGAACGCGACGATCACCATTCCCCTGGCGCCGGACGATCCGTTGTATGGCTCCATCGGCCCGGACGGGCAACCGGTTTACTCGATCAAAGTGCACCGCGCTTCGGTCAGCGAAGTGGACGGCCAGGGCCAGGCGCAATACGTCAACCTGGACTCGCCGTACATTGATCAGAACCAGACTTACGGCTCCAACGACGCCGTGACCCAATTGCTGCGCCAGTGGGTGGCCGACCCCAATCACCCCGGCCAATTCATCGCCGGGGCGGCGCTGTTCGATGGCACTTCCTTGAGTGACGACGCCGCCTGGACCCTCAACGGCGTGGTCACCCATCAGACGCTGCCGACCCTGAACGAATTACGCGCCCATGTACTGGCCACCGGGCGTGACGACCTGACCTGGGACGACATTGCCAACTTCCGTGTACGCGACGCCCGCGGCCATGTACTCGATGCCGACCCGACCACCGCCGGCGTGCAAGCGGTGTACACCCGCGAAGCGATCCTGCTGGACATGAACCCGCACTTCGACGATCTGCATATTGATCAAGCGAAGCTGATGTCGCTGGACGCACACATCACCAGCATCACCTTCGATGCAAACAACCCGTATGGCATGGTCTTCAACTACGACAACTCAGGGACGAAAAACCTGTTCA